>Ga0214921_10010400_pt1 | contig 11520 bp, 12 predicted proteins | sample LL1505_MetaG_FD_177992 | JGI IMG/M metagenome (GOLD analysis project Ga0214921, IMG submission 177992) | Freshwater microbial communities from Lake Lanier, Atlanta, Georgia, United States - LL-1505 | ecosystem: Environmental > Aquatic > Freshwater > Lake | place: USA: Georgia | collected...
TAATTACAAATACACAATCTAATTCTAGTTCTAATTATAATGATGGTACATCAATAAATTCATTGCCAATAAATAATACGGGTTCTACACAACCTTTGCCAAATTATAATAATATGTATCAACAAGACAATACACCGTTAGTAAATGCATCTACACCAGGACAAACCGAAGGGTTTTATGAACCAATGGCTGCAAATTCAGTATTAGGCGGTGGTTTTGGTTCTTCGTGGTAAATTATATTTTTTATTAGTTTTTCTTCTATTAGTTTTTCTTCTATTAATTTTTATTTTTTTAGTCTTTTTTTTTAATTTATTATATTTTCCCCCTTGTATATTATTATTTGACATATTATTAATGTTTGTATTATCTATATTATTGGGAGTTTTATTATTTGTAGGATTGTATATAATGTTATTTGGATATTTTTCATTAAATCTAATTCGTTGTTCTTCTTTATCTTTTTCTCGGTTTATACGATTTGTTTCTTTTATAATGTTTTGTTGATTTTCTTGATTAAGTCGTCTTTGTTCAGCATTTTGTCTATTTACATCTTCTATTCTTTCTTGTTCTTGTTCTTCGGGTGTTTTATTTGATGTTAGTGTGTTATGAACAGACCATACAATACCAATTAAAGCTATTCCTCCAAAAATAGTTATGCCAATTTCACTGGGATTCATATAAATAATATTAATAATATAATTTGTATAAACAATATAAATTATAAATTATAAATTAATAATATGGATTCAAAATTAATTAAAGCAATAGAAGACAATACAAATGAACATTTGTTAAATTTTACTCCAGCTAAAATAAAAAATTTAAATTTAAAAATTTTAATGCAACTTGAATTAACAGATACTAATATAATAAAAGATATGATGCAAAAGTTAAACAATTATAAATATGTGGATGAAATGAATGAATTAAAATATGGTACATATATCAGATGGATTCCTTTAGATAACATAAATAATATACATTTAACTAAAGGTGCAATATTTTGTGAAATAAAAATTACAGATGATGGAGTATATCTTATATGTAAAAATTTTGGAAACAGTACAAAACATTTTAGATTGAAGTTTGACGAATGTTTAGTTTTTCAAAAATTAACAGAACAAGAATTGATACTTTTAAATGCAATTGCAGAATTAGGAAATTTATAATTTTATAAAATATACAATTCTAAAAATATACAATTCTAAACATAAATACACTAATTAGTTTATTTTTTTTTCAATGTAATAGATCTTTTATTTTTACATTTAAATTTACCTCTTGTATATCCTTTACTATTAATAATAGTTTTAGTGCAAATACCTATAGATCGCGATTCATTAATTGGATCTAATTTTTTAATACATTTGCATAATTTGTTAGATAACAAAAGCTCTGCTTGTTGTTTTAGTAATTTACTTGATTTAGGTATAGTTTTATTGTAATATTTTAATATTTTTATGTAATCAGATTTATTTAACAACATAGTTTGTATAATATTTAATTATATAAAAATATTATATATAAATGAAAATAATTGTATTTGATTTAGATGAAACATTAGGATATTTTACACAATTTGGAATATTTTGGGAATGTTTAACTAAATATACAAAAATAACAAAAAATGATTTTTATTCTATATTAGATTTATACCCTGAATTTATACGACCAAATATAATTCATATTTTAAAATTTTTAATTAAAAAAAAATTATCAAAATGTTGTCATAAAATGATGATATATACAAATAATCAAGGACCAAAAGAATGGGTTCATAACATAATTTCATATTTTGAAGATAAAATAAAACATAAATTATTTGATCATATTATACATGCATTTAAAATAAACGGTACAAAAATAGAAGTATGTAGAACATCACATAGTAAAAATTACAAAGATTTTATTAAATGTACTAAACTTCCTGTAAATGCTGAAATATGTTATATTGATGATACATATTATCCTGAAATGACAAATAATAATATATATTATATAAATTTGAAACCATATTATTACGATTTAAAATTAACCGAAATGATAGATAGATTTAAAAAAAGTGAAATATTTACAAATTTAAATATTGATAATTCATCAGAAAATTTTGATAACAAAATAATAAACGAGTATAATAGATATAATTATCAACATATTGAAAAAACAAAAGAAGAATATGAAATAGATGAAATATTAGGTAAACAAATAATGGTACATTTGCAAGATTTTTTTAATTTATCTGTAAATAAAAATAATACTCGTAAAAATAAAAATACAATAAGTAAAAAAAACAAAACACTAAAATATAAATAAAATATAATTAAAATATATGTGTTTTAATTATAAAGTTTCTTTATTAACATTTATTATTGGAACATTATTTTCTATCATACTAATGAAATATGGAAATAAAAAATATGCAATAGAAAATAAAGTTACAGGAATATTTTTTATATTTATAGCATGTATTCAATTTATGGATTTTTTATTTTGGATTGATTTACAAAATAAATACGGAATAAATAAAATAACATATATACTTGGCCCCATATTAAATGTTGCACAGCCTAATATTTTATATTTAATTAAATACTTTTATTATAAACCTGATATATTTTCTTTACAACATAGTAATTTGCCGATAACAATACTAAATATATTATATTTTATTTTTTTTATTATAATTTATATAACATATTTATCAAATGATCTGCATATTACTAAAGTATATAATGGTCATTTAAAATGGCCATGGATTAAATATTCAAATGCTTATTATTATTTAATTTTATTTGCATTAAATATATTTTATTTGTTTAATTTTAACTATGCAGTTGTTTTATTTATAATTACTTATGTATTATTATATATTAGTGTAAAATATTTTTATTATAATGCAGGAGAACTATGGTGTTTTTTTGGTGCCTTTATTCCAATATTAATGTATTTTTTTTCATTTTATATATAATTTTATTTAATTTTATATAATTTTATTTATTATAAAACTGTAATGTTCTTGCACTTGGATCAGTTGCATTAGTATATTTAGGCATCCAAAAATAAGGAATAATATTTTCACACATTGGATAATAATCGTTAAATAATTGTTTATAATAGTATTTCTCAGTATCAATATTTGATTCTTTATTTATTTTAGATGATATTTGCTCTTGTAAAATTTGATATAAAGATCTATTATGTAGACTAACGCCATCACTAAATGCTTCTTTTTTTCTCCATAATATTACATCAGGCAAAATACCTTCGAAACTTTTTCTTAAAATATATTTTTCACATTCTTTAAAGTTAGTATGATTTCTAAAATAAGGAGGAATAGAAAGACAATAATTCACGAAATTTTTATCTAAAAAAGGCGTTCTAGGTTCTAAACCATTAGATGAAATAGATTTATCAGACCTTAATACATCAAATAAATGAATATCTTTTAATAATCTTCTAGTTTCTTTATCAAATTCAATATCATCAGGACATTTATTCATATAAAGATAACCTCCAAATAATTCATCTGACCCATCACCATTAAAAATAACTTTAGCATTACTATGTTTTGAAATGTATTTACCTAATAAATAATTACCAATACTTGCTCGAACTGTAGTAGTATCATAACTTTCAATTGCATAAATTAATTCAGGAATAACATTAAACATATCTTGTTCAGTAACAATAATTTCAGTATGTTTTGTACCTAAAAAATCTGCAACAATTTTAGCATGTTTTAAGTCATCAGATCCAGCTAATCCAATACTATATGTTTCTAGTTGTATATCATATTTATTTACTTTATAATATTCATTTACTAATGCAGTAATTAAACTACTGTCTAACCCACCTGATAATAAACATGCTATAGGTCGTTCAGTTGTTAAACATCTTTTATAAACAGCACATCGTAAATAATACGCAACCTGAGTATAAATTTGATTTTTTGTATTGTCATTGATATGCCAATTATATGAAAAAGTAGGAAGAAAATATGGAGTGTATTTTTTTACTAATTCCCACCTGGATTGAACTTTAGAAGAAAGATTGTATTCACAATATGTACCAGGTTGAAATTGTTCAATACAACAATTTGTAGGATCTAAATTATGAAAATCAATTAAACATTTCATTTCAGATGCAAAACCTACAAGTGAAATATTTGTATAAGACAAAGTATACAATGGTCTTACGCCATATGGATCTCTTGCAATATACACTTTATTTGTTAAATTATGTAAAATACGATTATCATATAAAATAAATGAAAAAACACCATCTAACATAATAAGTGTTTGTTCAATACCATATTTTAAATAAAGATGAATAATAACTTCACAATCAGAATCAGTAGTAGGTGTAATATTCATAGATTTATACAACTCTTTATAATTATATATTTCTCCATTACAAATTAAAATAATATCATCAATAATAAAAGGTTGATTAGATTTTTCATTTAATCCATTAATAGCTAATCTATGAAACCCAAGTGCCATTTTTAAAAAAGATACATCTAATTTAGAAAATTCAGGGCCTCGTGATTTTCCTTTTAAAAATGAGTTATGTATAAAATCAACCGAAATATTATTATAATTTAACAAAGCAAAAATTCCACACATCTTATTATAATATATATTTAAATCTTTATATGTATTTTATAAATAAAAATATTGTATACCTATATTAAATGAGTAATATATCTGAAATTCATAATCAAACAAATACAAGAATATATGAAAGAAATATTCCACAAAAACCATTACAGCCATACTTAGATGTAAGACCTGTGATGACAAAATATTCTTATTTACCTATTGTAGATCCACGAAAAGAATTACATACTAAATTTATTCAATTACCTACTTATAATTCAGAACAAAATTTTAATCCTGGAAATACTCAATCACCGTGGTCGGGTTTTGCATCTAATATAAATAAAGAATCTGAATTAAGAAATCAAATATTTGCATTACAAAAGTGTAGTCAATCAGTGTATGTACCAAGTGCAAATAGCGATTTATATGATTATGGATTTACTCCATTATCTGTTCCACAAACACATGCATTATTATTTAAACAAGAAAAATTTAATGATTGTAATCCTAATCCTGATTTAAAAAACATAGGTTCAGGTATATTTATGAATTCTACAAGAACACAAATAAAAGATATGACAAAACAAAATCATTAGTTATATAAAAATAATGTTAAAATATAATATTTAATTTACAGTAAAATATTATATGTCAAATGATTTTATAGATGAAATAAATATGAATTACTTAATTAACCGAAAAATGCAAAAAAGAAATACATTATTGGTGGAAGCTAAAAAAGATAAAAAAGACAAGTATTTTTATAGAAAAAGAATAATTAGTTTAGTAAAAGAATTGTTAAGTTCAAATTCAGATGACATCAAAATAGATACACTATTACTAGATGTGGAAGAGGCATTTAATATTTTTGCAAAAATATGTGTTAATTATTTTAAAACAATAGATAAAACAGATATTATTCAAGAAGAATATAAAGATTTGAATTTTTTAAATGATTATGAATTTTCAGATGATACAAATATAATAATGTGTGCACAAGAAAATATAGACAGTGAAATGTTATTGTCTTCTAAAAAAATGAATAACAGTAATAATAATACTTTAGATAATTTTGTAAAAAAAATAAATATAAAAAAAGAAAACAATATAATTTTACCTCAAAAAAAAAATATTAATTTAAAAGACCCTACATTAAAGAATAAAGGTATTGTTAAAAAGAAAAATATCAATAATAAATATGAGGCAGAAAATTGTGAGACAGAAAACTGTGAGGCCAAAAAATGTGAGACCGAAAAGTGTGAGACCGAAAAGTGTGAGACAGAAACATATGAGACAGACAAGAAAGAAAAAGAAACAAATAACTAAAGGTGGAGGTAAATTAAAAAATGTAAATTGTAGTCCAAAAGATAAGTATATAGAAAAAATAAATGGTTTTAGTTGTTATACAGATAAAACTTTATATAAAATGAGAGATTTATGGAATAATAGACATCCTGATAATAAAATAACGACAAATGATACCAAACAAATACATGAATTATTAAGTAATTATTTAAGTAATGTATGCAATAAAGAGTCGTGTTGGTTAAAACAAACATCAATTTTTGGAAAAATAACTAATGAATTAAAAGATTCATTTGCACCTGAATCACCTGATGAATGGAAAAAAAATCCGAATGAATGGTTATCAAGTGTAGATATAATGAAAGTAATGAAACAATATGAAAATGCGTATAAATGTTTTGAATTTATAGGACCATCACCTATAGATTTTGATACAAGAAAATTATATGGCGAATGCGTATGGGAAGAATTATGCAATTTTAATTTAGAAGAACAAATAAAAAATAATAAAACTAAAATAGGAATAATATTTAACACAGATCCGCATTATAAAAATGGTTCACATTGGATATCTATGTTTATTAATATAAAAAAGAAAGAATTATTTTTCTTTGATAGTACTGGAAATAAACCTCCAAAAGAAATAATTGTATTAGCAAATAGAATAAAAGAACAAGGAGAAAATATGTCGCCAAAAATAAATTTTAAATTTGATACAAATGAAGGAATCGAGCACCAATATGGAAATACAGAGTGTGGTATGTATTCATTATTTTTTATAGTTCATATGTTAGAAGATAAAATAACAGAACATTATTTAAAAACTCATATATTAAAAGATAAATATATGCAAAAATTTAGAAAAGTTTACTTTAATGAATCGTTATAAAATAATATTTAATATTTTATATAAATTTTAATTAATAATTAATATAATAAATACATAAATACATAAATACATAAATACATAAATACATAAATAGTATTTTATAATATAATATATTTAATGTCATCAATAAATATATTTTTAAAACAAGAAAATATTACTTTATTATGGAATATTATAAAAGATGAAAAACTAATAAAATCACAATCAAATGAAATAATAAATGAAATATTATTATTTTTTAAAAATAATATAGCAAGTTTTTATGAAAAAGAGCATGTAAAATGTAAAAATTTAATAGAAATAAATAAAAAATATATAGTATTTGTATTGGATTATATAAAGTATAAATATTTCAATTCAACCAAAAATACTAATAGAATTAAAATACATGAAGATATTTTAGTAAAAAATAAAGAATTGATAACATATGAGGAGTTACAAAAAGAAAAATTAAATGTATTTGAAAAAGAATTAAGTATAAAAGAAGAAGATTTTAAAAATTATATGCATAAACCTGTACCTCCTACCCCTGTATTTAACGATGATATAAATGAGGTACCTATAAGTGAGTTTAATGAGATTATAAAACAAATTACTATTCAAAGAAATTATGATATAGAAAATATAAATACAAATCAATCTAATAGTTCTTTTTTACAATCACAAGAAACATCAATAAAAAATGAAAAACTAATAAAACAAAGTAATAATGAAATAACAAATAAAAAAAATATTACTTGGGGAAATGATACAGTTACAGAATATGAAGAAAATGATAAAATAAATATAAATAATGAAAATATAGAATTAAATATTTTTGACAAATTAAAACAAAATACAAATACAAAAATAAATGATAATTCAAATAAAAATATAGAAGAACAAATTGAAAAGATACAAAATGATATTATAATTATAAATTTAAAAATAAGTAAAATACTTAAAATCTTGAAGATTTAAAAAAATTAATAAAAATTTACACCCTTGAAGATTTAAAACCGCCCCCCCCCCTAATTATTTTTTATATTTTTCTCAAAATATTATAGATGACTAAACATAAGACAGAAGATTATAAAATTTCTGCGGTTAAATATTATCTAAATAATGATAGAGGTGATGGATATAAGAAAACATGTAAAATTTTTGATTGTAAAAAATCCACTTTACGAGATTGGATTAAAATATACAATAGTTCTAAAAATCTTACAAGAAAAAACAGAAAACCAATATCATATAAGATTACTAAACCACAAGTGAAAACTGCGTTGGAATTGTTGAAGAAAAACGAACAACTTACTATGAATGAATTAGCATTTGATATGAAACAAAAATATCCAACATTTAATATTACACCTCAACATTTAGGACATGTTATTAGAGATAATAACCAAACAAGAAAAAGAACAAGACACGAACATTTCCCAAAAGAAAGATATAAGAAACCTATTGATAAACAAACTGAAATGAATTCCTTTTATCAAAAAATAAAAAATTATCCATTAAACAAAATTATTTGTTTAGATGAAACAAGTGTAGGTTCTGCGTTGCATCCTACTTATAGTCGTTGTTATTTGGGAAGAAGATGTAGAATAAAAACCAGTAATCAATTTGTATTTCGTAAATTTACATTATTAGTAGCAATAAGTAATTCAAAAATAGTAGGAAAGGAAATGTATGAAAAAGGCGGTATGACTGCTGAAAGATTTTTGGAATTTTTACAAAAACATATTTTTCCAAATTATAAAGGGTATTTGATAGTATTGGATAATGCGAAAAGTCATAATAACGAATTGATTAAAAATGCGATTACAAAAAGTGGTAATGAATATTTATTTGCGATACCTTATACACCTAAAACAAACAATCCAATAGAGGCATACTTTAATCAAATCAAACCCTATATGAAAAAGAATAGAAATGTTGAAAATTACGAACAATTAGAAAAGAATGTAGAAAATGCTATTGAAAAAGTAAAACCTGAAAATTATAAAAATTATTTTCAACACGCATACGGAATGAATGAAAAAATAGAATTGATAAGGAAACCATCTACAAGAAAAAGGAAATTAAAAATTTATAAATAATATACTTAAAATTTATTTGTGTATTTTAAGTATATTTACGATGCCTATGCGATTGAAAAGTGATTTATATAAAAAAGAACAGGAACATGTTATAGAAAAAATTATATCCATATTAGATTTAACCAATAAAAATACATATACACTTTATGAATTAGATAAGAATGAGGAAATACAAAATAAAATCATGGAATTAATACCTGAAATAAGAAAATGGTTTTCATTTAATGGATTAAAGGCAGTTGGAGAACCAAGTAAAATTAAAAGACCTTGGTTATCAATCATTAAACAATTAACCAAGACAAAATATAATATTGAAAGTAAAGATTTTCAATTTACAGAAAACGGAAAATATATTAGAACACACATTTATACATTTAATAATCTATAACTTCATCTTCATTCATTTCTAAAAATATATCAATATTCTTTTCAAGGTATATATTCAAATTATTAATAAATAATTCCTTATCATTTACTTTAACCAATACGCTCTCTATTTTAATTTTATCATTTCCACATATTTCTAATTCTTTACTAATATCGTAAAAGTAATCTGATATATATTGAGGCAGTTTTTCATATTTATTTAATTCTTCCATAGTATAATTTATACTATTTTTATTTTTTGGTTTATTTTTATAACAATATTTATAAAATTTGTATATTAGTTCATGATATTCGGTATATGTTGTTAGTAAATATTTTTGTATAGATTGTTTCATTAATATATCATTTTTATCTATATTTAATTCATAAAATATTGGTTCTACTGAATCTAATGTTAAAATGCAAGTAAATATTTTTTTATTATTATATCTTTTATAATTATTTTCATAATCAGGGGTGCAGTTTAATATCATAAAATTATTTAATATTGACTCACACATTATATTATTAAAATTTAATTCGTTAAATTGTGGTTTTATTATAAAATAAATTACATGATTGGTAGAATGTCCTATTATAGTATATTCATTCATAATTATAAAATTTTTATTCTTTTTACCAAAAGATATTTTATGAAATATATTATATTTCATATTTTCAATTTGTAATTTTTCAGTTATATATTTTTTATAATTATAGTATGTTGCGTTAATATGTTCTACATTACTATAATGATTTTTTATACTTTTTCTTATTTCATCATATGAATTATTATTATTATTACATTCATTAAAACAATTATGACAAATACATTTATTTTTTTCGGTGTGTTCTTTATCTATTTCATTAGAGCATGTATCATAACAATACATAATAGAATAAATATCCATTATTGATATATCAGAATACGACCCATTATCAATTAATCTAATCATGAATAATAATACAACACATTCCAAAGGACATAAAGGAGGTAATTTATTAATTTTAATATATTCTATTATTTTATTTTGAATATTCGTCATAATATCTTTGAGAATATTTGTATATTTATAATATTTTGTGTTCTCATTTGTATCAAACAACAACAAAGGTATTTCACTATTATTTAATCTTTTTTTATTATTATCATCTATTTCTCTTAATTTTTTATTATAATTCGTATATTTATAATATGAAATAGTTTTGTTAGATAAATTTTTCAAAATAGTAATAAACTGGTCTTTATATTCCTGACTTTCTATTACTTCATTTTCTATAATATTCAACATAAGATTATATATCAATACACCATAACGAACTATATGATGTCCCCAATCTATTATAGATTTTTTATCTTCAATATTAGGCAATAACTTTTTATAATTATTTGGTTCTATAATAGTATCGTTTATTTCAGCAAATATGTCATCATTATTATTTACATAATTTTGAACTTTTGAGAATTTATTATGACACTTTATACATTCTAATCTTGGTTGTATTTCTTCGTCTTCTTCAATACCTAATTTTGTAAATCTATTACATATATCATCGTTATTTTTTTCAATCCCAATATAAATTGATTTCTTTTGTCTTGTTATTGCTACATGTAATAAGGAGTCATAAACTAAATTGCATTTTTTTTTACTAAAAATTGTAAGGGTTTCTTCTGTAATCCCTAATACAAACACAACTTCACAACCATTACCTTTTGACGCATGTATAGACAATATTCTTGATGCATTTTCAGATTCTTTCAAATTTATTGATTTACCTTCATCTGATTTATGTAAATAAATATATTTATAAAATTTATTATCGTTAATTTTATCCTTCCAAAAATCATTTAATTTCAATACTTCTTGATAATTAATATCATTAAATTTATTTATCCAAAAATTTTGGATTCTTGTTTCCAACATCGTTGCGAATATATTTTTTGATAAAATTGGAAATATAATCATAAAATTATTTGGTAGATAATTATATTTATCTATCTCTTTATCCATAAAGAATATTATTTTTTCAACAACCCTATCTATTTTAGGATAATCAAATTCACTCGCATATATTTTAGGAACTTCAAAAATATTATAAGGAATAGTGTTATTTTCATGTTTATATTTACAATAACCATCACATATTTCAGTAATTGGCGGTAATCCGTATTTTTCAAAAGGGATAACATCATTTACAAAATTAATAAAATGTTTATTATGAAAACGCATAACTTTATTTATACCATTACTTCTTTCAATATGAGAATCTAAAT
>Ga0214921_10010401_pt1 | contig 11520 bp, 11 predicted proteins | sample LL1505_MetaG_FD_177992 | JGI IMG/M metagenome (GOLD analysis project Ga0214921, IMG submission 177992) | Freshwater microbial communities from Lake Lanier, Atlanta, Georgia, United States - LL-1505 | ecosystem: Environmental > Aquatic > Freshwater > Lake | place: USA: Georgia | collected...
ACAACAAATATACCGCGCCCGCAGCCAAGAGGACCTTCTACTGCTAAATTAGCGGCTGAGGCGACAGCTAAAACCAAAAACGAAGCCGCGAAGAAATCACGGACAGCAGCCGATGACGCTAACAATAAGGCGAATGCAGCCAAAAAGACAGCGGACGATAAAAGAAAGATTGCAGATAACAAGAAAAAGATTGCGGATGATGCGAAAAAAAAAGCAGCCAAAGCAAAGGATGCTTCTTTACAAGCAGCGAATTACGCAAAAACTGCTCCAAAAAATAAAAAAGCCAAAGCAGAAGCGGATGCTAAAAAAGCCGCTGCCGACGCATCCAAAGCAGCTACTGATTCTGCAAAAGCCGATGCGGATGCCAGTAAATCCGCTTCGGATGCAAGCAAAGCCGACGAAACTGTAGCTACTGCATTAAAAGTCGCCGCTACTGCAGCGGCAAAGGCTGTTGCAGATGAAAAAGCCGCATCTAATGCAGCAAGTTCCGCAGCAGCGATAGCGTAGAGTGTAGTCTATATTTAATAATAAAAGTTATTTAGAGTCATATACTCTAAATATCTAATCATAATAAAATGACCGTCATTAATGGTATTGAAATCGATTTTATTACTTACAAATCCAATGCTGTACGTGAAGCCATTTTAAATAATGACCCCATCGAAGAAAAACTTCATGTCATTGCCGTAGTATCAAATCCATCGCTTTTTGCAAAACGCTATATTTTGATGAAGGAATTTATGGCGCGGATGGTCAACGATGAACCTGACGTTATTTTATATGTCGTGGAACTTGCTTATGGCGACCAACGTTTTTTAATTACGGATAGTAATAACAAAAGGCATTTACAATTGCGCACTACTTGCCCTTTGTGGCACAAAGAGAATTTGGTCAATTTAGGCGTTCGCACATTGTTACCAGCTAACTATAAAGCCTTTGCTTGGCTCGATGGCGACATTGAATTTGAAAGCCCGACTTGGGCACTCGACACACTTCGTATATTAAATGGTTCCAAGGATATAGTTCAGGTATTCAGTCATGCTCAGGATATGGACAAGAGCGAAAATACTTTATCCGTGTTTCATAGCGCCGGTTATAAATTGGTCCGAAACGGCACGTATTGCCCCGCGCGCGGCTCAAATTACTCGCATCCCGGATATGGATGGGCAATGACACGACGTGCTTATGAACGCGTGGGCGGACTTTATGACCATGGTATTCTGGGTTCAGGCGATTATGTGATGCTTTTGTGTCTCCTTGGTCAGGGAACTCGTTTTATCAATTCGCGGTATAGTCCCGATTTTGTGGATAGCGTTCTGGCGTTTCAATCGAAGTTTAGCAAATTACGTTTTGGATATGTCCCGGGACTCATTCGACATTATTTCCATGGACTTAAGGCGAATCGCAGATATCAGGACCGAAATGAGATTTTAGTGCGTCATCAATATTCTCCCTATCGACATATTACGTATGATTCGACCGGACTAATTGTGCCGACTGCCGAATTTCCTGAAGAATGTAAGAATGAGATTATGGAATATTTTAATGGGCGTAATGAGGACGATTGAGGGAAGGAGGAAATGCACCGTCTGGTTGGTACAAAGCCGCGCATCTATGCTAAGTCGACCAGCGTAACTGTTAATGAGTCTGTATCTGCATATCATTCGCCGTAATTTGTAAAAATTGATTATGTTATCATTTATTAACTATTATATAAACAATGCCCGTCATTTGCGACAAACCTTACTTAAAACATCAATTTAACAGTCATTTTGAACAATTTCACTATCCACTAAGCGACTTCCAAAAGTACGCTATTGAAGCCATCGTTCAAGGCGACCACGTCCTGGTAACTGCCCATACAGGCTCCGGTAAAACCTTACCCGCCGAATTCGCCATCCAACATTTTACCCAGCAATCCAAAAAAGTCATTTATACCAGTCCTATCAAGGCGCTTTCTAACCAAAAATATTATGAATTCCAACAAAAATATCCGACCATTAGTTTCGGCCTTTTCACGGGAGATATTAAAACCAATCCCGATGCCCAGGTTCTCATTATGACCACCGAAATTTTGATGAATGCGCTGTTCAGAATAAATAAAGACGAACCGTCTGTCGGCCTAGACTTCAATATTGATGTTCAGGTCGACCTAGGTTGCGTAGTCTTCGACGAAGTACATTATATCAATGATAAAGAGCGCGGTCAAGTCTGGGAAAAGACCATATTGATGTTACCGCCGCATATTCAAATGGTCATGCTTTCAGCAACAATCGATAATCCTCTTGGTTTTGCAAGCTGGGTTGAATCTGGCCGTCAAACTGACAATCAATCAACTAAACGCGTTTATCTAGCATCCACGGACAAACGTGTTGTGCCCCTTTCCCATTATGGATACGTAACCGTCAATGAAGGTATTTTTAAAAACATAAAAGACAAAGAACTCGAGCAACAAATTCGTGTACAAACTAATGTATTAATACCATTACAATCAGAGACCGGAGATTTCAAAGAGCCCGCCGTACATAAGATGAAAAAGTTATTAGAAGTTTTCGAGGGCCGCCAAGTCTTCATGAAACGCCAACAGGTTCTCAATTCTCTTGCGCTCTTTCTACGAGACCGCGAAATGCTCCCCGCGATTGCCTTCGTCTTCTCTCGTAAACACGTTGAACTCTGTGCCAAAGAAATTACAGTGCCTCTACTCGAGGATGATAGTAAGGTCGGGTATACGGTCCGCCGAGAATGCGAACAAATTATTCGTAAACTGCCAAACTATCAAGAGTATTTGACCCTACCTGAATATAATCAGGTAGTCAGCTTACTCGAAAAGGGCATCGGCATACATCATAGTGGTATGATTCCTGTGCTCCGCGAGATTGTCGAGCTGATGATATCCAAAAAGTATATTAAACTATTATTTGCGACCGAATCTTTCGCTATTGGCCTCGATTGTCCTATCAAAACTGCTATATTCACGAGTCTTACCAAGTATGATGGTCAGATGGAACGGTACTTAATGCCCCATGAATATACACAGATGGCGGGTCGAGCAGGACGTAGAGGCCTCGATACCGTAGGTCACGTCGTACATTGTAACAATTTGTTTAAGTTACCAACGCTTAATGATTATCGGTCGATTCTATGCGGAAAGCCCCAACAATTGGTCTCGAAATTCCATATTAATTATTCCCTAATTTTGAATTTGCTGAAGAACGGCCAGACGTTCGACTTTCATAAATTCGCGGAACGTAGTATGATTCAGGAGGAATTGGCGAATTCAAAGGATTCGCTTTGTTCGGCAATTCATGAAATTAGGGCGCGTGTGGATAAAAAGAAAGAGTCCTTGTTGTTCATGAAGACGCCCTATGAAATTTGTATGCGATATTTGTCTCTAAAAAATGAAATAAAAACGTTGGTCAATAAGAAGCGTAAGGAATGCGAACGAGAAATACAATCGCTGGAAAATCAACATTTTGATTTATCAAAAGACATTGGCTACGTGGAGGAATATATGAACTTATCACGTGACTTGGACGACCAGAGTGCGTCGCTCGAATTCATGAATTCATTTATTGAAAGGCAAACGATGTCGATTTGTTCTATTCTAACGAAACGCGGTTTCATTGATATTACATATCAAGAGGATGATTCTAGAGGCGCGTATGCAAACTATTATTTGACCGACCTTGGTAAAATAGCCAGTTCCATAAATGAAGTACATTCGCTTGTACTTGCACAGTTTATGGAATCCAGTCAATATTTTAAAGATTTCGACGAATATCAAATCGTAGGAATCTTTTCTGCATTTACGGATATAAAATTACCCGACGACCAGCGCAGATACAATGCGCCAGATATACTGAAGGCACCATTGAATGACCTTCTGAAACTAATTCATATGTACGAAGACGATGAACTTGACGAAGAAGTCGTTACGGGTATTAAATACGAGAATATCATAAACTACGATATGGTCGAATTATCCATGAAATGGACCGAATGTTCTGATGAACTCTCCTGCCGCCGCTTCGTTCAAGGCGATGTTGCAGATAAGGGGATTTCGGTCGGGGATTTTAATAAAGCCATGATGAAAATTGCTACGATTGCTAAAGAAGTGGCAAAGGTGGCCGAAGAGTTTGGCCATATGGAACTCTTACATAAGTTAAGTAAAATCGATGGTTTAGTGTTTAAATATGTTACGACGGCTCAGAGTTTGTATTTATAATAGGGGAACCAAGTTGGCTCGCTTTGCCTAAGCAATTATTTTTTTGGTTGCTCGTTGGCCCTGACCCTTTACTCGTCTAGCTAATTTATACGCGCGCTTACTATGGTCACAACCTTGTTCAATAATGGAAAAATCGACAGCGGCTGCTTTTCCGCCAGTGATAGCACTTGCTAAACGAGCATAGCCCCAGGAATGCGCAGTCTGATTTGGTCTAGAGCCCGATGAAAAATACGCACCTTCGCCCTTTTTTACGATTTTGCGCAGTGCGCCAACGGAACAACCCGTGGCTCGCGCTAAAGCCGGGTTGGGACTAATATTCTCGACTTTATACATGGCTCGCGCATGTTCTACATGCCCCGATGGTTTGTTTTTGAAGGATTTTACTTTGGGTCGCGTAAAATATTTGCCTTGTTTGTATAACTTTCGAGAACGCCGTAAAGACGCGGCCTGTTTTTTTCGGTCTTTTTGTGTTAAACTTTTCGGTAAATAACGGATGGGTATTTTCATTTATATATACGGGCAAATTATTGATTCAACTAAAACCACATAAACATATGATATGTATAAATATAATGAATCTGGTGAAAGCATTATATTTTTTGTTTGCGTCTGCGCGTGCATTCGGTCCAGCCACTGTTCCTGAACTAGATGTTGAAAATTATACCGGTCGTTGGTATCAGGTATTGGGCGCGCCAACGAACGCAATTTTTCAAGGTTACGGAACCTGTTTAACTGCCGACTATGGAATATTATCGAACGGTTCGGTAAGCGTAGTAAACAGCCAACTCGATAAGAATGGGATGTTGGAACAGATTACCGGATATGCCTATTATAAGAATGTCAGCGAACCTGGAAAACTTACGGTTTATTTACAAGGAACACCATTTGATGGTCCATATTGGGTCGTAAAATTGGGAGAAGTCAAGGCAGACCAGTATCAATATAGCATTATTACAGTTCCAACACAAATTTCTTTATGGGTCATCGCAAGAAATGTGCAAGAGTTTTATGACGAATATGCGAAAACGGTCACTGCTTACTTGGACGCTCAAAAGTACCGTTACGAAACTATAGTTCAAGACGACACATGTAAATATGCAGAACAACTATAGCTCAATCAGATGACTATAATAAAGCCACAAGGATAAGCCAACGAAACATTTGGCGATTAAATCCAATATGTTCATACCAATGTTTTTATATTCCTCGTCGAATAAATATACGACTCCGTAACATGCCCAAACTGAAACAAATGCGCCGAAGAATAAATAGTTGGCGAAATTGTATTTGGGTAATAAAAATTTATAGGCAATGAGTCCAAACATAGCAACAAAAGGAACAAACCCTCCGACCATGGCGCTTATTTTATCTAGTGAACCGACTTCGCCTAAATAGCCGATATACAACATCGCATAATTTAATAAAATTACAGTTATAAATACACTTAACGGTATAGCTTTTCCAATATTAAATGCTAATACTGTGCTTAGCGAGAGTAACATCATCGGTGTTGTAATAGTCCAATCAATATAACGCATTTTTGTAATATCTGCCCAATCAATCTTATTACCCGTTTTTCCGTACTCCTCGATTTTACTAACAAATACCGAATAAAAATATCCGGCGACAACCGAAATACATGTTTCTAAATTGAGAACATGGCGGACATGAAAATATTTTGTGCGTAGGGCTTCAATAATCGTAATCGTCGCCGTTGTTAGTAACAAAATATAGGTAATTGTAAATGAAAATTTGACGTAATATTGAATAGGATTTTTTGTCTTTTCCTCTTTTTCTTTATTGGAAATGGGAGGTAATATGTCGTTTGTATTACTCATTTTTCGAACCAAATATAATATTTGTTCCGAAAAAAATTGAGTCGGAGTCGGTCTTTATTTCTTGGTACATATTATGCAAACATGAATTATGAGAACGATAGTGATAGCGAAGACCTCGACCCGCTCTTTGAGGACGATGAAGAAAACGAACAGCTAGATGGACCAAAGCAAAATGGACATTATTATATAGGTGCTTGTAAGTTAATCAAGCCAGATAATTATTTCTATTTGCTATCTACGGTTTCGCCCAGTTTATTTTTACAATATCCACTAACGGTAGTTCGCCGATATTTAGAATCGGCCAGTATTATTTACGTAAATCGGCCATCCGTGGATGTTCTTAAACTTCAAATTTTGCGCGACGGCTCTTATACGGTTTTAATTAAAACGTATTGGCTAAGTCTTATTCAAAGACATTGGCGTTCAGTAGTAAAAGAACGTCAATTTATTCGTAGGCGTCGTTGTTCTATTGTTGCGCAAAGGCAATTTGAAATAACAGGAAGATATCCGCCCGGCCTCAATGTACTTCCCGGAATTTGTGGCATGATGCGGGATTATAAAACTAAATTTTAGTTATTTTACTATCCAAAAAAGAACGGCTTACTGTTAGCATAGAGCAATATTTATCATTAATACCCAGTGAAAGTATAAATTTATCCAAAGATTTTACATAGAGCGCTCCTCTGCAAAAAATTATTTTCTCATCCTGAAAAACGTTTTTGTCTGAAATAAAATTTTCGCAATAACCAACAGGTTCGAAAGTATCTTTATTTAACACCGCTACCGACAATTTATAACCTGGGTTTGTATGTCCAAATAAATAAATTTTGTCGCCAATAATCACGGGCGTTGTTCCTCCACGAATAACGGGAGTGCCATATTCTTTTTCTTTTATTGTGTCTAATGTTTTAAAATTAGACGGGTCTAACGTGTATATTATTAATTTTGGTAATAACTCGTATATCAAATATACTTTATCGTCCATATCAAAAATTATCCAATTTTTTTCAACCTTTTTAGTTTGTATTCCTGAAACAAAAAACTTTTTTTCATGATTTTCATATTCACATAATTGTTGATTTACTGTAGCGTCTTCATTTTCATAAACATAGTCATGATGGAAAGGTAGATGCGTATAAAGAAAATAGAGTTTTTGTCGGATTATCGTGAACCGCGCGTCTTCGTATTTCATTTTATCGTTGTAATCAAAAACTTCGTTTTTCGTATCTAATGTAACAGAAAATTTATTATCGGTATAATTAATATTATTTTTTGGTTTAACAATAAGTTTGGTTTCTTTATGAACTTGTTCTGGTTGCGACCTATACGCCATCATAAAATTTGTATCCGGACTGAGTTCCTCTATGACATTGGAATAAACATTATTATTGTAAAAAATTATCGTTGTGTTGAAAAAATTCTCGCCTTCGAACAAACTTTTATCTAAATCTATAACCTGAATATCTTCATTTGTAAATAATTCGCGATTTAAATAGCTTTTAATGTTTACAAATATAATATAGAAGACAAATAGGAATAGTAACACTAAAAAATATATTTTGTTTTTTTTTATAAATATACTAAACATGTTTATATAACATCGCTATATTTTATCAAATGACAATAAATATAAGAATTGATTTACATCTACTAAAAGGTCGTCTCGGATGCTTAGCAAATCACTATCTTTTTTCTCGTCGAAATAGGTATTGAATTCGGTCAAGAACGCGCGATATTCAAATACGCACTCTTTTACATTGGTCATGTTCGCTGTATTTATAAGTTTTAATTGGTGTTCTATGTTCTGAATACGGCTTTGGTCTTTTCCCAAAAGCACCTCTACGAATTTGTCAATGTTCTCGTTTAGCCTGCCATAGAGTTCATCCGTGGCTTTGTGTTGAGAATATGACCGCGTTTTCCAATGATAGAGCTTAATCATATTTAAAAATTGTAAAAACATTTGAACAATACGACCGGACGTAGGTCGTTTTTTGACCGTTCGGCGCTTTTTGCTGATTCTTTTTTTAGATTTAGTCATTGGTATAGAGTATTTAAAGATTATTTTATAAATATAACTAAATAATGAAAATTTTGCTAGTAATTACATTTTTTGCTGTAAATATTACAAACTTTGGATGTTCTTATTCAAACGCCTTTTTGCGCATGTTTAGTGCGAAAGATAAGTTGCCTTCCGCTAATTTGCTACAATATCCCAAGTTGAATTATCAGGAACTTACTGGTCAAGAAAAATATGATTTGCAGTGGTATGTCGTTGGACGTGCAAATAACTTTTTGTCGAATAAACCTTATCCCATACAAATATGGAATAGTAAATACGTAGTTTGGAAAAATCGGACAGGTGAATTTAGTGCTCTTGATGATGCTTGTACGCATAAAGGTGCGGCGCTTTCTTCAGGAAAAGTGTGTAAAGATAATGTTGTTTGCCCTTATCATGGATATGAGTTTGACAATAATGGAACTTTGGTCAAGGTGCCCGGAATCTGTTTTCGGCCGTCGCCTGTATATAATTTGAATAAATACAATATTGTCGAGAAGAATGGATGGATTTATATGAACACGATGAACCATGAGGAGCAACTAAGGCTTAAAGAAGAAAATTCGTCGTTTAATTCGACCGCAAATATTTACGTGGAACCGGAAATCGAGAAGGGATGTTCCGTGGTTCATCTCGATATGGAATATAATTGCTATTCGCGCGTACTTAGTGAAAATTCACTGGATATTATGCATATTGCGTTTGTTCATACATTTGGAAATGCAAAACGACCCGAACCCGTGCGTGAAATACCTCCCGTACAAGTGGGTCCGAATCACTATCGAAGCACGTATTTTTATGAAGCGGGTGAAGAGTCCGTGGCACGCAAGGTTTTTGGCGTAAAAGAACTGGTCATTGAAAATGAGTTTATTTTGCCGCATACTACGATAGCACGCGTTATTTTTGGAGATTATATCAGTACAGTGATGACGTTTGCTCTTCCCATTGGAGAAAGTAAAAGTCAGCTTTTTGTGAAGACGTATCGCAATTTTTGGCAGAATCAGTTGGGTGACATATTTACTTCGAATTCAATGTTATCGACAATGTTACAAGATAAGGCTGTTGTTGAATCGATTGATAGCCGATTTATGGATGGTAAATTTAATATGAAGTTTGATAAATTACAGAATACGTATGTGGCGTTTTATAAGAGGTTTGTGCATTTGATGGATAAAGAAAATTGATTAAAAAGTTGTTTTATTTTTAATAAATAAATAAAACAACAAATGGATTCATTCGACGAAATCGAGAATGCGCTGGAGGAAATCGAGCCTGCACTAAAAAGACAAGTGAATCCTCTTGTCTTTACGCGTTATTTATATCCGCGAGAACAAGTAAATCATTCGCTGCTTATTGCACTACTAGAAAAACAGGTCGACGAATCGCTATTTTGGACGTATGAGCTTTATCACTCCGGATTTGAAGATGAACTCTATTCCTATATTTATTCTATATACGAAACGTTTTATAAATCGTCAAATAGTGGCGCGCTTGGCAAATGTATAGTAGACCTATACGATAAATGGACCATGGACCAGTCGCAACATTATTTGTTTGGTTCGATGATAAAAAATTTGATTTGTCGTCCCTATAACGTGAATCCATTTATGGAAACGTATGTTGGTGTAAAATGTGAACCGAATAATACCATGGTAAAAGAGGGTAAATTTCTGCGAATGAACTATAGTGCCGAAGACGCCAAGGCGTATGAAACTGTCTCACAAAAAGCCAGACTAGTGTTACCTCAAGTTTATAAATACGCCATTCGTCATAATGTCGCCGCGTTATTTCAGTGCTCAAATATAGATGTCAAAGAACAATATCAAATGCAGTGGACTTATTATTGTTGGGATTGCCCGTATTGGCGGGCTATTATGGAGAACAAATATTTTGGGCGTATTAATCACGAGGAACGCACGATTGATTTCTACGACGATGCTTCTGACCATTTCTATGACCATTATGGTTATCAACCGGATGAACAATTGATTGAAGTACAACAAAAGAGTATTGGAACAGGACAAGAGGTACAAATGACGATTAAAGATTTCGCGGAACGATATGGCGGGACAATGGTGAAAAAAACGATACGCCTTCCAGGATAACCCTACTTTGTGATTTCATAAGTAAGATAAGTTGTTATAGCAAATAAAATACCGCCCCATAATGAGTCGGTTATTACCATATATTCGGACCATTTTTTCAATGTCGCATAGTTGGTGGTTTCATAAACAGCATAAATGACGACGCCTAAAAGAAACGCATCATAGACCGATTTTCTGGGCTGAATAATAAAATAATTGATGCCGAAAACAAGCACTAAATAACATAAAAGGGCTCCTTCCCAGCGCATCTGCATAATGACGCGCTGAACTTTAACGATTTGGTCTTCAAATGTTTTTTTTGACGAATACAAATACATAGCATCAATGGCAATAAATAAAATGGTCGAAACGATGAGTTTTTTCAAGTTCCACATGCTATATATTTTAATGATATTAAAATCCACAATAAATTTTTATTCATATTAATATATAATGGATTTCAAATCAAATCAATTTACTATATTTGCAATATCTATAATTGTTCTTATTGTTATTTCATTTTTTTCACACCATTTGTATGTGTTATTTAATATAACCCCTGATGCTTCTATCGAATATAGACCCGTTAATTTAGGAGATGAACGGGTCGATAATGAGATAATTCATACTGTTAAACTCGGCGCTAGTGAAAACGGCCACCAAACTGTGAACTCGCATAAATATGACCACGCTGGTTCTGGTCCAAGTGGTGGTTCTGGTTCAAGTCGTGACCTTGGTCCAAGTGGTGGTTCTGGTTCAAGTCGTGACCTTGGTCCAAGTGGTGGTTCTGGTCTAAGCAGTGACCTTGGTCCAATAGGTGGCTCTACTAAAAAAAATAAAAAATGCAATAAAAAGGGAAGTGGTCAAGCAGTTCTTGTACCACAACAAGACGCACGTCAAGCTCAACTTCCTGCTCAACTTCCTGCTCAACTTCCTGCTCAACTTCAAGCCCCTATTTCAAGAATATTCCCTACCTTACAACCAAATGATTTTTACAATCTTTCTCAAAAATTATCGCCGGAAAGCGATACTACGATATATGACAGAAATGGAAATTACATGGGCGGCAATACACAAACTACATTGCCTGTTTCAGATTATTTAAACCAGCAATATACAACACCGCTTCCTTCTGACTTGCCTGAATCTGCGAATTTAGGAGTTATAGCGGTATTAAGCGACATTCAGGTCGGCGACACAGAGAATATCATCTTAGACACAAGTCAAATGGCTTTAACCATTGGAATGCAATTGGTTATCGACGATTCTAATTTTACTATTACGAATGTAGTCACAGAAAATAATTGGTTTACAAGC
>Ga0214921_10010403_pt1 | contig 11518 bp, 7 predicted proteins | sample LL1505_MetaG_FD_177992 | JGI IMG/M metagenome (GOLD analysis project Ga0214921, IMG submission 177992) | Freshwater microbial communities from Lake Lanier, Atlanta, Georgia, United States - LL-1505 | ecosystem: Environmental > Aquatic > Freshwater > Lake | place: USA: Georgia | collected 2015-05-28
TACATAGAGCCATTGTTTATCAACAAATTCGCTTGACGAGACTTCTGTATTTACGCTTTCTTCAAAGACAATACTATCCATTATAAATATTAATTAGAAAATAATTTTATAACTTACTAATTAATTATTCCACTTTTAAAAAAGTGGAGCAAAAATGTTTTGGGGTCGCCCTTTTCTAAAGGGTGATTTACTCAAAAGAAATATACTTCTTAGGAACAACAGATTTCTTAATTCTTACATTCTGTAAAACTTTGGTTGGTTTAACAACTCCTAAATCTGTATCATAAACCGCTGGACTTATTCCGTTTCCTAAAATTCTTCTATGGGGTTTCGCCATAACTTTACCACCGCAACTACACTTATGGGACATATTTCCACCTGAACCACTTGTAGTTTTCCTTAAGTGATGAATATACATATTATATTATAACAAAAAAAATTATCTAATTTGTAATTGATTTACATTATCAGTTGGGTCGCTAATAAGTATTTGTATAATCATACTTGGGTCTTGAAATGCTACTGGTCTATTGTTTTGGTCTGTAAAAAATACTCTAAATCTGCTATACTGGGCTGGTAATACATCAATAAAGACATATTCATTTGGAGCAACTGTAAATTGTTCGCCAAATGTCCCTTGAGGACTAAATGAAAAAATAAGTGAGTTTGGAACAGCATAATCGTTATTTACTAAACTACAATTTACTATAAAACTACTAAAAGGAGTTATTTGGGGAGTAAAACTGGATAAAAATGTTTGAGTGCTTGTATAAGCAGGAGTTTGAGTTTGGGCTGGGGGAGAACCAGCAATAACAGAATTAGGATAATCACCAGCATTAAAACCAACAACATTTCTAAAATTATTTGCTAAAACATTCAACTCAGGAACAATAAAGTTAGTAGGAATAACCCAAGTAGCACCAGCAGGTAAAGTCCAAGTGCTTGATGTAGCAAGAGCAACCGACATACCAAAAGAATTGACTTCAATAGCGTATCTTGTAGGATTTGTTGAAAATGTAAGAAACCATACATAATCACCAGCCCCATCTACTAAATAATGTTTATTTTGAAGCATAACAAAATGAAGATAATTATTAATTCCATCAGCATCATAAAAGCCATCAGGAAATAAAACTTGATTAACTGTTCCATCAACCCAAGTATAATTAAAAACATTGTTTCCATAAGCGGAAGTAATATTAAAAGTGGAATAATACATTTGAATAGATGCTAATGCTACTTTTTGACCTTTTTTTAGATTAACATTACCACCAACAAACTGAAATTCAAAAACAGAATTATTTGTTCCAGCAACAACATTGCTACTATTTAGTATAAGAGTTCTCATTATAATATACTAATAGAAAATAATAAACCTTAACCTCGTTTAATTCGGTCGGGCAGGTGTCCTGCCAAATTAAATGCTTAATTCCATTAATAATTCTACACCTTGATTTTTTCTAATTCTTCCATCATTCATCATTTTTACAACTAATTTCCTTAATTCACTTATTACTTTTGGATTGTTATTTCCAGCCATATATTCACCTCTTAATATTTCAAAGCGTTTATTTTCTTCTTCGTCTGTTGATGTAGTAGTGCGTTTTAATCCTAATCCATTCCAAACACCAGCCCCAATAGACATTTCTTCAAAAAACTTTCTTTCTTCAGGAGCAATTTGAGTATAGACTCTTGCGTTAGGTTTTCCGTTTTCTAAAAGGTCTAAAATAAAATCTCTAAAAACATCACTAACAGGAATAGGTTTAAACTTTGGTATTTGTCCTAATGATTTGTATTTGACATTCAATATATCTTGTTGTTCTAACTGCGGAATATGAATAGCATACTTACCATATTCTCTATAACTTGGGGTTTGTTTAACAGATAATCCTTTACCGACTTTTAGTTTTATTTTTGGAGAAGGTTTTGTAGGTTTTGAAGGCAATCCCTCACCTTTTATTGTTTTATCTATTAATTCTAAATCTCCGTTATAATAATTATATAAAGTAACTAAATAATAAATATCGTCAGGAAAATTAGTAGTTTTCAATTGACTTACAGGCATATCTAAAAATTTACTAAGTCCTGTTGATGTTAAATATTTTCTTTTATCAGCCATATTTAATGCTCTAAATTCAGTTTCATTATATATTTGAGAAGCAACTGACGCTCTATCACCTCTTCTATCAGCCATTTCTCGTCCTTCTGCTGTTGCTAATGCTTCAACTTCTACTGCTGTTGGACCTCTTGCTTGTCTTAAAAGGGTTTCTTGTTCTAATTGACTATTATATACATCGCTTAATTCTTTTTTCATTTCCATTACATCAGTCATAATATATCCTAATCTTGCGTCTAAATTCATTGGAATGCTATTGGCTAATTCATTTAATCTTTGAATTGCGTTTCTATCACCAGCCTCTACTTCTCTAATAAGTTGGTTCATTTGTTCTCTGGTTGGTAAATTTTCAGTAGTATTAACTATTTGTCCTATAATTCGTTCTCTTTCAACTGCTCCTAATTGTTCTATTCTACCATAATCTACTGCTGATGGTAATGCTCTTTCTAATTCATTAATGCGTTCTAATATAGGATTTAATAATGCTCTTTGACTTGTAACTCTTGTAAGATTTCCTACTAATGCTCTAAGTGCTTTGACTTGTTCTTTACTCGGTAAAACTTCTCGTAATTCACCAATAGTATTAACTAATCCATTAACACCAGTATCAAAAACTTTCATTCCAGTAGTGCCTTCTAATTCTTGGCTATATTTTCTAAAATAATCTAAAAAGAATGTTGGAGTTAATAGTTTGACATTAAAACGCTTTTTAATATCTGCTTCTATTGCTGGAAAATTCGCATTTAAACTGACAAAATCTAATGTAGGGTCAATTCTAATATTTGTAACAATTTGGGCTGCTTCTTGAGGTCTAAAACCTAATCGTTCTAAATTACTTCTGGCTGCTGCTTCTTGACTTGCTACATCTGCTATTAATTCATCTGGAGAGGCAACTTGAGCTGGAGTTGGTTGTTGTAATTCACCCATTTTGAGTGCTTTTCTTGCTTTTGCTATATTTGCGTCATTCGCAATCTGTAATGCTATGATTTCGTCTTGAGATATTTTGCCTTTTGCGTAATCACTGGCTCTTAATCTTGGAGGCATAGTATAGTTACTCATTGTAATATATAAAAAGATAATTATTTTTATAAAATACTTGGAATTTCTCAATTATTTTTGAGGAAGGGTTCGGGAAACTTCGTTTCCTGATTACATTATATCTTCAACTTGATATACCTCTGTAAAATTCTTTCTAAATCGTTCATCTTTATCACCTTCTAAATCTATTAATAAGAAATCTTGTTTAGACTGCGTAGCATCATCATATATTTTCTTTAATTGAGATTTTTCAATACCTAAACTACATTCTCTACAAATCATTGTTAAGTTTTTCATTGAAGATACTTGTTTTATAATTAAATAATTAATATTATCTCTAATTAATTTTGGGACAGCATAATAGCTCTGCGAGATATAGATTAAACTACAATTTTTCTTACGACAACGGATTGCGAAATCGCATACTGGTCTTTGTTGCTTAGAAGGTTCATTTACCAAGTCATCTAATACAACAAGATTATTTTGAGTTTTATCCATACTATCTAAATCGGGCAATTCGCTAAGTCCTTCTTTAATAGATAATCCTTGTTCCCCTAATCGGTCTTCTAAATAGTTATATAAAGGCTCATCTTTGTTTTTTGTTACAATAAAGATTTTTTCCCAAGTATTCGGCATATTATATATCAAGTTAAGGAGTGTTTGAGTTTTGCCTGAACCACTATTTCCAGCAATAATTAATCTCATTGGTAATTTTATATGATGCTTATCGTAATGAGGATTATGAGATTTTAGCAAATATTTTTTAGGCATTTTCTTATACCAATCAACGATTTCTGGCTTTAAGGCGGTCGCCGGCGGCTTAGACATTATAATATAATAACATAAAAAATTTTCTAAAACTATATTATATGAGTTCTACAAATCCCCCAAATCCAAATGTATCTACATTCAATAATTTATACTGGTCTATAACTGATATTCCATTAACTCAATCTCAAGCAGATAGACGATATTTAAAATATCCAGTGGCTCAAGGTAAAGAGACTTTACAAGCGGTAGATGTTAATGGTATAGCAAACTTTAACCAACCTATAACAATGACATCAGCAACGGCAGCCAATAGGTCAATATCATCATCTATTTATAATGTTAAAAATGCTTCAAATACGAGCATCGGTAATATTACATATACTTCTAATAGTATCAATTATCAATCAAGTATTAGCAATGCGAGACATTTATTTACTAATAATACTGGTGGAACAGATATAGATGTAATGGAAATAACCGCCAATAATGGTGTAACTATAACTAAATCACTTTTACTTGGTGGGGCAACATCATTAGATAGAACAATATCAAGTTCTAATTATCGTCTTTTAAGTAATACTGGAGTTGATAGCGGAAACATATATCTAAATTCAACAAATCAATTTCGTTATGAAAATGATGTTAATAGTGGTAGTCATAACTTTTTAACAAAAGATAATTTAGGTAATACTACAACACCAATAACGATTAACTCAAATGGTTTAATAATGAATGTAAGCGGGGACTATATTCAGTTTCCAGATGGGACTCAACAGACAACGGCAGCCATATCTACTCCTTTAAAAACTTATACTGAGTATTTTCCATCAATAGCCGGTAATTTACCAAGTAAAACTATAACCATACCCGCAAACTGTTATGCAATTGATTTACAAGCAATATCGGGTGGAGGCAATGCTGGTTCCAATGTCGGTAGTTTTGTAGGAGGAGGTGGAGGTGGAGGACAACTATTAAAAACTAATAGTAAAATATGCGTCACTGCTGGTCAGCAAATTATTGTTAATTTTGCTACTGATGGTGGAGGTAATTTTATTAGAGGAGAAAATGCTAATAATTCAGTTTTAATAAGGTCACCAAATCCAAATGAGGCTGGAAATTCGGCTGTAACTGGGACTATTCCTGTAAATGGAGTTTTAACAAATTTTTCAAATGTAATAGGGACAATGAAAAACGGATTAAATGGATCAAACGCTACTGCGGGAGCAAATGGGGCTGGTGCTAATGCTGGTAGTGATTTACCAAGCGCTAATGCTTTTGCTACTACTTGGGATGCTTATAGAACTACGGCTGGTTTAATTGGCGGTCCTTTAGTATTACTATCTGGAGCGCCAAGAGGAGCAAAATGGCTTCTTAACGGATATGGTATGGGTGCTGTAAGCACTGCTTCAGTTCCTTCTTCTGTTGCTGGTAATGCCGTAGTTATGATTACTTATTACATTGGAAATTAATTTAAGGCAAAGTATTTTAAAACATTTTATTTTATTTATATATAATATAATGGCTACTCTTACAAATGATTTAACTTTAATAAGCGAAGATACTTTAAATCAATTACAAATTGTTACTAATCCAACAATATCAATTGGCGGAACAGATATGATAGCATCTGGAACAAATGATTTAACTATTAGTGCTTCATCTACTCATACTTTAAAATTAGGTGCTGGTTTTTATCCTAATGCGGTTCAAGTTGGAACAAATGGTATAGCAGTTTTTAATGCTGGAGCGCCTCAAACATCAACTTTGCCAAGTGTAGGAAATGATTTATGTAATAAAACTTATGTAGATAGTCAAGTAGGAGCTTCTAATGCTACTACAATTGATATAACTAACACTTCTACGAATATAAATACTTTTTATCCTACTTTTGTTTCCGCATCAGGAACCAATCAAACTTTACGAGCAGATACAACTGGAAATGTATTATCTTATGTTCCAAATACTTCCACTCTTACTGCTTTAGTATTTAATGGTGACTTATCAGGAAACGCCAGTAGTTCTACAAATGCGACTAATGCGACAAATGTAGGAGTAACAAATGCTTCTTCTACTGTTGGAACTTTCTATGTTCCTTTTGTTGATGTTACTTCAGGAAACGATAATATTAAGGTAGATACTGGTTTAACTTATAATGCTGTTTCAAATACTTTAACCGCAACATCATTTTCAGGTTCATTATCAGGAACAGCCACTAATGCGACCAATGTTGCTGTAACGACTGAATCTACAAATGCTAATTTTTATCCTACATTTGTAAATGGAACATCAGGTAATAGAGCAATAGATGTTAATAGTGGTTTATTTTATAATCCAAGTAGCAATAATTTGACAGCAACAACCTTTACTGGTTCATTAGTAGGCAATTCAACTGACAGTACTAATACCTCTAATGTTAATATTACAGCCGTAAGTGATAATGTAGAATATTTACCTACATTTGTTAGTTCATCATCAGGAAACAATGCTGTAAAGGTAGATGCTAGTGGTTTAACTTATAATCCATCGTCTAATGTATTATCATTAGGACAATTGAAATATCCATCAGGAACAAGTTCAAACATACTAACAAGTGATTCTACAGGGTTATTATCATTACAACCGCCTCAAAGTGTATATACAAATACTTTATATGTTAATGATGGAATTACTGATATTCAAACAGCCATAAATAGTGCTACTCAAGGAACTCAAATTATAATGAGTCCAGGTTCATTTGGAGGATCAACTGTAACTATAAATGGAAAACAAAATATAGCAATTATAGCTCCTGCAAGAGGACAAGAAACAATATGCGAATTAGCAGGTGGACGAGGATTAACATTAGGATCAACTAGCACTGGTTCTATTTCAATAGCCAATTTACAAATTGAGGGGCTTTTTACTTTATCAGGTTCAGGCAATAATTATTTTACTGATGTAGATGTAATTTCAGGTATAACAATAACAGCTGGAGCATCGGGTAATTATTTTTTTAAAGATTGTAGTATAGCAGGACTTATTACAGTTCCAAATACTTTTGCTGGTGTAATTGTTTTTAATCAATGTAATATGATAGGGGCAACATATTCTTTGTTAAATGTTAGTCCATTACAAGTTCAATTTGCTTTATGTATAAATTTACCAGTATCAAGACCAACAAACGCTACTTATGGTTTTGGAAATAGTGATGTAAATACAAAAATAACTCTTAATACCAATTTTATAAGAGATACTAATAATTCTGTTGGAACAAATGGTTATACTTTATATTCAGGAGCAACTGGAGTATATTGGGATGTAGCAACTTTAGGACCTCAAGGACCTCAAGGCGAACAAGGAATACAGGGCATACAAGGTATTCAAGGTTTAACAGGAGCAACTGGTCCTCAAGGACCTCAAGGAGACCAAGGACCGCAAGGAATACAAGGGGATACTGGGGCTACTGGACCTCAAGGACCTCAAGGAGTAAAAGGAGATACTGGAGACCAAGGACCAGCAGGAGTTTCTTCTTTCGTTTATAATTATCAAGCTGATACTAATAGTCAATCACCTCCAGTAACAAATGGATATATTGAATGGAATAATGCGAATCAATTATTAGCAACTCATTTATATGTTTCTCATATTGATCAAACTGGAAATGATGTTGAAGTCTTATTAGGTTTAATTAATGCTGGTGATGTAATCGTAATTCAAGATAAAACTAATTCAGCAAATTATCAAAATTGGGATGTTATAGCAGTTTCTATTGTTTCAAATCAATATATTGACTATACAGTTTCATTAGCATCATCTACTCATAGTTTTTCTAACAATAACCAAATATTATTTATTATACAAGCAGTTGGACCAGTTGGTCCTCAAGGACCAGCAGGAGCTCAGGGCTTACAGGGAATACAAGGTGAGACAGGGGCTACTGGACCTCAAGGACCGCAGGGCTTAAAAGGTGATACTGGAGACCAAGGACCTCAAGGACCTCAAGGAATACAAGGGGCTACTGGGGCTCAAGGACCGCAGGGCTTAAAAGGAGATACTGGAGACCAAGGACCTCAAGGACCTCAAGGAATACAAGGGGCTACTGGGGCTCAAGGACCGCAGGGAATACAAGGCATACAAGGACCTCAAGGACCGCAGGGAGAACAAGGTATTTCTAATCCAAATTCTACTGCTATTCAAATAACAGATACTAATTTAAATTCAACCTATTATCCTACTTTTGTTTCCGCATCAGGAACAGGACAAACGCTATATGCTGACATTGCTACTGGACCATTTACATTTAATCCTCAAACAGCAACGCTTACCGCAGGAACATTTGTAGGAAATCTTACAGGAAACGCAGATACGGCAACCTCGGCTACATCAGCAACTAATTCTACCAACGCAACTAATATTGCTATAACATTAGACACCACTACAAACGCAAGTAAATTTGTTACTTTTGTAGGAGCAACAACAAGTAATCAGGCTCAAACTGCTTCAACTGCTCTAACATTCAATCCATCAACAGCAACATTAAGTTCTACCAATGTAACTGCTACTACATTTACAGGTGCGTTGTCAGGAACGGCTACAAATGCTACTAATGTAAATGTAACAAATAATAATACAGCAACAACAATGTATCCAGTATTTAGTGCTGGAACTGGAAACCAACCTTTATTAGCCGATACTACAACAGGTCCTCTCAGTTATGTCCCCAGCACTGGTATTTTATCATTAACTCAATTGAAATACCCTTCAGGAACATCAGGTCAAGTTCTAACAAGTGACGGAACTGGTTTGCTTTCGTTAGCAACGCCGTCAAGTTCTCTTACTTACGTAACTGGAACTTTTGTAGGAACAGTAGGAGCTAATGTTCCTATTACATCAGGAACACCTTTTAATGCTGGTAATATTGTTTTAACTGCTGGAACTTGGATTATATTTGTAAATCTTCAATTCGGTCAGCCTTCTGGAAATATAAATACTATTAATGTAAGAACTGGTTTATCTAATACTGGTGCTTACGGCGGTTTAATTTATTACCAAGATAGTCCTTATATTCCAGTGAGCGGTAGTTCAGCACCAAGTTATCCACCTTTAACTACTGTTGTAAGTCCAACTGGAAGCACTACATATACTTTGTTTATAAATATGACTTGGACGCAAGTATCCGCACCTACTTTTACATATGAAAGTCAAAAACGCTCATTTACCGCTATTAAATTGGCTTAAACTCAGGGAACTTTGTTCTAAAAGCGGATGCTGAAGCATTTTTGCCCCGAACCCCATATTTTTTTTCTCACCTTTTCTTAAAAGGGGAATGGTAGATAATGTAACTATTTATGGTATATCAACTTTAGTTGCTGGGGTTTTAGGTGTTTGTATAAGATATGCTTTCAAATCAAAATGTAGTGATGTAGGATTATGTTGCGGTTTAATACATATTGAACGAGATATAGAGATGGAAGTAAAAGCAGAACAAGCAGAATTAGACGCAGGTGAAAAAGAGGATAGTCAAAGAATTTAATTTTCTATATTATTATATAGTAATAATATGGACGAAGAAGAAGTAACTGATGTAGAAGTTGAGATAATTACCATTGAAGGTAAAAAATATTTAATTGACCGCAAAACCAATATAGTTTATACATATGTAGAAGATTTAAGTAAAGAACAACCAGAAGAAGTTGGTGAATTAGTAGATGGAGAATTACAAGAATACGAAGATGAAGACGAATTAGAAGTTGCTTGGGATAATGAAGAAGGTTTTATGGGTGATTATGGTGGCTGGACTTGGACTATTTCAGTTCCGCCAAATGCTTTAAGTGAAAGTGTTATTGAAGAAGATGAAAAAGGAAAACCAATAGAATACGAATATAGTTTTCCTATTATATGGAGTGGTTTAATAAGACAAAAAAAGAAACCTTATGAAATTGTAGATGTTAAGGATTATATTACTGAATTTCCTGAAAATAATATTGTTGGTAATCTTATTATTTATACCAAACAATTACTTGTTAGTATTAAAGAAACAACTGATAAAATTGCTTCTAAAGTAGAAAAAGGAGATACTTTACAAAAAGGACATTCTCATCTATTTAAATATAATTTTAAACCTGAAACTATTATTCAAGAATTAATAGATAATGATACTATTACTGGAAAAAAAAGAACACCTCAAGAAATTGAAGAAAAACGAAGAAGAGAAGCATATCAAGAAGAAAGAGATAGAGAATTTGAACTATATAAACTGAAACAAGAAGAAGAAAGAAAAGCAAATAATCCTGTTTATATACAAAATGAAATTAACAGTTTAGATGAAGAAATAGATAAAGAAAGTAATCCTGCTATAAAGAAGGCTCTTACAAAAACTTTGGTTGGATTAGAAAAAAAATTAATAGAAGTAAATCGTAAAATAAAGGAAGATGAAGAAAGAAGAGCAAAAATAAAAGCAGATGAAGAACAAAGATTAAAGACCTTAAAAGAAGAAAAACGACTTGCTAATAAAAAGATAAGAGATGAAGAAAAACAATTAAAAAAACAAAGGGAAGAAGAACAAAAAAAAAAGAGAGAAGAAGAAGAAGCAAAACAATTAAACGCAAAAAAAGAAGAAGACGAAATACAACAATTAGAGGAAAGAAAAATACAAAATAATATATTATACAGTAATATTTTAGAAAAGGGTAAAAGAATTGACTATAAAATGAGTAATTTGTTTAACTTTACTATATTTCAAGAATTAGTTCATTTAATAGCAGATTTACTTAAAAGTTTAAAAGAAGGAGTTTTAATAGGTAATATTAGTTTTATTGAAGAATTAGTAGATTTAGTTAATAGATTACCTGATAATAAATCTATTACTATTCCTGATGATGTTAGAAGTTTTATTGTAGATAAAATAATAGAAATTGAACCAAAAGTAAAAGAATTAAAACCTATTGTTGAAGAATTTTTAAATAGTAGTGAAAATAAAGTGCTTAAAAATATGGAAGTAAATGCTCGTATTCGTCACCCTCTTTATAAAGCATTAGACAGCACTAAAATTAGTATAAGGGATTATATTAAAAAAGTTGAAGATATAATAAAATGGAAAAGAGAAACCAGAGAAGAAGAATTAAAACAAATTAGAAAAAAATATAAAAGATTATTTGATGAATACGAAATAGCAAAAAAAGATGATACTATTGATAAAAATAAATTAAAACAAATGAAAGATACTTTAAAAAGTGAGTATGAAAAAATACAAAAATTAAAAAGTGAATTAGAAACTAAAGGAACTGGAATAAATAATCCTGAATTATATGAAAAAGCAAAACAAATTGCTGATGAAAAATATAAAAAACCAAGTGCTTATAAATCAGGATTTATTGTTAAAAAGTATAAAGAACTTGGCGGAACTTATAGTGGAACAAAAAACGATAATGAAGGTATTGGAAGATGGTTTAAAGAAGATTGGAAAGATATTGGTAATAAAGAATATCCAGTTTATAGACCTACTAAACGAATTACAAAAGATACTCCATTAACTCCTCAACAAATTAAACCTTCTAACTTAAAAAAACAAATTGCTTTAAAACAAGAAATAAAAGGTGATTCTAATTTGCCTCC
>Ga0214921_10010405_pt1 | contig 11516 bp, 9 predicted proteins | sample LL1505_MetaG_FD_177992 | JGI IMG/M metagenome (GOLD analysis project Ga0214921, IMG submission 177992) | Freshwater microbial communities from Lake Lanier, Atlanta, Georgia, United States - LL-1505 | ecosystem: Environmental > Aquatic > Freshwater > Lake | place: USA: Georgia | collected 2015-05-28
ATCTTCTGCCGAAATACTTTCTTTTCCATCATTGATAAGGTTAATATTTCTAACCATCTCAAACAATTGAGCTAAAGCAATAGGCGTATTAAAATCATCATTCAAAGCTTCATAAATACTCTGTTTCAAATCTGTTAATTGAATGCTTGAATTGTCTGATGCTTTCAAATTAGGTATTAATTTAATGGCATTCATTAATCGTTGAAAACCCTTTTCTGCCGCTTGCAATGCCTCATTGCTAAAATCAAGTGTACTGCGGTAATGAGCTTGCAACATAAAGAATCTAACCGTCATTGGGCTATATCCCTTATCTAGCAGTTTGTGATTGCCACTAAACAATTCGTCAGGTAAAAAAGAGTTACCCAAACTTTTGCTCATTTTCTGACCGTTTACAGTAAGCATATTTGTATGAATCCAATAACGTGCTGGGGATTTGTGATGGCATGCCAAATTTTGAGCTATCTCATTGGTATGATGTGTTGGTATCAAATCCATTCCTCCGCCATGAATATCAAACTGCTCGCCAAGATACTTGCTACTCATGGCACTACATTCGATATGCCAGCCTGGAAAACCCACTCCCCAAGGGCTTGGCCATTTCATCAGATGTTCAGGTTTTGCTTTTATCCAAAGTGCAAAATCCAATCGCCCACGCTTATCATTTTGTCCATCCAAGTCACGGGTATTGTTTAAAAGTTCTTCTAAATTGCGATTTGAAAGTTCGGTGTAATTATATTCTTTGGTAAATTTTTCTACGTCAAAATATATGGTACCATTGCTTTCGTAAGCATAGCCATTTTCTAAAATCTGCTTGGTCATTTCAACCTGCTCGATGATATGACCCGTGGCTGTAGGTTCTATGCTTGGCGGTAAGGCATTAAACTGTTGCATGATGGTGTGAAAGTCAACTGTGTATCTTTGTACAATCTCCATTGGTTCAATCTGCTCAAGCTTGGCTTTTTTAGCAATTTTATCCTCTCCTTCATCAGCATCGCTTTCGAGGTGACCCGCATCTGTTATATTTCTCACATACCTTACCTTCAATCCTATATGTAGGAAGTAGCGAAACATGATATCAAAACTCACAAAGGTTCGAGCATTACCTAAATGGGCATTGCTGTAAACGGTAGGACCACATACATACATGCCCACATGACCTTCGTGAAGGGGTTTAAATAATTCGTTCTGTTTTGTAAGGGTATTGTATATTTTAAGATTCAAGTCCATTGCTCTGAAATAGGTTGTAAAAATATAGGTTTTTGGAATAATTATGATGGGGAATTTAATAAACCTAGCCCTAGCCTGTCGATGGATGAGAATGAATTCGTTATCAAAACAAATTTATGGCTAGAAAATAATTAGTTTTCAATAGTGATTGCATCCTCATAAACAGCCCTCCAGCCAAGCCATTCAGCATCTTCAGTTAATGAGGTATTGTGCCAAATAACAATAAAATTTCCTTCCACATTTTTCACAACAGTTTTCAATCTTTGTATACATTCAATTGCATCAGGCACCTGAAGTTTTAGGTAATTTTTAAGTGTTACATCCATGGCACAAGAAGAGTGAATGACTAGCTCTGTTTCTTTGTTTTCGGATAAATCAAACCAATTGAAGGGTTTGCAAGTAGAGGCCCTAAATCCTAAATGCGAAGCATAAGCCATGGTATAATCATCTTTCACGCCTTGTTGAATAAGGGAGTGATAGGTAAAAGGCATTTGCATTTTCAAGAAATGCTGACGGGATTTAGTAGCTGATTTGCCGGTAATTTGTTTAAAGGTTTCAAATTCATCTTGCAGCATCTTCTTATTTACGGTTGATACATAAGATGGATGCAAGCCGCAGTCATATTTATTAGATAAGGACAAAAACAACGCCCTCAATTCTGATGAATTTGTGGGTATGTTTTTATCATACCTGCTTTCTTTATTGGCAAGCAAAAAGAAGAAAATGGTACTTACATTTTTTGATTTATCAATTATATATTCAAAGGTATCATAAGGGTCGCGAGCACGGCCAATTTTCACATTGATTTGCAAAGTGAGCTCCTTAAAATCAAATCGTAAAACATTACGAATTGCCTTTTTGAAATATCTAAACAAAGTCAAACCCTTGTAACGAAAAGCAAAATCAATATCAATGGTATTAATTACTTTGAACTTACCATTAAGCCTCAATTCATCATCATTTAACTGAGGATATTGTTTTTTGATGATTTCACCTAATAGGTTAGCCCAAATATCCACCAACGGAATTTCTAAAAAATGATTTTGAAAAGCCAAGCTGTTTTCTGCCTTAAACCTAAGGTGTTCATCCTTTTTGTGAGGTAAATATTCTTCATACCTACTTAACAAATAAAAGCTCGCAGCAAACAAATCAAAATGCAAAAATTGAGTGGCTTGCCTAAAATCGGGTATATTCTCATAGGGGTTTTTGAAAAATATTTTCTGCCATTTTTCATCCAATTCCACCTCAATTTCATGTCGGTGAATATGTTCTTCATGAAGCAAAGGTACAGAAGGAATATTTACACAACTTTCAATAATTTTGTTGCCATAATTTATTTTAAGGGAGCTAGATTTTATGAAATAATCCTCCTTATCGGTGACCTTAAATTCAATTCCCAGCCTTCGCAAAAGCAACTCATCCAAAACATATTGGGTTCGTGTTGATATATATGGAATGAGAATGAGGAACATACAAAGTTTTTTACTAATACTTTTTAGCAAAAATATTGTATGCTTGCACCAAACAAAAATAAATATTTTTGACAAAGAAATGAAAGTGGTAATTTTTGCAGGGGGCTTGGGCACCCGCATATCTGAAGAATCTTATTTAAAACCTAAACCCATGATTGAAATAGGTGGCAAGCCTATTTTGTGGCATGTAATGAAAATTTATAGCCAATATGGATTTAACGATTTTATTATTTGCCTTGGATATAAAGGGTATATCATCAAAGAATATTTCTTCAACTACTTCTTGCACAACTCTGATGTAACAATTGATGTAAAAAACAATTCGTTCCAAGTTCACAACTCAGATACTGAGAATTTCAAGGTAACTCTGGTTGATACTGGATTAGAGACTAAAACGGCAGGTAGACTTAAAAAAGTTAAACAGTATATTGGCAATGAAGAGTTCATGTTAACCTATGGAGATGGTGTTGCTGATATCGATATTAATAAACTGATTTCATTTCACCAATCACATAACAAAATTGCTACGGTTACTTCCATCCAACCTATTGGAAGATTTGGAGTAATGGGTATCAATGAAAATAATTCAGTAGAGATTTTTAAAGAAAAAAGACAAGAAGATGAAGGTTGGATAAATGGAGGTTTTTTTGTCTTAAAACCTGAGGTTTTCAACTACTTAGATTTTGATTGTGATGATACGATGTGGGAAGACACCCCATTACTTAAATTGACTAACGATAAACAATTGATGGCATATAAGCATCAAGGTTTTTGGAAATGCATGGATGCCATGCGAGACAAAATTGAATTGGAAGAGTTATGGGACTCTCAAAACGCCCCTTGGAAAATCTGGAAATAATAAAAAATTTTGGAAACAAGTTTCTCAAACATATATAAAAACAAGAAAGTACTAATCACTGGAGACACTGGTTTCAAAGGCTCTTGGCTATCCATTTTACTGCTCGAATTAGGGGCAGAAGTATATGGCTACGCTTTACCTGCCTATACTGAAAAAGATAATTATGTAAAATGTAAACTCTCTAATAAATATAGACATTTAGATGGAGATATTAGAGATCGTGAGAAGTTTATCAAATATGTAAATGAAGTGAAACCTGACTTTATGTTTCACCTTGCAGCTCAAGCCATCGTATTATCATCATACACCAATCCCATTGAAACTTTTGAAACCAACTTGATGGGTACAGTTAATTTTTTTGAAGCTGTTCGCCAATCTTCAAGTGTGAAAGTGGCTGTTAACGTAACAAGTGATAAATGTTATGATAACAAAGAATGGATTTGGGGCTATCGTGAAAACGATGCCATGGGTGGAAAAGACCCATACAGTGCTTCAAAAGGAGGCTCTGAAATAATAACTAATTCATATCTTCATTCGTTTTTCAGCAATACTGGAATCAATATCGCATCCGGTAGAGCAGGCAATGTAATTGGTGGCGGAGATTGGACTGAATATAGAATTGTACCTGATTTTTTTAAGGCATACTTATCAAATGAAAAACTTGTTATAAGACACCCGAACGCAACTAGACCTTGGCAATTTGTATTAGAGCCTATTTTCGGCTATCTTAGCTTAGGTGCAGCCTTATTTGAAAAAGGATTTGAGTACAGTGGCGGATGGAATTTTGGCCCACAAAGTAATACCCACAAAACAGTTAGTGACTTATTATCCTCCCTCAAAAATCATGATGATTTTAGGAGTTTAGTAGTAGAAGAAATTCCAAATCCATTACATGAGGCATCCTATTTAAAATTAGATATTACGAAATCCTCAACGCATTTGGCATGGAAACCGGTTTTGAATTTTGAACAAACCATTGATTTTACCAGAAGCGGCTATCTGGATGAACTAACTAGCCCCTCAAACCTATATGAAAAACGTGTAGATCAAATTAAAAACTATATTAAGCTCGGCAACTAATATGAATTTTATTTCTACACCACTTGAAGGAGGATATGTCATAGAACCTAAAGTATTAGGGGATGATAGAGGATGGTTTATGAGGATCTATTGCAAAGATATTTTCTCAGAAATTGGTCATGATATAGACTGGGTTCAAATGAACCAATCCTATACCCAAAAATCAGGAAGTGTAAGAGGAATGCATTTTCAAAAAAGGCCATACTCAGAAATAAAATTAGTGCGTTGTGTTCGAGGAAAAGTCTTTGATGTCATCATTGATATTCGTAAAGATTCTAAAACATTTCTAAATTGGTTTGGAGCAGAATTATCTGCTGAAAACAAGAAAATGATGTATGTGCCAAAAGGCTTTGCTCATGGCTTTCAAACATTATCTGATGACTGCGAATTGGTTTATTGTCACTCTCAATTTTATAAACCTGAGTTTGAAGATGCATTGCATCATAATGACCCAATGCTGGGTATAATTTGGCCCTTAGAAATAACAGAAGTATCTGAAAGAGATAAAAAACATGCCTTTTTAAACGCTAATTTTAAAGGTATTTAAAGTATATTTTATGAATTGTAGATTTTGTAATAACACATTAACTAATACATTTATTGACTTGGTAAATTCACCAGCTTCAAATTCATTTTTAACGCTAGAGCAATTGAATGAACCTGAAAATTTCTTCCCATTGAGAGTATTCACTTGTGACAAATGCTTTTTAGTTCAAATTGACGAATACAAGCAATCGGAAGCTATTTTCAACGGAGATTATGTTTACTTCTCTTCATTTTCAACAAGCTGGCTTACACATGTAAAAAGCTATGTGGAATTAATGACCAACAGATTTGGTTTGAACAAAGATTCTCAGGTAATTGAAATTGCTTCTAACGATGGCTATTTGCTTCAATACTTTGTTGAGAAAAACATACCTGTTTTAGGCATCGAACCAACTGAAAACACAGCAAAAGTGGCTATTGAAAAGGGAGTAAATACAATAACCCGTTTCTTTGGAACAGAATTAGCAAACGAACTTTCAAAAAATGGCACGAAAGCAGATTTATTTTTGGGTAATAATGTTTTGGCTCACGTACCTGATATAGTAGATATTGTTAAAGGCATCAAAATTATATTAAAACCTCAAGGGGTAGTTACGATTGAATTTCCTCACTTGATGCAATTGGTTGACAATAACCAATTCGACACCATATACCATGAGCATTTTTCATATTTATCTTTCTACAGCGTAAAACAAATTTTCGAAGCGCAAGGATTAGAAATGTTTGATGTTGAAGAGATTCCAACACATGGTGGGTCTTTAAGAATTTATGCAAAACACAAAGAAGATAATTCAAAAATTGTTTCTGAAAATGTTTCTCAATTGATTAACAAAGAAATTGCTAAAGGAATTAACACCCTTACATATTATGAAGACTTCGGACAAAAGGTTAGTAAAGTAAAACTAGACTTTTTAGATTTCTTGATTCAGCAAAAAAGAAACAATAAAAAAGTGGCTGGATATGGTGCCGCTGCCAAGGGAAATACCCTACTAAATTTTTGTGGCATAAAAAATGACATGATTGATTTTGTTGTAGACCGCAACCCAGCTAAGCAAAACATGTTTCTTCCAGCAAGTCACATTCCAGTATATGCTGAAGCTGCTTTAAAAGTAAACAAACCTGATTATATCATCATATTTCCATGGAATTTAAAAGTTGAAGTTATTGAGCAACTTTCTTATGCTAGGGAATGGGGAGCTAAGTTTGTCATTCCAATTCCATACCTAGAAATCATTTAATCATGAAGATTTTAGTAACCGGAGCTAGCGGGTATATTGGCAAATATGTAGTTAATGAATTGTTAGCAATGGGCATGGATGTAGTTGCAAGTAGCAACAATCAAGATAAAGCTGTTAAATATCCTTGGTTTTCAAAGGTTACTTATATTCAACATGATATTTCAATTGTTGCAGAAAGTGATTTGTTTCAAAAATTTAAGCAACCCGATATTGTTATACATTTAGCTTGGGAGGGATTAAATAATTTTCTACACCCAAATCATTACGAAAAAACTTTATTCAATCATTATTTTTTCCTTAAGAACTTAATTGAAAATGGAGCAAAACATATTTCAGTTATAGGCACTTGTCAGGAATATGGCATGCAATCAGGCTGCTTGAGCGAGGATATGCCATCCATGCCTGATACTTCATATAGTTTAGCGAAAGACACATTGCGAAAATTCCTCTTGGAACTTAATAAAATTCATTATTTCAAATTCCAATGGATAAGACTTTTTTATATGCATGGAGAAGGGCAATATGAGAAAGCAATTATACCACAATTGAATAAGGCCATACGAAATGGGGATGAAGTTTTCAATATGAGTGGTGGCGAGCAACATAGAGACTATCTGCATGTAATTGATATTGCTAAAAATATAGCCTTAATAAGCAAACAAAGTGAGATTACAGGGATAATAAATAATTGCAGTGGAAAACCCATTAAACTCATTAATTTTGTAGAAAACTATTTAAAAGAAACTAAATCAAACATTAAACTAAATCTGGGTTATTACCCGTACCCTCAATACGAACCAATGGAGTTTTGGGGAGACAATAAAAAACTGGAACTAATTAAAAATCTTTAACCATGCATTTAAGTTTAGATATCGAGGAATTAAGGGCTTATACATCGGCACAGTTAAACAACCTATTTCCTGATAAATACAAGATTGACCTAGACGAATATAAAGTTCAGGTTGACCATGCAATTTCAAGATTAGAGAATTGTTTTAGTAAGATTACATTAAAACATTACAATAACGAAGGTAAAACACAGTTAAACCATCTATACTCTGATCAATACTTAATGTATGTTTGGTTTCTAGCTAATACCATATACCAAGAAAAAGAAAACGCCAATCTGAGCAACAAACTATATTGTTTGAATAAATCTCTTTTTGCATTTGACTGTATGTATAACACCCAATTACCAGACATTTTTATTATATTTCATGGTGCTGGGACAATGCTTGGAAAGGCAAAATATAGTGATTATTTCATCGCTCTCCAGGGATGCACAATTGGTTCTCATAAGGGGAATTACCCAATACTTGGCAGAGGTGTTTCATTAACTGCACATAGCAGTATTATTGGAAATTGTGCTATTGGAGATAGAGTATCGGTAGGTTCATATTCAAATGTTTTTGAAACAAATATAGATGCAGATACTGTTATATATCGTAACAACGAAGGAGCAATTAAACTCAATCCAAATTCAAATAATTACGCGCAACAGTTTTTTAATATTGATTTGAAAACCATATAAATTTTTATGTCTGAAGCCCCTTATTTTTCAATTTGTGTTCCAACGAGGAATCGAGCTGATACACTTAAATATTGTTTAAAATCTGTTCTGCATCAAGACTTTGACAACTTCGAAATTATTGTTTCTGATAATTCGGATGGAATGGAAGCTCAAAAAGTGGTGAGTGAAATCAATTCGGGTAAAATAAAGTACTTCAAACAAAAGGAGGTTTTACCAATGACAGATAACTATGAATTTGCCGTTGCCCAAGCAAAGGGTGAATATGTCATTTGCATTGGGGATGATGATGGACTGGTTATTGATAGTTTGGGCTACTTGTTTAATTTCATTCAAAAGTACCAAGCAAAAGTAGTCAAATGCTGCACGGTTACTTATTGTTGGAAAGGCAGTTTGTTAAACAAAGACTCAACCCTTACTCATCCAACAAGCAGGGCTGTTACTGAGGTATATAGTAAATCTGTTTTGCAAAAAGTATTTGCAATGGAATTCGACTATTTTCATTTGCCAATGATGTATTATGGCGCTGTACATAAATCAGTTATCGAGAAAATAAAATCTGTTCAAGGTTCTGTTTTTGCAGATGCTGCATCCTTGGATATGTATTCAGGTATGTGTATTGCTTGGTTAGAAGAGAAATTCTTCATAAGCGATTATCCATTCACTATCATGGGTAATTCGGCCAAAAGTAATGGTACCAATCACCATCAACGAAACAATAAAAAAAATGATGTTTCGAACGAATTTGTTAAACTTGGAAAGATTGATTTATTGTATCAAAAATACAATGTGGTGAAGTTACATCATAATGTAAAATCAATAACATGGTTAAGCATGATGCAGTTTGTAAATAATTTCAAATTGCAAAAAGAAGACTTGATAGTAAACGACAAAAAGTTTTTTTTAAGATTAAACAACCCAAATGTTATTTTACATAAAATAAATTTTGATACTGAAATTGAATATTCGTTTGCCCAAGCAAATTACAGTAAACAATGGATGGATAATACATTGAAAACCTTGGGTGAAGCACCATCCTATTATCCTGATTTATATTCAATGGTGCATTTTTTTACTGGCCATAAAACTATTGACCCATTGCTGTTTAATGTTGACAACGTATACGATGCAGCTATTCTTTGTAATAATCTCAGAGAGTCATCAATAAACGATAAACCCATATCCTTAAACCCTAAAAACATAAAAGAAGCAAGAAATAGAAAATTAAAATTAGCAATTAAAGTGGCTTGGCGAAAGCTCATTACAATGGTTTAATTTACTTCTTTGTTTTACTTTCTTTCCAATATTTAACTATATCTAGCAAGTTCAATGGATTGAATGCATCAAACATAATTTTCAATGATTCTCTCGGTTTATAAGTAGCGGTTGTTACAATTAATCCAAGGTAATAGGTAATAACAATAGTATATGCTGCTCCATAAATACCAAATCTTGGAATTAATACAAAGCTCATGACTGTATAGGCAATTATATTCACGATCTGGTATAGAATTATTACCCTTTGCTTGTTCTCTGCCAAAAACCATAACCCTAGTGCGGTTCCATAAAAGGTGGGAATAGTGGCCCAAATGTGAATCTTAAAAACATCAGCCGAAAGGGGGTATTTTTCCTTGTAAAAAAATTGAATTACCCAATCTCCAAAAACCTGTACCCCCAAAGAAATAAAAATGGCGCTCCAAATCAATAATGAGCATAATTGCGTAAACCGTTTCACTTGCAATTTCCTATTTTCCCTGTTATTAATAATTCCGGGGAAAACCGCAGCGGTAATGGCAACAGGAATAAAATAAGAAGCCTCGCTCATCCGAATGGCTGCTGCATATTGACCCACAAGGTCAATATCTCTTAAGAACCTAAGTATAAGAATCTGGTCGGCCTTTTGGTAAATCATTTGGATAAAACTTGAAATTATAATTGGCCAAGTATATTTAAATAAAACCTTAGCTTCCTTAAACGAAAAAAACCACTTAGATATGAATTGTCCCTCAGATTTATAAAAAACAAACTGATTAAACATGGTTAAAGCCGCTTCAAACGCAGCCATACCAGCAAACCAAATCAACTCATAATTAAACACAATGAAATATATTTTTACCAATGCCGAGATAAATAGTGTAATTACCTGATTAATGGCTGTTAACTTACCCTTTACAATGGACTGGAAGTAAAAATCAATAACGGTTAATGATTGAAATACAATAGAAATACTGATTAAGAAAACAATGAAAACCCTTTCCACGGGGTCTCTCAAATAGGAATAAAACGTGGAAATTATTACTACCAATATGGCACCAACAAAACGAAGCCAAAAGGCTGTTCCTAGAATTTCAGCTGTTCGTTCTTTTCGAAGAATCAACTCTCTAACAACAATACTATCAAGACCTAAAGTTGAAAAAATAGTAAATATGGCCACAATATTTAGTGCATAACTTATAGCACCAAATTGAGAAGGACCTAAATACCTTGCTACTAAAACCCCTACCAATAAACCAGAAATAATTCTTGAAACTTTTTCAAGTAATATCCAGAGGCTATTTTTAAAATAATTGTTCTTTGTTTGACTAGAATCCAAGATAATATGATTTACTGCAAATAAAAGATTATTAAACGTACAACATTAATAATTATTATTCTTGTAGTAACAAATTATAACCTGCTTAAGACAACGATTTGTTTATAAAAGTGTATTTACATTAGTTGAATTATTTCTTTTTAGTTAATGTTGTAATATTTATTTACTAGTCATGAAAAAAAGCATTTTAATATTATCAAGCATTTTAAGTTTTAGCTTGGCTCAAAGTCAAACCATTTCGTTTCCACAAGCCAGTCCTACGACTACAGTTTCTCAAAATTTTGCCACTTCAAAGATTGAATTATCTTATTCAAGACCAAGTGCAAAAGGCCGCAAAGTATATGGAGATGTAGTTCCTTTTGGAAGTATTTGGAGAACAGGTGCCAATAGCGCCACCACCATTAGCTTTGGCGAAGATGTTAAAATCAACAATACTGATATTAAAGCGGGAAAATATGGTTTGCTAACGATTCCAGGTGCAAGCGAATGGACGATTATCTTAACAAAAGATTTAACAGTAACCAATGCACAAGCTTATAAACAGGAAAATGATGTATTGAGATTTATAGTAAAACCAGAAACATTACCCTACTTCACTGAAACATTTGAAATTGAAATTGCCAATGTTAAAACCAATCAAATTGATATTGAACTTATCTGGGAAAAAACTTCAGTTTCATTCACTGTTAATGCTTACTTAGACAGCAAACTAAGCAAGCAAATAGCCGATGTAATGGGGAAAGATAGCAGACCTTATTATCAATCGGCTAATTGGTATTATGAAAATGGAAAGGATTTAAAAACGGCCTATGAATGGGTGAATAAAGCCGTTGATGCCAATCCAAATGCATTTTGGGTATTACACCTGAAAGCTAAAATTCAAAAATCTTTAAAAGATTATAACGCTGCAATAGCTACAGCAAATATTTCATTAGAAAAAGCTAAAGCTGATGGTGATGAGGCCTATGTTAAA
>Ga0214921_10010406_pt1 | contig 11514 bp, 8 predicted proteins | sample LL1505_MetaG_FD_177992 | JGI IMG/M metagenome (GOLD analysis project Ga0214921, IMG submission 177992) | Freshwater microbial communities from Lake Lanier, Atlanta, Georgia, United States - LL-1505 | ecosystem: Environmental > Aquatic > Freshwater > Lake | place: USA: Georgia | collected 2015-05-28
GCCCAGAATGCGACCCATATATTACGTGTTGCCACAAATAGAACCGTAAATATGAGTCCTCTGCGAACCCAGGGTAATTGTAGGAATTGCTCTTGTTTCTTAGTAACTTCTAAACTAATAAAGCGGCCGCCCAAATTCAGAATAAGCATCATTATACCAATGAAGTATGGGTTTGAGTTAAAGATTTGTAAAAAACCGTCTATTGGATTAATAGGAACCATACCAGTTAATGCCTGCGCTGACATTGCAGCCGGAAGACTCATCCTAGCGCTTTTTGAGAAAAAGTGCCTTAGAGATCCGAAAAAGGTGTAATTAGGGTATTCATGTCGCTAAGGTAAAAAAAGACAAGGAGTGCTACAAGAATACCTACGCGAGGGCACCAAATAGCGGAACTAAGTAATAATAGTACTACAAGAATACGCCACCAGGGATGAATGTATAAAGCAGTTAGTTTTTTACTATATTCCTCTTCAAATAATGTGCTATAACGAACAATGATAACTCCTGCTAGAATAACAGCTACAGCTCGAAAAACACCGTCAGTTGTTCCTTGAAAGGATAAAAATGAAGGCCAGGATCTCATCTCTAATCATTATTATAACATTTAGACTAACTACTTTTTATGTTTCAACTGCGGTAGTTGTAACTCTGTCGGTCGCAATCTTTGTAGGATTTTCACCTAATACTCGTTCAACAAACCACTTTTTACCAATAATCTTCTTTTCACTAACTGTACCGCCACCATCAAATGCTTCTAGCATAGATGTATCAATGCGAGTTGCGCCGTTAATGATTAAGAGGAATGCGATGGCGGTTAATAGCCCGTAGACCCATCCGAGGGTTTCAACAACTCCGTATACAATTCCTATACCTAAAACTCTGCCAAGTAGAGAGTCGGCAAATGTACGATATTCTGATGGAATAATGGAGGAATATACGATTAATAGAATGAGTAATACACCATAAATGAGTGTGGCGGGAGAGTCCATATTCATCATAAATAGGTTAATTGAATTAATTACTCCACCTTGCTGTTGCTGTTGAGGTTGAGACGTATTCATCTCTGCTTAATTCTGTTATAGATTTAATTAAATGGCATTAGCCTTACTTAGTTACTCAATTAAATGGCATTCCATTCGGCATTTGTGCGATATTATTAAAATCAATACTAGATTTTACTTTACAGCTGTCATCAAAGAACTTTTGTTTAATATCCTCTATAAAATCAATTGAATTAGACGGATTCTTTTGAATAAACATTAGAAGTGCGGCATAATTGTTATTAGCTTCGGGTGCACCAGGCGCAGACGATTTTTGCGGTTTTGCTAAAGGATCCACCTGTTCAGGATAATTTATAAAGGAATCGCGCCGATTTGTGGAGATTAGATATAAAAGTGTAAGTAAAAGTATTATATTCAAGACAATTATCCACGAGCTAAATCCGAGCTTAGTAAGGTTCATTTCTCTGATATAAGAATGATTGCTTTTGGTAGTAGAGGAGATGAACTATTGTTCTTTAGATGACGCTTTTCAGGCTATTGGAGGCGCACCATCTCCGGGATGTGCCAACGATTACGCCACAAGATCGGCCAGAAAGGAAGAGCGCCGAAAAGCCAGACGTTGTAAAGGGCCGCCGGCTGAATACCTCGATATTACCACTGATAAGAACGCCGATAGAGATCCGGACCGTCAACAATTGAATAAACTACCAATTATTCCACCGATGAATCCGGCTACTGGACTAAGAGAGCACAGCCCCGTTTACGCCCCTCAGGGATCTCTTGAGCCATTTGTGCCGCGCAATAATGATGATTTTAAGGGAGATTTAGTTAAAGCGGAGTTTCCTTTAAATATTCCAGGAACGACGGAATCGCAAAAGCCGTGCCCTGGACGTAAAAAGTTCTTTGGCGCTGATCCTGATGGGGATAACTTCGCAGATTACATTGATGATATGCCAAACTACCGTCTTCAACCGGACTTTTTAACAGCTTTTGAAGAAGCGGGCGTAGCCCGTGCGGGGTCCACCAAATCTCTTCCAAACCCATCTGTCAACATGTTTTGGAAACCACTTACAACAAGTGGTGCGCAGACTGCGTTTATTGAAAAGTTACCACCACCAGGTGGTAAATACTACCAGCCGCCCGCGCAGTTTAATGGGGATTCATCCAATGATGAAATTATGAAGAAGCTGGATAAGTTGTGGTCGCGGTTAGATGATATGAATACTGCGTCACCTGAGCAAGTTACTTCAGAGCTTTTAATGTTTATTTCTAGTGGCATTTTTGTCCTTTTTATGATGGATTTGCTTGTAAGAAAGGGAAGTAGACTTAGATTTTAGTTATAAAATCATTTATAAAAATCTTAATATGTAATTATAATTATACATTAAGTTTTTCAAATATTATTATACTAGTTTATAGTTTATAATTCATTTACGCAGTTTCTTTCTGGAGATATTTTTCTTTTTAGATTTTTTATCCTTTTTTCTAAAGGTGCGACGAATAGGATGTCTTTTGGAGGTTTTTTTGCCGCCTGTAAGTAAGTTCGGATTTATTTCTTTCATCTTTTCAATAATAGCTTTATTTATATTATCTCTTTCTTTTTCACTTAATATACTTGCACGATACGGCCCATTTCCAAAGTATTCTTGAGCTTTATGTAAATCTTTCATATTTTTACTCTTTTTAATAAGCTTATTAAATATATCTATATATATATTTTTTATAAAGTTATCTGTTCCAGCATATATATTTATTAATCTTTTAAAACTATCTATATCATTTTTTTTATCTAAATAACCAGTATTTGAATTTAAAGAATTTATCATTTTTTCAAATTCTATGGCTTCTTTTTGTTGTTGTTTTATAAGTGTTGCTTTTCGTTCCTTATTTTGTACATTATATAAGTCGTTTACAGAAGGTGTATTTTGCTGTGTTGTTTGTGTTGGTAATGGCGTATATTGTATATTTAAGTCATTAAATTTGATAGTTAATTTCTTTTTTAGGTTGACATCAATATCTATGTTATTCAAAAATTTATTAATAACTTCAACTATTGTTTTATGTGTCTCATCTTTTAAGTACGAATCCTTTACATATTTTAATGTTATCAATGAATTAACTTTATTTAAGAAAAATGATACATATTTATTATAATTTTTATTTTTTATAAAATTATCAAATATAGTTATATCATCACGATTTAATATCGTGTCTTGTTCTATTACTTTATTAATTGCCTCCTCAATATTCTGTTTATTTTCTAAATTTTGTTTTTTAGATTCTTCATTGTAACTTTTACGTGCCATAATACTAATAAATTTTTTAGGTTTTTCAGGAAATAATTCTTTAATAGTTGTTTTATTGTCAGTTTTGTAGTTACTTAACTTATCATTCAGTTGGGCTGGTGTAGATTTTTCAATATTTTCAATATTTTGTATCTCTTTATTTTTTGCTTCTTCTGCTGCTTTTTTGGCTACTCTAAGATTAGCAGCATTTGCGTTTCTTTGCCATTGTTCTGCTTCTGCGTCTTCTGAATTATAATTAGTTAGAATAGTACCGTCTGTCGATGTATATCTAGTAGATAGTCGTTCTGGAGGAGGGCTTGGCGGTAACTTAATTTTTTTAGCCCATTGAGAATTGTTAGATATTTCTCGTAGTTTTTTAGTAAGAGTTTGTAAAGTAGCTTCTATTTTAGTTCTTCTATCAACTGCATTCTTAGCAGTTTTTCTATTTTTTTGTAGCTTATTTCTATTTTGTTGGGTTTTAGCAGATCTTTCTCTTCTATTAAAAGTTTGACCCAAATTTACTGCTGTTTGCTGATTTTTACTTGCCTCTTTTAATTTATTTGTTAGTTTTTCAATTATTCTATTTAAAGTTGTAACATTTTTACTTATTATCGCTTCATCTATTTGAGCTTGTTCAGCTTTTTCTTCAGCAATGATGGCAGCTGCTTCTTTTTCTTTTTCAATTTTAACATTAGTATTATGTGTCATTTGGGCATTCTTAAGTCCTTTTTGTTGTTCTGGGGGGATGACAGCTGCTGTTAATTTTGGAAATTTTCTTTTTTGAATTAATCCAATTTGCTCTACACGTAATTCTTGATTAGTAAGAGCTTTTTTAGCTTTTTCTGTTGTTGTACGCGCAGCTTTAGCAGCTTCTCTCGCTTCTTTTGCTGCTTTTACTAGTTTTGCTACATCTGTTTTACGTGCCATTCTACCACGAACTAAAGATTGTATCTTAGTCGCACTATTTGTTGCTATTTTTGCTTGTCTTGCCACATTGCCAAATTTAGGTTTATTTGATACTGCTTCTGTTTCTGCTGGTGCTGCTTCTGGTTCTGCTGGTGCTGCTTCTGGTTCTGATGGTGCTGCTTCTGGTTCTGCTGGTGCTACTTCTGGTTCTGATGGTGCTACTTCTGGTTCTGATGGTGCTACTTCTGGCTCTACTTGTGCTGGCACTGCTTCTGGTTCTGCTGGTACTGCTTCTGGTTCTGCTACTTCTGACACTTCTGGCCTGATGAGTGCCCTTTTTGTTCCAACTTTTCTTAACCATCCCATCATTCCTGTCCGCAATGTTTGTATAATTTCTGTATTATAAACACCATATGATTTTAGTAATGTTATAATGCTACTAATATATTCACGTTGTAATATAATATCCTCTGTTGTATTTATATTTTTAATTCTAATAAGATTTTTTAATTCTTCTATATATTTATTTATACCTTCCTTACCTTCTTTAGGTATAGATACATTTGAGTCTATTTCATTTTTAATTTTTTCTATTTTTTCAATATATTTAGATTGATTAGTATTAGATGTAGAACTTATAGGATTAATCTCTCGATCTATAAATATATCTGTTAATCTATTAATATAATTCTTTATTTTATATGGATCATTATTCATTGCTCTTGCTGCTATAGAAGGCAATACCACCCTTGATCTCGGTTGTGTAGGTTGTGTAGGTTGTCTTAATAAATTTTCTAATTTTATGGCAACCTTAGCAGCTTCCTCTGAATTATTTACATTTCTTTGTAGTTCTTGTCTAGCCTCTTCTGTTTGCTGTAGTCTACTATTAGCAGCAGCAGCTTGTTTTTTGGCAGCAGCAGCTGCGGCATCTGCTGCTACTCTTTCTGCTTCAGCAGCAGCTGCTACCTTTTTTTGTCTTTCTACTTCTGCTTCCGCCGCAGCAGCTTCTTCTGCTGCTACTCTTCGTGCTTCTTCTGCTGCTGCCGCTACTCTTTGTTTTACTACTGCTTCTGTTGCTGTCGCTGTTGCTTCTTCTACTAAACTTGATGCTATTGTTGTTCTATTTTGTTTTGCTGTTGCTTCTGCGGCGGCTTGTCTTTGTGCTTCTTCTGCTGCTGCCGCTTCTGCTTCTGCTGCTGCTGCTGCCGCTTCTGCTTCTGCGGCGGCTTGTCTTTCTGCTGCTGCTGCTGCTGCTTCTTCTGCTACTTTTTGTTCTGCTGCTGCTGCTTCTGCTTCTCTATTTGCGGTAGCTTGTCTTTCTGTTGCTGCTGCTGCTTCTTTATCTGCTGCTGCTGCTTGTGCTTCTGCTACAACAGTTGCCGCTGCTACTGCTCTCTGTGTATTATTATTTGCCTTTCTAGCCTCTATAACAGCATTATTACTATTAGCTCTTATTAAATTTCTTGTTTCTTCATTTATTACAGCAGCCGCAGCAGCTGCCACTATATTAATTAATTCATTCTTTGCTCTATTATTTGCTACTGTATTATTAATAGAAGGAGCAGAAGCAGGAGAAATTTCAGCAGGAATTTCAGCAGAAACAGAAGGAATTTCAGCAGGAGCAGCAGGAGCAGGAGGAATATTATTTGTTATTCTTCTTATTGCCGCCGCCGATGCCGCCGCTATATTCATATAATTATTTTTTTCTTTTGCTGGTGCTTCTACTGGTTCTCCTAGTACTGCTACTGGTTCTCCTGGTGCTGCTGCCTCTCCATTCCCTTTACCATCATCATCATCCCCTTCACCATTATCACCATCCTCTTCACCATCATCACCATCCCCTTCACCACCATCATCCTCATCATCATTAGAACTAGGAGAAGTTTGAATATTATGTTGTACAGCAGCTGCTGCAGCAGCAATAGCTTCTATTAGTTTATCACTATTTGTATTATTTTGATCAGAATTACTAACTTCTTCTACACGTTTAGTATCGCTACTCGAATTAATATAAGAAACAACTGCTGCTGCTGCCGCAGCGATCGCATTAGCAGTAATCGCATTAAGATTAGCTATTACATTTGTAGATGCTGATGGAGCAGCAGCAGGAGCAGCAGCAGGAGCATCAGCAGGAGTAGTAGCAGGAGCAGTAGGAGCAGTAGGAGCAGTAGGAGCATCAGCAGGAACAGTAGCAGGAGCATCAGGAGCAGTAGTAGCATTAGATAAACTAGCAGGAGCAGGAGCAGGAACAAGAGGAGCACCAGGAACATCAGATAAACTAGCTACAGTGGCAGCCGCCGCCACCATACTAGAATTAGATGCGTTAGCAAGACGACTCGCAGCAGCTGCTGCTGCATTAGAATCAGCAGCAATCGCCGCACTTACTTTACTAAGATTTGATAAGTTTGTCTCTAATTGTTTTACTTGTGCTTCTAAATTTCCATCATCAGTATGCTCTTCAATATAAATTGAAATTATAGATTTAATTTCAGTAAATTCAGGACTTGTATTAGCAGTCATTTTTTCTGATAGTTCTTTTAAGTTCTTCCGATATTCATTTAATTTTGCTACTAAATTATTTAGTTCACTAATTTCGGTTTTAATATTTGTAGTATTATTACCACTTTTATATTTTTCAAGTTTAGCTATTAATTTAAGTATACTAACACGAGTATCATTTGCGTTACTAATTATTGTATTTACTTCATTATTAAATGTATCTATTCTTGTCTTTATTTGCTCAAATTCTTCAACTTTATTTAATGCTTTAGCATGAGATAAGTTTTGTCTCAGAGCGGTATCGTAAATTTCTTTAAGTTCTGGATTTTTTAGTACTTCCCATGCCCTTGTAATTTCTTGAAATTTTTCTGTTGATCCTTGTTTATTTGGATGTGCTGACAATAATGTTCTATATTGTCCAGATGTTGGTTTAGTAAATTGTTCTATTCCAAGAATATTATAAAAATTTTTTCCAATATTTGATAATAAAAGTGGTGCTGATGGCTGCGGTAAAGTAGAATCGGCTTGAACAACAGAATTTGTGCTACTAACTTTTTTGTAAATAATATAATAGGCATTAGCAGCAATTGTATATGTCTGATTATCATTAGGTGTTACTTGTCCGCTATTATACATAATAAATGGGAGTGTATCAAGTTTCAACCCAGTTTTATCTGGTGGATAATATAAGCGTTCAAACATATAATGTCCAGATTCTCCAGTCCCACCGTATAAAATAGCAGCATAAATATTATATTTAATTTTCTCATCTTTATCTATAGTAATAGTTGATTCAGCATTAATAGAATAATCATTATAGATTTTAGATGCGTTATGTGGACTAGAACCTTTATTAATTTGGAAAGTAAGGAATTCATTTTCATTAGTAGGTTGAATAATATCAGCTTTTGTACCAGGTCCCTTTGTACCATTAGGCCCACATCCTTCTATTTCATTACCACCATCTAATTTAGTAGGTTTAGAAAAATAATTAATTAAATCCTGAAGTGATACTATTTTTGCTGTCTTTACCTTATTAATTTTATTTGTATAAGATGTATTTTTTTCATCTAAAAATGATTGGAGACTTAATTCTACAAATAGTTCATTATCATCATCAGTCTTAGACGACTTTATATATTTAGGATCCTCACATTTAAAAGTAGTTTCCCGTCGCCATCTTAATGTATTAAATGCTGTCTTAAGTTTAGGGTCCTTATCTACTATTTCTACTAAATATATAATAAATTCATCTACATCTTGTTGATTATTGTTGATTTCAGTTTTTTTCGGTGAACGTTTATATAAAAATCCTTTCATTAAATATGCAACTAATTTATTATTAATATTGTTATTTTTAAAATCATTTTTCCAGTTTTCTTTGGTGAATTTTGTTGTAGAATTATCAAGTTCTTTAAAAGCAGTGTGTAGGGCACATAATATTCCACTATCATTAATTTTATCTTCTGTTAATTTATCAATAGCTGTTATATCAGCAGGTAACTGAAAATTCTTATCACATTCATATTTTAATATTACCTCTCTTAATTGTGGAATGGAAAATAGGAATTGAATACTTGAAGTAGCATAGCACCACATATTAGGGTTATCAATTCCTAAAGTTGTTATTAAATCTGAATTATCGGTAGTACTAGGAGTAACTGAAGCAGCAGGAGCACCGATAGGAACATCTGGAGCAACTGCTGCTGCTGCAGCAGCACCTGGAGCACCTGGAGCAACAGCACCTGGAGCACCTGGAGCAACAGCACCTGGAGTAACAGTAGCATTAGCAGCACCTGGAGCACCTGGAGCAGTACCTGGAGCAACTGCTGCTGCAGCAGCAGCACCTGGAGCACCTGGAGCAACAGCACCTGGAGTAACAGTAGCATTAGCAGCACCTGGAGCACCTGGAGCAGTACCTGGAGCACCTGGAGCAGCAGCAGCACCTGGAGCACCTGGAGCAACAGCATCTGGAGTAACAGCACCTGGAGTAACAGCAGCACCTGGAGTAACAGCAGCATTAGCGCTAAGAGTAGTACCAGACTTATTATTTTTTTTACTATTACTACCTTTACTTAAATTACCAATTTGATCTGGTTTAAAAGTTAGACATACTTTCATTTCTCCACTATCTGTTTTTATATATTCAACTACAGGTTTGTCATCTGTTTTAGGAATTTTTTCTGTAGTATCTAGTTTTTTCAAAAGATTTAGAGCAAGATTTTGGACTATTTTACGAATAGGCTCGCAGTTCTTTAAAAAAATTAGAGGTTGATCTGTATCACATTTACCATCATATAATGCCTGTATTACTTGAAACTTCTCTTTTAGTGTTAAACCATCTCCATCTAGACCTAAAAGTTTTAGGGCAGTTTTTTGATTATCAGTAAGAGTATCGCCATTTTTTGGACCAGGTTTTTCAAGTGTAATAGGTGTACCAAATAGGATTAAATTTTTTTTATCAGTCTGATTTGAATTGGCTGATTTATTAGTAGCAGTAGCACCAGTTACAGGAGTAGTCTGCTCTAATCTCGCAGCAGCTTGTTTTTCCCTTTTAGCTTGGTCTTCCTTCAGAACTTTTGCTACTGCTGCAATATTTTGGGTCGCAATTCTCGCAGCCATCCTTCTATTTCTATTAGTAGCAGCAGCAGTAGCAGCAGCAGTAGCAGCAGTAGCAGCAGGAGCAGCAGCAGTAGGAGGAGTAGCAGGAGTACCAGGAGCAATAGGAGGATCCCCTCCGCTCATATTTTGATTATAAAACCCACCACTAAATGCTGGAATTGTACCACCTACACCTGGAAGTACAGAAGCCCCTGGGTTGTATCCCATAGGAGGAGCAAATTGATAACCACCGTTCATTGAGCCACCGCCACCACTCATTGCCTGAATTGTGCCTCCCCCAGCCGGCAATAAGGACATATTAGGATTATAGCCCGCCAAAGACATTCTATAAATAACTTTTGTTTAAAATATCGGCTAATAAACGAACCTAAGAAAAATCTATTATGTAGAATTCAGATATGGAAGCATATACATCCGATCCTCAAACAAGAAAAAGAAAGATTGAATGTAAGCCCGAATTAGTAATTTCAAGTCTTCAAAGATTTTATTTAAGTCATCCGGAAATTAATAAAGTACTAACATATCTAAATGGAGAAGCACCTCTAAGTCTTAGAATTATAGATTGGTTTGTAACAAAATACAGTCGCAAAAACTTCGTCCGTTACCAGCTAAACGGCCAAGATTTTCTAGTATATTTGAGTTATAAAGGCCAATTAAAGGCATATTCCAAGCAGTATTTCGACCCAAATTGCCGCAGAGAGCGCATTATGTTTAAGATTCCAGGTCACGATCAATTCATGACAACAATCGGCAAATTAAACTTTTTCCGCTGGGCACTTGAAACAAACATTTTAGAGTATATTGAGGCACATGAGGAAGAAATTCGCACAGGATATAACGCATATTTAAAGGAAACTACTCAAAATCAGAAACGTGATAAAAATAATACAACGGCATCATCGACTGATTCGAAAGTAAGTTTTGAATCAGTTGATGATGTAAATGTGGAATTGGAAGAATCACAGGCAACCCCTTTACAGTCAGGCTTAGACCCCTTAAAAGTACCAATTGCCACGGTCAAAACAAGAATAACGCGTCGTCGTCGCACAAAGCAGCAACCATCATCCTTAACAAAACTTCAAGTCTATACCACGCCAATTGAACTAGATTTTAACTAACAGTTGAAGTTGAAATTCAGCTTTTTAGAGTCATCCGCAGTCGGAATATTTTTATAGAAAAGACGTATATCATCCATTTTTGGTCGAAGCTGCTCTGCGGCCTCGGCCTGTTGTTGAACTACCTCGGGATTTACCCAACGATTGTCAAAATTCCGCTGTAACAACTTTGAAGATTCACTTAAATACCCCGTGTTTTTGTCCTCATAAACGCTGGCCTTTAGTTCACGTGTCATATTTCTGGCATCAAAAGTAGTATCATATTTATCAAAGTATGAATTTTGAACTCCTTTTTCCCCTGTATTATCATACCGAGGTTGGGCGCGATAGCTTTTGTCATTCATACGACTGCTATTTGGCATCATATCATAAAATGGAGCCTGATTGTTCATATCCGGGCGATTATAGACACCATATTTACCATTTGTTTGCCAGTGTTCAAACTGGCGTGCGTTAATGGCGTCAATCGTGTCAATTTCACGCCGACTACGCGCCATGAATTCAGGCACAGGAAAGGCGTTATATGCGGAAATGGTATGTTTATCTGGAAATACAGGTTGAGCCATTTAAAGTACCTACTTAATATTATCTTAAGATGTTAATTCTACCATTTATTCACGGTGTTATTAGTAATAATACTAATAATACTAATAACAATTTTAAGGTAAATGTAATTAAAGTGTTAACAATTGGTGGAAATACAATATGGGAAGAGGATAATTCCCTACACATCGATAATGATATTCTTAATCCAAATGATATTTATCGCAAACAGGCACCTATAAAGTACGATAATAAACTACTATTGTGTGAAGTGGATACAAACAAAACTAATCTTTCAGAAATGTACAACTGGAATGAGTGTAGCCTAGATGATTCAAATACATTTTGTTGGAGAACATTTTATTATTTTACGAATAATAAATTATGCTGGTTAGAAATACCTGACAATGAAAAAATAGGAAAATACCCTGTAAAAGATTTAATAGATAGAATTACTAAAAGAATCTAAGACCAGTCTAAAAGATAATTACGTTATATGTATAGGAATGGATATGTCACGACATAAGACATATAGGAAAACTG
>Ga0214921_10010409_pt1 | contig 11512 bp, 14 predicted proteins | sample LL1505_MetaG_FD_177992 | JGI IMG/M metagenome (GOLD analysis project Ga0214921, IMG submission 177992) | Freshwater microbial communities from Lake Lanier, Atlanta, Georgia, United States - LL-1505 | ecosystem: Environmental > Aquatic > Freshwater > Lake | place: USA: Georgia | collected...
GCTGAAATGCGATCTAGATTTGGATAGTTATAACCTAAAACTTTAAATCAACCAATAGTTAGACAATGTCCGAATTAGCATCCGTTCTAGAGCTATTTGGATTTTTAACTATAGATGAAGTTACGGTTGACTCCCTTAAAAAATCCTTTAAAACCCGCATATTACAAGCCCATCCAGATAAGGGAGGCGACGATGCTATTTTTGATAAAATGCTCCGCTCCTACGTTTATCTTACAGAGACTCTACAACGCATCTCAGGTGGCCGTGCTACCCTCCAAAATATTGTATCACCAGATGAACTTAAAGAAATGAGGCCAGATGAAATCGTGAATAAATTTTTTGAAGAATTCCATAATGATGAGTTTAATCGCAGGTTTGAAGAACAAAATAAGAGGGAAACTCATGGGTATTCTAGTTGGCTAAGAGAAGCGGCGGATAGAGAGACCACTAATATAACAGATGGGCTTTATGGCGATGCTACTCAGAAGGCTCCTGAGTTTGACAAAAAAGATCTAAATGAGGTCTTTGAAGAGTCTGCGAAAAAAGGAAAAGTGGAACCAAGCTCTATTATTTTACATCCTGAGGCAATGGCATACGTATCTGCCACTTGTATGGGAACACTTATTATTGATGACAATAAAGGTTCATATACATCTGATATATTTGCCAATCCTGAATACACCGATGTCTATTCAGCATTTACTGAAAATAATACTATTTGTGATAAAGTAACTAGTTTTGTAGAGAGGGGTAGAACTCTTGAAGATATAATAGCGGAAAGAAATGCGGATGTAATACAACCCTTAAATGATACTGAACTCAGTGCCATTCAAGAATTTGAGCGCGTAAAGAATGCTAGTAATATTAGTAATTTATCTAAAGTGAAGGAATATTATAATAGTGCGGGTAATACAAATAGTAATTTAGAAGATGGGGCTGAATGTAGTGGATTTTTATATAGTTTCTAATTATGATATTATAGTATTAGCTATAATTTCACATGCGCTTGTTTCTTTAACCTTAACAATTGTATCAATTGCGTCTAAATAACTATTAGATTCTTTAGAATGACGAAATGACTCTTCTAATAGATTATTAATAAGTAATAATTGTTCTTCTGTCCATAATTCTTTAAAGCTTTTATATAATATAATAGATAAATCAGTATCAATACTAACAGACCTTTCTCTTACACTAGCTACTTCTTGCTTTTCTTGCTTTTCTTGCTTTTTAGATTCTTCTACCTCTTGTTTTTTAGCTTGCTCAGATTCTTGTTTTTTAGATTGTTTTTTAGCCTGTTCTACCTCTGGTTTTTTAGCTGGTTCTACTTCTTGTTTTTTAACCGGTTCTACCTCTGGTTTTTTAGCCTCTAATGCTTTATCAACTATAGATATGTAATGTATAAGTGAATGACATATTATACTTGAATCATCATTATATGAAGATTTTAATTTTGTTAATCCAATACTAGTATATTTAAATATATTAAAAATATATGGAAGATTAATATCATATAATTCTATTGCTTTTACAATTGGATGTAATAAATGATGTAAATCCTGCCTAGTATCTCCATAAGTCCATCTTAAAGTACCTTGTATTATAGATGGCTGTATTATTATTATTCTATTATTATTAATACTAATTTTAGTACCAATTTCCCGAAATGCTAACATTGCCAGACGAATCATACAACACATAGGTTCTAGTGTTTGAATAGTAGCTGCTGGTTTATGTATAAAACTATATATATAATTAAAAACACTCATTATGAGTAATTATAATTACTTTATATCCATATTTTATCTTTAGGTAATGAATATTAGTTTATCCAAGATATTATTTTAGGAATGGTATTTTATGCTTTTTATAGGTAGGTAAATGAGTCCAATTAACAGACTTCTTTTAATCATAGCGATCCTATTTGTGGTCGCGATGATTCTTGGATTGTACTATTCCAATAATTTAATTAATACTAATCCATTTATGGATAAAAATCTTTTAAAGCGCGGTATGGAAAAACCGGTAATTTGGTTATACTACGACACGAGCGATGTTAACAGTCGTCAATGGGCAGATTTTGGAGCACGTAGTTCGCGTGCACTTAATCTCCCATTTTTAAATCTCTGTTATGAATCCATTGTAAAGCAAAACAAGGAAGACTACCGAGTTGAGGTAATTGGTGGCTTAACAGGTGTAGCTGAACTATTGGGTGGTTGGGAGCAGCTTCCCCCCGGTCTACGCGACCCTATTGCCCCAGTTAATGAAGCAGAACTTAACTATATTCGCGCAGCAGTTCTTGCTAAATATGGTGGATTATGGCTTACACCTTACTGTATTTCTCTGAAAGGTTTTGGCAAATTACCTGAAAATAAGGTGGTATTTTTTGGAACAGATTTAGATGAAACATACGCAGGACCAGATGGAACTATTGTCCCAGGTTTCCGCGCTATTTGGTCGCCTTATCCAAAACACCCAATGTTTAAAGAATGGTCAGAAATAACTTATGCTCGCATTGCCCAAAAACGCGGTGGTGACCAGATTCGCAGAGACGCCAACTGGGACTTTGTTCAACTATCAAACAAATATGTCTCTTCTGGAATTATTGTCGATCCCGCGGCTGAAGGCATGCGTAAGAAAAATGGTAAACGAATACAACTAGAGGACTTACTCGCAACAGGAACAGATGGCAACTTACCGTTTGACCTCTATGCCTATACAGTCTATATACCATTTCCTTGGCCCGAATTAAGAGACCGTGAAATATTTGGGTGGTTCTTACGAATGAGTGAAGATCAAATTATGGGTTCTGATATTGCGGTTAAATATCTGCTGCGTCAAGGTTAGAAAAGTAATGAACTTGGGATGGTATGTCGTTTAATGTTTTATAAATAACATTTTGTAGTGCTAAAATACTTGTATTTCCTTTACAATATGAAATCCAAGAATTAATCAAAAATTTATGAATTAGAATATTATCTTTGAAATTATTATTGCCAAAAAGGGTATTAATTGTTTGGAAACTTTCTAAAATATCCTCATAGGCATATCCTCTTTTCCAAATTAATACAATACTTTTAATTGATTCTGCTATATCTCTTTGTGACATGGCAGCTAATAATGGTAGAAAATCTAAATAAAATGGCGCAGAGCATAAACTTTTTACTTGTGCCATTGTTAATTCTTCATTTAGTGTTACAGATATATCTCTCACTAATTTTAGAAGTCTTATTAAATCACTTATATTATTATGTGCGATATTAATTAACCAACTCCACATTTCTTCGGTAAATTTCTCTGGATTTGGCATATTAGCATTTTTAAGAAAATCATTTCTATAAAATACAGTGTCAATTGAATTCATGGCAATATGAATACATCTTGATCTTATGGCTGGAATTAAATCCTCTTCAGATGTTCCTATGAATAGAAATCGTGTTATATGTGAATATGACTCCATTGGACGGCGCAGAGCTTGTTGTGAAATTTGTGGGAATGTATCAACATCATCAATGAGAATCCAGCGAAAAGTATTTTGACCAATTGACTTTTGACGAATAAAAAGACTTATTTGACCACGTATTGTCTGAATACCTCTATCCTGGTCAGGACCTAGAAGAAGACATTCGTCAACGGATTCTTCGCCCCATAAATGCCTATCTGGTCTATTCTTTTGCCTCGCATATAATTGAAGTAGTTCTTTAACTATTGTAGTTTTTCCACAACCTGGTGGGCCTGTTATAAATATATGACTTGTTGTATCAAATTGATTGATACATTCTGTCCAAACTGACTCTTGTCCAACTAAAGAGGTCATTATAGTTGATTCCTTATAAGACTTTAGATTGCTGACACTGCCTAAGCCTACTTAAAAGATTCTCTATATCTAAACTTCAAATATGTCAGATAGAAACGGCACTAAAAAATCTCTATATGATGTTCTTGGTGTAAATAAATCTAATAATTGTAATGAAATTAAGAAGGTATATTTTAAATTAGCTAGAACACATCATCCAGATAAGGGCGGCGATCCAGAATTATTTAAAGAGATTTTACGTGCCAGTGAAGTTCTAACCGATGAGAGAAAACGACAACTTTACGATGAGTCTGGTATAATTGAGGGAGAAAATGGAGTAACTGAGGGATCTGGTGGAAATCCCTTTCAAGGAGGAGGTTTCCCTTTTCCATTTGAAGTTAACATTAATGATCTATTTGGAGGCATGTTTGGCAATCCGCCTTTACAACGAGGGCCTCTTCGTAAAGGTAAAAAGCCTGCGCCTATTATTCAGACTATTAATATCACCTTAGAGCAATTCTATTTAGGACACAACTTTGAGATCAATATTAATCGTTCATCTTTTTGTACTGCTTGTGATCATAGTGGTGCTAAAGTAAAAGAAACATGTAGAGCATGTAATGGAAGAGGAACGATCTCTCAAAATGTTCAAATGGGTCCGATGATAATGCATACAACTGGGCCTTGTATTGAATGTCAAACTAAGGGAGAGAAAATTCTTGAAAAATGCGAGGTATGTTCTGGTACTGGATTTCTTCAAGATGTTCGCAATTTGTCAGTCAAAATTTCTCCAGGAACACGTCCTGGAGAAACTTATATTTTCCCCGAAGTTTGTTCAGATCATCCTGCCTTTGAACGTCCTGGTGACGCACATATTGCCATCGCAGAAGACACTAATGACCCCGCTTTTAAATATTTTAGACGTGGCGGTGATAAACTTCTAAATCTGGAAACAACTATCATGATATCCCTCTCTGAAGCACTAATTGGATGCGTTGTTAAAATCGATGGGCATCCAGGTTATGATGAGGGATTATTCGTGAAGATTCCTCCATCTTTTCAGGGCGATAAATATTGTCTGTCTGGTTTTGGTATGCCTATTCCTGGTAATATTGGTAAATATGGTGATCTATTTATTAGTATAGATGTTGGAATTAGCCCAATGGAGCGTACACTCTTTAGTACAAAGGGTTCAGAAGTACTAACACCAATATTTGAAGATAAAGTTAGAGCTTTTAGTTGTCCAACGGAGTCTATTCAGACCGACTTGTTTTTACATAAGGTATAATATAAATAAATAATTTGTAATAAATTTAACATATAATTATATCTAAATAATTATATTCTAAATTAAAAAGTTCTAACAAGTTCTAACAAGTTCTAACAAGTTCTAACAAGTTCTAACAAGTTCTAACAAATTCTAACAAATTCTAACAAGTTCTAACAAGTTCTAATACTATTTACTGCGAATCACGGACCTTAGAAAGATCAAAAGCCACATCCGTCTTCCATTGGGGGTTTAGGCCAGCCTGGGCATATTGTGTTGGGGAGTTTAGTAGCATACCAGAGCTAGGGAAGGGGGCATATCCTAACACAGCGCCGCCGCGCTTGTTCTTGTTCTTACGATTGCCACCCTTCTTGCTCTTATTCTTACGACCACGACCTCCCTTCTTGCTCTTACGGCGACCACCTGTCTTAACAGCTTCAGCTGCACCTTGGACAATAGCTAAAGGCACAGACGGTCCATCAGATAATCCTCTTACATCTGCGATTGCTTTATCAATGCCTCCAATATGTGCCGGACCACGAAGAGCGGCCGGCAACATAGAATCGGTAAGAGCGCTGAGAGGAGCACCTGTTAAGGCACCACCATGTTGTCCTTCATGGTATTTGAAATAATCCGCACCCTGTCCAAGGGACATTTGAGACGGCCAGCTGCCAGATAGGTGGTAGCCAACTGGCGCACCATCTAACATATCCGCACCACCTTCACGGCGTCTGTTACGACGCGTGTGGCGGCGGTTACTATGCTTACGATGAGTCTTACGGCCACTATGCTTTCGGGCACCATGCTTTCGACCCTTTGTGTGTTTTGACTTCCGGGACGAAGTGTGTTTGAGTTTTCTTGCCATTTCTATATATTAGTTTGATAAAATTATAATTGACCACAACAAAAGATTTCATTTTTGAAGTCACATGCTAATATAAAAATTATACGGTATTAATAGAAAAATGGCCGCCCCTGAATGGACTGACAAGATTCCCAGCTCTGTTATATGTAATTATTACTATGTTTTCTTTGTTATATTCGCTGTATGGGCTGCTGTTGCTCTAATTGGCGGTATATGGATATTTGCTACTACAAAGATGCCATTAGGAGTGCTTATTGGGTTTATCTTTAATATTTTGCTTTCTTTTGGTCTTTCCACAACAGGTTCTCTTTTCCTTTACTTAATGTGTGATCGGGCTTTGAACCCGTCTGCTTAGGCTTTAAAGCCATCTGCTTAGGCTTTGAACCCGTCTGCTTAGGCTTTGAAGCCATCTTTATAGATTCTAATACTTCAAGTTGAGTTAGGATCTGATCATGAGATAATGTAAATACGACCTTACCTTTCTTACACATTTTCTCCGCCATTTTTTCTAACCTCGTAGATTTTTGAGATAGAAACACTAATGCGTGCGTACACTCTTTAGCCATTCTATCATCACGAATAATCTGTGCGATTCTTCCATTCTTAATCCAATCTGAATGAAATGTTTGGGACTTAATATGTAAGGCTTCTGCCCAATCTTGGATATAAATTGATGAATTACCTTCTGTAGGAATTAGTACTTTATCGGGAGGCCGTCCTAATTCCTTCAGAATTGGAATAAGTGTATTATCTTGGATGTCTTGTTCTAAGACTTTATTTGTATTACCAAATATTGCGATTACAATTACATTTGGTTGAAAGATATCATCATCTAAACAGGACATTTATTCACACTGATTTCATATATCATATCAATAATCAATTTTTCTATTTACGATTTGATATTGTATTATGTATTGTTTTAGATAATATAAGTGCTAACACTAGTGCGATAATATGATTTAAAATATATGATAAAACATGATGTTCCCCATGAATATCAAAATAGACTGCTAGTGCTGTAAAAAATACAGTTAATATTGTAATTTCTCTTAATGATATTATATTTGCCATTCCTAATTAGTATTGAGAATGACCTTAGTCTAATCGCTAGCCTCTTGAAGACTGGCAAGATTGACTTTACGCTTCTGAATCTTACCAGAAACAACATATAGCGAATTCTCCGTTAGAATAATAAAATCCTCACCCACTTTGTATAGCTTCTTGATTAAAGACGTAAATTCATCTTTGGACTTAACAAGAATACGTTCCTTCGTTTCAGGGTCTTCGCCAAGGAAAGCTGTTGCATTCGCAGTTTGGCGATAGTAGTCTAGCATAATTGCTCTATCCTGCTCAATAGCAAGCTTGGCTGCTTGAAGTAGAGTGGCTGGGGCAGGAAGAACTTCTGTAGCAGTAGTAGAAGTAGTTGGTTGTGCTGGTTGTGCCAGTTGCGTCGGTGGCACACTAGATGTGGATGTAGCCGGGGTGGACATGTTCTAGGTCTGTCAATTAAAAATAATCTGTTCCGTAGCTTTTAACGCAGGTAAATGGATATTTATTTATGATATTTAAACCGTATTAGGTTCATACAGAACCCTTTTTTCATGTTTATCGAATACTTTATTTAAGAAACTATAAGCTGCCTCAATTTGTTTAATCTCTCTGGCGCCCGTAATAATAATCCGCCCAGTTCGGAAAATGCTCATTGTAATTCTCTTACACTCACCATTTCCATCTCCTGTACCCTGCCCCTTACAAATACTTTTACATTGACAAATACCTACTGTGGGATTTAGCATATTATAGAAGAATTTTGTATTAACACCCTGATAAATAGTCTTTTCAAGCATTGAAAACAAGTTATATTCATTAATCAAGATTTTATGAAGTGCATCTTGATTAATAAACTTATTAAGAGCATAATCTGTATTAATTAACTGAACAGAGAATCGATCAATTACTGCGTCGGCTGGAGTAGTAAATATTTTAACTGGAAGTGCTTTAATTACATTAAGAAGCCATTCAATTGATTCACGGGCAAAACTCTCTGAAGTAATTCCTGTCATCTGAATACCTCCATTCGCAAATAGCTTTATATTAACTTCCTTAAACTCCTCTAGACCCTCTTTCACTTCAGGTAATCTTCTTCTTAGAACAAGTGTTGATTGATTAAAGAATGATTTTGAAGTAATTTTACGATTTGTAAATATATCTTTATAGCCTGCGCCAAGAACCATATTTTTATGCTCAAACTTGAGGATTCCAATATCTGGATACCACACTGGTATAATAATATTTTTTATAGAATTAAATAAAGTACTAAGATCAATTGGTGTGCCCCAATGTGCTGTAATAACCATTGTGGAAATACGTAAATCTGTTTTAGTATAAGTCGCCATTTTAACTTATATACCGCTAAATCTTGTTTCAAATTTTTGTTTAAATAGTCTAATAAGACTTATTAATTGTTCCTCGGTTTCATTATGTAAAAATGTACTATCATTAATTAGTGGATAAATTATATTTATTTTATTAATAAGATCATTATCCATAATTGAGAATATATCTGCAAGTAGGAGAATTTCAGTTGTAATTGAGTGAAAATCAACATTACTATCATTAATTATAGTATGTACTTGTAAAGGATGACAATGAATATATTTCCATATACGCTGTTCTATATCCGTTTTACGCATAGTCTGTCTTAAATCTCCACGTGTAATCGCCATAAAAATATCTTCTATCTGATTATTTCTATTTGGCGGATCATATCTTATTTTAAGAAGGCGTTGACGAAGCTTAGGATGTATTCTACTTTGAGAATTACAAATAAGAATTACGCATATATCTTTCGGATTACAATTAAGAATAGTTTGAAGTGAAAGTTGTGCGGCCTCTGTAAGAGTTTCACATTCATCAAGAATAAGAAAACGGGGTGCTGTCTCATGTTCAGTGCGCCAATCAACTCGTAAAAATGGAAAGACCTTTTGTCGAATTGATTCTAAACTACGTTCATCAGCCGCATTCATAGAAATACACATAAGAGATTTCCTATTACCCCATATTTTTTCTACAAGAAATGCAGCACTTGTTGTTTTACCAGAACCTGGTGGACCAAATAGAAGTAGATGCTGTAAAGTCTGTGGATCTTTTAAGAACATTGAGAAACATTTTCTGACGCGTTCACACCAGAAAGAGGTGTCCACTGACATATTACTTTAAATGTGTAAATTGGGCTTAAATCCCTTCTAGCTAAATTATTCCTTTAAGTACTTTAAAATATAAACAACCTAAATAAATCAGATCGTCTTTCTATTAGCATATTAATATGAGTGGAAGAGGCCGTGGAAAAAGAATAACGACTACTACTGCAATAACTAATAGTGTGATTGAACCAACAGAAAATAAAGCTACTTTAGAAAAAGCTACTAAAAAGACTAGTAAGAAAAAACAATTTCCTGTTATAGCCATTGTTGGACCTGATGGTATTGAAGGGAATTTACTTCCTGAACAAAGACGACCATTAATTGTACATTTGCGAATTCAAAGTAAAGATGTTCCCATGAATGATATGCCAATCGCATATGATCCAGCACCCCCAAATGATGCACAACCATATGATATTAATGCAGATGATCCATTTTATGAGGGTGTAGAGCATTTTGATAATCAAGTTATTACGCCGCAGAATGTATTAGAAGAAATTAAACAAATAGAACAACCAATTATTACTCCTATTACTCCTTCTGCTCTAATTACTACTCCATTAGAGATTGATTACTATAATCTTAAATCTATACTACTTGTTCAATTTAAAGATTCAGCTGAAGTAAAGACTATTCCTCAAACATCCGATGTCGCCTGTTTCTGGTGTTGTCATACATTTACTAATCGTCCTGTAGTTTTACCAATGCGTGATACAGGCGAACACTTACAAGTAACTGGTAATTTCTGTTCTCCTGAATGCGCTTGTTCTTATTTATTTGATATGCGACAAGATTCTCATACGCGTTGGGAACAACTCGCCCTTCTATATCGTGTTTATGGCGAAGCATGTCAGGGTAAAATTCAACCTGCTCCAGCACGCAATACTCTTAAACTATTTGGAGGTAATCTTAATATAATTGATTATAGAAATCTAATTCGGTCACATAAAGTACGCATTGATATTCATATGCCACCTATGGTTAGTATTCTTGCAACAATGGATACAAAACCTATTGATTTCTATGATTCTAGCCTAACAAAGGGTGCCAGTGAAACTATTAAAGAACGGCTACAGAAAGCTGAGGAGGTATTACGTCTTCGTAGAACTAAACCTTTGAAAGCTTGGGAATCTACTCTTGATGCGTGTATTAATCTAAGAATTAAGGCGTAATATAATAAGAATGTTATAGAGCAACGAATATTTTTAAAATATTTGTTAGTCTATACAAAATTTGACGACTATATTTTATATAAATATTTTGAACAATGAGCGCAAATATGTCATCCATCCGCAGTATTCTTATTCAAACCTCTATTACTAATATCCAAAAAGAACTTAGTCAATTAGAGCACTGGCTAAATAATCTTCCAGATTCTCCAATTTTAAGCGGTGACCCAATTAGAAGCACCGACCCAATTAGAAGTCCAGATTTAAGTTCTATTCATTCATTTGATGGAGGACATGGACTTTCAAATATACATCGCATGGTAGATAAACTTGCTGAAGAACTCAGTCATCAGCGAAATACTCTGAATAATATTCTTGAACGTATTGATAATCTTGAAGGATTTCGTCCTCCTGACCGAGAGATATTTATTGATGAGAAGAATAAAATTCCTAAGAGTATCAGAGATCCATGGCTAGACGATAGTTGTGAGCCACTAAGGAATGAGATTGTATGCGATGACGAAGAAGAATCATCGTTAGGTATTCCAAGTATCGCACCTGATATTCCTGAAACTAACAGCAATCCGCCTGATATTGAATCTGATAATGATTCGGCTATAGTAGTAGATGAATTTGGTGTTGGGTTACTAATGCCTAGCGGTGTTCTTCCTATTATCTCAGAGAAATGGGCTGAAAGCCGTGTAGCAAGTAAGGAGAAAAAGGAAGAGGAAGAAGAGGAAGAGGAAGAGGAAGAAGAAGAGGAAGAGGAAGAGGAAGAGGAAGAGGAAGAGGAAGAGGAAGAGGAAGAGGAAGAGGAAGAGGAAGAGGAGGAAGAGGAAGAGGAAGAGGAAGAGGAAGAGGAAGAGGAGGAAGAGGAGGAAGTAGAGGAAGTAGAGAAAGAGGAAGAAGAAGAGGAGGAAGAGGAAGTAGAGGAAGAGGAACAAGAGGAAGTAGAGGAAGTAGAGGCAGAAGAAGAGGCAGAAGAAGAAGAAGAGGCAGAAGAAGAAGAGGGTATGGAAATTGAAGAGATTGAATACAAGGGAACTCGGTATTACAAGGATGCCGAAAACTTCATTTACTCTGTTAGTAAAGACGATGAACCCTCTGAAAATCCTGTAGGATACTGGAAGGAAAAGACACAGACAATCGCATTCTACAAAACTAAGTAATTACATAATCTAAAATATTTATTTTTATAGACTACTTCGG
>Ga0214921_10010410_pt1 | contig 11512 bp, 10 predicted proteins | sample LL1505_MetaG_FD_177992 | JGI IMG/M metagenome (GOLD analysis project Ga0214921, IMG submission 177992) | Freshwater microbial communities from Lake Lanier, Atlanta, Georgia, United States - LL-1505 | ecosystem: Environmental > Aquatic > Freshwater > Lake | place: USA: Georgia | collected...
GCTGCCGCGCGGCTCGACCCTTTGACGCGGCCGGGCCTCTATCTGGTGCGCATGGGCGTTTTTGTCGTGCTGGCCGGTCTGATTTCCTTCATTCTGATCAAGCCGATCCAGACCGCCTTCATGGCCAATCCGGGCTTGAACGGCTTGATCGTCGGCGTGCTGGTTCTGGGTATTTTGCTGGCTTTCCGGCAGGTGGTGAGGCTGTTTCCCGAAATCCGATGGATGAATGACTGGGCCAATGGCACGGTGCTGCCAGTCGGTGATGATCCGGTCTTGCTGGCCACTGTGGCGCGCAGCATCGGACCGACAACCGCACCCAAACGTGTCTCGGCGCAAGGCTTGCGCACCATGCTGGATTCGGTCGGGTTGCGACTCGACGAAGCCCGCGATGTTAGCCGCTATCTGACAGGCCTGCTGATCTTTCTCGGCCTGCTCGGTACGTTCTGGGGCTTGCTCGAAACCGTCACCTCGGTCGGCAAAGTCATCCAGTCGATGAAAAGCGGCAATGATGCGGCCTTGATGTTCGAGGAGCTGAAATCGGGTCTTGCGGCCCCGTTGCAGGGCATGGGGATTTCGTTCTCGTCCTCGCTGTTCGGTCTGGCGGGCTCGCTGGTGCTGGGTTTTCTGGACTTGCAGTCTGGGCAAGCGCAAAACCGTTTTTACAACGAGCTGGAAGACTGGCTGGCCGAAACGCTGGTCGATGTCTCGACCTCGGGCGAAACACCGCAGCTGGCGGTCGAGGGCTTGGCGCGTGGCATCAACCATCTGGTTGACCAGATGCGGCAGGAACAGCAGATGCTGCGCGACTGGGTCGAGGCACAGGCGGCGCGTGATGCCAATGTCGAAGCCCTGTTGCGGCAATTGGTCGAGCGCGGGGGCAAGTTGTGAGCATTTTGCGCCAGCGGCGTCGCCAGAGCGGGATCGATTACTGGCCCGGTTTTGTCGATGCGCTGTCAACCCTTGTGCTGGCGATTGTCTTTTTGCTGTCGGTCTTCATGGTGGCGCAGTTTTTCCTGAGCCGTCAGGTCACGGACAAGGATGCCGCTTTGTCGCGCCTCAACCGCCAGATTGCCGATCTGACCGATCTGCTGGCCCTTGAGCGTTCGGGCCGCCGTCAGGCCGAGGATAATCTCTCGGCTTTGTCTGCTACCTTGCAGGGTGTCGAGCAGGAGCGTGACCGGTTGAGGGCCGGAGCAGGGATAAGCATTCCGCCGATCAACCCCAAAGATCCGTTGCGCAACCTGCCGAGCGAGGCGCAAGCGCAAATCGATATCCTCAACCAGCAAATCGCCGCCTTGCGCCGTCAATTGGCGGCTTTGGAAGCCGCATTGGATGCGTCCGAGGCGCGGGACAAGGAATCTCAAGCCCGCATCAGCGATCTGGGACAGCGGCTGAATGTCGCGCTGGCGCAGAAGGTGCAGGAGCTGGCGCGCTATCGCTCCGATTTCTTCGGCCGCTTGCGCCAGATTTTGGGCGCGCGGCAGGATATCCGCGTGGTGGGCGACCGGTTCGTGTTCCAGTCCGAAGTGCTGTTTGACAGCGGCCAGTCGGCCATTGCTCCGGCGGGTCGCGGCGAACTGGACCAGCTGGCGGCCGCCATTGTCGTGCTGGAAAAGGAAATCCCCGCTGATATTGCGTGGGTTTTAAGAGTGGACGGGCATACAGATCGCCGTCCGGTGTCGTCCCAAGGCCAGTTCAAATCGAATTGGGATCTGTCGAGCGCGCGGGCCATTTCGGTTGTGCAATACCTGATCGACAAAGGCGTCTCGCCGACCCGTCTGGTGGCGGCTGGCTTTGGCGAGTTCCAGCCGATTGATCTGGGCAATAGCGACGAGGCCCTCCGGCGCAACCGCCGGATCGAGTTGAAGCTGACGGAACGCTGAGCCAGAACGCTTTTAAGCGCGCTCGGCGGCCTTGCCGGCCTGATTGAACTGCAATTCCGCCAGCCGCGCATAAAGGCCTCCCTTGGCCACCAATGTGGCATGGGTGCCTTCTTCGACAATGCGGCCGTGTTCCATCACCAGAATCCGGTCGCATCCGAGCACGGTGGCCAGACGATGCGCGATCACGAGCGTGGTGCGGCCTTCCATAAGCCCGTCAAGGGCGGCTTGCACCAGCGTTTCGCTTTCCGCATCCAGTGCCGACGTGGCTTCGTCGAGCAGCAGGATCGGCGCATCGCGCAAGATCGCCCGCGTAATGGCGATGCGCTGGCGCTGGCCACCCGACAGGGTGACGCCGCGCTCGCCGATCATGGTTTCATAGGCTTCGGGCCATTCGCGCACGAAACGGTCGACTTCCGCGAGCTTGGCAGCAGCCTCGATTTGGCTGTCTGTGGCATCGGGGCGGCCGAAACGGATGTTTTCGCGGATCGTGGCGGCAAAAATAACGGATTCTTGTGGCACATAGCTCAACCGGTCGCGCAAAGCCGCAGGATCGACCGCGCGGACATCGCAGCCATCAATCCGCACCGCACCGCGATCGGCATCGTAAAACCGCAAGATCAGCTGCATCACCGTGCTTTTACCGGCTCCGGAAGGTCCGACAATCGCGACCCGTTCGCCCTGTTTGAGCGAGAAGCCGACGCCTTGCAGTACCGGCTGCTCGGGTCGACCGGGATAGGCGAATTCCACATCATCGAAAGCCAGCGTCCCCAATGGCGGGCTGGGCAGGGCCAAGGGCTGTGCGGGGGCCTGAATGCGCGGCGCAATCGACAGGATATCGGCCAGACGGCCTGCCGCACCGGCGGCCGCGCTGATTTCGCCCCAGACTTGCGACAATTCCCCCAAGGCACCGGCGGAAAACACGGCATAAAGCACGAATTGCGACAGTCTGCCGCCGCTCATCCGGTTGGTCAGAACCTCTTGCGCGCCCCACCACAATACCCCGACCACCGAAGTGAAGATCAGGAAAATGGCGACGGCCGTCAGCAAAGCCCGCGCCCCGGTCGAATCGCGGGCGGTGGCAAAGGCATCCTCGACCGCGAGGTTGAAGCGGCTGCGGGTGGCCCCTTCGGCGGTAAAGGCTTGGGTTACCTGCATCGCGCCGATAGCCTCGGTGGCAAAGGCCGAGGCATCGGCCAAACGGTCCTGCGCATCGCGCGAACGGCGGCGCACGGCGCGGCCCGAAAGCACCAGCGGCAGCACGATCACCGGAATGGCCACCAGCACAAGGCCCGACAGATGCGGACTGGTGATCACCATCATCGAAATTGCACCGATGAACAAAACGAAATTGCGCAAGGCAATGGAGGCGGAGGAACCGAAGGCCGATTTGATCTGCGTCGTATCGGCGGTCAGGCGCGAGACGATCTCGCCGCTGCGGGTCATGTCGTAAAAAGCGGCGTCAAGCTTGGTCAGATGCGCGAAGACCGCAATGCGGATATCGGCCACAACGCGCTCTCCCAGTGTCATGACGAGGTAATAACGGCTGGCGCTGGCCAGCGCCAGCATGCTCACCACGGCAATCATCACCAGAAAATAGCGGTCGATCAGATCGGCACCTGCAGCCGAAAACCCGTAATCAATCATCCGCCGCACAGCCAGCGGGATGATCAGCGTCGCTGTCGAAGCCATGACCAGGGCCACAAGGGCGGCAGCAATGCGGCCTTTGTAGCGCAAGGCGAACGGAATCAGCGGTTTCAGGGCCTTGAGTGAGGCACGGTCGGGGCTGGCCGCTGCAGTAGACGACGGCGCGGTGTGATCATGTGATGTCATAGGGACTTCTTTGATCTCTCTGGCCCCGCTTGTCCAGTTTCTTCGCCGTCCGGCGCAAAGATGTCCAAGGATCTGCGCAGATTTTTCACTTACGACTTGTCATACACCTCAGGCTGGGGTATTAGCTGCGGCCTTAACATTCAGACGCGTTTGCCGACAGGATTTTCTGTCCGGACGGACCGGCGAGGGACGATCATGAAGGCCGATATTCATCCAAACTACCATTCCATCACCGTTGTCATGACCGATGGCACCGAATTCACCACCCGCTCCACCTGGGGCAAGCCCGGTGACAAGATGCAGCTCGATATTGACCCGAACTCGCATCCGGCCTGGACCGGCGGTTCGCAGCAGCTGCTCGACCGTGCAGGTCGCGTCTCGCGCTTCAACAAGAAGTTCGAGAGCTTCGGTCTCGGCACCAAATAACACGTCTATCGCGTCCGGTTCGCCGGACGTCAGGCTGTCGCAAGGCGAAAAGCCGATAGGGTCAAAGCAGCAATGCTTTGGCTTTTTGGCGTTTTTCGGGGTGTGGCGGGTGTGGACTATGCCGGGCGTCCGGCCATCCATCCGTCAGGACTGTTTGGGATAGAGGCTCGTGACATTGGCGCCGAAGGCCGAGCGCAGGGCGTCCTGCTGGGCGGCGACGGGATTATCAAGCGTGCTGTCGGGCTCGAAGCGTTGGGTGGAGGGCGCGTCAATATGGCGGATACGCTTTTGCAACCGCAGCGAGCGTGCGATCAGGTGGCGCAATTCGGGCGGTAATTGCTCGAACATGTCGGGGCTGGATTGGCTGGCGGGCTCGTGATGGATGCGGCATTTCTGGCTGGCCGCTTCTTCCATCGTCATTTCGCCGCAGGACACCGCCCGATAGACCAGCAACCACGAGGCAATCTGCATCAGGCGTGTGGTCAGTCGCATGCTTTCGGTCGAATAGGTCAAAGCGACAATGCGCGGCAAAAAACGCGATTGCTCGCGGCCCGGCCCGTCGAGAAAGGCCGCAGCCTCTTCCACAAGGGCCATGCCCTCGTCAAACAGAACCTGAAAAGCACGGGACATCGCAAAAGGATCGCCAAAGGCGATCGTTGAGATCTTGGTGTCCCGATTGTTCATTTGATCCATTACCATCAGTACCTGACTTGTGAGTGCCGTTCTAACCGTTTCATCCTTGTCATGCTGCAATCTTGCGCTGTTAGGGTTAATGCCAAGGCTTGAAAAACCATCCATTCAGCAGGTGCGGCGCATGCTCGCCCTCCCTGCCGGATCAGGCCGCCGCACTGCTCCCCTTGGTTTTGCCGGAGGCATGGCGGGTCTTAACCATGACGGGCTAAATCCGGCACGATCTATCTGAAAAAGCTGTCAGCGGCCTTGCGCGAAGCCTCTTTGGCGTGCCGCGCTTGTTCGAGCCGCTCGATCTCGTCCTCGAGCCAGACGATCCGTTCGCCCAGTTCCTCGATGGACAGGCTGGACAGTTCCTGCCCCAGCACATGCGCCGGCGCAATATTGCGTGTGTCGTCCTCGGTGATCATGCTCTTTACCCGTAATTGTGACGATGGCGGCCTATTAAAACCGCAAATCGCATTATCTGGCAAACGCCAAGCAATAAAATACAAGAATGATTTGCAGGAATCCGGCGGGCGTCCTATAAAGAGGCATATACCCGAAATTCTGAATATGATTTTGGGGCTTTCGCCGGTGACGCGGGTGGGGGCACCCGAAAACCTGTTTGACCATCTCGTCTGTCCGGACCGTCCCTTGGCCGAGGCTTCTCACCAGAACCCTCACCCTCGGGACGAACCGGACGGTGCGACCAATGCGCGAGGAGAAAAGGCGATGAGCCAGAGTCCGCTGATGCCCAAAGCCACTGCCGTGTGGCTGGTAGATAATACAGCACTGACCTTCGAGCAGATTGCAGAATTCTGCAAATTGCACCCGCTTGAAGTCAAAGGGATTGCCGACGGCGAAGTCGCGACCGGCATCAAGGGCATGGATCCCATCTCGTCGGGCCAGTTGACCCGCGAGGAAATCGCTGCGGGCGAGGCCGATGCAGGCCACCAGTTGAAGTTGACAGTCTCCAATGTCGGCCTGCCGGAAGTGCGCCGCCGCAAGGGCCCGCGTTACACGCCGCTGTCGCGCCGCCAGGATCGCCCCAATGCGATTTTGTGGCTGTTGCGCAACCATTCCGAGTTGAAAGACGCGCAGATCATGCGTCTGGTCGGCACCACCAAGACCACGATTGCCCAGATCAAGGACCGCACCCACTGGAACACCGCGACCCTGTCGCCGCTTGATCCTGTCACCATGGGTCTGTGCTCGCAGATCGATCTGGATTTCGAAGTCGCCCGCGCGGCCAAGGACCGTCCGGCGATTGTCGCCGATGGCGGCCAGACCCTGCTGCCGGCCGAAATGACCACGGCCCACGAAGCCCCAAGCTCGGCCCCGCTCGATCCGTTCGGCGATTTCTCATCCAAGCCCGTCCATCACGAAGAGCCGGAAGAAGAATATGATGCGGCGTCCGTGTTCTCCAAATTGAAGACTCTGAAGACCGATCACTGAACCGGTGCGGTTTTTTAAGCCGAAACTCAAGAAAGAGCGCGTTTTTTGCCGCGCTCTTCATCCCTCGTTAACCCAAGCTGTGGCAAGCAGGGGTCTGATTTTGGTCATTGCAGGCAGGGCGGGAGTGGAAACCCATTCTTAACCCTGTTGGTTTACCCCTTGATGCAAGGGGCGAACCGGCAGTGAAAACCACTGGTTGGGCCCGCACTATGTGGCTTGAGAGGGAGCTATCTGATGTCTTATTCGTTCGATGCCTTGCGGATGTTCCGCTTCGCGGTCGCCATTGGTGCCGCATTGACGCTCGCTGCCTGTTCGTCCGACAAGACAGATGCAGACGGGCTGAATGGTGGTGCCAACAGCGCATTCGGGGCCGGTGGCGCCGGAACACCCGGTTCCGCACAGGATTTCGTGGTCAATGTCGGTGATCGTGTGTTCTTCGAGACAGATTCATCCGATCTGACCTCGACCGCAACCGCCACGCTCGAAAAGCAGGCGCAGTGGCTCAACCAATATCCTCGCTATTCGATCACCATCGAAGGCCATGCCGATGAACGCGGCACCCGCGAATACAACTTCGCGCTCGGTGCCCGCCGTTCGCAGACCGTGCGTGATTATCTGGCCTCCAAGGGTGTTTCGGCTTCGCGCATCAAGAACACCTCGTTCGGTAAAGAGCGTCCGGTGGCTGTCTGCGATGATATTTCGTGCTGGTCACAAAACCGTCGTGGCGTGACCGTTCTCAACAGTCAGTAATCACGGATCGGGCCGGCTGTCGCCATGTTCGACAGACCGGAACCACCAAGAATCAGGAGGCAACATCTCAAGGATCATGATCCTGACAGGTGTTGCCTCTTATTTTTGCCATACTGCAGTGTTTGAGAGGATACGGATCTGGCGTCAAAAGGCGCAAGGTCCGTTGTCCGAAGCCAGAGGCCATCCCCATGCGCATCATTGCCGGTTTTTCCCGTTTCTCTTCCCTGCTGGTGTTGGGCGTGATGTTGTCCGGTGCGATGGGCGGGGGCGCGCACGCACAGGATGCGTCCGAGGCGCTGTTGCGGATCGGACGGATGGAAAGCCAGATGCGGCAATTGTCGGGGCAGCTCGAACAGTTGCAGTTTGAAAACAAGCGTTTGACGGATCAACTCGCCAAATTCCAGCAGGATGTTGAATTCCGCTTTCAGGAAAGCCAGTCCAACAAGGCCGCTCCTGCCAAAGGCGGCGCAGGACAGCGCAAAAGCGATGCCTATGATCCGACGCAGACCGCGACGGACTCTGTGGCCGCAGCAGGGCAGGGTGCAACCCGCTCCGGCCCGCTCGATCTGACCCAATCGGGTCGCGGTGCGCCTGCCGCAGTGCCGTTCCAGACCCAGAGCCCGCCGCAAGGGCAGGTGCAAGGGCAGGTGCAAGGGCAAGTTACCGCTACCAATCCCGTAAACCATACCGGTTCGATTGCACCTGCCAAACCGGCGGGCAGCTATGACGAAGCCTATTCCAAAATCCAGCAAAAGCGCTATGCCGAGGCCGAAAGCGGCTTCAAAGCCTTTTTGCAGGCCCATCCCAAAGACGCCAAAGTGCCCGATGCCACATTTTGGCTCGGAGAAACCTATCTGCGCCGCAACATGAATGCGGAAGCAGCGGAACAGTTTCTGAAAATCTATCAGACCCATTCCAAGGCCAAAGTGGCCCCCGAAGGTCTCTATAAGCTGGCTTTGTCGCTCAAGGGCATGAACCAGAAGGCGCAGGCCTGTGCGACCCTGGCCGAAGTCGGTCGCCGCTATCCCGCTGCCGATCGCCAGTTGAAAGCCAGTGTGGAACAGGAAAGCAAGCGGCTGACCTGCTGACCCTGTCGGGTGCGGGCGGTCAAAGGAGCGCAAGCCGATGAAGGCCCCCGATCCGGCGCATCCCGAGGCCGAAGGTGTTCTGACGGTTTCCGACTGTGACAGCCTGTTTGAACCTTTCAAGTCGTTTGATCATATTGTGTTGGCCGTGTCCGGCGGGGTCGATTCCACGCTTTTGCTGGTGCTGATGCATGAATGGGTGCAGCGGTGCGGTGTTTCTGCCCCAAAACTCTCCGTAGCAACAGTTGATCACGCTTTGCGTCCTGCCTCACGCGGCGAGGCGGAAAGTGTCCGCGCTTTGGCCGCCAAACTGGCTTTGCCTGCCACTGTCTTGACATGGCAGGGAGACAAGCCCCGCACCGGTTTACAAGCGGCGGCCCGTGAGGCGCGTTACCGACTGTTGTTTGACCATGCCAAAGCCGTCGGGGCCGATGCGCTGGCGGTGGCCCATCATGCCGATGATCAAAGCGAAACGGTACTGATGCGCCTATGCGCGGGCAGCGGGCTGGATGGACTGTCGGGAATGCAGCCGCGCGTGCTCCGCGAGGGGCTGTCATTGCTGCGCCCTTTGTTGGGGATAGGCAAACAGCCATTGCTTGCCACGGCCCGCGGCAAGGGGCTGGATTGGGTCGACGATCCCTCCAACTTCGATGACAAGTTCTTGCGCGTGCGGTTTCGCAAGGGCCGCGAAGTTCTCGCTTCGGCAGGATTGGATGCCGTGCGGCTCAACCGTCTGGCCCGGCGTATGGCGCGGGCGCAAGATGCGCTGGAGCAGGTGACGGACCGGTACTGGCAGGACGTGGCCATGGTCGGCCATTCGGAGATCGTTCTGTCCGGGTGTCTGTTCGATGCGCCTGATGAAATCAGGATCAGGTTATTGATGCGGGCCTGTGCAAAGCTCGCCCCCGATGCAGCGCAGCGGTTGGAGCGGTTCGAGACCCTGATGACCCGTTTGGCCAAGGGGGATGCCAACGGCAGTATTGCCGGTTGTCTGGTCCGGATGCAAAAAGGGCAACTGCGTGTCACCCGTGAGCCACCGCGCAGACGCGGACGGAAATTCGGGGTGTAATGGAAGGCTTGTAAGGTACTTTTTAAACCACAAAAAGGAATGCTGACAAAAATTCATGAAAGTTTTCTGACAATTTCTCGCTTTTTTTAGAAGATCGGAACTTTGCGGCCTTGCCTCCCCTTGGCAAGCGGCTTTGGAAAAACTAGATAAGGGTATGAAACCCACCCGACCAGTGGCAGCGATGTCCGCATGCATGGTCCGAGAAAGGCGATCGATCGGCCCATGAACCCGAACGTACGCAATTTTGCCCTCTGGGCGATTATTTTCCTGCTGGTGCTGGCGCTCGTCACGCTGTTCCAGAACCCGTCCCAGCGCAATGCGTCGCAGGATATGGGCTATGGCCAGTTCCTGTCGGAAGTTGATTCCGGCCGCGTGGCCAGCGTTGTCATTTCCGGCCCCGATATTCACGGTGTGCTGTCGGATGGCCGCGCTTTCCAGACCTATGCCCCCAATGATCCGACCCTGATCAGCCGTTTGAGCCAGAAGGGCGTGAATTTCTCGGCCAAGCCGTTGACCGACGGGATGCCGTGGTTTGTGGCTTTGCTGGTCAACTGGTTGCCGCTGGTGTTGTTTATCGCCGCCTGGTTTTTCCTGTCCAAACAGATGCAGGGTGCCAACGGCAAGGCGATGGGCTTTGGTAAATCCAAGGCCAAGCTGCTGACCGAGGCGCATGGCCGTGTCACATTCGAGGATGTGGCAGGCGTGGACGAGGCCAAGGAAGATCTCGAAGAAATCGTCGAATTCCTGCGCGACCCGCAGAAATTCCAGCGTCTTGGCGGCCGCATTCCGCGCGGTGTCTTGCTGGTCGGTCCTCCCGGTACCGGTAAAACCTTGCTGGCGCGCGCGATTGCGGGCGAAGCCAATGTGCCGTTCTTCACCATATCGGGCTCGGACTTTGTGGAAATGTTCGTCGGCGTCGGCGCAAGCCGCGTGCGTGACATGTTCGAACAGGCCAAGAAAAACGCGCCTTGCATCATCTTTATCGACGAAATCGACGCGGTTGGCCGTCATCGCGGCGCCGGTCTCGGCGGTGGCAATGACGAGCGCGAGCAGACGCTCAACCAGTTGCTGGTCGAGATGGACGGTTTCGAGGCCAATGAAGGCGTGATCCTGATTGCCGCCACCAACCGCCCCGATGTGCTTGATCCGGCTTTGCTGCGTCCGGGCCGTTTCGACCGCCAGATCATGGTGCCGAACCCCGATGTGATCGGCCGTGAAAAGATTTTGCGCGTGCATGCGCGCAAAGTGCCTTTGGCTCCCGATGTCGATCTCAAGACCGTGGCGCGCGGCACACCGGGCTTTTCGGGTGCGGATTTGATGAATCTGGTCAACGAGGCCGCCTTGCTGGCCGCCCGCCGTGGCAAGCGCATCGTCATGAATGTCGAATTCGAAGACGCCAAAGACAAGGTCATGATGGGTGCCGAACGCCGCACGCTGGTGATGACCGAGGACGAGAAGCGTCTGACCGCCTATCACGAGGCCGGACATGCGATTGTCGCCCTCAATGTGATTGCCACCGATCCCGTGCACAAGGCCACCATCATTCCGCGTGGCCGTGCCTTGGGCATGGTGATGCAGTTGCCCGAACGCGACAAGCTGTCGATGAGCTACGAGCAGATGACCTCGCGTCTGGCCATCATGATGGGTGGACGTGTTGCCGAGGAATTGACCTTCGGAGCCGAAAAGGTCACCTCGGGTGCAGCCTCGGACATCGAACAGGCCACGCGTCTGGCGCGGATGATGGTCACCCGCTGGGGCTTCTCGGGTGAATTGGGCAATGTCGCTTACGGCGAAAATCAGGACGAGGTCTTCCTCGGCATGTCGGTCGGCCGCCAGCAGAATGTGTCGGAAGCCACCGCCCAGAAGATCGATTCCGAAGTGCGCCGCTTTGTCGAAGCCGGACATATCGAAGCAACCAAAATTTTGAAAGACCATGCCGATGATCTCGAAACGCTGGCGCAGGGCCTGCTCGAATACGAGACCCTGTCGGGCGACGAGATCAAGGATCTGATCAAGGGCAAGCCTCCGAACCGTGACAGCGGCAATGACAAGCCGACCCGCTCCTCCTCGGTTGTGCCGACGGCAGGGCGCGGCATGTCCCCGCGCGACAATCCCGATGCGGGTCTCGAGCCCCAGCCTCAGGGTTGATCAAAGCCAAACTGTTCAAAGCCCTTCCGCTTGCGGGAGGGCTTTTTGCTGTCTGTTACAGGCTGCAATACAAAGTGAGAATATTTTTTAACGCTTTTGCAGCATGATGACAGCCGGACAAGAGGATGGTTGCCGATATCGGGCATCTGGGGATGGCCGGATCAGGCAGGGGCAAGCCGTTATGCGGTAAAGCC
>Ga0214921_10010411_pt1 | contig 11511 bp, 10 predicted proteins | sample LL1505_MetaG_FD_177992 | JGI IMG/M metagenome (GOLD analysis project Ga0214921, IMG submission 177992) | Freshwater microbial communities from Lake Lanier, Atlanta, Georgia, United States - LL-1505 | ecosystem: Environmental > Aquatic > Freshwater > Lake | place: USA: Georgia | collected...
GCCAGCATCGCGTGGTGCTGAGAATTTTGGGACATTGTTTGCATCGCCTGCTGTGTTGCGCACTGCCGCTAACACGCCTAGTATTCTGCGCCGTGCCGCACAGGACTTTGCCATGGCTGGCTCACCAGTCAATGTGATCAAACCTAAAGGTGGCAACTGGTTTGACAAGAATTTAAAACAATCAATTGAAAGCCTTAAAAAAGATGTGATGAGTGAGGCGCAACTTGCTGACTTTGCATCAAGGCAGAGTCGACCTGTAGTTGACCAGTACATGCAACGCCACAATGCAGATGTTGCAATGAACAACTGGGTTGAAAACACATACAAAAACTATGTGAAGAACGAAATGGCGACACCCGAAGACAGGGTTCGTTTAATGTTTGACCGCCGTTCACAAGATGTTGAAAAGCTAGAAGCAAAATACAACAAAGATATTGCAAAGCTCGAGGAAAAGCTACAAAAAGCTCAAGAATTACCATCAAGTGCAGAAAATAACCAGCGTATCGCTTATATCAAGCGCGACATTGAGAACAAACTTGATCAAAAAGACATTGATGTCAGCACTGCACGCCAGACAATTGGGCATGACAAAGAATTAGCCAACGAAGCTAATTTTTTAGGCGCTGGAACAAGGGGCGCTCGTATAGAGAGCGGGTTTCCAGAAGAAGGAATGGCTCAATCTGAGGTGGGGAAAGGGTGGGAAAACCTTGCTGACAACCTAATTGGATTGAAAAAAGCCTTGTTCGTAGGCCGCACACCTGAAATTACTCAGCGCTACCCATGGATTGATAAAGTTGACCCAGAATCCATGATTTACAAGACTCAGGGTGACTTTAACAAGTACACAAGCATGGATCATGTCATGGACATCCTGCGCCAAGACCTGCGCTCTGGCGTTTTGTCACCTGATAAGCTAAAAAACATAACAGTTGACCAAGCTATCGAGCGTGCCGCTGACTTTGACCGTGCGGCGGCAAGAAAAATGCGTGAGACTGCTATTAGAAACACAGAAGGCTTTCCTACCCACAAGGAGTATCCAGAGGGATATAAGTGGATTGAGTTAACCAATTCAAAAACAGTGCCTAAAGATTATGCTCTGCCAGAAGGAATGAAGCTAGATACGATTGACCACCCAAGATATGGTCTTTTGCATACAGTATCTGATTCAAAAGGCATTACTCAAATAGATGCTACAGATTCTCCAGAAAAAGCCCTTTTGCAGTTTTACAATAGAAAAGGTGGTGAAGGATATAAAACCCTTGAAGATGCCCTTAAGTACGAAGGCGACACTATGGGTCACTGCGTTGGTGGATACTGCCCTGATGTTGCTTCTGGTAGAACCAAAATCTTTAGCTTGCGTGACAAGCGTGGTGAACCACATGTAACGGTAGAAATAAAACCGCAACAACATTTGGATTACAACACTTGGTTTAATAAACAACCAGAAGAAGTTCAAAACAGAATTGCGCAACGAAGAATACAAGACAAAAATCACGACATATACGAAGGCCCAGAATACCTTGCCGCCCGTGAAGCACTGCCACCATTGATTAACCAAATTAAAGGCAAGCAAAACCGTCGCCCTGTTGAGAAGTACGATCCGTATACCCAAGACTTTGTAAAAAGCGGAAAATTCTCTGAGGTAAGAGACTTGCATAACACTGGCTTGTACAGACCTGACCCTGATGAGTTAGGCATATTGTTTCCTACTGACGCTTCTTTGCAAAACCTTCGCAGTTCAAGCAGAATTGAGATGCTTCAAAGAGCAAAGCAAGCTGGCTTATTCCCTGAAGGACAAAACTACTTAAGCCGCGATGAGTGGGAAGACATTCTGCGCAGGCAATATCTGGCTGAGCAATCAGCAGAAACCGCACGCAAAACGCAGATGGGCACGCCTCCCTCTGAGGACGACATAGGCAAGTTCATGAGTGGCTTAGAGCCTGAGATGGCCCGTGGTGGCCCTGTGCACTTGAGCAAGGGAACCAAAGCCGCTGAGATCGTAGAAGCCACAGCAGAGGGCATTGCCAAGCTGTTTAACAAGTATTCAGGCAAAGCGCCCAAAGAAGAGGCTATGCCATTGGTGCTTCCAAGAGCCGCGCCCAAGTCTTCACAAGAGATCAACGAGATTGCTGAGCGGGTAGCACGCCAGATGATTGGTGAGCATGTCACGCCACAGGGCAAGACAGTGAACCTAGCAGGGCGCTCCAAGAAGGAAGCTGAGCGGGTTAAGCAACTACAGTTTGAGCTTAAGCCAACGGGGACAGTGGCACAGGCGCAGGTGAATAAGCCGCAGATTGGGGATGTGAATGTTGCGTTCCCGGGCGACCAGTCCATCAGCGACACCATCCTCGACACCCTCCAAGGCGAGACTATCAACTCCCTCCAGCAAGGCGGCGCTAAGTACGGACTTGGTCAAAAACACCTGATTGACCCAGAGTTCTGGAAGTCCAACATTGGCCCAGCCCAAGGCATCCAAGGTCGCATCGATGATCTCTACGCCAAGTACATGCCTGAGCGCATGGTGGGTGAGCACCTCGCAATGGGGCCAATGTCAAACAACTTTGCCATGCACTTTGCGGACGCTAACCTTAAGGCGCTGGACTGGTCAAAGCTCAAGCCAAAGGATGTTGCGATCTTTGACAGCCACATCGCTGATGGGTATGTGATCAAGAAGAAGAACAAGACGACTGGTGAGGTGACGACTAAGCATGTGAAGTTCCCAGACTGGCCCGGTCTCGCGTCCCCTGACCTTGCCTTTGAAGCCATGCAGAAAAACCCAGAACTGCGCAAGTGGTTCAACAACCGCATGAAGACCCCTGACTTGACTCAGCCCCTTGGCCTCCCCAATGGGCGTGACATCGAGTACGCGATCTCCGAGCCTGCCATTCGCAACCTCGAGATCAACATGACTGGCCTGAACACAGGCATCCTCAAGCCTAACGCGCCTGTCGAGCCTTTGGGTGCGCTTCACAACACCTACACCCACCGAATCTTAGGCGAGGCTATTGGCCCCCGTGAGGTGCTGTCACCCTTCACCATGTCGTACCCTGACGCAACTGCTCATGTCTTAAGGACTCAAAACCCTTCAGACTTTACAGGCACAATCCAGAAGGTGTTTCCCCACCAAGTCGTTGACCAACAGTACCTTGACGAGATGGGTAAGTACCAAGATCGAGTCAAACAAATCACTGGCTACCAAAAGGGTGGCCCTGTTCATATGGCAGAAGGTGGTAGTAGCAAATACCACCCTGATATTCAAGAAGCATTAAAAGCTGGGCGCATAACGCAAAATCAAGCTAAGTGGATGAATAACTATCAGAACACGCCCGGCAACCCAGAGATTGGAACCGCAGGTATCCGTGATGGTATATCTGAAAAAATGATGAACTACATGAAAGCAGTCCGTGCTGGTGAGTACACAAGACCAAACTGGATGGAGCCTATCCCTAAAGAGGTAAAGATGCCTTACTGGGCTACTGGCAAGTTAGACTTGGATCGTGAGGGTTTAAGGCAACTTGACAAAATCCCAGCCATGACTCGCAAGGCTTTCAACGCAAGCGAATACTCCAACACCTTCCCAGTGGGCACAAATGACTTGACATATTACATGGAGTTGATGAAGGCTTCGCAAGAAAACCCAGACTACCAGCCTTACATCGATGAGATTGAAAAAATCAAAGATCGCAACCCAAGCATTGGTAAAGCCAAAGGTGGTGAGGCCAGAGCCTATGCAACTGGTGGGGCTGTCAAGTACAATCCCAATGAAATCGACAAAATAGCGTCATCGCTATATGAGGAACTGTATGGCTGAACAAAACAAAGACCTAACGATCCCTGAAGATAAAGGCGAAACTGTCGAAGTCGATGAGGACTTTTCAGAGGTAGAAGATACCGAAGATGGTGGTGCGATCATTCGTGAGAAAGAGAATGACGAAGACGCACAAAAGAACCAAGCCCACTTTGCAAACATTGTTGAAGATGTAGACCAGTCTATGCTCGTCGAGGCGACTACGGACTTGCTCGAGAAGATCGACAAGGACAAGGAAGCGCGAGAGAAGCGGGACAAGCAGTACGAAGAGGGACTCCGCAGGACAGGGCTGGGCGATGATGCCCCCGGTGGTGCGCAGTTCACAGGCGCAAACAAAGTCGTCCACCCCATGCTCATCGAAGCCTGCGTGGACTTCTCCGCTCGAGTCATGAAAGAGATTTTCCCTCCAAGTGGCCCAGTTAAGAGCAAGATTCAAGGCGAGAAGAACAAAGAGAAGGTCGACAAGGCAGAGCGCAAAGCCGCCTTCATGAACTGGCAAACCACTGAGCAAATGACCGAGTTCCGTGGCGAACTTGAGCAACTCAGCACCCAACTCCCACTAGGTGGTGGACAGTACCTCAAGATGATGTGGAACCCACAGCACCGCAGACCAGCGGCTGAGTTCATCCCCATCGACGATGTTTATCTGCCATTTGCGGCGACTAACTTCTACAGCGCTGAGCGCAAGACCCATGTCCAGTATGTAACCAAGATGGAATACATGCGCAGGGTCAAGTCTGGCATGTACCGCGATGTTGATGTTGGCACAGCTAGTGAGCCTGAGTACAGCAAGTCAACCCAAGCTAACGATAAGATCGAAGGTCGCAAGGAGTCCTCCTACAACGAGGATGGACTGCGCACAATCTTTGAGATTTACACCTATCTAGACTTTGGTGATGGCGTTGAGCCTTACATCCTGAGCGTGGACAAATCGAGTGGGCTGGCGCTGTCGCTGTACCGTAATTGGGAAGCCGAAGACATGCACCGCAAGGAGCTTGACTGGATTGTGGAGTTTGGGTTCGTGCCATGGCGTGGTGCATACCCAATCGGACTGACGCACATGATTGGTGGACTGAGTGGAGCGGCGACAGGCGCTCTGAGGGCGCTGATGGATAGTGCGCACATTCAGAACATTCCGACACTGCTGAAGCTCAAAGGTGGCCCCGGTGGTCAAACAATCAACCTCCAGCCCACCGAAGTCGTGGAGATGGAAGGCGGCGCACTCGTGGACGATGTCCGCAAAATCGCCATGCCCATGCCCTTCAACCCACCCTCTGCGGTGCTCTTCCAGTTGCTTGGCTTCTTGGTCGACGCAGGCAAGGGCGTTGTCCAGACCTCCTTTGAGAAGCTGAGCGACCAGAACCCTAACGCTCCTGTGGGCACAACCCTCGCTCTGATTGAGCAGGGCATGGTGGTGTTTTCTTCCATTCACTCACGCCTGCACTCATCAATGGCGCGTGTGTTCAAGATATTGCACCGCATCAATTCTGCCTACCTGACAGACGAAGATGTAGAGGCGCTCGAGTCTGGTTTGGATATTGAGCCTTCTGACTTTGATGGCCCGATGGACATCATCCCTGTTAGCGATCCAGCGATCTTCAGTGAGGCACAGAGGTTTGCGCAGATTCAGGCGATCATGCAGAGGGCGCAGGCAATGCCCCAGATGTATGACCAGAGGAAAGTGGAGGAGATGTTCCTGCGCAATTTGAAGATTAGCGCGGATGAGGTGTTGCAGGCATCCCCGGGGACTGAGGACATCGACCCCGTCAGCGAGAATGTCGCCGCCACCATGGGTCGCCCTGTCTTCGTCCTGCCCAAGCAAGACCACATGGCTCACCTCAAGACCCACCTCGCGTTCTTGAAGTCCCCCCTGTTTGGTAGCAACCCTGTGATTGCACGGACATTCATGCTTCCTATTGCCACACACTTGCGTGACCACTTGCTGAACTACTACCTTGTCGAAGCCCACAACGCTGTCGACATGGCTCAGCGCGAGGACTTGATCCAAGAAGAGGCAAACGAGCAGGTCGCAGTGATCTTGCAAGTCCAGCAGTTCATTGAACAGCAACTTGGTGGCTTTGGTCAAGAGTTGGCTCAGATCGATCAAGCGGCTCAGCAGTTTGTGCCCAAGCCACCTGTCATGCAGGACAAGGCTATGGAGATTGCGCAACTCAACGCGCAGGTGCAGAGTCAGGCTATGCAACAGCGTGCCCAGATGGATCAAGCAAAACTGCAATTCCAACAGCAAAAACTTCAGGTCGACGCGCAGACAGATGCGAAGAAGAGCCAAGAGGACTTGCAGAAGGAGCAGATGCGCCAGAGGGCAGAGAACGAACGCACGATGGTGGAGTTGGATACCAGAGAGCGGATGAACACAGCGGACAACGACACAGCGATGAGGCTTGCGGCAACGGAGCTTGCGACTGGGGAGAAGTTTGCGGTGAGTACGGGCACGGGGATTAACCCCGGGGCGCGTTGATTTTTTACACTTTACTTAGGAGACTTTCACATGTCCGATACCCCAAAAACTGGCACAGTTCCCATGTCTGGCGGCTTCGTCAAACAACACCACCGCATGGCGGCTGGCGAGAAGCTCAACGGTCAAACCCTGCCTAGCGCACCCACCACGCCCAAGACTCCAGCGTGAATTTTCCAGAGCAACTGCTCAACCGCCTCAAGTCCGACCAGCAGAAGTTTGCGCTGGATGCCTTGAAGCGTCCTCAAGAACGCAATACCTTCGAGTACGGGTATCGTGTCGGAGTCGTAGCAGGCTACGAAGCCGCCGTAAATGTACTGTTATCACTACTTGACGAGGAGAAAAATAGTGACAATGACTTATGAGAACGCACTCGCAGAGGCTTTCCCAGCAGTAGAAGCTGGCATTCAGCCTTTTGGAAGCCGTGTTCTGATCCAAATCCGTACCCCTATGCAAAAGTCAGCAGGTGGCATCATCATCGACACAGGTTCTCGTGACACTGAAAAGTGGAACACACAGGTTGGAAAGGTCATCGCAATTGGCCCCCTCGCCTTCAAGAACCGAGACACGATGGCGAGTTGGCCTGAAGGTGCATGGTGCAACAGCGGAGATTTTGTTCGTGTCGCAAAGTATGGCGGTGACCGCTGGGAAGTAGAACTACCCACTGGTGAAAAAGCCCTATTTGTTATTTTTAATGATTTGGACATTATTGGTCGCGTTCAAGGCGATCCATTAGCTGTTCGAGCATTCATCTGAAAGGAGATGATTTATGGCTGAAGTAATGAAAGAAACGGACGAGCGTCCTGAGAGTGAAGTAGAAGACATAGTTATCGTCGAAGAGAAACCCTTAGAAGACGATGAAGACAGTGGCGACGACAGAGTTGCTAGAAATGAAGACGATGGCAACGACACAGAGCGAGAAGCCATCCGTGAGCGCAGACGACTCGAGAAGCTCGAGCGCAAAGAGCGCCGCGACAAAGCCATCACCCGCGACAAAGTGGAGTTGGACTTCCTCCGTAAACGCAATGATGAACTTGAGCGCCGCATGTCTGCTCAAGAACAACGAGCCTACCAAAGCGACCTAGGTCAAATTGACGCTCAGATTGCAAGAGCGGCTAACGAAGCGCAGATGGCAGAGCGAGTTATTGCTAAAGCAGTAGAGGTTGGCAATGGTGAAGATGTCGCTAAGGCTATGCGTTACCGCGACGAAGCTATTGCCAAGGTTAACCAACTCAATTACCACAAACAGCAAGCAACTCAGCGCCCTGTCCAGCCCCAACAGGCTATGGATGACAGAGCGATGATGCACGCCAAAGAGTTCTTGGAAGAGAACAAGTGGTATGACCCCCAAGGTGGTGATGAGCGATCAGCTATTGTTTTAGCGATTGACCAAGCTATGAACAAGGAAGGTCACGATCCTCGAAGCGAAGAGTATTGGGATGAGTTGCGGTCACGAGTTGCCCGCCGCCTGCCAGAGCAGTTTGGCAAGGCTCCTAAAGGTGATCGCGAGGAGCGAGTTGCACGAGGTGGCCCCACCGTGGGTTCAGGTCGTGAATACGCGCCAACATCTACTCGTAAAGAGATTTACATCAGCCCAGACCGCAAGCAAGCCCTCGTGGATGCAGGCGTTTGGGACGACCCAGTGTTGCGCATGAAGTATGTAAAGCGCTATGCTGAGTATGATCGCAACAACAAATCTTGATTTATTTGCAAATTAACAAATAAGTCGTATAATTTTTTCAATCGCTGAAAGGAGCGAGTAATGACCGACGAACGAATTAAGAAATCCGCTGGAGAGAATCGCGTGGGGCGTGCGATGACAGATCGCGCCGTAACGGAAAATCGCGAGGTGACCGAGAATGAGCGGATTGAAATGTTCCGTCAGCAGTTTTTTCAGTCTTCACTGCCTGATCTGCCAAAAATCCCCGGCTGGCACTGTTGCTGGCTGACCACGACTAACCCCCGTGACTCTATACAAATGCGCATCCGTCTTGGATATGAGCCGTTGAAGCCCGAAGATATACCGGGCTGGGAATACGCAACTCTCAAGACTGGCGACTGGTCTGGATTCATTGGAGTGAACGAGATGCTTGCTTTTAAGCTCCCCATGTCGCTTTATGAGGCGTACATGAAGGAAGCGCACCACGATGCGCCACTGCGTGAGGAAGAGAAATTGACCGACACCGCAGAATTCCTCGAGCAACAAGCCCGTGCATCTAAGTCGAAGCTGTCTGTGGGAGATGGCAATCTGGAAATAGGACAACAGCGGGAAGCTCTTTTTGATCTTTCCTGACGAAACCTTTTAATCCATTAGGAGCAATATGTCATCGACTAGCGCACCCTTTGGCTTTCGTGCTTCTTTCCACAACAGTGGTCAGATGCGCCCAAAAGCCTATGTAATCGCGAGCACCTATGCGGCTAACATTTTTAGCGGTGATCCCGTTAAGTTAACCGACAACGGTGTAATTCAACTAGGTACTTCGGACGGCACTCGTTCAGGTACTACAGACGGCGTTTCTTTGCTGGGCATCTTCGCAGGTGTGCAGTATTTGGACGCTACTGGCAAACCAACGATCTCCCCATTCTGGCCTTCTGGCACGACTGGTACAGAGATCACTGCATGGGTCTATGATGACCCAGAAACACTGTTCGATGTTCAGTACAACAACCCCTCCGCTGGCACAACCGTTCAAACGGCTGTTGGTGAAGAGTGTGATTGGACTGTGGCCTCGCCCGGTGGCTCGACCCAAACAGGTTTGTCTAACACCTACCTGACCGCCATTCAAGCCACTTCTGGTCAATTCCAGATCACTGGCTTTGGATATGAAATCAATGATTCCCTCACAGACGCTTATGTAGTCGTGACTGTTCGCATCAACGAACACCACTACAAAGCCGCAGTGAACTCGGTATAAGGAGGGCTGAATTATGGCTACCCCAATGCGTAGTACGGACTTTCGATCCGTTGTTGAGCCAATCCTGAACGAAGTCTTTGACGGCGTTTACAATCAGCGTGCTGATGAATGGAAAATGGTTTTCCGTGAGCAAAAAGGCATTCCTCGTAATTACCACGAAGAACCCGTCTTGTACGGTTTCGGCGCGGCTCCCGAGTTGCCTGATGGCATGGCAGTAAGCTACCAATCTGGTGGCGTATTGTTCTTGCAACGCTACCTCTACAAAGTCTACGGTTTGGCATTCAGCTTGACCAAAGTCTTGGTTGAGGACGGTGACCACATCCGTATCGGTCAGACCTATGCCAAGCACTTGGCACAGTCACTGATTGAGACTAAGGAAACCCTTGGCGCTAACATCCTGAACCGTGCTTTCAACAGCGCATACACAGGTGGTGATGGCGTATCTTTGGTTTCTGCATCTCACCCAATCGTGAACGGCACTTTCAGCAACCAGCTTGCTACAGCCGCCGCTCTTTCACAAACTTCTCTTGAGCAGATGCTCATTCAGATTCGCAACGCTGTTGACAACAACGGCAAGCGTATCCGCTTGACTCCCACCAAGATCGTGTCTGGCCCATCTAATGTGTTCCAAGCCGAAGTTCTGTTGAAGAGCGTGTTGCGTACAGGCACTGCTGACAACGACATCAACCCTGTTAAGTCCATGGGCTTGCTGGCTGATGGTCAAGCTAACTTGTCTCGTATCACATCAACCACTGCATGGTGGATTGAGACTGATGCGCCAGAAGGCTTGAAGTTGTTGATGCGCCGTGGTTTGGAAAAGTCTATGGAAGGTGACTTCGAGACTGATTCAATGCGCTACAAGGCCACCGAGCGTTATACTTTCGGTTGGACTGATCCTCGCGGTATTTATGGTACAGCGGGCGTTTGATCTTTAACTAAAGTATCAAGTGAACACTCTCCGCAAGGGGGGTGTTTGCTGGGCACATTTAATCCACGCGCAACAGACGGCACGCCCTTGCCGACGACATGCAGACGGTTGCGCAACACTTGCATGTAAGGAACTATCATGGCATCAACCACCTTCTCTGGCCCAGTTACATCCACCAATGGCTTTATTGGCGCTGTCACGGGCAACATCACAGGCAATGTGACTGGTAATTTGACTGGCGATGTGTTCGCCTCTAACCAATCACTTTCTGGTGCTGGCGCAGTCAACATTACTGACATGTTGACTAGCTTGACAACTACTGGCGCTTCTCAGGCTCTGACGCTGGCTAACGGCACAACTGGTCAAGTAAAAATTATTGTCCACACGGTTGATGGCGGTAGCGCTGTCTTAACTCCTACAACCAAAATTGGTTTCTCCACCATCACATTTACGGCTGTCGGCGATGCTGTTTATATGATCTACACTGCTACTGGTTGGGCAATTGTTGGCTCTCGCGGCGTAACAATTGCTTAATTGAATGAGAGGGGTTCGCCCCTTTCATTTTTAACTTCAGGAGATTTATATGGCTGATGCTGTAGCTTCGCAAACGCTTCTCGATGGCGAGAGATTGTTTATTGGGAAATTTACAAATATCTCTGATGGCACAGGTGAAACCGCTGTTGTCAAGATCAATGCTTCCACACTAAGCCCTAACGCCGCTGGCAATGCTTGTAATGGCGTGAAGATCAATAAAATCTACGCAACAACGCATGGTATGGAAGTTCGCATTCTTTGGGATGCAACGACTGATGTGTTCGCTTGGATGATCCCGCAAAACACAAACTATCTGATGGACTTCTCGTCTTTTGGTGGTTTGCAAAACAACGGCGGCACTGGTGTTAATGGCAATGTGCTGTTTACAACCGCTGACGCTTCTAGTGGCGACATGTACACAATCGTTCTTGAGTGCATCAAGACTTACGCAAACCCACAAGGATAAATCATGTCAAAAATGCAATATGTCAAAGATTTTGATTTCAACCAAAAAGCCTGCAACTACGAGTGCGGTGGCCCTGTCATGGCAATGGCTAAGGGTGGCTACGCTAAGGGTGGCATGAAAGAAGCCAAAACAGGCGAGATGTACTCTAGCCAAAAAGCCATGGCTAAACACGAGAAGACAGAATCACCTCGCATGCAAAAAGAAGAGATGATGAAGTCACAGACCGTGAAGAACATTGGCCCTCGTGGTGGTCAAGGCATGCTTCCTCCTGCCGCTAAAGGCTTAGGCATCACTGCTCCTCGCCGCCAGATGCCAGTGGCTCCTCGTGAGCCTATGATTGCTCCTATGAAAAAGGGTGGCAATGTCAAGAAGAACTACGCCATG
>Ga0214921_10010413_pt1 | contig 11511 bp, 5 predicted proteins | sample LL1505_MetaG_FD_177992 | JGI IMG/M metagenome (GOLD analysis project Ga0214921, IMG submission 177992) | Freshwater microbial communities from Lake Lanier, Atlanta, Georgia, United States - LL-1505 | ecosystem: Environmental > Aquatic > Freshwater > Lake | place: USA: Georgia | collected 2015-05-28
CATCGCCGATGCGTGCGGTCCTCGATCGCTGCGTGGTCGGCCATGAAGACCCGGTGACGCTGCTCGCCGATCTTGCAGCCACCATCCGCCCGCCAGACCGGCGCGACAGGGCTTTCGCGATGATCGCCCAAAGCGCATTGGTGCAGTTGCTCGAACAGTCGCCGAGCTACCGCGACGCACTTCGCAAGAACTTGCTCGATCTGATGGACCAGCGAAAGCTGGTGTCATTGTTTGCCAGCAGCGGCATGCTTCCCGACGCCGGCTTCTTCAGCGAGTTGTGGCGCATCGTCGTGAGCAAGGTCCTGCCCGACGCCGTGGATGCCAGATACCTGCGCGATGTGGTGCAGATTATTTTCTGCAAGCCCGACGATCACCTTTGGCTGGCGACTTTGTCGCCTGAAACATCTAGGCGGTTCTGGGAAGTTCTCGAACTCGATCGGGCCTGGGGCAGCGTCTCCAGCACCAGGGCGACAGGTGAGCTGTTGCGAGGCATTCTTGTCGTAGGCCATCGCATCTGTGCCATGGGCCTGCACCCTGACTTTGTCAGAAGAGATCCCCGCCTGGAGGACAGCGACTCGCCGTTCTTGGCCCTGGGCGTGGCGATACACCACTACATTGCCAGTTGCGAAACCGCCTTGAGGGACGCCAGCCGAGGGGTCGCCGACGAACGCCTTCTGATGTCGCGCCTCCTTCAGTGTCGCGAGGCAGTCCGCCGGGTCAGTGACGGCGCGATGATGAGGGGCACCAGCCTTGATCTGAGTTATCTGCTGGTCCGCCTGTCTCAGAACATCGACCGAATCGAACTGTTGGTGCAGATGGCGTCCGTGCGTTTTTCGGCGGCCCCGTCGGCTGACCTGCTCGATGTCTGGACCCAATTTCTGCATGAAGGCATCCGTGGCGACAGCGAACGCAACAGCCTGGGCCAATATTGGTCAAGGCTGACGGGCACCCTGGCGCTGAGGATCACTCAGAATGCCGGTCAGACCGGGGAGCACTACATCACGGAGGACCGGCCAGGCTACTTTCTGATGCTGCGTTCCGCTGCTGGCGCGGGCGTCATCATCAGTCTGCTGGCATTGTTCAAGATATTTGCATCGAAACTTGAACTCGCACCCCTGCCAGCCGCCTTGGTTTACAGCCTCAATTACGCCCTGGGGTTCATGCTTGTGCATGTGCTTCACTTCACGATAGCGACCAAGCAACCCGCGATGACCGCGTCGTCCATTGCGGCCAAAATCAACGACAGCGCGGGTGGGCTGCAGGATGTGGACAAACTGGCAGCGCTGGTGATCAACATCTTGCGGAGTCAGTTCGCCGCCATCTGCGGCAACGTGCTTCTTGCCTTCCCCTGCGCGCTGCTGATCGGTGCTGCCCTGAACGCCCTGTTTGGCGCACCTTTCATCAGTCCATCAAAGACCGAGCACTTGCTGCATGACCTGAACCCCTTGGCGCTTTCCACCTTTGTTCATGCCGCCATCGCGGGTGTCTGGCTGTTTTTTGCCGGGCTGATTTCTGGTTACTTCGACAATGCAGCAGCCCATCACCACTTACCGGAACGCGTCGGACGTGCCAGCTGGCTCAATGCATGGGTGGGCGCCACCGGTGCCGGACGCGTTACGAGCTACTTGAACGAGAACCTGGGCGCCCTTGCAGGAAATTTTTTCTTCGGATTCATGCTGGGTTGTACCGCGCTGCTGGGCCTTTTGTTTGGCGCTGACATCGACATCCGGCACATCGCCTTCGGGGCTGCCAACTTCGCCTATGCGCTGGCCGGCACAGGCTTTGAGGTGTCCTACCCGCTGCTGCTGACGAGTGCACTGGGCGTAGCCCTCATCGGCTTGGTGAACCTGAGTGTCAGCTTCACGCTGGCACTGTGGGTTGCGCTCAGAGCGCAGGGCGTACGCTATGACCACGTCTATCCCTTGGGGTCGGCGATCGTCAGGCAGATACTGGCCAAGCCGCTCAGCCTGGTGTGGCCGCCCGCGTCGACAGCGACCAAGTCCTGATCCTGGGCGCCGTTCGGGGGTCAATTCACGCCGAAAACCGTCTGGTGCCGTCCAGCCACGTCGAGTGAATCTTGATGGACTGAATCTCTTCGGCTGCCACCGTCAGCGGGTCTTTTTCGAGCACGACCAGATCGGCCGCTTTACCCGGCTCCAGGCTGCCGCACAGGTGGTCAAGATGGCACTGCCAGGCAGCGTCGATGGTCACCGCCCGCAGGCCCTGCAAGGCGGTGATGCGTTCAGCCGGGTTCAATACGCCGCCGCCCTCGCGCATGTCCCTCACCACCGCGTTTTGCACACACCTGAGCGGGTCAATGGGCGTCACGTTGTAGTCCGAGTGCAGCGATATGCGCAGTCCCGCCTTGAGCGCTGAATGGCAGGGGTCCAAGCGATCCGCGCGGACGGGTCCAAGCAAACGGTCCCGGAAGGCCCGACCCCAGAAGTGGACGTGCCCGATGAGAAATGACGGCGAAATGCCAAGTCTTTTCATTCTGGCAATCTGCTCATCGTGCAAGATGCTGCAATGTTCGATCCGATGGCGCAGCCGATGGCCCCCGCTGCTGCCTGTTGCGCGCTCGAAGGCGTCGAGTGTCACGTCGATCGCAGCGTCGCCATTGGCATGAATGCCGAGCTGCCAGCCATCATCGTGCGCATCGCGAATCACCTTTTCAATCTCTTCGGGCTGGTAGTTGAGGGCACCACGGTTGCTGCCGCCCAGGTAGGGCTCGCGCTGGTAGCCCGTCCCGCCCTGGTTGGACCCGTCGGACCAGGCCTTGATCCCGTTCAGTGTGAACCGTGCCGAACGCTGGCCCGGACGCAGGCCCATCTCACGCCACTTCTGCATGTGCGTGGACACGAGCATGCCGGCATAACGCACGCCAGGGTCGGTCTTCATCGCCGCGTCAATGAGGGTCAGGTCGCCTTCCGCGTACAGCCCGCCAATGCCGCAGTCATGCAGCGCCGTACAGCCGCGCGCAGCGGCATCGTCGAAGTCCGCGCGCAGATAACCGACAAACTCATCTGCGCTAGGCTTGGGCATGATCGCCACAAAGGGTAAGTAGGCCGGCGGTTCATCCAGCCTGCCGCTCAACTCGCCATTTCCATCACGCCCGAAGCGGGCCTGGGGGGGATCGGGTGTGTCTTTGGTGACCTTGGCCAAGGCCATGGCTTTTGAGTTGACATAGGCCACATGGCCGTTGGACTCCAGCACGAACACCGGCACATTGGGCGACACCCGGTCCAGGTCTTGGCGGGTGAGCGGCCTGCCGGGCATGAGCGACGGATCCAGCATTTTGCCCTGCACCCATCCGCCAGGACCTACTTGGCTCGCCGCCTTGGCGATTTTCGCCAGGGCCTCTTCCATATTCTTGGTGGTGAAAGGGCCCACATCAAGCCAGGGCCGCAGACCGCAGAAATTGGAGTGCATGTGCGGGTCGACAAAACCGGGCAGCACCGTCAGATCGCCGAAGTCGATCACCTTGGTGGCGTTGCCTTTGAGCCCCATGACGGCATCTTTCGAGCCAATGGCCATGATGCGACCGTTGCGCACCGCAATGGCCTGTGCGGCAGGCTGAGCACTGGCCATCGTGTGGATTCTGCGCGACAAAAAGATCTCTTGCGCAGGTTCGGTGCCCAAGGGTGCAGCACTCGCCGCAGCGCTCGGCGCCACTGGTGCATCCCCGGCCGCGCGCGCCAACCCCGCCAAACCTGTGAACAAAAGCCCTGAGCCTATGCCGCGCAGCACGTCTCTGCGGCTACCGTAGGCACTCATGAATGCCATGAATTTCGGATTACAGGCGTGACACATGGGGTGGAATCCTTTCAATAGGGGGCGTCTCAGGAGATATCGACCTCAGGCCAGTGTAGCGCTGCGCCCGGGTGGATGCCCTGAGGCCAACAGCTGCACATTGCCCCCGGCCGCCGTGGTGTTGATGGTGACGGTCTGCTCGGTGCAAAAGCGGTACAAATAGTGCGGGCCGCCGGCCTTGGGGCCAGTGCCGCTCAGGCCCGCGCCACCAAAGGGCTGCACGCCCACCACGGCGCCGATCTGGTTGCGGTTGATGTAGACGTTGCCGATGTGCGCCGCATGCGCCAGCGCCAGGGCGCGCGAGTCGATGCGGGTCTGGATGCCCAGCGTCAGGCCGTAGCCCAGCGCGTTGATCTGGGCCAGCACCGCCTGCGGGTCGCCCTGCCAGCGCACGATGTGCAGCACCGGGCCGAAGATTTCCTGACGAAGGTCGGCGATGGAAGCGATCTCGACGATCTGCGGTGACACCAGGTCTGCTACTGATTCAATAGCTGCATCGCTTGCAATGACGTGGCCTAGAACTGGTTTCTGCTCTTGATGGAGGCGCTTCAGGTGGCGCCCGATGCCGGCAAACGCCTCGGCGTCGATCACCGGGCCAAGGTCGGTGGCCAGCTCGGCCGGGTGACCGGCCACCAGCTCACGCGCGGCACCAGTAATCATCTCAATCACGGTATCGGCGATATCCGCATGCACGCACAGCAGGCGCAGCGCCGAGCAGCGCTGGCCGGCGCTGCGAAAAGCGCTTTGCATCACCGCGTCGGTCACCTGCTCGGGCAGGGCGCTGCTGTCGACCAGCATGGCGTTGATGCCGCCGGTCTCGGCAATCAGCGGCACGATGGGGCCATCCTTGGCCGCCAGCGACCGGTTGATGAGTCGCGCCACCTCAGTCGAGCCGGTGAACACCACGCCGGCCACCCCCGGTGCTGCCACCAAAGCCGCACCCACCGTTTCGCCCGAGCCGTGCAGCAGCTGCAGCGCACCCTCTGACACGCCGGCGGCATGCAGCAGCTGCACTGCCGCCAGCGCCACGCCCGGCGTCTGCTCAGCCGGCTTGGCCAGCACCGTGTTGCCGGTGACCAGCGCCGCCGCCACCTGGCCGACAAAAATAGCCAGCGGAAAGTTCCAGGGGCTGATGCAGACCCAGGGGCCGCGCCCGGTCAGGCGCAGGGTGTTGGTCTCGCCGGTGATTCCCGACACACGGCCACCGGCCTGGTCAGGCATCGGCATGGGCGCCATGATGCGCTCGGCCTCATTGGCGTAGTAACGCAAAAAGTCAATCGCCTCGCGCACCTCGCTCACGGCGTCGCCCCAGGTCTTGAAAGCCCCTTTGACCAGCAGGGCACAGAAGCGCGGCAGATCGGCCTGCAGTGCGTCGGCGGCGCGGCGCAGCATCGCAGCACGGGTTGCAACGTCAGTTTTGCTCCAATTTTGATAGCTAGAGAGACTGATGGCCAAAGGCTCAGAGACCGATTTGGCATCGAACTCCGGCACCTGGGGCAGCTGCGCGGTTTGCAGGGCGGCCAGCAGCGGGGCGCGGTGGCTGGGCACCGTCAGGTCCAGCCCGGCGCTGTTGCGCCGGCCGGGTCCAAAAATGTCGGCCGGCAGCGGCAGGGAAGGCTCGGGCGTCAGGCGCAGCGGCGACATCAGCAGCGTGTCCAGCCCCAGGGATTCGTCCGCCAGCTGGTGCACAAAGGATGAGTTGGCGCCGTTCTCCAGCAGCCGGCGCACCAGGTAGGCCAGCAGGTCCTTGTGGGCGCCCACCGGGGCGTAGACGCGGCAGGCCAGCAGCGGGTTTTTCAGCGCCTCGCGGTAGGTGCCCTCGCCCATGCCATGCAGGCGCTGCAGCTCGAAGGGCGCCCCGGTTTTGGCGCTCATTTGCAAAATGGCCGCAATAGTGCCGGCATTGTGGGTGGCGAACTGCGGGTAGATCACGTCGGGCGCGGCAAGCAGGGCGCGGGCGCAGGCCAGGTAGGCGATGTCGGTGTGGTGCTTGTGGGTGAACACCGGGTAGTTGGCCAGCCCCAGCTCTTGCGCGCGTTTGATCTCGGCGTCCCAGTAGGCGCCCTTGACCAGCCGGCACATCAGCCGCACCCGGTGCTGACGCGCCAGCCTCGTCACGTGCTCGATCAATGCCAGCGAGCGGGTCTGGTAGGCCTGCAGCGCCAGCCCCAGGCCACGCCACTGCGGCTGCTGCTGCGCCACCCGGGCCACCAGCGGCGCCAGCACCGCCAGCGACAGCTCCAGCCGGTCCACCTCTTCGGCGTCAATCGTCAGGTTGATGTTGGCCTGGGCCGCCAGCTCGCACAGACCCCACAGCGTGGGCACCAGCTCGGCCAGCACCCGGTCCGACTGGGCCTCTTCATAGCGCGGGTGCAGTGCGCTGAGTTTGATGGAAATACCGTCATTTCGCTCGCAAGGCCCCGTCCTGTCTGAGTTTATAGCTATTGATTCAATAGCATGACGGTAACTGGCCAAATATTTTGTGGCGTCTGCCGCAGTGCGCGCGCCCTCGCCCAGCATGTCAAAGCTGTAGCGCAGGCCGGCGCTCTGGCGGCGCGCGGCGCCAGCCACCTGCAACGCATCGGCCATGGTCTGGCCCAGCACAAACTGGCGCCCCAGCAGCTGCACCGCGCGCAGGGTGGCGGCCACCACGGTGCGTGCGCCCAGGCGCGCCAGCAGGCCGGCCGGGGCCTCGCCCTGGGGCAAAAAGTGCTTGCTCAGGGCAATGGCGCTGCCCGATAGCCGCGCCAGGGTGGTGTCGCCGGCGTGGCTGAAGTCGGCCCGGCCGAGCTGGTCTGCGGTGAGTGCGATGGCGGTTTCGGCGTCGGGCACGCGCAGCAGCGCCTCGGCCAGGCGCATCAGGGCCAGGCCTTCGCTGCTGGCAATCGGGTACTCCTTGAGCAGGCTCTCCATGGCCCAAAATGGCGGCGGGTTCTGCCGCACCGCCTGCACCCAGGGCGCAGCCACCTGGGCCGCCGCCGCCCAGTCCAGCGACTGGTCGAGCGCGGCCAGGCAGTGCGCCACCTGGGGCGCTTCGGGCAGGTAGGGGTCGGGCAGGTGTTGCTGGGTCAGCATGGCGCGCTCCAAAATGAATTGATGACGCTATGTTCCAGGTTTTAAAGACAAACTATTCACTAAAATTTATCAATTAAATAGTTGAATATTCACCACGCCAGCCATGACCACACCGCCCGACCTGGACCGCGTCGACCTGAAAATCCTGGCCTGCCTGCAGGAGGACGGCCGCATCAGCAACCTCAAACTGGCCGAGGCGGTGACCCTGTCGCCCACCGCCGTGCTGGCGCGGGTGCAGCGCCTCACGCGAGAGGGCTTCATCCTGGGCTATGAGGCCCGGCTGAACCCGCTCAAGCTCGGCGCTGGCCTCTTGGTGTTTGTGGAGGTGCTGCTGGACCGCACCACGCCCAATGTGTTCGAGGCCTTCAAGGCCGCGGTGCAGGTGCGCCCGGAAATCATGGAGTGCCACATGGTGGCGGGCGGCTTTGACTACCTGATCAAAACCCGCATGGCCGACATGAGCGCCTACCGCGACTTTGCCGGCACCGTGCTGTGGCAGCTGCCCGGCGTGCGCGAGACCCGCACCTACGCGGTGATGGAGGAGGTGAAAAACTCGACCCGGCTGGCACTGGTTTTGTGACACACTCCCCAACTATGATGGCAATCGCAGTGGTTGGAATGGACAATTGGCAATGAGAAGAATCGGAAAGCCCTTGGCTCTGGTGGCTTGCCTTTTGGTGATGGCCCGTGCTTCGGCCTTGGAGCTGATCATCCCCTGGCCGGAAGGCGGTGAAACCGACGCCCTGATGCGCCCGATCGCGCCCTTTCTGGCCAAGCACCTCGCCGAAAAGGTGACGCCCACCAACCTGCCCGGCAATTTCGGCGCCACAGGTGTGCTCGAAGCGGCCAAACGCCCGGCCGATGGCAGCGCCGTGGTCACTCTCCATGAATACCTGTTCTCGGTCATGCGCAGCGGCAAATTGGCTTCCGATCTGCTGGCTGGGCTCAAACCGGTCTGCGGCATCGTCTACGTGCCGTCGATTCTGGGCATGAGCCGGGCCGCGCTCGGCAGCAAAGATCCCAAAGCCTGGCTGGACAAGTCTAAGAAGTTGACGGCGAGCTGGACATTGGGCCCCACCTCAACCAACTTCATGATGCTGGCGCAACTGGAAAAAGCGACCGGGCTCAGCCTCAGCTTCAAACAGTTCAGCAGCAAGTCGGCCGCGGTGAGCGCCTTGGTGGACGGTGAGGTGGATGTGGCCGAAATCAACCCGGAAGTTCTGCTGGACCCGGCCAACAAGGGCATTGTGCCGGTGGCGATTTCGTCGCCGGCGCGCGACCCGCGCCTGCCCAGCATTCCCACCTTCAAGGAACAGGGGATCCTGGTGGATTACAGCGTCCACCGTGGCCTGGCGGCCCCGGAGGGTACGCCCGCCGTCATGATGACCCGGCTGGAGAAGGCCTGTCAGGCCGCTGCGGCCGACCCTGAACTCGACCAGCATTTGGCCAAACTCGGCGCGCGCAGCGTGTTCATGCCGGCTGCCGACTACGCGAACTACCTGGCGCGCAACCGGGCCATGTACAAGAGCGGCATCGGCCCGGCCAACTAGCGCGGCGACGAATCCCTGGCCAGCGCTGGACCCATGAAGATCTTTCTCAAGACCAGCGGATCGGTATTGATTTTTTTCCTGGCGGTTTCGCTGGGCTTCGCCTTCTGGCTGGTCCCTCGCCTGAGCCAGGAGCTGTCGCATTGGGATGACGATGCCGAGCGCAACAGCGCCACGGTGCTGGCAGAGGCACTGACCAATGACATGAAAACCGGCCAACATGCCGAGGTGGCCGCCACACTCAGCCGGGTCTGGGCCAACCGGCCGGACTGGGCATTGATTGAAGCCTACGACGCGCAGGGCCAGCGCATTTACCCGACCAACGCCATATCGGCGCCGAATGGCCTGCAAAAGGTCTCGGTCCGCATCACTGGCGCCAAGGAGCGCCTGGGCGCCTTGGTGATTTACTTTGACGGCAGCTTGCGTTCGGGCGCGGTGCGCCATGCCACGCGCGACTTTGAGGCTGCGGTGCTGATCATCGGGGTGGGTATGGTCGCACTCAGCCTGCTGCTGCACTGGCTGTACGTCACGCGGCCCATCCGGGCGCTGCGGAAAAATCTCACCCATGTCGATGCGCCCGCAAACATCCCGCCGCAAACCACGTTCACCAACGACGAAATCGGTGAACTGTCTCGGTCCTTCGAAAAATTCCGGCAGGAACTGGTCCGTCGCGAGCAGGCGCTGACGGCCGCACGCCAACTGGCCGAGGAGGACTCGCGCACCAACGTCTCGCTGCGGATGGCGGCGGAAGAGGCCAACAAGGCGAAAAGCAACTTCATCTCGATGGTGAGTCATGAATTGCGCACGCCGATGAACGGCATCATGGGCATGGCCAGCGTGATTGCCAACGGCCCGCTGGACGAGGCGCTGCGCCAGAAAATCCGGACCATCGAGGAATCATCCGAGCACCTGCTGGCCATCATTAACCAGATCCTGGACTTCAGCAGCGCCGAATCGGGCAAGGAGCGACTCGAAGAAGAAGCGTTTGACCTGCATGAGCTGGTGGCCGCCGCGTTCCGCATCATCGAGTCCGTACCGGCGGCGCGTCTGCTCACAGTGGCGTACCGCATGGCCGAAGATGTGCCCCGCAGGCTGCGGGGCGACGCGCGCCGGATCAAGCAGGTATTGCTCAACCTGCTGGGCAATGCGGTCAAATTCACCCCAAGCGGCAGCGTGACGCTGGACGTCAGCGCCTCGGTTGAGGGGCCAGACCAGGTACGCCTGTGCCTGGCCGTCACAGACACCGGCCCTGGCATCTCGGCAGCGATGCAGCAGCGGATTTTTGAGCCTTTCGTCAAGTTGTCGGGTTTTTCCGGCGGAACCGGCCTCGGGCTGTCCATCTGCCAGCGCTACGCCCTGCTGATGGGTGGCACGCTCACCATGCACAGCACAGAAGGTGAGGGCGCCACCTTCACCTTTTGCGTGCCGCTGCAGACCGTGCAATGGCACCCGGCTCAGGAGCAGGTCCGGCTGCAGGCGCTGGCCAACCTGACCATCATGGATACTGACCCGGAGGCGGCCTACGATGAGCTGGTGGCCGGCGCCGCGCGCGTCTGCGGCACGCCGATCGCGCTGATTTCTCTGGTGGACGACAAGCGACAGTGGTTCAAGGCCAGGGTTGGTCTGGCTGCCGGCGAGACGCCGCGGGAACAGGCCTTTTGTGCCCACGCCATACAGACGCCGACGCACACCATGGTGGTGCCCGATGCCACCACCGACCCGCGCTTCGCGTCCAACCCGCTGGTGACTGGTGAGTCCAACTTCCGTTTTTATGCCGGCGTGCCCCTGACCGATGCCACGGGTCAGGCGCTGGGCACGCTGTGTGTGATCGACACCCAACCGCGCGAACTCAGTCCGCAGCAGCTGAGCGCGCTGGAGGCCTTGGCCCAGCACGCCAGCCGGCTGCTGCAAAACCGATCCAGGTCGGCCTTGCGGGTATTGGTGGCCGAAGACACCCCGACCAGCGCCCTGGTGGTGCGCTTGATGCTGGCAGACCTGGGCCACACGGTCCGCGTGGTGGAAGACGGCCAGCAGGCGGTGCAAGCGCTGCGGGAAGAGGCGTTCGACCTGGTCTTGATGGACATCCAGATGCCGGTGCTGGACGGGCTGGCGGCCACCCAGACCATCCGCGAGCCCGGACAGCCCTGGGGCGCGCTGCCGATCGTCGGGTGCAGCGCCTTTGCGTCCGAGCTGGACCGCCAGAACGCCATCGATTCAGGCATGACCGATTACCTGATCAAACCCATCAAACGCAAAGACTTCCAGGCGCTGCTGGCGAGGCTCAGCGTGTCAAGCCCCCCAGACAGTCCTCCAGCGCCTCCATAAAGATGTCCACATGGCCGCGCTCGATCACCAGCGGCGGACGGATTTTGAGCACATTGGCGGTTCGGCTGCAGGCGCTGATGAGCACGCCACGGGCTTTCATGCCGTTCACCACCCGGGTGGTGGCCTCAGCCGCCGGACGGGCCGGGTCGCCGTCATGCACCAGCGCCACACCCAGGAACAGCCCGAACTGGCGCACCTCACCCACCCAGTCGTGGCGCCGGGCCAGCGCCTGCAGGCTCTGCTTGAAGTAAGCGCCCTGGGTTTGGGCGTTCTCCAGCAGCTGCTCGCCTTGCAGCACATCCAGCACCGCCATGCCCACCGCCGCACTCACCGTGTTGCCGCCAAAGGTGTTGAAGTAGCGCGTCTCGCGACCAAACGCGTCCAGCAGGTCCTGCCGGGCACACAGGCCGGCCAGGGGGTGACCGTTGCCCATGGGTTTGCCCATGGTCACCAGATCGGGCGCAAGGCCATGGCGCTGGTAGCCCCACATGTGGCTGCCGGTGCGGCCGAAGCCGGGTTGCACCTCGTCGGCAATCACCAGCATGCCAGCGGCGCGGGCACAGGCCACCGCCGCTTGCAGAAAACCCGCTGGCGCACCGTACACGCCGTCGCTGGTGAACAGGGTGTCGACCAGCAGCGCCGCCGGGCGCACGCCGTCGGCCTGCATCCGCAGGATGGCCTGCTCAATACCGGCGGCAAAGGCCGCGCCCACACCGTCGCCGTCACCGCTGGGGGCGGGTACGGTGTACACCCT
>Ga0214921_10010414_pt1 | contig 11510 bp, 14 predicted proteins | sample LL1505_MetaG_FD_177992 | JGI IMG/M metagenome (GOLD analysis project Ga0214921, IMG submission 177992) | Freshwater microbial communities from Lake Lanier, Atlanta, Georgia, United States - LL-1505 | ecosystem: Environmental > Aquatic > Freshwater > Lake | place: USA: Georgia | collected...
AACAAACAGACCATAAGCATATTTGTGTCAATTGGCGGGGCTATTCTAGCGGCATTCCTTGGATTTGTCTGTAACAGTATCTTAAATAAATAGCAATAAAAACTAAAAGTTACAATATTAAAACTGTTACAATATGAAAATTGTAGAACTAACCACCAAAATCCTGATGCCCATCACCAATGAAGAGAGTCAACTACTCGATCGCTTCAGTGATGGTGAAATTCTATCAAAAAATCAACTCAACGAAAGAGAACAGTTATTGGCCAATCAGTTGACTGTTCGAGATGTTCTATTACGTACCAATGAAAACGGCAAAATCTACTACAGAAAACGCATCTGAAGAATTTGAACTGGAAAAAATTCGCAGATTCACCGAATCCGAGTTAGCCAAACTCAGTCACGGCGAACTGCCATTTTGCTATCAGATTGGCACTGATGTGTTGGTGGGCAAAAGTCGAGTAATCAAAATTGACACAGACTGCTGGCGTGTATTTGTACAAGGACAGCAAATTTTTGATTTTTTCCATCGCAAAGATGCCATCTTTTATTGTATTGCGGTACACCAGAAACAAAATACTGTGGCCAACGAAATAATAAAAAATGATCAGGCATTGTCAACTCTGGAATTCGAAGCGGCATTGTATCGACACAGATATCGACGTGCTGCTGAAATTTCGGATACCTGGGCCAGAGAGTATTACAGTAATAAATATAATGAAGTAACTCTCCGAATAAACTACACCAAAAAAGAACTGAAAAAAAACTTTGATTTGGCTAAATATACTAAATTGTAATTGGAACCATCACCATGAGACTAACAGAAGTTGCAAAAACCACCAGTAAAAGAATCAACAAGTTGATGGAAAGTCGTTTCGGCTTTGCCATTGATTTCCGTAAGCTCACCGTTGAGCGTGCTGAGAAACTCAGTGAGACCATTGATAACAATTTGAACAAAATTCGTTACAGTGTGGACATTCACACTGCAGAACGCAATCCACGCTATATGGAATTGCTGACTGTTCGAGAAAGTCTGGCCGCCTGGTTAAGTGAACAACGCACACAACTCAACGAGGGCGAGGTGGGAAATGCCGAGGTTCTTCTGGCTGCCAAAGACATGGTGGATTCCATTCAGGACGCCATTGAAAAAGTTGGTAAGATGCAGAATGAGCAACTACCACAATTGTTGGACAGTATCCGTGATCAGATTGGCTCAGAGCAAGCCGAAGGATTCAAGAATGCAGTGGGTGAAACACTATCAACACTCATGCAGAATTTACAAACTGCTCGTGAAGGTGTTGACACTGGTGTTAGAATTCTCAGCGGAGAAGCAGTGGATCAGCCCATGGCCATGCCAGCTGCTGGTGACCAGGCTGGCATGGATGCCAGTATGACTCCACCAGCACCTGAGAGTGATTTAGATTCTGATGAAACCGACGGATTCGGGGCAACCGATGCTGCTACAGGTGGTGCTGAGGAATTGGGCAGAGAACGCCGTTGATATGCGACTCAGAGAATTTGATAACTCTGAATCTGACCCGTCAGTGGCCAGTCTGGTGACGGCTCTGGAGTTGATCCGAAATCGATATCGGCACGAGAATACACCACCAAAAATCAGTACTCAGAGTCTGATAAATCTTGTCATAAACACTGATAAAAACTTTAATTACGATGCACTGGTGTCTGCTAACGAGCACAGCGACACAGTTCGAAATCTCATCAAAAGTTTTAATCGCAAGTATGTGGAATTGAGATCAGACGCCGAATCCGATGCCCCCACTACAAATGTCAGCGATCAGGCGACGACAGGTCCAGTTGACACCGTCGCCAGCATGGCCAAACGAGCCGCCAAAGAGCGCGGTGCTTCTATATAATTTGGTATCTTAATACCAGATTATAAATATTTTTTAGTGTATATTCATAAAATCAGGAGATATCTATGGCCTATTCAGACAAGGTAATTGATCATTATGAGAATCCCAGAAACGTGGGTAGTTTTGACAAAGACGACATTGGGGTGGGCACTGGTATGGTGGGAGCCCCGGCCTGTGGCGACGTTATGAAACTACAGATAAAAGTCAATGATACAGGCATCATTGAAGATGCAAAATTCAAAACCTACGGTTGTGGGTCGGCCATCGCAAGTTCATCACTCGTTACAGAATGGCTCAAAGGCAAGACTCTGGATCAAGCAGCCACCATCAAAAATACTGAAATCGCCGAACATCTGGCACTGCCCCCAGTTAAAATACACTGCTCGATTCTTGCTGAAGACGCCATCCAGGCTGCTATAGATGATTACAGAAAAAAACATCAAGAAGTTTAATAATCCGATAAAAGGAATAAAATAATGATCGACTTATCTCTTACACAATTTGTTGCCACTACAGCCATAATATGGTATTCCTACGGGTTGTGTTATGGTATCTACTGTCATCGATATCTAACACACAAACAGGTTGAGTTGTCTGAATCAGTAATTGCAGTTTTCAAAGTAGTTCTTTGGCTTTTTATGCCTCGGTGGTCAGAAGATCGCTATGTTAAGTGGGTGGCCATGCATATTCGACATCATAACAACGCCGACAAAGAAGCCGATCCTCATTCCCCTTATCGCAAGGATGGTACTTTTATGAGTTGGGTGGAATGCAAGGAGATGCACGATCGTTTGAATCCTCGGAGTTTTTCAGAGTATACTCATTTAATGGAGAATGATAAAAAAACCAAAATTGATTATATACTTCTTAAATTTGAACGAATTGTAAACGGAAGATCACTGTCTGCAGTAATATTGACTTTGCTATTTGGATTTTCTGGAACAATAATGTGGTTGATTGTTTACCACCTTGATGTCATGATAAACATATCAGTTATTAACTATTTGTGTCATCGATTCGGTTATAACACCGAGCCAGCAACGGCCACCACAGGCCACAGTAAAAATTTTTTACCATGGGGGTTTCTTGGTCTCGGTGAAGAACTACATGGGAATCATCATAGACACCCCCGACGAGCAAATTTTGGAATAAAATGGTGGGAGATAGACCCTACCTATTATGTACTAATAGTCATGTCTTGGATTGGTCTTGCAAAAATACACAAAAATGATTGAAAGTCCTTGTATTGGTATCTGTCAGTATAACGAGCACCGCATCTGTGTAGGCTGCAAACGAACTTACCGAGAAGTGGGCTTATGGAATGAGTTCACTGATCTAGAAAAACAATCTGTCTTGGATAGGATATTTGATGATAACACTGACTGAAACGGCCGTCGCCAAGGTAAAAGAAATGTTGGCTAAACGCGGACGGGGTATAGGTATCATGATCGGAGTAAAAACCACCGGTTGCAGTGGGTTGGCATACACTCTGGAATACGTAGATGATCCAATCACAGATCCAGATCATATCAAATACGACAATCAGGGGATTGGTGTCTGGACCGATGCCAAAAGTTTGGTATATCTGGACGGTTTGACCATGGACTGGGCCAAAAAAGGTCTCAATGAGGGATTTGAATTTGTCAATCCCAACGAAAGTGCTCGTTGCGGTTGCGGAGAAAGTTTTACAGTATGAATCAAGATATGTTAGTAAATCAATGGAAGATTGGGGGTGGTCCGGATGGCATGTATCAACCCAAATCAGAAAAAGTCAAATGGATTTCAACAGATTGTTATGAAAATTTTATTAAAAATCAACCCACAAATTACACTGAAGATTCTATAACTTATGATTTTAACTCGCACGGATTCAGAACACGAGAATTTGAATTAAATTCTCGCAAGAAGAATGTTTTATTTTTGGGATGCAGTCATACCATGGGAGTCGGTCTCAGGGACACAGAAGTATGGACACACCACGTCAGTCAAATTTTTAATGAGATGGAATATAACTGTTATAATTTGGGCATTGGTGGTGCATCTGGTGATACTGTGGCAAGATTGTTGACTAATTCAATCAATTACATGCATCCCACAATAGTTTTTATTTTTTGGCCAGCTTTGGCGAGATTTGAAAGATATTACCAGAATCAAACGGCTGCATCATTAACCACTGAACTTTTGGCTGATCAAACCAGAGATGTTGTTGAAATATATTGTGATGCACATTGTTATAACCTGTACCAAAAAAATCAGCTAATCGTTGATCTATTAGCAGATTTGCATAAGTTTACGGCAGTGTCATTAGCCAGTGATAAATTTCTCAAAAACGTGCTGGAAAAAGAATACCTCGATGCGTCAACTATACGCCTAGCCAGGGACAATATGCATTGGTCACCCGTGATACATCAGGACATAGCTGATCAGATGATCCAACAATATAAAGAAATTGTCAATAATGCTGGTTAATCGTTACGAATACAAGAACATCGGCAGAGAAACTGTGGACGGAAAACGACATTACTGCTTGCCAGACGGCAGCAGAGTTCCCAGTGTGACCACTATTTTGGATAAAACCAAACCTGAAGAAAAGAAACAGGCCCTGCTGAACTGGCGCAAGTCGGTGGGAGAAAAGCGGGCGCAGGAAATCACCACAGAAGCAGCCAGTCGCGGCACCAGAATGCACAAATGGCTAGAAGATTATGTGAAAAACAATCGGGACATGGGTCAACCTGGCACCAATCCCAACAGTCAGCAGAGTCATAAAATGGCTAATGTTATTGTGGAAAATGGTTTGAGAAATGTCGATGAAATGTGGGGCATTGAGGTTCCACTTTATGTCAGCGGACTGTATGCAGGCACCACTGATGCTTGTGGCATATATAACGGACAGCCCAGTATCATCGACTACAAACAAACCAACAAGCCCAAACGTACCGAATGGATTGAAGACTACTTTCTGCAACTTTGTGCCTACGCAGTGGCACATAACGAAACCTACGGCACTAACATCAAACAAGGTGTGATCTTAATGTGCAGTCAGAATTACGAGTTTCAGACTTGGACAGTTGAGGGCGCAGAATGGGAAACTTGGAAAAATCGTTGGTTTGACAGAATTGAACAGTATTACAAACTCGACTAAATATCTATTATGAAATTTCCAATTATTGAGTTAGTAGACAGATACGCCGTGGCAGTAGTTAAATCTGAAAATACCCACGGAGAAAATTTCGAGGAACTGCAGTTTTACCAACGAGAAATGCAGGACGCTGATATTGATGTTTCAGATGAGTTAATACTGGCATTAATTGAACACCATCGATTCGTCTGGAGCCTGGAAGATGACTTTAAGAAATGCAGAATCGACAATTTGCCACTGGAAGAAATAGGGCGTCGGGCAATTATCATACGTGATGCCGGATTTAATAGATTTATTTTAAAAAATAAAATTGCAGAAAAAATGGGCGATACAATCAAAGAAGTTAAGAATTATTTTGGATAATGATTAAATGTCAGATTCAGATTTCTATACCTGCTTTTTAACTCGATTGACGAATAAAAAAATCAGTTACATTAATACTCGGCTGTTTCATGAATTTACTGACGATGATATAATAAATCAAATTGACAAAGATTGTGATGTTGTGGTATTTGGAACTGCACTGGCTAAATATCACAGAAATTTTGGTGATATACCCCTCGTTAACGATTACCCCAGAATAAAAAATTTCATTGATTGTCTTGAGCCTGAATTCTATGTCAGACGGGGGCCCCGAGGGGTAAAAATTTATGATCGAGAGTTTGAAGATACGTTTACAATTCAACGAATAGAACAATTAAATATTTCTAAACCCTGGATTTATACCACTAGCAATTTTAAATTTGATCATCCCAACGCAGTTTTTCATCCCGTGTGGCTACTTAATACCTGCGCTGATACCAGAATCAATAACAGACAGATAGACATCAGTTCTCCAAGACCTAATCTGGCTAGTTTTTTGTTGTTTATGCCCCACTGGGACAGGTTGGTCGCTCTTGCCATGTTGTCACAGCAAACTTTTTTTGATAAATTTTTATATAATTTTCCTTCAATGAATCCATCTGATGATGAAACTTCACGGAATCTGCATAAGCAACAATTTGACCAATGCGACTATTATTTGACCAATGCTGAGATTCGGCAGTTGGGGGAAGTGTTTGTGTCTCAGGGAGAACATTTGGCTGACCCCGACGACATAATTCGCAATCAATTTTATTTGGGGCTTTTAACTAATTCATCTTTTAAAAAATGTTATGTTAATGTTTTTGGAGAATCTGGATATCCTCATCCCAATATCACAGAAAAAAGTGTATTGCCTTTCTTGTCAGGACAACTGCCTATGATATGGGGTGGGGATGGGTTAAACGACTGCATAAAGGACATGGGCTTTGAAACATTTGATGGGATAATTCCCAATGTAAATCTCCCAGAGCTGCCCTTGAGGTCCAAGATCGATGTGTTTATAAACACGCTGAATACAATTTCAGAAAATATCGATGAAATTTGGCATAGTACGTATGAGGGTAGATTGCACAATTATCATTGGTCAAGAAACCATATTTTTACGGATAAAATAGAACGACCGTTAAAAGAGCGTCTTGGTGGGTAAAGTTCATAATGATACACCAATGTATTTTTGTATAAATACTACATCATAAACCAGGGTCAGAAAAATGGCAGTAATACAAATCAGTAAGATACAGGTTCGCAGAGGCCTTCAAGAGGACTTACCGCAATTAGCCAGTGGAGAATTTGGCTGGAGTGTGGACACACAGCGTCTATGGATCGGCAACGGCACACTAGTCGAAGGTGCCCCACAAATTGGCAATACTGAGATTCTTACTGCTGGTAGAGACGTTCTATCAGTAATCAAATCCTATACATTTAAAGGTCAACAATCTGGGTATACTAGTCAGACTGGGCCGACTGCAAATTTACGAGTTACTCGAACTCTACAAGATAAATTTGATGATTTTGTAAATTTTCGTGACTTCGTTCGACCCGAAGATGTGGCCAATGATGACTATACTGAGGCGTTGCAACGTGCAATCGATCAGATATTTCCTCAGGACTATTATAATACTGTGGGAGTTCGTCGTATATTGCGCATACCTGCTGGTGTCTGGAAAATTTCAAGTACCTTGACTATCCCTCCCTATGCCAGCATAGAGGGTGAAGGTGCCAAGTCAACATTTATTCGGCAAATTGGTGGTGACACCAGTGTGATTCGTCTGCGTAGTAGTCGTGCCACCGTGGGCGCCGATATAGATACCACAACATCAGATGCCCCATTTCAAATTATTTTTAAAAATCTAACATTTCAGACAGATCAATCCAATGACATTGCATTGTTGGAAAGCTGCGAGGATATATATTTTGAGCATGTGAGATTCCAAGGATCAGTGAATAATCCAGTTAACGATTCGGATATTTCTGGCGTCAGAATTACTGATGTTGTTGACCCAGCCAAACGAATTACATTTACTCATTGTGAGTTTTACGGTGTAACGTATGGATTAAAACTGATGGGGGATGTGAGCAACGTATTAGTGGATGATTGTCGGTTTGATACCCTTTATACTGGGATATCCACTGCGGCATCTGAATCAGATCAAATATGCCCAAAAGGTATTAAAATATTGGGTTCGTTATTTGACAATATTGCATTCAATGCAATAAAGGCTGATGGACTGAGTTTTATAACCAGTTCATTCAATTATTTTAAAACTGTGGGAAAGTCAGATGGGCTAGTGGTTGACAGCGGTAATGTCACAAGTCCGGTCATCGTCTTTTCTTCAACCAATAATTACAGTATTGGTGATATATTTGATCAATCGTTTTTTGAAAATTCAGTAGTTTCTTTTGCCGATGACAGGGTTTCGACCTTACCAACAGTGGCCACCACCTTTGGATCGGTTCAGGATTATCCAGGGGTATTTTTATCTCTGTCTGATGCCGCACAGGGAAATATTGGGGTTATTCTAACAGAAACCATAAATTCAACAATAATGGATTATAAGATTCAGAGAGGCGATGTATATCGGATTGGTACTATTCGTGCTACTCATAGCGCCGGTACAAATGTGGTGTTTGAGGATGACTACAGCGAGTCTGGAGATGTTCAAATAACCCTGGGTTATACTGGTAATGCATCTGATAGGAACGTAATATTGACTTACTCCACCACATCATTGGGATCTTCAGCTGATTTAAAGTTGACAGTCAGATCATTTATCTGATCAAATTGTTACTACATCATTGCAATTATCCGAAGTTTAATGTAAACTAAACAGATTAGTGTCTGAATCCGATCAGTAAATAAATTTTTAAAAGAGGTTTTCGAATTGAGTAATATTCAAGTCATCAAACGTGGTGGTGCAAGCGTGCCATTGGCCATCGACAAATGGCAGGCTCAGATTTCCAAAGTGTGTGCGGGAATTGCTGACGTAAGTCAGAGTATGATAGAAATCAAAGCACAGCCGCATTTCTATGATGGCATCACCACCCGAGAGATTGATGAAATTACTCTGCGTGCCATTGTGGATTTGATCGATGTTGAACAAAACCCCGACATTGGAAATACAAATTATCAGTATGTGGCAGGCAAGCAGCGCCTGAGCATGTTGCGCAAAGACGTCTACGGCAGCTACGAGCCACCACATCTGTATGAAATTGTCAAACGCAATGTGTCAGTTGGTTTGTATACTTCAGAACTTCTGGAATGGTACACTGAAGACGAGTGGAATCGCATGAATGATCTACTGGATCATGCCAAAGACGAAGAATACAGCTATGCCGCAATCGAACAATTGATTGAGAAATATCTGGTACGCAATCGAGCAACCAAGGCCATTTATGAAACACCACAGATTCGTTACATGGTGGCTGCTGCCACTGTGTTCCATGCAGAAAATCCTAGCCAACGACTAAAATTTATCAAAGAATATTATAATGCATCTAGTGACGGTTTGTTTACTCTGGCTACTCCTGTTCTTGCTGGCCTTGGCACTCCCACCAAGCAATTCAGCAGTTGTGTGCTCATTCGCAGCGACGATGATCTCGATAGCATTTTTGCTAGCGGAGAGATGATGGCCAAGTATGCCAGCAAACGCGCTGGTATTGGTTTAGAAATTGGCAGACTCAGACCTCTGGGCAGTCCCATCAGGGGTGGCGAAATCATGCACACTGGCATGTTACCTTTCCTGAAGAAGTGGTTTGCTGATCTGCGTAGTTGCAGTCAGGGCGGAATCCGTAACGCTAGCGCCACTGTGTTTTACCCCATCTGGCACCTGCAGTTTGATGATCTGATTGTGCTGAAAAACAATCAGGGAACAGAAGAAACTCGTGTCAGACACATGGACTATGGTGTGGTGTTGAGTGCATTCTTCTGGCGTCGATTCAGGAACAAAGAAAACATTACCTTCTTTGATCCCAACGAGGTTCCGGATCTGTACGAGGCATTTTATACCAACACACAGAAGTTTGAAGAACTCTATGTCAAGTATGAACGGCGCCGTGATCTGCGCAAAAAAACCATGAGTGCTGAGGAAGTATTCAAGGGCGGCATCCTTAAAGAACGCACCGACACTGGTCGCATCTATCTGGTGTTCATCGACAATGTCATGAATCAGGGCCCATTTGATCCCGAATACCACACCATCTATCAGAGTAATCTGTGTTGTGAGATTTTACTGCCCACCAAACCGTTTCGGCGGTTGGATGACGAAACCGGCAGAATTGCTCTCTGTACCCTAGGCAGTATAAATTGGGGAGCATTCCGTAATCCTGAAGATATGCGTAGAGCATGCCGTATACTCCAACGCAGTCTGTGTAATATTCTGGACTACCAGGATTTCCTAAGTGTTCAGAGTCGACTCAGCAATGACGAGATTCAACCCCTGGGTATTGGCGTGACAAACTTGGCCTACTGGCACGCCAAACGGAGCCTACGTTACGGCGAAAGTGATGCTCTACAGGAGGTCAAGACCTGGATGGAGCATCAGTCTTTCTATCTGACCGAGGCCACCGTTGAGTTGGCCAAAGAGCGTGGCAAGTGTCGGGACAGTGATCGAACCAGATATGGTCAGGGCATATTCCCCTGGGAATTGAGAGCTCATGCAGTCAATGAGCTGGCAGACTTTACTCCAGAACTGGACTGGGAACAGTTGCGCAGTGACATGCGTAGCCACGGTGTTCGCAATGCCACACTGATGGCTATCGCTCCAGTGGAATCCAGCAGTGTGGTCATTAACTCAACCAATGGTATTGAAATGCCCATGAGTCTGATCACTGTCAAAGAAAGCAAGGCCGGCAGTTTTATACAGGTGGTTCCCGAATATCAGAAACTCCGGAACCGGTACCAATTGATGTGGGATCAGCGGGATTGCGTGGGTTATCTCAAGACGGCTGCTGTGTTGGCAGCATATGTGGATCAGAGTATCAGCACCAATACTTTTTACAACCCTGCACATTTCGCAGACCGCAAGGTGCCAACCACACTGATTGCCAAGAATTTGATGCAGGCCTGTGCCTGGGGGTTGAAGACCTTCTATTACAGTTTGATTAATAAACAAGGCAGTAAAATGGATGCAGAAACACCTCCAGATCATCTGGAACCAATTGATTTCGACAACGAAGAGGACTGCGAAAGCTGTAAATTATGACTGTGGAGTTTATCAAAGATGTTTCTGAATATGATGCGGCCTTTCCAGAATTTATCGATAAATTTTTGAAATTGCTCTATTTGGAAATTTACAACACTAATGAAAATCATATTTTAGTAGATGTTGGTGCCAATAAAGGTATTGTATCTGAGATATTTCTCAAATATATCAATGGTGCCTCGGGTAAAATTATATCTATAGATGCTCACCCAAATTGGCATGAGTCGTTCATGTTTAATGATCATGCCAATATTGTAACATACAATATTGGATGCTATTCATACCCAACTGAAAAATCATTTATTGATACTGAAGTGTGTAGCGGTCAAGGATTTATTGGAATCCCCCCAAAGTTAAAAGAATTTTTAGCGAAGAATCCCAAGCAAGTGCACAAATATAAAATATCTTGTGATACACTTGATAATATATTAAAGGTGTATAAAGATAAAACGGTAGCATTTATGAAAATAGATGCAGAAAGTTGTGACTTTGAAATACTATTGGGCAGCGAAAATACTATTAGAAAAAATAGACCCTTTATACTATTTGAATTTTCTGGACAAATTTTTGAAAATGCACATGGTCATACTAGAGATGATTTTTTTAATTTTTTTGATTTAAATAATTACTCTTTATATTCTATAATTAATGGAAGGTCAAGGGATTTTATTGTTGATAATTGGGATAAATACACGCCCGAACTGCAAGACATTTTAGCAATACCAAATGAATTTAATTATATAGTTTAAATTGGGAAGATTCTATGAGTAAACAACAATACGATTTATCCAAGAACACTGACTATCTGAACAGAAAGATGTTCCTGGATCCCGCAGGCCCGGTCACTGTCCAACGTTTTGAAGAAGTAAAATACAACAAACTTCAAAAGTTGGAACAAACTGCCAGAGGTTTTTTCTGGGTACCGGAGGAAATCAG
>Ga0214921_10010415_pt1 | contig 11510 bp, 9 predicted proteins | sample LL1505_MetaG_FD_177992 | JGI IMG/M metagenome (GOLD analysis project Ga0214921, IMG submission 177992) | Freshwater microbial communities from Lake Lanier, Atlanta, Georgia, United States - LL-1505 | ecosystem: Environmental > Aquatic > Freshwater > Lake | place: USA: Georgia | collected 2015-05-28
GGCCCAAGTTGGCATAATCTCCCTCGTGGGAGAAGGCAAGAGGATCGTCCAAAGCCGGGGTGGGGCCAAGGGCAGGGCCGCAGGGGGTCGGGAAAGAGAGAAGACAAAAAAGTTTACAAACCGTGGGGTGAGAATAATTTTTCCTCTTGAGCCAGACACAAAAAAAGTGGGTTTGGCCCTGTTTTTTTGTGGGGCTGCTGGTGGCAGTTTGTTTTTCGCCCTGTTGGTGGGGGCGGGTGTTGGCTCCCTTTGACCTTCTTCAAGAGCTGGTGGCTCCTTGGCAATCTGGGGTCTCCGAAGCGGTTCCCGCCATTCACAACCATTTTGTTTCCGACGCCTGTACCCAATACATCCCTTACGCCCTTTTCACCCAAGCCAGTTACCAGCGTGACGGGTTTGTTGGCTGGAATCCCCTGATCCTTGGCGGGGTGGCACAAGACGCCAACACCATGACCCTGCCGGACGATTGGAGTCGTCAGCTTTTTCGATTTCTTGATTTTTGGAGTGCCTGGCATGGGGGAAGGGCGGCTCAATTTCTGATCGCTGGCTTAGGCATGTTGTTGTTTTTAAGGGGCGTTGGTTGTCGGCCTTCCGTGGCGCTTCTGGGTGCCGTTGCCTACATGCTCAACACCCAATTTGTTGTCTGGATCTACCACCAATGGGCGCTGGCCTCTTTCGCCTGGGTTCCTTGGCTACTTTGGTCCCTCGATCAGGGGAAAAAGAGTTCGGAGCGATACCTGGCCTTGGCCGCCCTCTTTCTGGCGATGTCTTTTTTTGGGGGAACCCTGCAGCATGCGGCGTTCGTGGCCCTCGTTCTCTTTTGTCTATGGCTGGGCTGGCTTTGGGAAGCGAGGCCTCAAATGCAACCGACGATCCGGTCGACGCTCTCGCTGGTCGTGGTGGGAATTTTGGGGGCGGGGATGGCGGCACCGATGTTTGAGCCAACCATCCTCTCGTATGTGGAGAATCTGCGGGCGGGCAATATTCGCGGCACTTTGGGGTATCCGGGAGGGGCTTGGCAGCCCTGGTTGAATCTCGTTTCCATTTTTCCCTATGCCTTTCCCTCCGTGATGGGAAGCACCTCTAGCTTGGATTTGTGGAAATTGCTGAAAAGCGATGCCTTCAATGTGGCTTCCTTTGGAACCGTGCCGGTGATTCTGGCCTTCGTGGCCATGGGCAAACGGAACATGCCCAAGGCGGCGAAAATTCTCGTGTTGGCTGGGTTGATCCTCCCCCTTACTCCTCTGGTGGGCCCGCTTTACCATCGTGTTCAGTTATTGTGGATTTTGGGTGGGTGCTGGCTCGTCTCGACATGGCTGGAGGATGCCGACCAGGAAGCGCTGCAACGGGTTGGTCGGAGATTATGGGTTGGCTTGGGGGCGGGGGCGGCCCTGTGGCTGATCCTCAGCGTTTTTCTGCATGTAACCGCGGCATGGTTGGAGCCATGGGCACAACAAAAGGTCGCCTTACTCTCCCACAAAAGCCAGTTCGGCTACTTCTCGGAATGGATGAAACAGCGAACGGGCACCCTGTTTCAATATTTGATGATATGGAATCCTCTACAAATATTGGTTTTGGGGGGTGCGGCAGTTTCTGTTTTGGGGCTCCGCACGATTCAATCGGGAAAGGGGGGCTGGCCATGGTTGGCGGCGGCCGGGGTGGCCTTACAGTCCTCGGTCTTTTGGTGGCAATGGACGACTTGGAGCAACCGGACGGCGGAAATCTATCAGGAGCCACCCTTGGTCAAAGTGTTGCAAAAGGAGGTGGGCTGGAATGGGCGCCTGGCTCAGGAATCCGGTAGTTATGCCCTCTTGCCGCTATTGCCAAACACCCTTCAGCCTTCCGGAGTGGGGGTTGCTGGAGGATATGAAAGCATCCATCCCAACGGCCTCAAAGGCCGGACAGACCAACCATGGGATTTTCCCGGAGCGACCCATTATCTGGCGGGGGCTGATTCCGGGGCGCCCCCCGGGTGGAAGGAATTGTGGACCGATGGAGTTTGGAGGCTGTTTAAAAATCCAGATCCCAAAGATGGGCTTGTGAAGATAGTTGAAGGTGGTCGACAAGCCCTCTCAGGAGGAACTCTGCTTCGACAGGGTTATAGTGCCATGACGGTGGAACTGCCCGCAGGCACCGTCGAGGTGGAGCTATTTTGCAACGGACACCGGGGATGGAAATGGGCCATGCATCGTGCCGGTCCGTGGCTTCCTACGGTCAAAGGCTCCCAAGGTGGCGTGGCATTTGCGCTGGCCTTCCCCTTAACAAAAATAGAGCAGGTCTATCTGCGTTATGACCCAGCACCCCCTCCATGGGTTTTCGGGGTAGCGGGCATGGGAGTTCTGGGGGTAGCCATCATTGCGGTTTTTGGGCGGCGGTTGAACTCCTCAAGCCCATAATCCGTATTTAAGAATACATCGGATGGCGCTGACCCCATCCTTCCAGCAGATTTTTTTGCCTTCCGCGTAGGTCCGGCCAGAGTAGGAGATGCCGATTTCATAAAAACAGACCCGCAGGCGGGCCAACTTGGCGGTGATCTCGGGCTCAAAACCGAAGCGGAACTCCTCAATCTTGATCCTCTGGATGATTTCCCGCCGGAAAGCTTTAAACCCGGTTTCCATGTCGGTAAGATTTAGGTTGGTAAACATGTTGGAGAGAAGGGTCAGAACGGCGTTTCCGGCGCGGTGCCAGAAGTACAAAACCCGGTGGGGTTTTCCTCCGAGAAATCGGGAGCCGTAAACCACATCGGCCTTGTTTTCCAACAAGGGCTGCAACATCGAAGGATATTCCCCGGGGCTGTATTCCAGGTCGGCGTCCTGAATGATGACGTAGGGAAGCGTGGCGGCAGCAATCCCGGTGCGCAGAGCCGATCCCTTGCCGGAGTTCTTGCTGTGTCGGAGAATTTTGATGCGCGCATCTTGGGAGGCTAGGGAGTCTGTTAGTTGTGCCGTGGAGTCCCGGGAGCCATCGTCGACCACGATCAACTCCCCGACCTCGGGTTGCTGCAGAACGCGGAGCACGACGGTTCGGATGGTGGCCGCCTCGTTATAGGCGGGCATCACCACAGACAAAGAACCTTCGTGGGCATTCGTCACGAAAACCATCCTCCCGCAGTCGGATGGGACGGTAAAGGGAAAAGCCGAGGGAAAAACTCCAAGTCGCCGGCGACGACCGGCTTTGGAATTATATTATGAAGAAACCCAGCGCTGGATTTCGGGGCGAGTTTGGGACTCGTAAGCCATGGCCCAATGCAAAAGAAGGAGTTCATGGCCCGCCCAACCGGAGGCCTGGAGGTACGAGGCCGCTGGTTGACTCTTCAAAGTCTGCAGCATCCTTATTTTGGCAGCTGGAAAAGGGGATTTTCGGATTAAAAATTCCTCCTGGACGAAGTCGTGGACCAAATCGAGGCCGGGAGCATCCTCCGGGTGGCCATCCTCCCAGTCCACCGCAATCCATTGCCCCGTTTTGTTTTTTAATAGGTTCCATGGGGCAAAATCACCATGGCGAAGAGCGGGCCGCAATTTTGGAAATGAGTTCAACCCAGCAGAGGGGGCAAACGCCGCACGTTTGCCGGATGGAAAATCGGGCAAGGCACGAAAAGGCAGTTCCAACAACCAGTCCTGGAGAATGCGGATTTTTTGCGCCAGGGTCGGCTTGGACGAGACTGCGGGAAACCATTCGGTGCGGAGCATGCCGCCCGAGCCGCAGGGGTGCCACCCCAGGGAACGGGGAGCGTGACCCCCGGCCTGGGAGGCGGCATGGAGGAGCTTCATTTCGCGATGAAGAATCTCCTGTTGGTTTGGGTCGGGCACAAATTTCCCCACAACCCATTGATGATTCTCCCGCAAAAGAAAGATGGCCCGGGGAGTGGCTTGATCTGGGTTGCCCAGAACCACGCCGGGGTGAATCAGAATCGGCTGGGTGGACCCGGGCCAGTGCCACTTTCTCAAGACCAATCCTCGCCCCCCCAAGAACCCAGAATCTTCAGAAGAAAGACCCACAAACGGGCGGCCCATCGTTGTGGGCGGTAAAGGGACAAGGTGTGTGCAAAGGATGCATTCTCCATGGGGAGGGCCGCCAAGACCCGCCCCCGGCCGAGCAGAAGATAATAACTTCCCGCACCTGCCCCGGCGTTTTCCAAAAACTCCGTCAGGGGCCGCACATCAATCACAGGGAAATTCTGTCCGACCCATGAGGAACCGCGAGACGAAAGTCAGCTTGAGAATAGCCATCAGGAGGAGACGTTTAGCCGGCTGATCTCCTCCAGACATTGTCCGGCCAGGAGTTCGGGAGGGAGGGAGCCATCCAAGGAAACGATCTTACGAGCAAATAATGGCATCTCTTTCAGTCGGTGGGATTGAATCTCCATCTCTTGGGCGGAAAGCTCCCCCTTCCGTCCCGCCAAAAGACGGGGTGAGGTTTCTAAAACAAATATGAGGTCAGGGCGGGGAGCCCAGCGCAGCGCGAGCCGGGCGAGGGAGGAGGGTCCCGAGTAGGAGACGGAAGCCGGATCTAAAAGATAATTGTAGAGATAGCGATCCACGACAACCACAGCGCCTGTTTCCCGTAAACATCCCCGCCACCCCCAGCACGCCCAACTGGCACGCAGGGTGTTTCGCACCAGGCGAAGCAGGGAGAGCAACACATTGGCCGGGCCCTTTGTCGGGCTTGACTTTTTGGCGGCGGACAGCTGTTGGGGCCAGGGAAATTCAGGAACACCCCGGTTGCGGGGAAGAAAGTGGTGGTAGCGGAAAACACCCAACTCCGATGGTGCCATCGTTGCCAGAGCACGAGCCAACGTGGTCTTTCCCGATCCATCCAAACCCAAAAGGACGCAAAAGAGGGCTGTCGAACCCTTCCGGACTGCAGGTTCGGCCGAGATCAGTTTGGTCAAAAGATCGAAGCATGCTTTGGGAGCGGAGCGTTCGGAGATCCTTAGCATCCCTCCGCTTTGCCGGCTGGCTCCGTCCCATTGCCCGGGGTTCAACGACCGGAGCCAGAGGGTCTTGAACCTTTCAGGGAGGATGCCCGATGAGGAGGAGCAAATCAGGACTGCCCCTCCCTTAAAAAGAGAGCGAAAGGCACGCAGCCGATGTCTGACGCGATACAGGGTCCCCTGATTCGACCGGGATTCGATGCGCAAGGATTTGGCCATGGGAAAAATGGGATCGAGTAGCCACAAAAACTCTATGGAGTCCGACTTCTGCCAAGCTGCCGAATCCAAATAAATCAGCAGGCCCGGGGGGCGAAGCAAACGTATCCCCAGCCGTTTTAAATCGAGAAAAAAATATTTCCATGTGGCCATCGCTTTCAGCGGATGCAGCAGGGGTTGGGTCCAGAGCGCCAACTTAAAGTCCAGCCAATCCCATGCGAGCTGGGTCGGGGACGTCAAAAGGCTTTGCCAAGTCGGTAGCAAGGCGCCCACTCCGCCAAAGGTTCGCTGCAGAATTCCGTTCCAAAGAGGATTCTTGCTCGCCTCAGACACCAATTCCACCAGCCTTGACCGGTACCGTTCACTCAAGTGATTTCGGAAAAGGGCCGCGACCCAAAGAACGATGGACTCATCCATGGGATTCGCGATCCAAAGGTTCTTGGCCCGGATCCTCCGGCACAACACCTCCCGGGCGGACAAAACGGGAAAAATTCCCCACCGGATCTCGGTCTCATAGTCGATGCGAACCCACTCGCCGGCGGGCGTCAGGTAAGTTAAGGAGCGGTTGAGATAGTCGGCTTTCTGCAACAGCCGGGTGCCGGAATCCCGGGCCGCCTTAGAGAGAATCCTCTCAAAAAGGCGGCGATCCTCGGGGAGAACCATCAGGTCAACATCGGAACGGCTGTCCTCAAAAAACTCCTGGTGGTTTCGCAAGCAACACCAGGCGATTCCCGATTCCTCCAGTTTGGTGACAAACAACCCAAGAAAGGATGCGCGGCCGTGGCTCATGGGGAGGGGAGTATTTCCAAATAGGTATCGGACAAAATCTGTGCCTTTCGCTTCCAAAAGAATCTATCCCGCACCCGTTCTTGGGCCTTTTGTGCCAAGGATTGAGCCCACTCAGGATGACGGCGGTGTTTCTCCATCGCAGCGGCGATGGCCCGGGCAGTTCGGTGAGGGTCTTCCAAGGGAATCAAAATGCCGCTTTGCTGATCCACCATCTCTCCCGGCCCCCCCCAAGGAAAGCAAAGAACGGAAAGACCCCGGCCCATGGCTTCGAGCAGAGCCGACCCCCCGCTATCCCGAAGTGCCGGAAACACAAAAAGATCGGCGGCACCGTAAAAACGCCCCAGCGATTCCTTGGGTTGCGGGCCCAGAAATTCGACGACACCGGAAAGTCCTAAACCGGCCACCTCCTCTTTCCAGGCTGGTAGGGAGGGGCCATCGCCCACAATCTTCAAGTGTGCGGTTCCGGAGGAAACCATTTTCAAGGCCGAAAAAATCAGGGGAAGGGCACGGGTGCCCACACAGTTTCCGACATAAAGGAGTTGCAGAGGTTGTTGGGGCCCGTGTGCGCGGGGTTGAATTTTTCCTAAGGGAATCAGATCATCCCAGGCGTTGGGGGGGACGATCCGGCACTTCGGGTGAACGCGGGCGGGGAGAAATTGAAGGGTGGTGTGGTTGGAGACAAAAATTCTTGTCGCGAGGCTCAAAGACTGCCGGACGGACGGAAGTCGCAGACAAAGCCGGTTGATCCAGGAGCGCAACCGTTCTCCCCACTGGGCTTTGCCCAACACCCCGTAGAATTTCTGGGGAACAGACTCGCCACCTGCAATCGGGCCCCAAACGGATGGAACGCCTAACTGGGCGCAAAGAAACGGAACCCGGAATGTATGAAACGTTGTCTGGTGAGCTAGGTGGAAAGGGTCTTGGAGGTGTCGCTCTCTCGCCTGACGGTAGACCCGTCTTTGCCAAGACAACTTCCGGCCCCAACCGTCCGGCCCCTCGGGAGCAATAAAGTCGCAGGTTATGCCAAGCTCCTTGGCGTGGATCGACACCGAATCCTGATATTTCGGGGTGGTGATGAGGTGTACATGACCCAGACGGGAAGCCTCGCGCGCCCATCCCCAGCCCAGCCAGTGCTCTCCGGTGCCGTCCGGGCCGCAGGCATACGCGGTCATGAGGATGTGGGGCTTCACAGGGGGGAGTTCATGTTCATTACCTGACTCAAGGGGACTCCTCCGGCTTTTGACTCTGCTGATTCAAAAAGATTCCGTACGAATTCAGGAGGCCATTTCCTCGGCAGCGGATTTCCCCTCCAGCATGGCGTCCTCCATCCCGCCGTAATTCCATCCGCCCCAGCGGCCGGCGATTTTTATCCCGTGGGGGGCCAACCCCTCGGCCACCACCTGCCTCGCAGCCAAGTAGTGGCGGTCAAAAAGGACGTAGGCATGGGGAATGCGACATAACTCCATGAAGAGGACCTCGTCGTCGCCGGACAGGATTTCGGCTTTTCGGAGGTCGTGCAAAACCCGGGCCTGCAACTCGGCGGGCTTTTGCAACCAAGGCTTCATTCCCCCCGACATTTCCACGTAATAGCTGCGGCACCCTGGGGGAGCGGCTGAGGGATGAACCGCGGAATAGGAGCCTACACGGTAAAAGATAAACTCGGGTTCGGGGAAGTAGACCCAGTGATAATGGCTGCGGGGAGTGCCCGAACCACGAACCCCAATGTCGTAGTAATGCACCGTGGCGGCACGGAGAAGCGCGGCGGCCTCTAAAATCTTGGGTGGCAGATCCTCGACCAACCGGAGAAAATCAACCAAGGGCATGGTGTTAAGCAGGTGACGGAACGAAATGGTTTCCCCGGAAGACAGACGGGCGGTTTTGGATCCAAGATGAATCCGGTGGATGCTGGTTTGATATTGGGGCCGGGAAGGCAGGGCCCGAGCGAGGGCTTTGGGCAGGGCCCCGATTCCCTCCTCACGCGGATAAACAAACTTGGCGTTATAGCCCAAGGATTCACGGGAAAATCCCAAAGCTCCCTTGATCACGTCCTCGAGGGAGGGCTTGGGAATGAAGCGATCGGCATAGTCCGTCGAAATTTCCTCCAGTTTCACGCCCAACAATTTCTCGTTGTAGGGAATCATAAAATGCCGGCAGATGCCCTCGCCAAACATGCGTTCGAGGCTTTCCCGGAAATTTTTAGGGGGAGAGGAAGGGGCGTTTCGGCCAAAATCCTCTGGGTGGCGCGCCTGCAACAGCCCGAGGAGACAGTCGAGAATGGTCTGCGGGGGCAGGCCGGCAGTGTTGGCTTGAAATGGAAACGGGGTGAACTGTCCCTGAAGATGAATGACGGCCTTGCGCTCATATTCGATCAACTGGCCGGGCAGGAGTTGTTCCACCAAGGCCCGGATGGCAGGGTTGCGCAAGTGCAGCCAGTGGCCCGTCCCGTCACAAAGAAAGCCGTTGCCCCGCACGTGGGTCCGAACAACCCCGCCTGGTTCGGCCTCTTTTTCCACCAACCGGTAAGGCTGGCGAAGGTGATAGGCGCACGATAATCCGGTGAGGCCGGCGCCGAGAATCAGTGTCTCAGACATAAGGGGATTCTAGGTCGGATGGGCGGCTGTTTCGAGAAAGCCTTTCCCGCAAACTGTTGTACAGGTTTTCCGGCAGCGCCTGTTTCAGGATTTCTTTGAGGCGATACCCCCCCCCGAATTGGCCTTCCTCCATAATTTCCCTTAGGGTCTTGGGGAGAAAGTCCCGGTGGATGGGGATCGTTTCCAGGGACATAGGATCGGGATGGTGGTTCAACCCCCAGCGCATGGTTCGAAGGACCCGGACACCGTGGGAGCGGGCCGCTGCCCGGACGGCCGGGGAATCGTATCCCCCCACGGGGGCAAAAATCCATGGGGATTGGCCGATGACCCGCTGAAATGTTTGAAGGGAGGTTGAAAAATCTTCGGCTAGTTCCGGCAGGCTCAACTTGTCCAGCCGACGGTGAAGGTGGCCATGGAGTCCAAAAAGGTGGCCCGCCTTGGCCATACGCTGGACGTCGGTTGACCGGAGAAATCCTGGTCGGTCCAACCGCTGGGAGGGAACAAAAAAAATGCCGCGGAGGTTGCGCTTTTCCAGGAAAGGATATGTGAGGTCGGCATGATGTTCGTGGCCGTCATCAAAAGTGAGAAAAAAAGAGGCGCTTCCGATGTGCCCGGGTTCACGCAAACGGCCTGGATCAACCGGAACCATGCCGCAGCCCTCTAGAACATCGAGGTGTTCTTCCAGCCGGCGAAGTGTGACGGAATAGTGTTCGGAATCCGGCCGGGAAAGAACACGGTGGTAGGTCAGGATGGTGATCATGGCTTTTGCGCCGCCCAAAAAAGATGATAAGCGGACAGATCTTCTTCCGAGTAGGCTTGAAAACTTGGGTGGACGCGGATTTTTTCCAAAAGCTCCGGCTTGCCGGGGTCCTGTTGGAATTCCCGGATTCGGAAGCCGGCTTCAAGGAGAAGCTGGCGATAATCGGGCCCCTTGAGGCGGTTGTAGGACATCAGAGGGGAGCATGCCCATCGGTTCCAGAATTGGGGGGAGTAGCGAAGGTGATTGTAGGGGGTGATTCCGGGGTCGGCATCGGCAAAAAGATCCCGGAGGTGAACGGTGGCCAAAAACATTCCTCCCGGCTTCAACGCATGATACAGGCGGTGGAAAATCGCCGAGAGCACGTCCCGGGGGACGTGCAGGAGGGCTTGGGTGGAAGTGGCCAAATCAAGAGAGGAGGACACACCTGCCAACCAATCCATGTAAGGCGCGTGGTAATCCCATCCAAGTTCTTGGGGAAACCCGTTTTTCCATGAGAAGCTGGAAAGACGGATCAGGCGTTCCTGATTCAGGTCAGGGCAACGGGCCTGCCCGGCCACTTGGGCAAAGGTGGCCGCGGTTTGCCAAGCAGTCTCAGGCGTCATCACAGGGACGACGTCGGTCAACACTTGGGAGTTGCAGCCCAGGCAGTAATAGAGAAGAGGAATGGTCGGGTGCCATCCCGACCCGATATCCACATGCCGGCCCGCGACCAGCAGGGAATCCGCTTGGGCCGATTGCAAATAGTTATGATAGCGAAGCCCGACCTCAATTTTTTGGGCAACTCTATCGTGGGTTGGGACCAGCGAGCCGGTGAGGTTCTCCTGGAACCAGCGATAAAGACGGAAGCCTCCGGGGGCCAGGGAAAGGGCCTTGAAAGCGCTGACTTTGATCCACCATTTCATGCGCTGGGCCACCGTCCTCCAGGGGTTCGGACTCCGGGAAGCTTCAGCGAGGAGTTCACTGGGAGACGCATCACGTGATCTTAAGTTGGAACCCGAGGGAAAAAAGGCATTTTCCGTGCTCGCAAAGGCTCTGCGCTGGCTTTCTCCTTCCTCAGGGATAAAAAGGATCTGTGAAGGTGTCCGTCATTACGCCCAGTTACCAAAACTTGGATTGGTTGAAGCTCTGCGTGGAGTCCGTGGCAGATCAGGGAGTGGCCCTGCAGGAGCATATTATTCAGGATGCCTGCTCCACCGACGGAACGGCAGATTGGCTGAGGAAGGAGCCCCGGGTGCAGGCTTTTTTTGAAAAGGACCGGGGAATGTATGATGCGGTCAACCGGGGATTCGCCCGTGCGCGGGGCGATATCTTGGCTTACCTGAATTGTGACGAGCAGTATCTGCCGGGAGCCCTGGGGCGAGTTGTGGATTTTTTTCAAACACATCCAGAAATAGATGTGTGTGTTGCGGACACTCTAATTGTTGATGCTCACGGAAGGTACCTGTGCCACAAATTAGGCTTGGTGCCGGGGCGCATGGGGATTTGGGTTCGCTTTCCCGTGATCACGGCAGCGCTTTTTATGCGGGCCTCTGCCTTGCAAGCCCGAGGGCTGCATTTTGACCGGCGTTGGAAAGACTACGGCGACATTTTTTTTGTGATGACCCTCCTAAGGGAGGGCTTGAAATTCGGTGTTCTGCCCAACTTTACCTCTGTTTTCACGGACACGGGGGCAAACATGAACCTAAAGCCTAATGCTCAAAAAGAACGTAAAGAGAAGGAGTCCATGAGGCCTTTTTGGGTGGGACTGGGTTATCCTTGGTTCTTTATGGTTTATCTGTTTAGACAGTGGGTTCGGGGAGCCTTTTGGAGGACAGCGTTTTCGTATGAGATTTTCACCCGCGGAAAACCCGGTCCGCTCCAACGGACTGTTTTTCAAGCTTCCTCACCCACAGCCCTGTGGCTGGGGCGGAGTCGCTGGAAAAAAATCCCTTAAATGCGCCCACTCTTGGCCTTCTCGGGCTGGATAGAATTCCGCTGGCGTTGGGGCTGGTTCAAGGCTCGGAGGTGGAGCAAAATCAAGTGCATGACCGTAACCAAGGGACGGGTGGAGGTGTTGGGGGTGGGGATCAGTGCCCTCAATTTGGATTCAGCGAAGAAAACGATTCTCGAGCGACTGAAAAAAAGGGAAAAGGGCTACATCTGTGTGACCGGCGTCCATGGCGTAATCGAGGCGCAGGACGACTCCCGGTTTCGCAAGATTCTCAATGAATCGTTCCTGACG
>Ga0214921_10010417_pt1 | contig 11506 bp, 8 predicted proteins | sample LL1505_MetaG_FD_177992 | JGI IMG/M metagenome (GOLD analysis project Ga0214921, IMG submission 177992) | Freshwater microbial communities from Lake Lanier, Atlanta, Georgia, United States - LL-1505 | ecosystem: Environmental > Aquatic > Freshwater > Lake | place: USA: Georgia | collected 2015-05-28
AGTTTTTTGGGAAATCTTTGGGTCGCTTCAGCCAAACGAGATTCTTGCTAGTGCAATTGAAGTTGATCTTAATTTATTTGAGGCCAGCTGGAGATATGTGTCTGGGGGTTTTATTGCTGGAATTAATGAGAATGCATTTGAAGCTAGAGGCCTTATAGCCGGGCTGGCGAAGAGTTGGTTAAGTCAATATAAGGTGGCAATGGATTTAATAGATCCAAACCATGAAATAAATGAATTTTTAATTGCTGGGGGCCTAAGTAGACGAAGCTCCTTTGTGTTGCCAGTTTTGGAAAAACTTTCAGGAAGATCAGGGTATTTGTCTGAAACGATTACTGGTGAGGAAACTCTTGATGGGCTATTAACTTTGGCTTTGAATAATGATGAAGCTTAAAGCTGTTTTATTTGATCTTGATGGAACTCTTGTAGATAGCGCCCAATCTATAGGTGATGTTTTAAATCAAATGAGGCTGGAGCGTAATTTAAATTGTTTAGAAATTCAAAAATATAGAGAGTGGGTCAGTTTAGGCGCCAATAGCTTGATTGAAAATTCTCTGGAGATACCGGCGTCTGATACGGATCTCTACTTGCGGGATTTTAGAAGGCGATATGAAGCCAAGAAAAATACCATTGCCGATATCTTTCCTCACGTTGAACAAACTCTAATTGAATTAAAGGTTCTTGGAGTTGATCTAGGGATTTGTAGCAACAAGCCAATTTATTTATGTAAAAAGGTGTTGGGTGACCTCAATTTAGATGGCTACTTTTCTTGCGTGGTTGGTGGTGGTAGCGCTTCTAGTTCTAAGCCGTCACGCGAACCAGTTGATCTTGCATTGTCTATGCTTGGCCACTCGCATTGTGATGCACTTTTAGTTGGCGATAGTACTGTAGATCAAGGCGCCTCAAAAAATAGCGGTCTTCCATTTATATTTTTTTCTGGAGGATATGACGATGGCGTTGATTCCTCTCAAGTTACTGCAATGATTCACTCTATGGGGGATTTGCTTCCACTTGCTAAAAGAGAGGGGTGGATCTAATGGCTTCAGAAGCAATTATTGAGAGTCTGGCCGACAATTGGAACATTAGGCATGATCTCAAATCGATACTAGACAGAACTTCTCAGGTATGGCCAGAGTTAAAAGGCGCCAGAATATTTATCACTGGAGGCACTGGTTTTATTGGTTGTTGGCTTTTGGAAAGTCTTCTATACGCTAATGAAAAGTTAAATTTAAAAATTCATGCAACAGTATTGACTAGAAATGCACAGGCTTTTAGGCAAAAAGTGCCACATTTATTTTCATCGCCGAGCTTGGAGTTTATTGATGGCAATGTCCGCGATTTTGTTTCACCTCCAGGTGAATACTCCCATGTGATACATGCAGCAACGGATGCTAGCGCAGATTTAAATGAAAATAATCCTCTGCAGATGTATCGAACTGTAATTGATGGTACTCTTAGGACATTGCAATTTGCGGTTGAAAAAAATGCCGAAAGAGCTCTCTTTTTAAGTTCTGGTGCAGTCTACGGTCAGCAGCCGTGGGAGTTATTAAATGTGCCCGAGTCCTTTTTGGGTGGACCAAGCTGTGTAGATGCTAGAGCAACTTATGCGGAAGCCAAGAGGGCGGCAGAAATGTTGTGTGCAATTCATCAGAAGCAATTTGGTTTGCAAATTAGTATCGCTAGGATTTTTGCTCTGCTAGGACCTTATCTCTCGCTTGGAATTCATTTTGCTGCGGGTAACTTTATTAAGGATGCTATGGAGGGCCGAGATATTGTTATTAATGGAAATGGAAGCCCCGTTCGCTCTTACTTATATGCTTCAGATTTAACGGTTATTTTGCTGCATTTGCTTGTCAGGGGAGAGTCATGCAAACCCTACAATGTTGGTTCAAGCGAGGGGATATCCATAAGGGATCTGGCCAAGAAGGTATCCTCTATTCTGGGTGGTGGTGAACCAAGAATATTAGGGTCTGAAGATATTGGGTGGAATCCGGGAAGATATGTGCCTAGCACTGAGTTGATCGAGGATGAATTGAATTTAAAGCGGACTGTTTCTTTAGAGCAGGCTATATTAAGAACAGCAATTTGGAATGGTTGGAAAGGCAAGAAATAATGAAATTATCAGATTATGTTTCTCAAAAAGTTGTAGAGCTTGGTGTCAAACATGTATTTATGGTAACTGGCGGAGGTGCGATGCATCTCAATCACTCTTTTGGTACGAATAAAGGTTTAGAGTGCATCTTTAATCATCATGAACAAGCTTGCGCAATTGGTGCAGAGGCTTACTATCGTGTAAATAATGAATTGCCTTTGGTGAATGTCACGTCCGGCCCTGGGGGAACAAATGCTATCACTGGGGTGTATGGCGCATTTGTTGATTCAATAGGGATGGTTGTTCTCTCTGGTCAGGTTAAATGGGAGACAACCGTTAGAAGTACTGGACTCCCACTTCGTCAGTACGGAGATCAAGAGTTGGATATCGAGGAGCTAGTAAGACCAGTGACTAAATATTGTCATATGGTTACCGATCCAAAATCGATTCGCTATCACCTTGAGAAGGCGTTTTATTTGGCTAAATCAGGGCGTCCCGGGCCTTGCTGGCTTGATATTCCATTGGATGTCCAGGGTGCTCAAATAGATCCAGATTCTTTAGTGGGTTTTGATCCTGCGGAGCTGGAGGAGCCTTGGAAAAAAAGTGATTTGAAGAAAGTCTCGAATGAGATTTTAATGAAAATTCAAAAATCAAAACGGCCAGTTGTATTTGTAGGTAGTGGCGTACGCTTAAGTGGAGAACATAAGGCTTTTCTGCGGTTCGTAGATAAGTTGGGTATTCCAGTGGTTACGGCGTGGAATGTACATGATGCGATTTGGGATACGCACCCAAACTACGCTGGTCGCCCCGGAACTGTTGGTGATCGTGCTGGTAATTTTGTAACTCAAAACGCTGATTTACTATTAGTTTTAGGTAGTCGATTGAATATTCGTCAAGTGAGTTATAACTGGAAATCTTTTGCACGAGAAGCATTTAAGATTTGGATTGACATTGATGAGTTGGAGTTAAAAAAACCAACAGTAACTCCGGAAATGCCGATCCATGCCGATCTGAAGGATTTGTTACCTATCCTTGCTGATGCAAATTATCCTGGGCCAACTGAAGAGCATAAAAAATGGTTGGCATGGTCCAAAGAGCGTCAGCAGAGATTCCCAATTGTTTTGCCTGAGTACTGGGATAACGATTTAGTAAACCCTTACTGCTTCATGAAAACCTTATTTGATGTCCTTAAGGAAAATCAAATTGTGGTTACCGGCAATGGTAGCGCTTGTGTAACCAGTTTTCAGGCGGCAGAATTAAAGCCAGGCCAGAGGCTTTGGACAAACTCCGGTTGCGCCACTATGGGATATGATCTGCCAGCTGCAATTGGAGTGAATAAAGCATCAGGAGGAGAATCTATTGTTTGCCTAGCTGGTGACGGAAGTATCATGATGAATCTTCAAGAACTCCAAACCATAGCTGGTAATAAATTACCAATTAAGATATTCATCTTAAATAATAGTGGGTATGTATCAATATTCCAAACCCATCGAAACTTTTTTAATGGCGTTGAAGTTGGAGGCGGCCCCAAAAGTGGCGTGACATTCCCAGATTTTTCTAAAGTCAGCGCAGCTTTTGATTTACCATATCGCCGCATATCAAATCATGCGGAAATGCTAGAAAATATTACTAAAACAATGGAAGAATCTGGCCCCGCAGTCTGTGAAATTATGATTGATGAAAAAATTTCTTTTGCTCCGAAGCTTGGCGCAAAGCAGCATCCTGATGGACGAATTACCTCTCCGCCATTAGAAGATCTTTCGCCATTCTTATCAAGGGAAGTGCTCCGAGAAAATATGATCATTGACTCTCCCTCGGAAGATTGATTCAAAGCATTTTTATGAGAGAAAAAATTCAACAAATTTATCTAGGCCACCAAAAAAAATTTCATTTTTTGCTTGCTGGCATAGTGAATACTGCTGTTGGATTGGCAACATATCCCATCCTTTATTTGGTATTACACCCAAATGGGTTGGGTTATATTGAGATATTGATAATTGCGCAAGTGATATGCATCACCTTTTCTTTTGCAAGTAATAAATACTTTGTTTTCAAATCAAAAGGTGATTTCAAGGGCGAATATATTAAATTTTTCTTATTCCATGGCCTATATTTTTTAATTAATCTTATAGCGTTACCAGTGTTAGTAGAATGGATCAAGCTAAATCCTATGATCGCTCAAACAATTTTTTCGATTCTTATTATTGTGACGAGTTACTTTTGGCACAATTCTGTCACATTTAAAGATCCAAAGCGGAGGTTGCAATAACGATGGATTATCTTAGGAGACATTGCCCTATTTGCTGCAAAAAAAACGAAAGCTCACTTGAGGTTTTTTCTAAAACAAAGGCAGAGGATCTTAATTATGAAAAATTAGTTCCATATTGGAATGGATTTTTCAAAGAAAAAATATTTTTCTCTTACGCTCGTTGCGCTGTTTGCGATTTGTTATTTGCCCCAATCTTTTATCGGCTCGATCAGCTTGAGGCGCTTTATGGTCAAATGCCACCAAATATGGATGTGGTCCCAATGTCTGCACTGGTTAAAACTCAGAGAGGATATTTTAAAGAGCTAAAGAAAAAATCTGCCTTAAAAAATAGCTATATTGAAATTGGACCAGATGTTGGAATCTTTACGGTCAATTGTGTAGCAGAGGGTAGTTTTGATAAGTACTGGTTATGTGAGCCCAATAGAGCAGTTGCTAATGCCCTTGCTGATGTCGTTCGCAATCATTCATTTGTCATTATTGAGGATATGTTTGGTTTTTCAACCATACCGGATCAATCGGCAGGTGCTGCTGTGATGATCCAGGTGCTAGATCATTTGCTTGACCCTATTGCAACATTGACGGAGCTGAGAAAAAAACTTTTGCCAGATGGAAAACTTTTGCTAGTTACGCACAATGAGAAATCTTTGTTAAGAAAAGTGGTTGGATGGCGATGGCCTGCATTTTGCTTGCAGCACCCTCAAATTTATAGTCCAAAATCAATCACTAAACTTCTGGAGGCCTCTGGTTATAGGATAGAATCAATCAATAGATCTAAGAATTATTTTGAATTTAGCTTTTTGCTTAAGCATTTATTGTGGGCAATTGGTATTAGGATATCTTCTATTCCAAAATTCCTCAATTTCACCGTTGGGCTTAAGCTGGGCAACATGATTACTATTGCAACTCCAATAAAGCCATGAAAAAACTGATCTCAATTGTTACCCCTACATATAACGAAATTGATAATATTGAAGAGTTTATCAGGCGAGTTAGGTTGGCAATAGAGACTCTTGAACAATATCAGTTTGAGATATTAGTTATTGACAATTGCTCAAAAGATGGGACGCAAGAAAAAATAAGACAATTGGCGGATACTGATCGCAGAATAAAGGCGATTTTTAACGCCAGAAATTTTGGGCATATTCGATCGCCGTATTATGGAATATTGCAATCCCAGGGCGACGCAACGATTTACTTAGCTTCCGATTTGCAGGATCCTCCAGAGATGATTTCTGAATTTATTAAGGCTTGGGAGGCTGGATATAAGTTAGTAATGGCTGTAAAGCCAGTCAGTAAAGGGAACTTTCTGGTACATTTTCTTAGGAGAGTTTATTACAGGTTAATAGATGGAATTTCTGAAGTTGAGTTAATTAGGGATGCTACAGGATTTGGGCTTTATGATAAAAAAGTTCTAGATCAGCTGCGAGAAATTGATGATCCGTATCCCTTTCTAAGAGGGCTTGTGTGCGAACTTGGATATGAGGTCAAAACTATTCCGTTTATTCAACCCAGAAGATTGGGTGGAATAACTAAAAATAATTTTTACACATTATTTGATATTGCTCTCCTAGGCATTGTTAGCCACTCAAAAGTGCCTATTAGACTTGCGGCAATATCCGGGTTTTTACTGGGCGCTGTAAGTTTTCTTGTTGCCTTGGTTTACTTAGTTCTGAAGATAATCTTTTGGAATGATTTTCCTCTTGGCAGCGCGCCTATTGTAATAGGCTTATTTTTCTTATTTGGCGCACAACTCTTTTTTATTGGAATAATAGGTGAGTATATTGGATCCATTCATACATATGTGCAAAAAAGGCCAATCGTAGTCGAAAAAGAGAGAGTAAATTTTGATTAGCATAAGGTGCAATCACTTAGCTTTGTATTTTTTAAGCTAATGATTAAACTTGGCAGACTAAAAAAATCGCTTGCGATTACTCTTTTGACGCTTTTAGTCGGAGTAGGATTTTATTTTGCCAATAAGTCTATTCTGGAAACCAAAGATATAGATAGCCAAATTCATAAAATTGAGGCGCTGCGAAATCTTCAGGTATTTGCCACGGAGGTAGTCAATCCTCGAGAGATGCCGTTTAAAGCGGGCAGTTTAAAGAAAGATAAAAGCGCATATTTTTCAATACAGTTTGAATTTTATGTAAGTAATTATTCTAAAAATCCAGAAAATCTTTTTCAAACTGGCTCATTTAATTCTGGAATTAGGGTTGAGCAATATGGAAAAAGTCTAAGCATTATTTACTCTGACGCAATAGGAAAGGGTCAATATAGCATCATTGAATTAACAAATAACTTAAAGCAGGGGAAACTTTACTCGCTTAAAATCCAAGCCCTGACCAAGGAATTTTTAAGAATTAACTTTAATGGTGAAATCACCACTATAAAATCGCCAACACTGGTATTTTCGACCCAAGATTTTTTAATTGGAGGTGGATTTGATGATCAAAGAAATTATTCAGGAGAATTAATCAATGTTGTTTTAAAAAAAACAAATTATCACTCACTGATAGCATCAGCTTTGCGTAAGTACCCAAAGGATGTGGGTGAGGCGCTGAGCTTTATATCGCAAATAGGGATTTTTCTTGCTGCACTTATTTTTCTTGCTATAAGAAAATTAAGAATTTCACATTTTTATACGATCAATAAAAGTTATAAATTTCTACTTTTATTGATTTTTGCTCAAGTAGTGCTGCTAATTTATTTTCCTTTTTACAGATTTGTAATCCTAGGATATTTATTTTTATATACACTAGGCTTTCCATTTCAGAGTCATCTAATTCCAAAATATTTTAATTCAGATAAATATCTTTGGGTATTTTCTCCATTGGTGGGATTAGGAATTTTATCTTTAGTTGGGGCCTACTTCATCTCATTTAATATGCAAATAAAGTTATTGGTTATTTTGCCGTTGTTAAGTATTTTGGGGTGGGCGTTTTTTCAAAGAAATTCACTGGTGGCAGTATTTAAAGAGATGATTGATATTAAGAATCTGCTATTTGACAGAATTCATGATGTATTTATGTATTTAACTCTATGCATCACTCCAATTATTTTTATATTGTCATATCCAGCTTTATCAATAGATGGGCTAACAACTCCCGTTAGAGTCGGTCCGGACGCTGCACTTTACGCAAGTATGAGCCAATATTTATTGGATGGAGGAACCTGGTTCGAGGCAAATCTAAGGGCTCAACAATTTCTTGGAATGACTGCGGGGGAAATTACGCGTTATACAAACGCAACCATGAGTTGGCCATTTATGTATTTTTATAGGTGGGGATTGGCGACCTTTCAGTCAGTCTTTTTACTCATAAATGGGTTAGACCACATCTACAGAGTCCTGTTTACTTCATTGATACTTCCTTATTTACTGACTGGCGGGATAGTTTATTACTGGTTAAGAGAGAGATTTCAGCTATCAGTATTTATTGCTGTCAGCGGAGCAATCGGCTTTATTTTTAACGCCAACCTTCTAAATTTATGGTTCGAGGGATTTTATGGGAACGCATTCTCCTTGTGTTTCTATGCATTTTTATATCTTGCAATTGATGCCTATAGTGCTGATCAAAAGATTGCGCTTAAGGAGCGTAGTGGACATTTAATTCTTATAGTATTTATATTTTCTGTAATATTAGTGAGTTATGGAGAGGGGCTTATTTTTGTTCTGCCACCCCTTATTGCAATGCATTTTTTATGCAACTTGATAATTTACAAGCATATCAATGTGAGGCTATATGCTTATTTATTAGGAGGCATGTTAATTGCAATAATCATATTACTTCCATGCCGCTTCTTGGTTGACTGGATAATCCTCTCCATTAAGCAAATTACAGAAGAAGGTGGCAACGGATATCCTCAGCCATATTGGGCTCTAGCAAATGAAATTCTAGGTTTGAATAATTTATATGCACAAGTAGAGAGGTTTAATGGGGGGATTGCATTTACTCGCTCCCATTTTAATTCAGTAATTGCAGTCAGTTCGACCTTACTTGTTTTGGGTGTGCTTTTCTGGTATTTTTTCAGAGAGAAGATAAGGTCGACCTTCGGATTAAGTGCTTACTTGCTAATAGGGGCTTTTGGGCTGTATATATACAAAACCAGTCCAATGAATAATTATGGGTTCATGAAAATGTATATTTTCATACTCCCCATTCTTTTTGTCTATTTTTGGGCGACGTTAAGCCTTATTGCTTCTAAATCAAAGTATAGAATCTTCTTGGCTAACCCTAAAATGCTAATTGCATCTTTTGTGGTTTTAATCACATTGAATGGATTGAGTTACATTCTTTCTTATGAAAAAAATTCCACAAAAATTCCCGTATCGTATTTTAAAGACCATGAAATATTTAAAGATATTAATCTAGATAATGCTGTCATTTATTCCCTAGCCAAAACCAAATTTCCTTTTATTCTTCCTGCAATAATTCCTGGAGAATGGGTTACATATGCCTGGGATGGTAAAAATTTTAAGACGGATCAATATTTTCAAAAGTATCTTAATAGAAAGATATTCTTATTGTATGAGGGGGTGTGCGATATTGATGGTGCGGATAGCCCCCCATTAAACCAGATATTGACAGGGCAAACTTTCTCCCTGATTGACTCCAATTTATTTGTAAGTGACTTACTCGAAGAAGGGGTCTTTAGTGCTAGCAAACTCCAAAATTTAAAGATGACTGAATTTTGTAAAAAGATGCAAGCCGAGAATCAATAATTTCTTCTGCAAATAAAGAGAGTTGAGGTTGGGGAAATTGCACGTTTTAAAGTTATTGTGTAGTCCTTTTCAGCCAAGCAATTTTTTTCTATAAAGGCGATTATTTTTCTTTGGCCAAGTGGATTCCCCTTTCTAAAAAGTCTTTCATGTGCCTCTAATGCTTCATTTGGTAGCTGTAAATAGGCAATCAGGTTTGGAGGAGTTTCTGAAATTCTACTAGCCTCAAATTCTGCATCACGATCATTTAAGAAGTCGAACCAACCAATAACAGCTTTAGAGGCTGGTAATTGATTGGCAAGCAGATAAATTATGGGAATATTTGGAAAAGAAAAAACCTCACCATTTTCGATGTTCTCTTTCAGAGTACCTACAATGGCGGTATAGTTCTCATAGTCATCTTTGTTCAAATAAATGCCGCCTAAGATTGGGTGTTCCATTTTTAGGGCTGCTGTTCTAGCATCTCCTTCGGATGTTCCCCACCATGAGTATGGTCTATCAAATTTTGAATAACATAGAGCGGTTGATAAGAGTAGAGACGTATAAAAAACAATCCCAATGCCAAGAAATGGCATAGAGTTTCGTTGTATTACCCAGGCGGTACACCAACTCAGAGCTACGAATGCACTAATTTCAGAGAGTCCGGCAGATGTGCCATTGCCAAAAGTGATGCCTAGAGCGCCAATTGCAAGAATAATGGTTGCCTTAGGGGTTGTCTTCGGTGATGAAGATAGTCTCCCAAATATTCCAACCGTTAAGAATAGGACAATCCAAGCAATACTAAGAGGGATGATATAGTTTATTAGGTGCACCCCCTTTTCGAAGAATAGACTCTTCAGCGTGTGGTCGTTATTCCACGCTAATGAAATAACGAATGCATAAAGTAATGCAAAAATAAAGAGGCAAAGCAATTCACGTACTTGAAAGTTGTACCTATCCATTGTTTTTTTGCAAAAAGAATTCTTACTTAAGAGAAGTAATAGTAATCTGGAAATAAGGAATAGAGGTGCGAATTTATACAGAATTTCTAATAGCTGTTGTCCCAGTACAGCGGTAAATAGGCCACGAATCCAGCCACTTAAAATATCTTCTAATCCACCTTTCGCAGAAATAGAATTAAATAATATTTGCGAAAAAAAATCTTTAAGTGCGCCATTAGTCGAGAGATACACTAGAACAAGCATAGCTGGAGTTAGGGAGCCAATTAAAAATGAGACCCAGTTGATAAATAGACTCTTTCTATTAAATCGGTTATTGCTCAAGATATACAAAAATGCAAGGAAAATACTAAATACAATAAATGCGCCATTACTTTGTTTTATCAAAAAGCAGCAACTTGCAAGAAATCCGGAAAAAAGAATATATATTTGAGCATGATCTTGACCAAGACTTGTTGCTTTTAAACGATCTGATGCGACAATAAGAAAATAAATCGATATCAGTGCGAATAAAGTGAGTATTTGAGTAAAGTCATAAGAAATAAAAGCAACGCCCCTTTGAATATAAAAAACTCCAATGGTGGCGCCAATGAAGCTGGGAACTGGTGAAAAAATACGTTTCAGAATTTTGAATAAAACTAGAGCCATTAGCGCAATTACAAAAAAACCAAGTATTCGCAATGACAAGAGCGATGGGCCAAAAATATATTGGAAGAGTGCAATGATCCAGGTATATAGCGGAGTAAGATAGAGATAAAAGTCCTTATATGGAACTCTTCCGTCAATAACTAAATTTGCATAGACTGAAAACCAGCCCTCTGTAATTGGTAAAAAGTAAAAATTTGAATAAAAATTGTAGTAAGAAACAACTCCCAGTAAGGCAAAGATTGAGAGACTATCTAAAGAGACAATCTTTTTTGTACAAAATCTAAAAAAGTCAGTCATTTTTGCAAGCTAAATCAGGCTTTTTTATGTAAAACAGGAGTTCATATGGGCCAATTTTTTTAGTTGATTCCAAGTAAAAGTAGTTATTGAATATTAAATTAAGTGCTGGAAGTTCGGAAGAAACTGATCCAGGTTGATGAATTAAAATTACTTGATCGTGAGGATTAGAACATAGGTATCTGTTTAAAATTTGCTCCTTTCGATTTTGAGAAATCGGAGGCATTACAAGTTGAAGCGGGGTCGGGAGCCATGTTCTTTCAGATAAGTCCATATTTAATTTAGGTGATACTGCACTGTCGCCTAGATACACTCTCGGCATCATTCCTTTTGGATCAATTTGTTCGATAGCATTACTTAGTTCGTCTGATTTATGAAAAAGATTTGTTGATATATCTTTATTAAAAGATTTAAAGGTGACTGATTTTTGCCAAAATGAGTTTATATAAAAAGTACTAAGAATTAAAAAAAGTAGCGGGAATACAGCGGCAGAAAGCGGTCCGTATGGGAGATTGTGGTTAATTCTCTTGGCCTGTAGTAGCCCAATAAGA
>Ga0214921_10010418_pt1 | contig 11506 bp, 8 predicted proteins | sample LL1505_MetaG_FD_177992 | JGI IMG/M metagenome (GOLD analysis project Ga0214921, IMG submission 177992) | Freshwater microbial communities from Lake Lanier, Atlanta, Georgia, United States - LL-1505 | ecosystem: Environmental > Aquatic > Freshwater > Lake | place: USA: Georgia | collected 2015-05-28
TTCGATCCTCGATGTCCGGCCGCTGATGGTAACGTCGATGGGCAACGACCGTGCCTGGGGCTGGACGAACAACGTCGGCGGCGGTGACTTCTTCAGACTTTTCGACCGCTCCGGCCGCCGCGTGCCGCACGGTCGCATGAAGACCGCCTACGAAAAGCAGGGGCCGTGCCTCACCGAGGTCACCTATGCCGGCCAGGTCGGCAAGGAGATCGAACATGCCGAGACGGTGAGTCTCGCTCGGACCGACGACATCGTCCGCGGCGTCTATTCGGTAAGGATGGATGTGAAGCAGCCCGTTGATTTCTCCCGGCTGGTGCTCTTCCAGATCGGTGCGGATACCTACAGCTACACGGGTGAGCGGAAGATGGCGGTCGGCGACGTGACGGGGCTGGTACGCGAATGGGACACGCAGTGGGGTGGCGACGGGTATCGCACGTCGCCGCTCGAGTGCGTGGGCGAGGTGCCCTGGGTGTCGCTCCACGAGGCGGTGCGACGATCGGGGGCAGAGCGGGGCGCCTGGGCGAACCGCGGCATCGTCATCCGGGAGTGGCGGGCGCGGCTGGGCGGCAAGGACGCCCGGCCGTGGGTCGCGGAGCATGGAGCCGTAGCCGGTGGCAAGGCGACCTCGACGCTCGATATCGTGCCGCCGCCGGATGTCACGCAGCTCGAGGCTGGCGACTTCGTGGAGGCGACGATCGAGCACCTGGTGCTGCCGCAGGCGGCCGCGGACTATTACGGACCGAACGAGCCGCTGCGGGCGGCGCTTGCCACGATGCACGACAGTTGGCGGCTCGCGCACCGCGAGGCGGTGGGCAACGCGCGGCGAGTGAAGGTGCGGAAGGGCCGTCTCGTACGACTCCATCCGGATGTGCGGGTGACGGCGGAGGATGGCCGCGCCGAGTTTACGATCACAGGCGGGATCGGATACGTGCCGATCACGGTGAAGGGGCTGCCGACGCACCGCGGCGGCACGTTCACGATTGACGGCACGCCGTACGACCAGGCCGTGCACGGCAACGACTTCTGGCAGACCGACTTCGATCCCGAAACCGGCACATGGAGCCAGACGGTGACGGTGCCATTGCCGGAATCCGCGGACCATACGATCGGGTTCGGCGCCGCATTGCCCTAGCAGTCCGCGTCGGTAGGCCGTGCGACCAGGTCGTGCACGGACCGTATTCCCTTGCTTGCGCTGCGGGCTTGGATGGAGTGCGGGCTTGGATGGAGAGCGGGTGCCATGCAAGCCCGAAGCGCGAGCGAGAGGAATCCGCGTTGCGAACAAAACTGGCTGCGTCCACTTGTTCAGGGACGCAGTTCCAGTTCGGCCCAGGTCGTGGGGTCGCCCTCCCACGGGAACTCGGGCGGCGCGAAGGCGGGCACGCGGCCGAGTCGCCGGTCGATCACCGCCGCGAAGAAGCCGAGTCGCGGAATCTCCAGCGGATCCCAGCCGGGCAGCGCCGCCGCCGTGATTTGGGCATCGATCTCCCAGCCATCGGCCGTGAGCTTGCTTTCGATCGGCACCGAGCCGACGGGGAGGTCGGTCGGCATTTCGCTCGTCCGCGGGATGACGGCCGCCACGGCCACCGGCCGGTCGGCGCCGCGGCCGCCGCCGGTCGGCAGGAGCGCGAGCCGGCGGCAGTAGCGGCCGGCGCGATGGCTCTCGCCCGTGGGACGGGTGGCGATCCAAAGATGGAGGCCGTCGCTGTCCTCGGGGCGGGTCGGCTGGCACCACCGCGTGGCCCCCACGCCCCGCGCCACGGCTCGCACCGCCAGTCCCTCTTCATTCCATGCCAGCCACAGATCCAGCAGATTCGGCACATTCGCCACCGGTGCCAGGCCCGGCAGACGGCAGGACTCGTCGAGGTCCCAGGCCGTGGGGGGCCAGAGTTTCTTCCGTCTCCGGCAGGGGAGTCGAAAGCGAAACAACGCGGCGGGATTAACGAGGGCACACATGGCAGGAGTTTACGAACTATATAGTAAGAGACCGTGGCCCACCGCCCATGCCGGAAATTGCCGGGAAACCGGCGCCAGCAATCGGCACCAGAAACCGAGAGAACGTCCCGCCCATGCGTGTGCTGCAGGTGGCCAGTGAGGCGACCCCCTTCGCCAAGACCGGCGGGTTGGCTGACGTGGCCGGTGCGTTGCCTGAGTCGCTCGCCCACCAGGGCTGCGACGTCACGCTCGTGATCCCGGCCTACCGGGAGGTGTTTTCCAAGGGGCTGCCGCTCGAGCCCACCGGGATCACCTTCGACGTGCCGCTCGGCACGCGGCAGCTGCCCGCCCGGATCTTCCGCTGCATCCTTCCCGGTTCACGGGTCGAGACGCTGCTCGTGGCCAACGACGAGTGCTTCGACCGCCCCTCGCTCTACGGCGGGGCCGAGGACTACACCGACAACTCCGAGCGGTTCATCTTCTTCTCGCGGGCCGCCATGGAGCTGGCCGCGCGGCAGGAGCGGCCCTACGACATCATCCACTGCCACGACTGGCAGACCGGCCTCGTGCCCGCCTATCAGAAGCTGCTCTATTCATCGTCGGCCGCGGTGCAGCATGCCCGCACCGTGATGACGATCCACAACATGGCCTACCAGGGGCTCTTCTGGCACTGGGACATGCTGCTCACCGGCCTCGACTGGAAATACTTCAACTGGCAGCAGATGGAGTTCTGGGGGCAGCTCAACCTGCTCAAGACCGGCCTTGTGTTCGCCGACTGGCTCACGACGGTGAGCCCGACCTATGCCCGCGAGATCCAGCAGGCCCCCGGCGGCTGCGGACTCGAGGGCGTGCTCGCCGCGCGAAGCGATGTGCTCACTGGCATCGTCAACGGCATCGACACGGTCGCCTGGGATCCGCGGACCGATCGCCACATCCCGCGGCCATACTCTGAGCAGGACTTCGCCGACGGCAAGTATGCGGCCCGCGTGGCGCTCGCCGTGCGGCTTGGGCATGCGGCCCCCGACCCGCGGCCGCTGGTGGCTTTCGTCGGCCGGCTCGTCGATCAGAAGGGGATCGATCTCGTCGTCGACCTGCTCGGCCGGATGGCTGGCAGCGGGCGGGCCCGCTTCGTGGTGCTCGGCACCGGTCACAATCATGTCGAGGAATCGCTCCGCCGCGTAGCCGCCGCGTTTCCGGGAACGATCGATCTTGTACTGGGGTTCGACGAGGGGCTCGCGCATCTCGTGCAGGCCGCCGCCGACATCATGCTCGTGCCGAGCCGCTACGAGCCGTGCGGGCTCACGCAGCTCTACGCGCTGCGTTACGGCGCGCTGCCCCTTGTGAGAGCCACGGGCGGCCTGGTCGATACGGTCATCGACACCACGGCCGACACGCTTCAGAACGGCACGGCCAACGGATTCGTGTTCGAGGCGTACGACTCGCATGCGCTCGAACACGCCGTCTGGCGTGCCTTGGATGCCCATGCCAACCGCGATCTGTGGAGCGGGCTCGTCCGGCGGGCGATGCTGCAGGACTGGTCGTGGGACTCGAGCGGCCGCGAGTATCTGCGGGTCTACGAACGGGCCCGGGCCTACCAGACGTAGCCGCTCCACGGATCGACCGCGGCGGTCAGCCGCGTGCTGCCAACCTCGACCGTCGGTGCATCGAGACGGTGCACCTTCACCTCGCCGGCCGAGACCGAGTAGAGAAACTCGCCGATGCGGACGCTTCGTTGCACGGGGCCGTCGTGCGTGATCTCGCCGAGGTTCGTGAAGCCCTCGGTGGAGTGCGTGTCGACCTTGAAGACGACCAGGCCGTTACTGCCCGCCCACCAGTCGCCCTGCTGCACGGGCAGGGCGAGGATGCCCTGCTGGGCGAACCAGGAGAGCGCGTGATGGTCCCAGAGGGCGGCCGACCACGACTGCCAGCCGTCTCCCGCGAACGTGTAGGTCGCGGTCCGCTGCGGATTGGCGGGGTCGCCGACGTCAAAGATTGAGAGCTGCAGGCCGAGCACGCGGCCGGTGGCTGGATCGACGTCGCGGCCGATGCCCAGCAGGTGTGTGGCGTCGAGCGGGTGCAGGTAGGACGAGAACCCAGGCACCTTCAACTCGCCGACGACCCGCGGCTTCGCCGGATTGGCGAGATCGATGACAAACAGCGGATCGACCTGCCGGAACGTGCTCACGTAGCCGCGGTCACCGATGAAGCGGACCGAGTAGATCCGTTCGCCCGGGGCGAGCCCGGTCACGCTGCCGATCGTCTGCAGGTTGCCGGCAGACGCGGCGAGCGCGTAGATGCCGCTGGAGGCGTTGCCGCCAAAGCCGCTGGTCGTCGCCACACGGAGCAGGCCTTCGTCGCTCTCATCAAGCGAAAACTGATTGAGCGTGACACCGGGCACGGCGCCCATCGCCGTCAGCGGCACGTCGGCATCCTCCAGGTTGAACTGGTAGATGTTCGTGGTCGAGCCGGTGTCACTCGCATCCCACCAGTTGCCCCAATGGGTGGCGGAGACATAGAGATTCGAGGTGGAGGCATAGACGCTGCCTGAGACGCCGGCGACCGTGGTCGTCGTCTCGGGGCCCGCGGTGTCGTCATCGACGTCGAACGACACGACCGACAGCAGGTTGTTGTCCGTCGCCTTGACCGGCAGGTAGGTGTGGCCTGCCGTGAGCAGATCGCTGGTCGTCGTGCCGCCTCCCGTGGCGGTGACAGTGAAGTGAGGCAGGGCCACAGTGTCCCAGGCCTTCTCCAGACGGTCGCGGTAGCTCGCCTCGTCTTCATAGACATACCGCGTGCCATCGCTGGGGAAGGGAGCAATGCTGATCGAGATCGGCATATCGATCGGGAGAGGGCTCGCGGCAATGCTCGTGCCGGGATCAAACGGCTCGGGAACAATCGGCATGGGGTCAATATGGATGGGAGGCGGGATCGTGATCACCGCCGGGGCGGGAATGTCGAAAGTGTCCTGCGTGACGACGAGCACGCGGCCGTCGATGGCGCGGGCGTCGACGAGCCAGCCATCGAGCGTGGTCTTTTCCAAGATGGTTGGACTGGCCACGGCAGAGACGTCGATGACCGTCACGTTGACATGCGGCTGCCAGGTGTGGTTCCACCACGACAAAGCGGAGACGCCACCGCTTGTGTCAGTGTCAGCGACCGGCGCCCAGGTGTCTTCCTGTGAGATGACTGTGAGACGCGTGCCGTGCAGGAAGAGCGAACGCTCCCAGCCCGGCGTCGTGATGTGGCTCACGACGCCCAGCGCGTCGGCAGGCAAGGCGTTGACGATGTCGACGCCGTCACCGGCGAGCACGAAGAGATGCTCGCCGTCGGTTTTCACGAGGTCGCCCTCGTCGACGCCGGCGACCTGATTGTTGGTGCCCGAGAAATCACCCGTTTTGGCAGGGCTGCTCGCCGTCGATCCACTCGCGACGCTCGCATCGCTCATGGCGACAGTCCAATACCGCCACGGCCAGGCATCTTCGCCGAGTTGACCGCCCCACTGCGCCATTGCCGTGTCGATGTACCACGACTTGAGCTGGTCGAGGTTGTCGGTCTGCCGGAGGGGGTTGGTGCTCTCGTTGCCGATGAGTCGCTCGCCCGCGGCGAGCCTGACTCGGTCGTTGGCCCTCGAGCCGTAGAACGCGTCGACACCCGCGCCGCCGTCGAGCGCGTTTTGCCCTGCGCCGCCCCGGAGCGTGTCGCGGCCGGCGTCGCCCTGGAGCGTGTCGTTGCCCAGGCCGCCTGCGAGCGAGTCGGCACCGGCACCGCCGCGGAGCGTGTCGTTGCCACGGCCGCCGCTCAGCGTGTCGTTGCCCGGCCCGCCGACGATCGTATCGCTGCCGTCACCGCCGGTGATCGTGTCGTTGCCGGTGCCGCCGTCGAGGATGGTCTTGATCCGGGTGCTGCCCGGGATGTTGATCGTGATCGTGTCGTCGCCGGCGCCCCCGACGATGCGGATGGTGGTGACCCTCGACTCCCGGATCGTGCCGACGATGATGCCGTTCACGGTCGCCCGCAACTGCGTGGCATTGGCGGGATTGCGATCGACCAGGATCGTGTCGTTGGGGTGGGCGGGATCGGAGTCGCCGGTGATGCTCCAGGTGCCGTAGGCCTGACTGACGGCCAGCGCGAGCCGAGGCTCGAGCGACTCAACCTGCGGCTGCAACCGCGTGGCCTGCGTCGCGGCCTGCAGCGCGACCGAACGGCGGCGGGAACGGCGGGGCTGACGACGCATGGCTGGTGTTCTCCGGAAATGACGCCGCGTGGCGGGGGCAAGAGCCTTCCGAGGGGACGCTAGAGTCCCCCCCTGCCGGGGTCAAAGCCAATGAGTCTACGCTGCAAACAGGGGCGGGTTCAAACGCCCGGTAGCGCCCATGTTTCCACGGTATCCAGGGGGGCGGATGGACCGGGCAAACCGGGGAGGTTGTGTGCGACGCTGCCGCCGCGGCCCTCAGGGCGGAAGCCGCAGCGGTTCGCCGACCGAAACAATCGGTATGAAGAGCACACTCCGTTTCTGCGCGATGCTGCTGGCCGTCGGCTGCGTGATCGCGTCTCTCCCTGCAGCGGCTGCCGAGTTGAAGAAGCCCTGTCACTCCTGTGGCCCATGCGGCGGGGCAGGTGGCACCGTCACGCCCTATGGTGACACTGGCTGCGGTCCGCGGTATTGCGGCGCCAAGCATGATGAACTCTGCGGCCCCGATCCGTGCGATGCGTGCAACCGGTGGCGGGGCTGTAACGGCGCGCACGAGCGACCCGACGTGCTGGCCCCGTGGCAACTGCCCCCCGGCCGTGGCTTCCAGACGGCGGCAGATGTCGGCTACGCGGGCAACGGCGGCGGCGGTGCCTGTCTCGAATGCCGGAAGCCGATCTATCGGCTCTGGTGAGTCTCGCTATCGGCTCTGGTGAGTCTCGCTATCGGCTCTGGTGAGCACGCTGGCGAGCCGCGAGCGTCGCCGCAAACGTGATCTCGTCGCCCCGCTCCCGGCAGACCGCGAGCAGTGCGTCCCACGAGTTGGCGGCGGTTGCCAGTTCCACGAGTGACGGCAGCATGCCACTGGCGAGCATCGTGCTCGGCATCGGTCCCTCGGCGGGCCGTTCGAGTGCGGCGTGGAGCGCCTCCGTGGGCCGGCCCAGCCGCGTGAGCAGGAGCACGAGCGTGTCGGAGGGGAGCGTGCCCGAATCTTCGAGGCGGGCTCGCGCGGCCGAGCGTCGGAAGAAGCTGATTGCCCGATCGACATCGTGGCCGAGCTGTGCACCGAAGAACAGCCGCGACGAATCGCCCACGTTCTCGAAGGGCGGCTCGCCCGGATAGACAACGTCTGAGGGCAGCCGGCAGGCATAGCAGGCCAGTTCCCAGGCCTCACGGATCACATCTGGATCGGTGCAGACTCGCGCGATGCGGAGCACCGACTGCAGGTGTGACACGTCGACATGGATCGAGGCATCGTCCTCACCGCCGACCTCTCGAAGCAGATCGAGCAGCGGGATGATCGAGGCCACGGACGTGTCTGCGGCATCGACTCCTGCACCGCGCTGCGTGAGATCGGCAGCCAGTGCAGCGGCCACCTCGCGATGCAGATGATGCACGAGCACGCCGGCGGCCGGTGCCTGCCGCCGCGCGGGCAGCCGCGAGACCGCCTGCTCGTAAGCGGTGATCGAGTTGCAGGTGCCCTGCGTGCGGATGATGAGGTCGATGCCGAGCGCCGGATCGAGCCCCTCCCAGAGCGCCACGTGCACGATCTCTTGGAGTCGGGCCGCGGTCTCCTCGTCGTCGAGGTTCTGGAGGTTCTCCTGAGAGCCGATGATGCCATGGGCCAGACTTTCCAGTTTCTCGGCCACCTCGGCCGGTGCGGCAGCGGCCCGCAGATACATCCAGGCGGCAGCCACCTGACCCGCTTCGAGCAGCGGCCAACCCACCTCGCGGCAGGCGGCGAGCGACCGTTCGTCGAGCTGATCGCGGACTGCGGGCGAGAGATCGCCCTGTGCTCCCTCTCCTCGCAGTTCTCCCGTCGCCGGCAGGCCCAGTGCGATGCGGGCCTGGAGGAGTCGCAGGTCGAAGAGGGCATGCCAGCGGCCGCGGGCCTTGAGCGACGCGGCCAGCGTGTCGAACATCGCCGCGGCTCCGGCGGCGTCTGCTGTGGCGGTAAGCTGCGCGAAGATGTCGTCGGGATCGGACGAAGAGTCTGTCATGAGTGGTTTCCAGCTTGTCGTACGGCCTCATAGGCGAGCACGGCGGTTGTGGCCGAGACGTTGAGGCTGTCGGCGGCGCCGGCCATCGTGAGACGGACCGACTCAAGATGAATCGTGCCGGCGCTTGCGGCCTGCTGCCAGGCGTCGGAGATGCCGTGGGCCTCGCTGCCGAGCAGAATCGCCGTGCGGCCCGCCAGCCGGGCCTCGTGCCAGAGAATCGTTCCCGTGGGCATGGCGGCGATGACGCGGCGGTCGCGGGCCGCGCACCAAGCGATCGTGTCGCGGGTCGAGACCGCTGCCAGCCGCACGGTGAAGACCGTGCCGAGGCTCGCGCGGATCACGGCGGGGTTGGCCGGGTCGGTGCGGCCATCGCAGACGATGACGCCGGCCAGCCCGGCCGCATCGGCTGTCCGCAGGATGGCCCCGAGGTTGCCAGGTTTTTCCACGCCCTCGATGACGAGCACAGGCCGGTCGTTCGCGACGGCAAACTCTGGAAGTGATCCAGCCCGATAGCGGGCCACTGCCACGACGCCTTCGTTGCGGCTGCCGAAGGCGATCCGCTCGAAGGCCTTCCGCGACAGGCCCGTGATCCGCGTGCCGCCTGCCGCAAGGTCGGAGAGGCACGGTTCGTCGGGAGTGTCGTGTGATGCCGCGGATTCTTCTTGCAGCAGGGCCGCAGCCGAGTCGGCATCGACAAACACCTCGTCGATGGCCACGCCCGCTCGAGTCGCGCGGGCCAGTTCCCGCCGGCCATCGATAAGTGTCTGGCCGGTCTCCCGACGGGCATCGGCATCCCGCAGCCGCGCGGCTTCACGCACCCGCGGGTTGGCGGCACTCGTGATGGTGTCGTGTGGGATCATGGCGAAGAGATTCTGATCAGCCGGGTGAGCGTCGGGCGAAGTCGCCCAGCTCGATCGTGCGGCCGGCGGCGTCGGTGCAGGTGAGCGGGCCCGACTCGAACCGTCCGGATGGGAAAACCTCTGTCAGTGTGTCGCGGAGCCGCCGATGATGCCAGCGGGTCGAATGGCAGGTGAGCAGGACGGGGCCTGAGGGGGCCGCGGAACCAGGAAAAGTCGATGCGGCGGTGAGTTCCGCGAGATCGGCCACGAGTGGCACGAGGTCGCGGTCGATGGCAAACGCCTGGCCTTTCGGTCCGTGGCCCCACGACGGCGGATCGAGCACGACGCCGTCGTATCGCGTGCCGCGGCGGAGTTCCCTGGTGACGAATGTATGGGCGTCTTCGCAGACCCAGCGGATGGAGGCGCCGGCGAGCCCCGAGGCTTCCGCGTTGCGACGGGCCAGCGCGATCGCCTGCCGCGAGGCGTCGACGTGCACGACCTGGGCACCGGCTGCAGCCATGGCGAGCGTGGCGGCGCCGGAGTGGGCGAAGAGCGAGAGCATGGTCGAGCCCGCGGGTGTCTCCCGTGCCAGCCACTCCCATTGGTCGGCCTGTTCGAGGAACACGCCAATCTGGCCCGACGGGGCAGGGCGGACCTCGAGCGACAGGGTCGCGGCCGCGAGCGGCACGGCCACCCGCCAGGGGTCGGGCAGGGGAGCGGTGAAGGTCCATTCGCCAGAGCGGCCGGGGCCGATGGCGGCATGAAAGATGGCCGCGGCGTCGGTCCAGTGGGCGGTGCGGCGGCGGGGGAGGTCTGGCTGGAGCAGCGGTCGGTCGACGAAGACGTTTCCCAGCAGTTCCAGCCGCCGGCCATGGCTGGCGGCGTCGGTGCCGAAATCGACGAGGGATGGATCGCGAAACTTTCCGGAGGCTGGGGCGTTCATGTCAGCAGCAGCATACTGTTGACCGCGATGCCGCCACGCAAAGAGCGGCAATTTTCGGTAAAAACCAGGAGAATCGACGATGAATCGCACGTGGAAATGGCTGGCCGTGGCTGGGTGTGTGGTGGCGCTTGGGACCGTGGCTGGCCGGGTTCATTTCGCGCGGGCGGCCGAAGAGGGGCCTGCCTATGAGCGGTCTTCCGAAGCAGGCGATGCCGCCAGCCGCCTCGATCGAATCATCGAAAAGCTCGACCGCGTCGTCGACCGGATGAACGCCGAGCGAATGGGGCCCCCGGGGCCACCGCCGCATCGCGGCCGTGGAGAGCATGGCGGGCCTGCCGAACATGGCCCGCGTGGGCCCCGTGAACGTGGCGAACGTGGCGAACGTGGCGAACACGGCGACCACGCGGGGCCCGGCCCGTGGAGCGAAGGCCGTCCTCCCCGTCCGCCGCGGCCCGACATGCCTCCGGAGATGCGTGAGATGATCGAGAGTCGGCTGCAGGAGGGCAGGAAGCGGATGGAGCAGGCCCGCGAGAAGTTCCGCGAGCTTGAAGAGCGGGTCAAGAAGCTCGAGGCCGAGATCGAGCGGCTCAAGGCCGCGTGAATCCTACTGCGATTTTCGATCGATCCCGCAGCAAACACAGTGGTTTGGCAGGGCCGGCGCCGGGATGTACACTTTAAAAATTCCCGCCGATCGACCTGCCGCTTGAGTGCAGGTCCGCGTTTGACGGTCGGTTTTCTCGCTCCCGAGAAGGCCGCCGAACGGCGACGCGGGTGTTTCCCTCTGTGAGTCCGTCGAGGATTCGTCCATGGGATGCACCGCCCCGGTAATCGTATTGGCCCGTCGTGCCTGTCTCGCGTGTCTTGGTCTGGCGGCTCTTGTCTGCCTGCCGGGAGATCAGTTGGCGCACTCCGCCGACTCGAGCCTCGACTTCAACCGCGATGTGCGGCCGATCCTCTCCGACCGTTGCTTCGCCTGCCATGGCCCCGATGCCGAAGACCGGCAGGCGGGGTTGAGACTCGACGACCGGGGTGCCGCCAGTGCCGCGCTCGAAAGCGGCTCTACGGCGATCGTGCCGGGCAAGCCTGACTCCAGCGAGATCCTCGCCCGGGTCACGAGCACCGATCCCGACGTGATCATGCCGCCGCCGCACGTCAACAAGCCGGTGACGCCAGCCGAGGCCGAGATTCTTCGTCGGTGGATCGCCGCAGGTGCGGAGTATCGCGGCCACTGGGCGTTTGAACGCGTGCAGCGGCCTGTCGTGCCTGCCGTGAAGAATGCTGCATGGCAGAAGACGCCGATCGACCAGTTCATTCTGGCCAGGCTCGAACATGAAGGGCTCGTGCCGAACGCCGAGGCCGACCGCGTGGCACTCGCGCGACGGGTCGCGCTCGATCTTACCGGCCTGCCGCCGGTGCCCGCCGACGTCGACGCGTTTGTGGCGGATCAGTCGCCCGATGCGTACGAAAAATATGTCGATCGCATGCTGGCCAGCCCGCATTTCGGCGAACGGATGACAATCGAGTGGCTCGACGCGGCGAGGTATGCCGACAGCCACGGCTACCAGACCGATTCCAGCCGCTCCAACTGGCCATGGCGAGACTG
>Ga0214921_10010419_pt1 | contig 11504 bp, 7 predicted proteins | sample LL1505_MetaG_FD_177992 | JGI IMG/M metagenome (GOLD analysis project Ga0214921, IMG submission 177992) | Freshwater microbial communities from Lake Lanier, Atlanta, Georgia, United States - LL-1505 | ecosystem: Environmental > Aquatic > Freshwater > Lake | place: USA: Georgia | collected 2015-05-28
CGGCGGCAGCGGCGCCAGCGGCGGCGGCGGCGGCGCCGCCGCCAGACCCGCACGCCCGCACGAAAAAGTCACCCCCTATCGCAAAGCTGGCCATAGCGGTGCCCGAAGAGGCCCCGTCTTCGCTGAAGGTGGGAGGCGTGTTTTCGCCCTGCGAGGGCTACACGCCGCGGGCCGGCTTCAACTACGGAATTGACTCTGATGAAGAGGCGCCGCGCCCGCCCGTGCGGGGCGCGGCGGCGCGGCGCAACACTCGCGTGCAGCAGGCGCCCTCAGCGGCGGCGCCTGCGCTGCCTTCAGCGGCGGCGCCTGCAATGGCATCTGCGCCTGCAACGGCATCGGCGCCCGCACCAGCGCCGCCTGCACCCGCACAGCCGCCCGCGCCACAGCCAGCGCGCGCGACCGGCTTCAAGCCGCAGCGGCCCCTGCCGACTCCGGGGCCGTACCCTTTAGGGGGGTACCCAGCGCCGCCGTGCGCGCCCCCCTGGTATGCGGCCCGGAAAATTGAAACTCGGGCACAAAATATACACTTGGTGGAAATGCGGCTGTCTTGTAACATCGACCGAATCCTGGGCGAACTGTCGCCGCGCCTCAACATCCACTTATTGTACAAGATGCTGACCGACCCCGAAGTCGGGCAGAACTATATGTGGCTCGTCGGCCAGGTCTGGCTCGAGTGCGGCCGACAGGGCGCGCTCCCCCTCCTCCACCGGATCCTCGCTTTCTCGCGCCTGCGGGGAAACCATATCGAGTGGTTTGAAGAACGAATTGCGAACCGTATCCGAGTCTACCTCGAAGTGTATGAGAATCCATCGAGTTCTCCGGGGACGCAACATCCGGGGACGCAACATTCGGGGACTCAAAATCCGGCGCACACTACATTCACTGGCGAGGGCGAGACTCTCGACCAAGCAATTGTTTGCACAATCCATGAGGCGTTTCGCGCCCTGCACGGGCGCATGCCCGAGCCCCTATGGCCATTACAGGGTAGCCCCGGCCCGCTCAACTTCGGCGCGTCCTCTGGTGTCCCCTCGCCGCACCACTTCCAGCGCATGATGTCGTCGCCAAATATTTCAACCGACGCTGAAAGTAATGACTCACCTGCCGTTAAAAGCCCTATCCTGACGCCAATATATGGAAATGTGTTTTCTCCACTAGGGGCGCCGCCAAAATAATTGCCGCTCGCCGCGGCAAGGCGCGAAACTTGCCGGTAAGCGAAAACGATGCCATTTTTGCATTCTATTGAATTAGAATGCAAAAAATGGCATCGTTTTCGCTTACCGATTTGTCCCCTTCAATTCTTCGAATTGGGGTCGCGGTGAATTACAAAAATGATGCCATTTTTGCTTACTCCAATTCCTCATTTTTCCAATTCTTTCAGAATTGAGTTTGCGCCCGTGTTCGTGGCTTTTGAATGGGCATTTGCTTAATTATACGTGTCAACTGACAATTTCAAGAGTAATGACCGAACTTGTTGTCAGCAGCGTGACCGAGCACATGAAGACTAAGGGGATGTGGGCCGGGGGGCTCGAGCGTAGCATCATTCCCGACTTGCTGGGCGCGCGCTTGCTCGCTGGCGGCGCTGCTGGCGCTGGCGCTGCTGGCGCCGCCGCTGCTGGCGCTGCTGGCGCTGGCGCCGCCATCGCTGCTGCCGCCGGCGCTGCTGGCGCCGCCAGCGAAGCTAGCGAAGTCAGCGACGCCGCCAGCGATGCTAGCGAAGCCGGCGACAGCAGCGAAGCTGCCAGCAGCTTCGCGAGCGAGATCTGCATCGTCGAGATCCAGCAGCCGCACACGCCGGCGCTGATGAAGGGGTTCGACGAGACGCTCGTCAACGCGATCGACTGGTGCAAGAACAAAATCGACGTGACCTTCGACAAAGCCACCGGCCGCGTCACCGTGTTCAACGACGGCGCAGGCGTCCCCACGGGCCTGCACGCGGCGCAGAGCGCGGCGGCGGGCCGCCCCGTCTACATCCCGGAGGTCGCCTTCTGTGTCCCGCTCGCCGGGACCAACATCGAGAAGGCCCACGACAGCGTCAAGGGCGGGACCAACGGCATCGGCGCCAAGCTCACGAACGTCCACAGCGTCGAGTTCAGCGTCGAAACGGTCGCGGCCGCCACGGCCGCTGAGGCCGCGGCCGGCGAGGCCGGCGAGGCGCCGGCTGCCGCGGCCGCATCTGTCGCGGCCGCGGCGGCCGCCGCGGCCGCATCCGTCGCGGCCAAATCGAAGAAGAAGCCGGCGCTCCAGCTGTACAAGCAGACGTACCGCGACCGCCTCAGCGTGATCGAGCCGGCGGTAATTACGGCGGCCCCCAAGGGGGCGCGCCCCTACACGCGCGTGAGCTTCGTGCCCGCCTACGCCGCGCTGGGGTACGCGACCCCCCTGTCGGCGGCCGACGCCGACGACCTCGACTGCTGGCTGCGCCTGCGCACCTACCAGGCGGCGGCCTACAAGGGCGCGGGCGTCGCCGTGAGCTACAACGGCGCCCGCTGCGGCGCGACCGACGCCGCCGGCCTCGCGGCGGCGGTGCTCGCCGCCGCGCCCGGCGGCGGCGCCGTCTACGCGGCGCGGGCGACCGCCGCCGCCGAGCCCTGGCGGTCGCACCCCTGGGGCGTCGCCGTCGTGGTGCTCGCGGGGCCGGCGAAGCGCGCCCGCGTGTCGGCCGCGACGATGGCGGTCGTCAACGGGGTGATGACCAACCGCGGCACCCACGCGACCTACCTCCGCAGCCAGGTGTCCGAGGCGGTCAACGCGCGGCTGAAGGCGGCGGGCGCGCCCGCCGCCGGCCCCGCCGAGGCCCTCGCCGCCGTGCGCATCGTCATGGTCGGCGCCGTCCCCGGCGCCGAGTGGAGCGGCCAGCGCAAGGACGAGCTGCAGGTCGGCGCGCGCGACGTCGCCCAGTGGCCGGCGCTGCCCGCCAAGTTCCTCAAGGAGGTGGGCGCAGCGATCGCCGCCGGCCTCCTGCGCGCGGCCCCCGCCGCGGCCGCCAAGGCCGTCGTCCACGACAAGTACACGCCGGCGCGCTACGCCGGCAAGGCCCAGCGGGCGCAGACGCTCCTGTTCACCGCCGAGGGCGACAGCGCGATCACCCTCGTGCGGGCGGGCCTCACCCAGCAGCGGGGCGCGTCGCTCCCCGGCGGCCCCTCCCTCGACTGGTGCGGCATCATCAGCCTGCAGGGCGTGATCATCAACGCCAAGCGCGAGGTGACGCAGTTTGCGTCGGCGCCGGCAAACCAGGCGCAAACCGAGTACGAGTCGAAAGACGCAAAGGAGCCCGCTGACGCGCCCGAGACCATCGCGGTGCGCAGCGCGCGGCTGCGCGACAACAAGCGGCTGGCGGCCCTCGCCGACGCATTCGGGCTCCGGTACGACTACAAGTACGAGAGCGCCGCCGAGCTCGCGACGCTGCGCTACGGGAAGCTCGTCCTGTGCGTCGACCAGGACCTCGACGGGACCGGCAAGATCGCCGCGCTGGTCCTCGTCTGGCTCCACGAGTTCTGGCCCGCGCTGCTCCGCAGCGGGCGCGTCGGCCGCTTCATGACGCCGCTCGTGCGCGCCTACCCCAAAGGCAAGGCGGCCAGCGCGAGGGCCGCCGATGCGGCAGCCGGCGCGCCGGCCGGCGCGCCGGCGAAGAAAGGCAAAAAAGCTTCAGCTGCAGCCGGCAACGCCTTGCAAGGCGCCTTGCAAGACGACATTGTCGAGTTCTTCTACGAGGAGGAGCTGCGCGCCTGGCTCGAGGAAGACCCCGCGCGCGCCGCCGCGTACACGATCAAGTACTACAAGGGGCTCGCGACGCACGACGACGCGGAGATGCGCCGCATGTTCGCGCCGGCGCGCTTCGCGGCGAGCCTCTACACGTACGCGGTCGACGACGCGGCGGCGACCGCCCGCCTCTTCGAGGTGTACTTCGGCGCCGACCCCGCGCTGCGCAAGGCGGTGCTGGTGACGCCGGTCGCCCACCTCGGCGCGGCCGACGCGCGGGCCCTGCACGCGGCCCGCGCCCTCCCCGTCGGGCGCGTGCAGCTCGACATCGACACCAAAAGCTACAAGAACGACGCGATCAAGCGCCAGATCCCCTGCGCCGTCGACGGCCTCAACCCCGCGCGCCGCAAGATCCTCGCCGGCGCGTTCGCCCGCTTCGCCGGCGAGGCCGCCGGCAAAGAAGTCAAGGTGTTCCAGCTCGGGGGCTTCACCGCCGACCGCATGTTCTACCACCACGGCGACGCCTCCCTCAACGCGACGATCGTGAACATGGCGCAGGCCTTCCCCGGCGCGCGGCGCTACGCCCTGCTGGACGGCGTCGGCCAGTTCGGCAGCCGCCACGGCGACGCGGCGGGCTCGCCCCGCTACATCAGCGTGCGGCTCGCCGCCGTCGCCCGCGCCCTGTTCCCGTCCGCCGACCGCTGGCACCTCCCCTACGTGTTCGAGGACGGCGCCCGCGCCGAGCCCCTCTGGTTCGCGCCGGTGGCGCCCCTCGCCGCGCTGGAGTCGGCGTCGAACATCAGCGAGGGCTGGAACCACGACAGCTTCGCCCGCCGCCTCGACGCGGTCCTCGCGCTCGCCGACGCCTACATCGGCGGCGACCCCGACCTGCACAGCGCGGCCGCCGAGCTGGCCGCCGCCGACGGCGCGCCGGCGCCGGCGCTGGCGGCGCGGCTGGCGGCGCTGGCGGTCCGCTGGCCGCTGCCGGCGGAGACGGCGGGCTTCGCCGGCCGCGTCGCCGACTACCGCGGCGCGCCCCACAGCTTCGGCCTGTACGCGTACGACACCGCGACGCGCACGGTCACAGTCACCGACCTCCCCATCGGGGAGGCGACCGGCCGCGTCGTCGAGCGCCTGCGCGCGATGGCCGATGGTGGCGCGGCAAAGCCTGCCGCCGCTTCAAAGGCCGCTCCAAAGGCCGCTCCCAAGGCCGCCCCCAAAGCCGCCAAGAAGCCAAAGCAAGCAATCATCGAGAGCGTCCGCGACTGCAGCACATCAGACAGCGTCCGCCTCGAGGTCGTGCTGGCCCCCGGCGCGTACGAGGCGCTGATGGGCGCGCCGGCGCCCCTCGCCGGCGGCGCGGTCCCGCCGCGGGGCTCGCCGGCCGCCGGCGGCGCCGACCCCATCGAGGAGGCGCTGGGCCTGCGCCGCAGCATGCGGCCGCACCTCAACTATTACTCGCACCGGGGCGGCGTGGTCGAGCTGCCGAACACCGAGGCGGGCTACCTCGCCGCCGTCCTCTGCTGGGCGCCGCGGCGCGCAGAAGTCTACCGCCGCCGCCTCGAGCGGGAGCTCGTCGTCGCCGAGCTCGCCGCCGTCGAGGAGGAGGCCGCGCTGCGCTACATCGGCGAGGCGGCGGCTCTGGACCTGGCGCGCCTCGCGAACGACGCGGCCGCCGCCGAGGTCCTCCGCGCCCGCGGCTACCCCCCGCTCGACGCCAACTTGTTGCGCCGGCCCGAGTACACGCCGGCCGACGAGCTGCGGCGGCGCGCGACGACTCCTCCAGCGACTGCCGCAGACGCTGGTGTGGAAGCCGTTCGGCAAGGATCCGCAAGCTTCGACTATCTGCTGAACATGCGCGCGCGCGACCTCGTCCAGGCCGCGGCAGAGGCCGGGCGCGCGCGTCTTGCCACCGCACGCGCCGCCGCGGCGACAGCGCGCGCGCGCCTCGCCGAGGCCCCGGTCGCCGGCGCGAGCGTCTGGCGGGCCGAGATCGCCGAGTTCCGGAAGGTCGTGGCCCAGCGTGTGTAAACTAAAACTAGAGTCGCATCAGTTGAGCTTCGAGTGAACTTCGAGTGAACTTCGAGTGACAACATTTTTTTTGGCATTGCGCCGCCAGCCAAAAACGAAAGTTCTGTTTTTTTGGCTGGCCTGTTCGCTTGGGGGGCGACCCTCAGAGGGGGGGGTAAGACCTTGGTATTAATTGTGGAGGGGCTGATTAATACCATAGAATACTATTTTAAGCCTTAGAATAGTATTTGATCAAGTACCATTCTAAGGCTTATTATATTGATTAGCATACTAGAATTACATTCTCCACAATTAATACGTATTAATTGTGGTATTAATTGTGGAGCCTCCACAATTAATACGTATTAAATGTGGACCCCCACATTAAATACAATGGTATTTGCATGCGAACGATGTGGCAAGACTTTTCCTAAGAATCAAAACTTATTGACACATTTGGCTAGAAAGCGTCAGTGTGTTGAACAAAAGGGCGATAATATCGCATGTGATCGATGCAACAAAACATTTACTAGATCAGATAGTTTAGCTCGCCACAAGCGTAAATACTGCCAAGCTAGACTCGCAAATCAAGAGTTAGCACCCGCGAACACGCCACTCGCGAATACACCACTTGCGATCGCACAAGTTGAAAAAATGATCGAAGACCGCATTGCGCTGCAGCAACCGGCCGCATCAGTCCAGATCGGAAATAATACTAACACAGTTAATCAAGTTAATCAAATCAACATTACACCTTGGGGCACGCCACTGAACATTACAGACGCAGTTGTTGAAGCAGCTCTCTTGCAGATTCCGGGCATGGTGGGGGCCCCCGAGTTGGCCAAGGTATCAACACTGATGACGATTGTTAAATCGGCGCACAAGCCCATAGAGTCACGAAATGTGTACTTAAACCCTAAGCGCGCCGATCTCGCTCTGGCGCACACGGGTGACGGCTGGGCGACGCTCCCGCTGAGCGAGGCGACTGCGGCTTTATTTGATGGGGCTTCGGCGCGCATCGCAGAGCGGGCACTGACTGCAGCATTGCCGGCTAAAGTCGTCGAGCAGCGTATTCGCAGCTTGCAAGCAGAAGTGCCAGCTCAGTACCGCCGCGACAAAGAAAATGCAGTTTTGGGCTAAAGTCAAAACTCACTTAATCAACACGCGCCCTGGCGGGCCCGGCCCCATAACGCTCCTCCAAAAAGGGGTGGGCACGCCCGCTACCGGACCAGCCCCCTTGAGTGAAACTATTTCTTCACACGCGGTTGCAACCGCACACGCTGCTGCACACACTACCGCACAAGCTGCCGCACCCGCGCAAGCCACAAAGATGAGTGTCGACCACCTCAAGGCGCTGCTAGAGCTTTCTCCGGCTCGCTACGACGGCTTGCAGCTCTCAGAAACCTGGTTAGTCAGCGCATCGCGGGCGGCTGGTGTCACACCACTCGACATCCGGGCCGCCCTCCAGGTTGCGCAATCTGGTGGGGAGTGCGCCGCCGAATGGGCAGGCATGTGCGAGCTAATCTCTGCAAAATGGCCGCTAGACAAGCATTGCAAGCTGCAAAATGAATCTTTACAACACAAAAAATAAGATGGATCGATTATTTGGTGTATTAAAGTTGGGCGTTGTGCCGCTGGAGTTTCATGAACTCTATCCGTGTGTGGCCGCCTTGCCGGTTGGCGACGTAGATCGCAAAGACGTTGCGGGACAGTTGGCTTATTCGTTTAGCCCCGTCCACTGGGCCGAAGGCTACGTGTACAAGGATTCACGGATGGCTATCACGGTAAACACACAGCCAATTCCGGTCAGCGAGGCGCTGGCAGAGCTTTGCCAAGTCCCCGAATGGGCATGCAGCCACTGCTGCGCGCGCTGTCTGGGCGGGCTCGCCTGCGAAACGTGCACAATGAGTCGCCTTGGTAATTCTGTAATGTCATTAACAGAGGCAATCGCGCCGGCCCGGTTGCAGCAACTCTTAATTAACATAATTGTTGACATGATCGGCCCCTCCGACTTGTCGCCGCACTCGCAGGTGCGGCGCGTGACTGCGTCATTCGGGACCCCGGCCTGGCTCGGTGCGCAAGGTCTTCTCGCGCGAGCGGTAGGCGCGGCCCGCGCGTGGATAGCGCGCGGGCGCGCCGCGCTTACTAATGGCGCTGCGCCATTAGTAGGCGCAGCGCCAGTCACAGATCTCTACCGCGAGCTCTTCTGCTTGGCCGCGAGTAACCCGCGCGCGCGCGACTTTGCGCACTTGTCGGTGGCGGTGGCGGCCCTCGAGATGCCACCGCCACCAACAAGTGCGCGAAGCCAAGACTTGCACTGCGACGAAGGCGAACTGATCTTGCGCCCGCGGTGGGGCGCCCCGCACACGGTGGCGTTCACATACCTCAAGTGGAAAAAAGGCTTCACCCGGGATGAACATGTCGCCGAACTGCCTGGAGTGGGGTCGGCCAGGTACACCGGCGACACCCGAGACCTGGCGACCTGGCTGGTGCCGCGCGACGCCGCCAGCATCGACTGGCTGTGTGACCGGTCGGCTGCGCTGCGCGGCACCAGCCAGTTGACTGGCAAAGTGTGGTTAGTCCCGTTCTGCAAGATCGACGCGTCGCTCGCGCACACACTGCACGCGTGCGTCGAAGGCAACCCGCTGTCGTACTCGCTGCACCGGCTTGGCATGCAGTAAACGAACTTGGTGTCTTTTTTGCTTATCGGCAAGATTAGCGCCCCGCCGCGCGACAATTGGTGACTCGCAAATTCATAGTTAGTTAAATAAAGATTTAAGCCTTGCAAATATCCCTTTAGGTGGAGGCAGTAAAGGGTCTGAGTCCGATGCCGCACCTGGACTCTGAGCGGCTGTTGGGGTTTGTGCAATCAGGCCACTCCAGCCGCGGCGCATCTGTGCCCAGCCAGCTGTGGCTTGTGGCGCCCAATCGTGGTCAGAATTTACGTAGTCCGAGTCTGCCACAGAGTGTGTCGCTGCTGACGGCGATGCCGCGGAGTGGCTCGCAAGCGGAGTCCCGCCATCGTCTGTGCTGCCCTTCGTGAGAAGCTGTTCTGACCCTTTTATCGCAGCCGCCTCAATTTCAGGATCTGTCGGCATTAAGGCACCATCGTCGACAATAAACGCGAGCCCACCGATTACTCCCATCTTTTTGAGCTGCAGTAGCGTCCACACACACAGGCCCCCAGTTGTCGCAGCCCAGGGATTTTCGCCAAAGTTTTGCGCCATCCGATCGAGCAAGTCTTGATCTGCCCGCATTCCATCAGCAATTGACTGCTCTCGCGTCGCGCCGCCGTCTCTGTAGGCCTTCGCAATATTGTCATAAGCGATATCGTGCATCATGCCAGCAAAGTCTACGGCATCTGTCGGAGGGTACTCCCGATAATAAGCTTCTGTCAATTCATTCTTGGGGCCTACATAATTGGTGCCAGTAAAGTTAGCCGCTCCATGTGAAGATACGTGTTTGGAAAGGACGCCCCACTTGTCTGTCATCCAGTCAGCCGCATTCCCAGTGTTCTTTTTTACGTATTTGCCTAAATCCCTGATTGTGTGCCATACTCGTTGTTTTGGCTGGGCCAACACCTCCTTCATCAACGACGGTGTCCATTCGTTCTCGCCGCCGCAAATGTTGCGGCGGCGAGTTCTTATTGCGCCAAAATTCCTGGCGCGGCTCGCGACTATAGTCGCGAGCACAATTACAAGTATGATTGCTAGAACCGCCCATAGCAATATACTTACGTCCATCATTAATCTTATTATTGCGCGAAAAAAAAGGCACCAAATTCGCCGCGGTGAATTGCGAGCGGCGAGCTGCAAACTTACAGCGCGAGCACCGCCCGGTGGATCTCGTCGAAGGTCGCGATGGCCATGGCCGCTGCTTCCGCGAGCACGGCGGCGGGGTCGTCGGCCCGCACCGTCAGGGTGAGGCGCCGCTCGTGGACGCTGACGGAGTAGGCGGCGAAGGGCACCTCGGGGTGCGTATCGTAGACGGCCCGCCGCAGGAGCTCGCCGATGGTGTGGGTCTCCCCCGGCGCGACAAGGGCGGCCTCGGGGCGGCCGCTGGCGCCGGGCGCGACGCGGAACAAGATCGCGCCCGGGTCGGGCGCGGCGCCGCCGGCCGGCGGCGCCGCGTCGCCGACGGCGTCGGCGACCGCGCGCAGCCGCGCGCGCACGTCGGCGGCGGCGGCGGCGAGCACTGCGCGCACGTCGGCGGCGGCGGTGGCCGCCGTCGTCGCCGGCAGCGTCAGCCGCAGCTCGTGCGCGCGGGGGTCGGCGACGAGGCAGGACTCGACGTAGCCGCTCGCGTCGCAGACGCTGATTGCGCCGGTGGCAGCGCCAGTGGCGGCGCCGGTGGCAGCGCCAGTGGCGGCGCCGGTGGCGGCGCCACTCACGTCGCCGCCTTCGAGGCGCATGGCGGCGTCTGAGTACTGGGCGAGGTCCAGGTGGCGGAAGGCGGCGCGGCAGGCGACGTGGAACGGCGCGGTCCCCCGCCCGACGCCGACGCCAATGTCCTCGATGACGAGGGTCTTGCCCGGCTGGAGGACGGCGAGCTCGAACGTCGGGTTGAAGATCGGCGCGGGGAGGGCGCCGGCGGTGACCCGCAGGTCGCCCGCGTAGACGACGCGGGGCGCGGCCGTCGCGTTCTCCACGTTGAGCTCCAGCCGCAGCGCGCCGACGTGGGCGGCCGCCGCCGCCTGCCAGAGCGGGAGGAGCTCGATCCGGGGGACGACCATCTGCTGCAGCATGAAGAGCTCGGTGGTGCGCTCGGAGCGGAAGCCCTCCTCGGCGACCTGGAGGGCGACCCCCGACATCTCGTCGAGGACCACCCGCCGCAGCGCGTTCACGACAGCCGTCGGCACGCCCCGCAGCTCGACGGTCGCGTCGGCCTTGCACAGCGGGGGCGCGCAGCCGAACATCGCGACGAACTCCTCGGGGTCGGGCACCTGCGGCGCGACTTTCAAGTTTGCGACAGCCGGCGCCCACTGTTTCGTGGGCGCCCCCTGGCGCTTGCGCTGGGCCGACATCTTATATTGTAAGGCGCTGCTGTTCAAATTTGCTCAATTGCGCATTTCGAAGAAAGGGCCGCGGCGGGGCACAAATTTGCCGCTCGCCGCGGCGGGGCGCGAATTCAATTCGAAGAATTGGGAAAACGATGCCTCAAATCTTCGATTTGAAGCAATCTATTACTTTGGATTGAAGATATCGTTTTCGCTTACATTTTTGTCCCCATAAGTGTCGCGGTGAATCGCAAAATTCAATTCCGCATTTTGCACCACCCCATAACTTCAATTTCTTTGAAATTGGACTTATAACAGATGGGCGACGGCGCACTTTCACCGGCAAGCATATTTGACTACTTTTTTCGCAATTCATTAACACAGATTGCGAAAAAAGTAGTCAAATATGCTTGCCGGCGAGAACGGCTGTCGACAGTTTTGCCGCTCGCCGCGGCGGGGCGCTACTCTTGCCGGTAAGCGAAAACGATATCTTCAATCCAAAGTATTGGATTGAAGATATCGTTTTCGCTTAAAAATTTGTCCCCATAAGTGTCGCAGTGAATTGCAAGTTTGTTATAGCAAGTTTTGCGAAATGTCCACCAGTGAGGAAACCGTGCATTTTTGTTTACCGGAGAGTTTTACGCCCCGCCGCGGCCTTTTCTTCGAAATAAGCAAATTAAAGACCCTTTCCGCGTAATATATTTCGATGGCGCACGCGCAGCTACGCGCGCCCAAAACAGCGCAAGCGCCCAAAACGGCGCTACCTGAAGGCGTTATCCACAGGCTCTACGTGGGCGAG
>Ga0214921_10010420_pt1 | contig 11504 bp, 7 predicted proteins | sample LL1505_MetaG_FD_177992 | JGI IMG/M metagenome (GOLD analysis project Ga0214921, IMG submission 177992) | Freshwater microbial communities from Lake Lanier, Atlanta, Georgia, United States - LL-1505 | ecosystem: Environmental > Aquatic > Freshwater > Lake | place: USA: Georgia | collected 2015-05-28
ATCCTTACACAAACACAATAAATAGATATTTTTATAATATTATATCAATAAAATTATGTTATTCACATTATGTTGTGGACTTTTATAAATCAAACCAAACTACTGATAAAATTTTTTCACAAAAAATTAAATCTAATCAAATAATTGATATTAATTCTCCTGAACAATATTTTATAACAGAAAATGATGTAATTGTATATAAAAACAATATACACGTTTTAAATAATCAGATTAATATAAATTTTTATAAATCAGATAAAATACAAAAATACAATATATATTATGAAATATGTTATGATGTACCATATGTTTTAAATTTAAAAAAAATAAATTATGATATGAATTTAAATATAATGACAAATTCAATTAATGATTCAAATACAACATTTAATTTAAATATAGAGTTTCCAAAAGATAACTAAATTTTAACTATATGTAATATCTTCTTTATTTAATTCTATATTAATTTTGATCGGCTCAGTATTATTACTTTGAAAACTTACTATCATATTACCATTGTCATTCGTATTCGTATTATATACTGTTGTATTTATAGATGCATTAGATATTATAGGTTTACTTCTTATTGTTGAAACTAACGTTGTATTATCATCATATTTATACGGATATTTAGACAAAATAAAATATGGATATAAATTAATTTTATCATCTCTAATAATTAAATTTATATTAGAATTAAGAGGATCAGTTATATTATCTACAATATCAACTATACTATTAAAATGTTTAACAATATTATAAGGTTTGTATGCACATATTTTTGCAATAGATTTATTAAATAAAGAAAGATCTATATTTTTACTTATCTCATTTAATTTATATTTTATCATATTAGCATATTGATAGTTTTGTTGAATTAATACAGTTGATAATTCTGATTCAGTATTAAATTTATTTAAAATATTTTGATAAGTTAATTTTAATTGATCTCTATATTGAGAAAAATTTGTTTGATCTGATAAATTAATGATATCATCTTGTTTTAATTTATCTAATTTTGAATCAGATAAAATATTTGTACCACTATATAAAGAATTTAAAATATCATCTCTAATTACTAATGATTTAGAATTTACTAAACTAATTATATTTAATAATATTGTCACATAATCTAATGGTGAGTCTGTAATGGAATTTACTATTTTTCCAGGTGCTATATTTATTATATTGAGTAATTGAAATATTATGTCATTGATATAATTAGTTGCATCTATATTATCTAATTTATTTGTTGGATTTGTTAGATTTGTTAGATTAGTACAAGTATTTGTATTTGTAATAATTGGTATAATTGAACAATTAAATGATGATTTATCAGAAATAATATTATAAGAAGTAGAAGATTGATATGCTATTTTTATTTCATATAAATATGGAATTATTTGATACTGCTTTAAAAGAAAATCAATATATCCGAATATCATATTTATATCAATTGTTTGTATTTGATTATTTGGATCTCTAATTTGATATCCATCTATTAAACAATTCATTCCTATATAATTAATTAATGTATTCGGGAGATTTTGATCTATAAGTTGTTTAGCATAACTTATCATTGTCTGAATAAATGATTTAATCGGATTTGTATATGATGATGGATTTTGTTCTTTACCTACTAATATTAAAATTATTTGATTAATAATTTGTTCTAGTGTATCAAAAAATGAATTATAAAATACCTTGATATTAGATGTACTTGATCTATATATTGAACCATTATTTTTAATCCATGTAACAATTATACCACTATCTTTATCAAACAGTAATTTAATTCTATTGATAACATAATTAACAGTTCTATTAGAAGTAGCATTTAAATTATCATATATTGATATTAATAGTTCTTTACATTTTGAAATAAATTCAATATCTGTTACCAAAACATATTGATAAAAATATCTAAATACATCATTTAAAAATGTATATGTATCTGTTCCCATTAGTGGTCCATTTAGTTGTCCATTTAGTTGTCCATTTTGTGATAAAGTAGGATTTTGTATTTGTAATTTGTTTAATAATAATAATGTGGACATCGCATTAATAGAGTCTTGACTACTATTACATATTTTGCTAAAAGTTAGTGCTAAATTATTTTTAACTGTTTGTTTTCCTAATCTAATCAATGATATATTCTGATCAGTTGGTATAATAGATTCATTAATAAATTGTTGTTGGGTATAACCATTTCCAATAAATATATTCATTATATCAGATATTCTCATATATTGTAGCAAACTGAAAATTCCAATTTCATCAGTATTAAATATAATATTACTTGGTAATGGAAATGTATATCCATTAATTAAATCATATAATGAATAATTTATTTTATCACCCAACATATACTTTATTAAATCATAAAAAGTTATTAAATTACTACTGGTAATTGGTAACAGATTATTTAATATATTATTAGAATAATCTGTTGATTTTAATAATGACTGAAAATTTTTATCATAATTTCCAATTTCAACAAATTCTGCAATAAGTCTAAAAATATTTATTTTATTATTAAAATCTAACGGCGATGTGTGTAGATTTTTATAATAAATTTTTATTAATTTTAATAAATATTGTTTTTCTTCTAATGATATATTTACAGATGATAATGCATTTAATATCATCTGTTGAAAAATAGATTCATAATATGAATAATACATAATATTATAAAATGAATCATTTAGAAGTGATATAAATATACGATTTTCAATAGTTTGAATAAAATTATTGTAGTTTTCAATAATTTTTGCATAAATAGGATCTGTTGATTTTTGCATACTACTCTTGTCTACATAATTAGATATTTTATAGTAATCATAATAAAATGTATTTGAAATATAATTAGTATAACCATCAATAATTTGCTTATTAATGTCAATTGGTATAGATGACAGTTTTTGTTTTAAATCATCAAGATTTATATTATTGGTATTTTGACTCATAATATGTTTATGCTTTAATATTTTTAATAAAATAATTTTTTATTTTATTCCCATATATTAAATAAATGTCAAATTTCGAAAAAAACTGTATACTATATATAAAAAAATTAGAATATGAAAACTATAAAATAAATCAGAATTTAATTAATTCTGTTGAATCAATTGACACTAAATCAATTTCAGTAGAACATAAAATTGATTTAATATTAAAGAAACTTGATTCTATTGATAATAATTTTAATTCAATAAATACCAAACATCATTATTTTATTAATGAATTATTAGAACTAAATACAAAAATGAACATTATAACACAAAAATTAAATGAAATTATTAGTAAGGATATTAGCAAGGATATTAGCAAGGATATTAATAAGGATATTAGCAAGGATATTAATAAAAATGAAATGGGTATTTTACTATCTGAATCAAGTGAGCTTTTAAATAAATTATCGGAAAACATTAGTGTAAATATAGTTGCAAAATTAAATGATTTGAATACTATTACTGCATTAGATGAATTCAAAAAACAGATCATATTATATACAAATATTATACAACAAAACATTGAATCTCAAAACTTTGATATTAAATCATTAAATGATTCTATTGAATCCAATTGTCAAAGTGTTTTTGATAACTTTACGGACTTAATGATGGTTTTACAACAAATAAATACAATATTACCAACAATGAAAGCAAAAGATATTTATGATGATTATAATAATTTAACTAATAAATTAAAGACATTTGAGAGAAATACACGAAGACAGAGAGATACATTAACAGAATTTTCCAATAAGATGAATAATTTATCAAATATTAATAAAGATATTGAAAATATGGTAACGCTTTCCAAGGATAAAAATTTAATGGCATTTTTAGATAAATACAATAAACAGAAAAATATACGTTAATTTTTTATTTACGATGATAGTAAATTAACATATATTTATTTATATTTATATATTTTTGTAAAATATATAAAATTTAAATCTTTTTATATTTTATATATTTTTAATGACGTTTATTGATTTGAATATGCCACAAACAACAATTGCATTAATTGCAGGTAAAACTAATTCTAATAAAGATAAAATCGAAACTGTTAAAGTAGATGCAGCCTCTGAATTAAGTGATGTAACTACGATTTTATCATCTAAGATAGATAAAACAAAATCAGATGTTATGATAGAATTAACTGCAAATTCATTGATACTTGATGGTAAAATAGATGAAAAATTTACAACAGTTGGTAATAATTTAAAAAAAATAACAAATGATGTTGTAATTAATAAATCTAACTTATCAGTTGGAACACAGGCTTTATCTAGAATGAATGGATTTGTTGTAACATCATTTGATAATAGTTATTGTAGATCAATAATTGTACAACCTGATGATAAAATTATTTTAGGTGGTGATTCAAATGGTATTATAACTTTATATAGATGTTTACCATCAGGATCATTAGATCAAAACTTCGGTCCTAATGGTTATGGAATTATTAGTACAAATTTATCAAAAACACCAACAGATGTTGGCAATTATTTAGCTTTACAATCAGACGGAAAAATTTTAGTGGCAGGTTCAACTGATAATAAATATGTATTAGTTAGATTTACGGCAGATGGTATATTGGATAAAACATTCGGTCCTAATTTAAATGGTATTAATATGAATGGTCCTGTGTTTGATAAAAACACTAATCCATACTCAAATGGTCGTGCTATTTCAGTATTAGAAGATGGTAAAATATTATTATGTGGTGATATATCTACAGATACAACTAGTGGTTATTTTATTATAAAATATAATTTAGATGGTTCATTTGATACAACTTTTGGTGATAATTCATCTGGTTATATTGTAAGAGTTTCTGATAATAATTTCTTTACTCCAAATTCTATTATTATTAATTCAAATAAAATATATTTAGGTGGTAGTATCTCATCAAAAGATCTAATTACTTCTAATTATATTCAATATTGTGCCGTTATTTGTCATAATATAGATGGTAGTATTGTTAATACATTTGGACCAACTTCAAATGGTTTGTATAAATACAGAAATAGTGGAATTATTTCCAATATAAAAATATCAAATAATTATATTATAGTGAGTGGCTATACCAATCAAATTTTAACACCTACTATGATAGCAGCTGGGATTAATAATACAAATGATATCTTTATTTCAAGATTATCAAAAGATGGAGTATTAGATACAAGTTTCGGAACTTCTGGAATAACTATAACCGATTTAGGCGCAGTTGATATGGCTTTTTCTCTAGATATCGATTCTAATAATAAAATATTAGTTGCTGGAAAAACCAACAAAAATGGAACAGATGATTTTCTTGTTATTAGATATTTATCATCAGGTTTAATTGATACAACATTTGGCACTAATGGTATAATAATTAAAGCTATGAGTTATTATTCTTCAAATATGGGTAATTATTCTTTAAGCGATATTGCACGCGGTGTTGTATCCTTGAATGATGGGAAAATATTAGTAGCTGGTTATAGTTTATCATATGATAATAATATATTAACTTCTAATTTTATTTTATTAAAATATAATATAGATGGAATAACTGAAACTAATTATCCTAAAAAACTATATGTAAATAATTATTACAGTTTTAATAGTATTGGTGTTTTTTCAGATAATACAATATTATTTGCTGGTACTAGAAATTATAATATTACCTTAGTTAAATATAATGATAACAGCACACTTGATTCAACATTTGGAAACAATGGAAAAATAATTTCTGATTTTGGTAGTTTTAATATACCTTATGATATGATAATAAAAGATGATAAATGTTATTTATTAGGTAGATCTAAAGATAGTATATTAATTTCAAAATATACTATTAATGGATTACTTGATACAACATTTGGACAAACATCACAAGGTTTTACTTTAACAAATTTTACTAAAAGTTATGGTAATTCTTTGGGTATTCAATCAAATAATAATTTAATTGTTGGTGGTAGCGTCGATGATTATGCAGTATTAATTAAATATTCAAATAATGGATTTTTAGATACAACATTTGGAAGTGATGGTAAAATAATAACATCATTTTATGCAAAAACAACCACACAATTAGTTACATCATTAGGATTATTTGCTCCCATATTATGTCCATGTAAAATAGCAATATTAGAAGATGATAGTATAGTAGGTGCACTTACTGCAAATGATAAAATAACAGTATTTAAATATACAAAGAATGGTGTTTTAGATAGGTCATTTGGTACTAATGGAATAATAATATTTGATAAAATATCAAATATTGATATTGTTAAAGCAATAAAAGTATTATCAGATGGTAGCATAATCATAGGTGGTTTAACAGATAATAAAGTATTTTTAATTAAATTAAATTCAAACGGGATATTAGATAGTAAATTTGGTATCAAAGGTATTCTAATAATTAATGTTGGTACAACTGGAATAATCAAACCAACTAATGGAGGATATACAGTATACTCGCGAAATAATTTATCAATGGCTGTACAAAATGACAACAAAATTGTTGTTGTTGGTTATATTCTAACAGAGGATGGTAAAACTATTTCATTTATTATGAGAATAAATATTGATAGTACATTTGATACAACATTCGGGTCAAGTTTAAATGGTATAAATACATTTACTAGTAATGGATATTTTAGTTCAGTTACTATTCAAAATAGTGGAAAAATTATAGTTGGAGCTTCTTATATAATTTATAATGCTGTTTTTTGTTTTATGCCAGATGGTAAGTTAGATTGTAATTTTAATGCATTAATAGGGGGAAATACTGCAATCGGCAATTTTGCATTAAACTTAAATACAACTGGTGGGTTAAATACCGCAATAGGTTCACAATCATTATATGCTAATACAACAGGTGGGCAGAATATTGCGATAGGTTCACAATAATTATATGCTAATACAACAGGAAATTCGAATACAGCAACAGGAACAGCTTCTTTATTATCAAATACAACAGGTAATCAAAATACAGCGACAGGTACAGCTTCTTTATTATTAAATACAACTGGTAATGACAATACTGCAACAGGTCAAACTTCTTTATTTTTAAATACAATAGGAAATCAAAATACCGCAACAGGTTCACTATCATTATATTCAAATACAACAGGAAATTCGAATACAGCAATAGGTTATAATGCATTTAATACAGGATCAAATTATTCTAATTCTACTGCGATAGGTTATAATGCACAAGTTACTAATTCAAATCAAGTTCAAATTGGTGATTCAAATATTACTTTAGTAAATACTAGTGGTAAAGTAAAGTCGGCAAAAGGTTTCGTCTTACCAAAATTAAGTGCAAGTGGTAGAGCAGGATTAGTAGGTGTAGAAGAAGGTCAAATGGTATTAGGAGATGATAATAAATTGTATATTTATATAGGTGGAGTTTGGAAGAATATTGCATTAGTTTAAGTTGAAATATTTTTCAGAAGTATAAATTTTATTAGATTTATTCTAACTTTATTTACATAAAAAGTGAAAAAGCAAAATATTATATAAAACAAAACATTTTGATAATAATATATTATTAAATTATATACAATGGCTACAAATAAAATTGATATTGGTAAAATTACAGAAACGATTATTGAAATGACAAATGATTGTAATAAATCAGTAGATATGCAGAAAAAAATAAAAACTGATTTAAAGGCAATTCAGGGAGAAGGATCTAGTATTGATTCAGATGGAAAAGTTATTGCAGGAACTGGCATGGAGTATGATTTAGAAGCACCAAAAATAAATTCAGACTATGAACTTGATTTTGAAGGAAAAACTGAATCAGAAGGAGCAAATTTACAAAAATTGTCAATAGCTACTGATTTTGATCTTGCAATTTTTAAACATATTGGATTTGATTTTGATTTGTCAACTTATAAATTAAATTTTAATTTTGATAAGTATTCAAATACAGGTAATATTTCTGGTAACTATCTACAAAATTTTAATCTAAATGACCAAATGAAGATCATTGAATCATATTTTAAAATCGAAACTTTACGTTATACTAATCAACAAATTTATGAAAAAACAAAAAATTATCAAAAAATACTTCATTATTTATACATTGTTGCAATGGTATTAAATATAATTGTTCCATATTTATCAAATTTGGTTGGATATGCAAATTCACATTTTCATGAATATTCAGTATATTTTGCAGGTGCATCTGCTATAATTACATTTATTAGTTATTTCTTCACCAGAACAATTATGTCAACAGTTGCTAATAAAACTAATTTTGAACAAATGCAACAAGCCTTAACCAAACTAAGATTTATTGTAGAAACTGTTATAATGGGTTCATATTTAATTGACGATGGTGATCTGACAACTCATCATACAGTACAATTACAAACAAAATATACAACTTTAGAAGAGTTGTATAATACACAAAATGGATTTAATCTAAGTTTGTTCATACAAAATATTAATGATGATTTAAATGATATTTATCAATTTAATACGGCTTTCAAAAATGATGATATTGCCCAAAAATGGCTAAAAATTGCTTCAGTGGAAACAGATAAGATTTTAGAACCTTTAAAAAATGAAATAACAAAAGCTTTTAATCAAATTAATAAATTAAATAAATTAAATAAATTAAAAGTAAGTTTAGAAAATTCACAATCGGTTATTGTATCTCAACAAATAGAATTTTCAGCTAACTCGGGTGCAAAACCTAAAAAACTTATGGAAATTTCACAAATAAAGCAAAAAAGCTAAGTGAACAGCTAAAATGTCTGGTTTTATGTAGTGATATTATGTAAAATGTCCGGATTTTACCGGACTTTTCTTAACATACTATTATTTTTTAAGATATCTAAATAACAACTTTAATTAGATCAACATATGATAATAATCTGGCACGACAACAATATCTTTTTTCCCATCTATCAGGAAGAAGTCTTGCTACTAATTTTCTTTTGAGCTCGGCTTTTTGATCATCATTTAATTTAATATCATTATCAATTTGTTGTAAACCAGACTCAAAATCAAGTTCTAAATTAGCCAAAACATGGCCACATGTAAAACATCTAGGTGGTAACATATGGTTTATATATAATTTAATCTAATATAATTGTTTAAATATCATATTATAAGATTTACAATTTTTTTACAATTTTTTCTAAATGTTTAATAAATAAACATTTAATGAATAATCAATCCAATAATAACCCTAATAAATCAAATTATAAATTTGGTGAAACTAATGATGAAAAAGAGATTCAAAAAATGAATAAATTATCAGATGAATTAAAAATAAAACAACAAAAAGAAAGTAAATTTAAAGTGTCAGATATTACTGCTCCAGGTGGTAAATTTGATTCAAAAGCTTTTAATAAAAAAGTTAATAAAGTTCAAGATTATATAAAACAAAGAAGAAAACTCAAAAATAAAATTAAACTAGCAAAATTAGCATATAGACCTTTGGATTATAATCGTTTTACAATTGGGGAATTAAAAATGGCAATATATACTGATACATATGATATGTTTAAAGAAATCGCTAAATTAAAATCATTTAATCTTAAAAATTTAGATCAAATAATGTCAAAAAATTACAGAAAATTAACAGTATTAATAATTTTATTAGTTGTATTTATCTCAACCTATGTATTAATCAGTATTTTACACTAGTGAAGATTTAAAACAAACTTAATCTAGCCATCCATATTTATCCTCTGATGATCTAAGAAGTTGATATTGTGAAGTATGATCAATATAATTTAAATCTGATAAAATTCTATTATAATATCTGCTTAAATGTGATCTCATTAATTGATTGAATTGATAAAAACTATCTAAATATCTAGTATTACTTGGAATTTTATAAATGATAGTTTGAATATGTTTCAAAATACGTTCTAATTGATCTCTAATATCATTAATTAGAATTGTTTTTTGTATAGATGATAATTTAAATGGTTGTATCATGTCGGTTGGTTTCAAAAAAATATTATTTTTATTTTGTTTAAGAGTTTCATATGTTACTAAAAAATCTTCAATATATTGGATGCATTTTTTATAGTCATCTGGTGACATTTTTTTTATAAAGAATGCACTATAAAATAATTCTACCAAATAGTCATCTCGACTTAATAAAGATTGTGGATCTAATTCTAATTCACGTAAATATTCTGTTTTTTTATTATTTTTAAAAACATATTTTGCATGAGATATTGATTGAGAGTAATAGATAAAAACAGACATTAAACATATTGAAATAAAAACATATGAGAATTGTTGAGTTGTTTTTGCAATAAACAGAACAATTATTCCCATTATAAAATATATTATTATTTGTTTATTGCCAATTTTACTAAATATACTATTTGGTATATGTTGTTTTAAATTGTAAATATTTATTTTATTCATTTGTTCATCCATTTGATTTTTATTTATATATTAGAATATTATAATCTAATATATAAATAAAATTGAAATTTTTTAAAATATATTAATATATTTGGAAGTTATTAATAAGTTTAAGAAAAATGAGTAAAGACAATACAACCAATAATCATCAATATGAAGTATCTATTGATGAATCTAATATTAACCAACAACATATTATTATTTCAAATCAATTTATAGAAATTGTTAATGTAATTAATAATATCAATTCTAACAATATCAATTCTAATAATATCAATTCTAACAATATTAATGAGATGATTTGTCCGTCAAATAATGGTGCTTCGTCAAATAATGGTGAAGTACTAGCCGAACCTGCTGTTATTGTACAACCAGTTGTATCTGAACCAGTTGAATCTGAACCAGTTGAATCTGAGCAAGTTGAAACTGAAGAAAATTATGAGTGTTGTGAGCATTGTAACAATTCTTATCATGATGAACCCGATGAATCAGATGAACATGATAATATTAATAATAATTCAGATATTGATAATATGATTGCGACACAATCATATCCAGAAGTTTTATCATATTTATCAGATAATAATTATATTGCTCATTTTGATGATAGTATTTTTTGTACTATTCAACATGAAGTTATTCCTTTTTTGCATCAATGGGATGATCCACCTAGACAATTTTATCATAATATGGTAGTAGAATTATATAAACGTAGTTTTGCTTTTGATGATATTTATTATGGAATTGGTGCATATCTCTCACTTGGAGTTGGTTTGACAGATACTCTACAAGATTATATGAATTATGTTCGTAGAAGTATTATACTTGGATATGAAGCAGATCAGAGACAAATTTTACGATTTACACAGAATGCTGTAAATATTTTATTTGGTTCAAATGCAGTATTATCTAATAATGATGGATCAATTATTTCTATTCAAAATGTTTTGAATGGTATTCTTGGAGCGAATATTGATAGTTCGCCCCTTCCTCCAATGGAACCAGTCAAGTTAACTGTTTCAAAGGAAGAACTTGATAAGATTCCAGTAGTCTCTTTCCAAGAATTGAGCCCCGATGTTCAGAAGATTAATGGAACATGTA
>Ga0214921_10010421_pt1 | contig 11503 bp, 11 predicted proteins | sample LL1505_MetaG_FD_177992 | JGI IMG/M metagenome (GOLD analysis project Ga0214921, IMG submission 177992) | Freshwater microbial communities from Lake Lanier, Atlanta, Georgia, United States - LL-1505 | ecosystem: Environmental > Aquatic > Freshwater > Lake | place: USA: Georgia | collected...
ATATCAATATAGTATCAATCCTCCGAGAAAGATAGCGCGCAAGCCTTAGTAATTCTGTCAGAAATTGCTCCTAACAGGTATTGCGCTATAACCCTTCTATATCAGTCGATTCGTATATTAACGTCTCGTTGATATACTATGTAGCCGCACCGACTGCGGCTTGATGTGGCTCCCGTTAGTCTGGCAGCGTAAAGGAGCATGATCATGAACCAACCCCATTCCCTCTCGCTTGCCCCCACACCGCAAGCCCATCACCTCGATGCGGTCCATACCGACCTGCTCGAACTGGAGCGTAAATACAGTTCCTACCTCGAACAGGAATCCGTTAAGGCCGATGTCGCATGCCTGCGCACCTGGATCGAAGCCTACCGCAACGGCGATATCGAAGCCGCCGAATATCTCGGCGAGCATGGCACCACCTTGCTCGAAAATGTGAAATGCAAACTGCACGCCGCTTCGCGTGAATTCCAGCGCGTCGATGAAGAAAGCCCCAACGGCTGTAACTTCAATGGCGCTAAGGCCGACTGGCTGAATAAGGCCGCCACCACCGCCCTGCACGCGGAAGACCACTTAGCCAAAGCCATCGGCGAAACCCCGCCTGCGGAAAGTACCATCGTTACCAAGTAATGTTTCACAAGAAAATCACAGGAGTATGTATGACCCCCACCACGAACAATCCGAACAACAAAAACTACATCCCGATTGCCATCATTGCCATCGTGGCGCTCGTTGCCCTGGTGTTCCTGATGCAGAAGCCCCGCGATACAAATTCCGCCGTCGGCGCCGCCATGGAAGATATCGGCGATAACATCGAGGATGCCGGCCGCGATATGGACCCCAACCGTACCACCGGTGAACAGATCGGTGACACCGTGGACGACATGGGCGACAGCATTGACGAAGCTACCGATGGCGATGGCCGCTAACACCCATCCGTAACCATCCGCAACAAAGCCCCCATTGCTCCGGTGATGGGGGCTTTTTAATGCGCTGCCACATCGAAAATTTATGCCCAAAACTGAAAGAGTGATCTATAAAATCGGCATGGCGACGAAAACAGGCGATCATGAATCATTCACGGGCAACGACCCCACACGGCACAATACTGGTATGGGCTGAGGATTATCCCTCGGCCCTTCCCTTGTTACGGATGGCGAAACGCAAGGCCCGTGAGCTTGGTGTCGCCTGGGAAATCGTCCATGTCGAAACCAATGCCAACCGCCGCAACTACGACGAGCCCGAAGCCCGCCAGGCCCTGCATATCCTCACCATCGCCGAACAGATGGGTGCTCGCAGCACCCATATCATCGCCAAAAACGGTCGTCAGGGCGTGGCACGCCTGCTGGCCGAACGGCAGCAGAATGACAATCCGGTACAGATGCTGGTGCTCAGCAAACGCGAGCGGCAAGGTTTCCAAAAATGGTTCGGTACTGCGTCCGAGGAATATTTCGCAGGCATGAGCAATGTTCCCACTACCATCCTCGCGGTAGAGAACAGCGAGGATGTCGTTTCCTCCACGCCGGAATGGCTGAATATGTTCCGCGTCAGCATCATCGAGATCATCAACTGTATCATGGCCGTCGCCATCGCCACCGCCCTCATCCAGATGATTGACCTGCTGATCCCCGAAGCCCTCTATGCGCAGGATTACAACAAATCCATCATCTATATGATCGCCTGTGCCTTTGCTGCCGGTCGCTACGGCCTCTTCGCCGGGGTCTTCACCGCTATCATCAGTTTCATCATCTTCAAGATGATGTTCGTGTCGCCCGAGATGCATCTCGCCATCAACACCCTGGCGGATGCAGTGAATCTTGGCCTTTACCTCACGTCGGCGCTCATCATTTCCTTCTTCACCAGCCAGACCTTAACCCAGCGCAAGAAATACGCCGTAAGTGCCCAGCGTACCCATGCGCTGTTCCAGCTGCACCGCGTCGCCATGGATTACCGCACGCGCGCCGAAGCGGTGGAAGCCCTGCATAAAGAACTCACCAGCATTCTGGAGATCGAGGTCGCGTTCTTCTTGCCCAGCGCCCTGAATCCAAGCATTCTCAAACCATTCTTCCCGGCCGACACAATCCTCAGCGATGCCGAGAACGCCGCCCTTCAGGCCTGCTGGAGCGAAAGCAAACCCACCGGCCTTGGCTCGCCCTATGTTCCCGAGATTAGCTGGCGTTTTGTGCCGCTCGTCACCTCGCAGGGCGAAGTCGGCGTGCTCGCCGTACAGATCGACGACATCCAGCGCTTCGACATCCCCTCCGGCCGCCTGCTCAATGCTGTGGCGGATCAGGTCGCCCTCATCATCGAGCGCTTCGAGCTTGGCCAGATCATGGAAGAGAACCGCCTGCGCGACGAGCGCGAGAAGCTGCGTTCCATGCTGCTTTCCTCTGTATCGCACGATCTGAAAACCCCGCTCGCCTCGGTCATCGGTGCCTTGTCGGTGTACCAGACCATGGGCACCAACCTGTCGGAAGAACATCGCGTCACCCTCATCACCACCGCGCTGGAAGAGGCGCAACGGCTTGATAGTTTCATTACCAACATCCTCGACATGACCCGGCTCGAAAGCGGCGATATCGATTTCCGCAAGGAATGGATCGCGCCGCAGGATATCCTACGCAAGGTCGAGCGCCGCATGAAAAACCGCCTGCGCAATCATGCGCTACATATCATTGCGCCCGACGAGCCCGTCGAGATCCACATGGATGCCGCCAGTGTCGAACAGGTGATGCAGAACCTGCTCGATAACGCCGCCAAATACACCAGACCCGGCACGCGGGTCGAGATCCGCCCCTACGCGCAAGGCAAGCAGTACATTATCGAAGTCCATGACCATGGCGATGGTATTCCCGCCGAAAAACTCGACAAGGTATTCGATAAATATGCCCGCCTGAAAAAAACCGATAGCCAGGTCGCCGGCACCGGCCTGGGCTTGTCGATCTGCAAATCCATTATGCAGGCGCAGGGCGGCACCATTGATGCCACCAACCATGCCGAAGGCGGCGCAGTATTCACCCTGTGCTTCCCGCAATGGCGCCGCGCACGCGACAGCAAGATGGAGGACGCCGCATGACGACTCCCCTCACCAACTGTCGTATCCTGGTGATCGACGACACCCCCTCCATTCGCACTTTCCTGCGTATCTCGCTGCAATCACACGGTGCCCTGTTCCATGAAGCGGCCACCGCGCAGGAAGGCATCGATAAATGCCGCGATTGCCAGCCCGACGTCGTGGTACTCGATCTCGGCCTGCCCGACCGCGACGGGCTCGACATCCTTCCCGAGATCCTGCGCAGCGACAGCCATCCCTCCGTCATCATCCTCAGCGTGCGCAAAGAACAACGCACCCGCGACACCGCCTTCCAACTCGGCGCCTGCGGCTACGTCACCAAACCCTTCATCATGGAAGACCTGCTCGACGTCATCCACGAGCAGGTGAAGAGCGCTTAAGCGCTTCGCGCATGATGGGGCCCTTCGCCCCAAACCTCGCCGCTACGCGGGTCGCCCGTCGGCTCCCTGTCCCCCGCGATGGCGAAGCCGTGCCCCACTCCCCGCGTAGCGGTACCGGTCAAATTGGGCGAGATGCTAGGAGTGGCGCTTTGGAAAACACCGGAGTGTAGCAGCGCTACATGAGGATTTTTCCATAGCGGCAGGACGACGCAGATCGTCCGATTTCACCGGAAAAAGCAAAAGGCGAGGAACCGTTAAGTTCCCCGCCCCTCTCATCCGCCTGGAGCATGCGACTACATAGCAGGCGGATATCCCTTGGCCGTCACCGATACATTATTCCGCTCTCATGTTGCGGTCGTTACGTCCGGACCCGGAGATCGTTGCAACCAGCAGGCTCGCAATGCACAACACCACGAACAAGATGGCCATGAATTGCGCGATGGAGGCAAAGGTACCAGCCAGCCCACCGAAGCCGAACATCGCGGCGACGATGGCAAGCAGGAAGAAAGTAATCGCCCAGCCTAGCATAACGCGCTCCTCATCCTCAGTGAACCGTTCCGGTTATTTCCAGATCGGTTTACCGAAATTCACATCGTCTTTATCGGTCAGCGCACCACCGGCGGCACCGATACCGGCGCCGATCAGGGCACCCGTACCAACGCTACCACCGGTCAGCGCACCGGCAGCAGCACCGGTTGCGGCACCCAAACCGGCACCCGAGATGGCCCGGTCACCAGTTGTTTCACCACAGGCAGCCACCATCGACATGACGCCGAGGACAGCGATTACTTTTACGATTTGCATAGAAAACTCCTTTGGTCGGTTCTTGTTATGGGGCCATCATGCCGCGGCCGGTATCAGGAAGCGATAGCGCAGGTTGGAAAGCATATCAGCCTGCCGTAAATGCAGACAAAAAAATGGGAGCACAAAGCTCCCATTTTCCCTAATCACTAGCCACCCTTTCAGGCAGCCGCAGCCGCATCGTTCTTGCAGATTTCCATACGGTAGCCGATGCCCGGCTCCGTCACGATGTAGGACGGGTCCGAGGGCTCTTTTTCGATCTTCTCGCGCAATTGGCTTACATAGACACGCAGGTACTGCATGTCGTCGGAATGCGCCGGGCCCCACACATCGCGCAGGATCTGTTTGTGCGTAAGCATCTTGCCGCGATGCATCAGGAAATAACGCAGCAGTTCGTATTCCTTCGGCGTGAACACGGTTTTCTGGTTGTTCAGGAACACTTCGTGGCGCACCAGGTCCATACGGATATGGCCGTTCACCAGTTCCGGCTCGCCCGCTTCCTGCGCCACTGCTTTGCGCAGGTTGGCGTGGATACGTGCCAGCAGCACTTCCGGGTTGAACGGCTTGGTCACGTAATCATTCGCACCCAGTTCCAGCGCCGCGATCACTTCGCTATCGTCCGAACGCACCGAGCAGACGATGATCGGCACCTGCGACCATTCGCGGATGATTTTAATCACTTCCTTGCCATCCATATCCGGCAGCCCAAGGTCCAGCAGCACGAGCTCCGGCTTCACCGACGCCACCAGCCGCGCGCCTGCACGCCCCTCATCGGCATCCACGGCTTTGTAGCCTTTGCCCTCAAGGGTAATGGTAAGCAGTTTGCGAATCGGCGGTTCATCCTCGATGATGAGGATCGTGTTCTTTTTCTGGTTCATGATGGCTCCTGTAGTCGCGTGTTACACCCCAGATTTACCCAGCGCCACATAAAGAACCCATACGGAGTAGGGCTAAGACTAGGAAAGAGAAAACCTATCCGTCATTCCCTGAATCCGTTCTTCACGGATTCTAGGGGAATGACGGGAGCTTTATTCTTCCCTAGCCCCTAGCCCTAAACTTCATCTCCCCCTTGCGCGCAGCGCGCGGTGGCAGAATGGGCCAGATGCTAGGAGTGGCGTGCGTCGCGTACCGCAGTGTAGCACCCACCTGCGTCAAGGCTTCGGTGGGCTTACGACGCCGAAGTCCACCGAAGCCTATGGCGTAGGTGGAAGATGGTCCGTTATACCACCGCTAGAGTTTTTCGGGCGGCGTCAGTTGCGTTTTCAGCAGGGCCGTCGCATCCGTCGCGCGGCGCAGCTTGCTGTGGCGGTAGCCATACAGCATATACACCAGTGCACCCACCAGCAGGTACGGCCCGATCAGCGTCACCACGTGGCTGCCGCTATCGGTCAACACAATCTCGCCCGTCGCATCGCGGCCGAAGAAGATGGTGAACACCAGGTACCCGCAGGTCGCCATGCCCAGCAGCGGCACCAGCGGCATGCCCGGCGTGCGGAACGGACGCGGCAGGTTCGGCTGCGTGCGGCGCAGATACAGCACACTGAAACACACGATAATGAACGCCATCAGCGTCCCGAGGCTCACCAGGTCGCCCAGCAGGGTGATCGGCGTAACACCGGCCGCCAGCGCCACCACCGCACCCACCACGATGGTGTTGATATGCGGCGTCTGGAACTTTTTATGCACGCGGCTGAACATGCCTGGCAGTAGCCCGTCGTTGCTCATCACGTAGAAAATGCGGGTCTGCCCGTACAGCAGCACCATCATCACCGACGACAGGCCGAGGATTGCCCCCACCTTGATGACGAACGAGAACCAGCCGAGGCCGATCGCATCCACCGCCACCGCCATCGGGTCGGCCACCGCCAGCAGGTGGTAGGGCACGATCCCGGTCAGCACCGCCGCCACCCCCATATACAAAATAGTGCAGATGATCAGCGACCCGAGGATGCCAAACGGCATATCATCCTGCGGATTCTTGGCTTCCTGCGCCGCGGTCGATACGGCCTCGAAGCCCACATAGGCAAAGAAGATAATGCTCGCCGCGCGGAAAATCCCATCCCAGCCGAAATGGCCCGGGCCGGTATTTTCCGGAATGAACGGTTTCCAGTTATCGAGATCGACATAGAACGCGCCGATCACCACGAAGGCCACCACCACCGCCACTTTGATGAAAACGATAAAATTATTCACCTTGGCCGATTCACTCACGCCGATGGTCAGCAGCGCCGTCACCGCCGCGATACCGATGGCTGCCGGCAGGTTGAACACGCCGCGCACCAGCTCGCCGCTGGCCGTCAGCAGCTGGTTCGTATCGTCGAACCCGTAGCCCATGCCCGCGAACATGCTGTGATATACGTCCGTAATCCGGATTGGTTGGCCTGTCGCCACCGTCAGTTCCGGCGGAATCACCACGCCGAAACTCAGCAGGAAACTATTCACATAGCCCGACCAGCCGACCGCCACGGTCGAAGCCGCCACGCCATATTCCAGCAGCAGCAGCAGGCCCATCACCCAGGCGATCACTTCGCCGAGCGTGGCATAGGAATAGGTATAGGCACTGCCCGAGATCGGCAGCACCGAAGCCAGTTCCGCGTAGCACAGCCCCACGAAGGCGCAGGCGATCCCGGTAAACACGAAGCTCAAAATCAGTGCCGGGCCGGCATGGTTAGCCGCGGCCGTTCCCGTCATCACGAAAATCCCGGCGCCGATGATACAGCCGATGCCGAGGCTCACCAGGTTCCATTTGCCCAGGGTGCGTTTCAGCACATGGTTGCTGGCTTCCTGTTGGATCTGCACGACGGTTTTCTTGATCAGTAAACGGCGGAACATTGCATGCCTCGTGGTTCGATATGGACGCAAAACACCCCGAATAGGGCGCGAAAGCCAATGGCTTAGCAGTCAACCCCGCCCTAGGCAAGCATTATGGAAGCAATGATCTTGGTGGTAGAGGCACCGCACGGCGCCGCCTTCCTTTACCTCTCCCTCGGTTGAGGTCTACCCATCCCCTTCGTCATCCCGGACGTGATCCGGGATCCATCACACCCAAGCCCGGTCAGGGTTTCTATACCCAACCTGCTGGGCACTAAAAATCCAGTATCTCAAAAACCTGTCATCCCGGTTCGCCCTTGCGACACCGGGATCACTGGCGGTGGTCGAAGTGATCCCGGCGCAAGGCCGGGATGACCGTGAAAAAAGAACAACGGATTTCAGCCTTCCTTCACCTCTCCCTCGGGAGAGGTCGGCGAGCATCGCGAGGCGGGTGAGGGCTCGGAGCGCCTCCGCCCCACCCGAAATCGCACGGCGCTTTCGACCTCTCCCAAGGGAAAAGTGCTGCGCCGAAATTTACTTCGCAATCCCCGTAACTTGGCGGAGAGACTTAATCACATCCTTCAGTTGCGGGTCGCTGTCCACATCGGCGATCTTGCCAGTAACTTTCAGGGTTTCCAGCAATTGGGCCACCTTCTCCTTGGCGTTGCCCCCCAGCGCACCGTCAAGCTTGGCCATGGTCACGATATCCTGCAGCTCGGCGTTGATCTCTTTCTTATCTGCCGCCGAAAGCCCATCCGCAGCCAGCGTGCCGAGCAGTACCGATGCCTCTTTGATCTGCAGCGCGGTGATGGTCTGCGTCCCCGCGACACCGTCCACCTTCAGCCCGAACTCGGCCTGGATCTTCTCCACCGCCGCTTTGGTCTCGTTCCCGAATTTCCCGTCGATCCCGAAGCGGCTCAACCCGCCTTCCGTTACCCGGTTCAAGCTCTGCTGCAGGTCGAACGTCGCCGCAACAAACTGATCCGGATTGATCAACTGACTGCCAACGAACAGGCGGCCATGGAATTTCTTCTCCTCACCGCTCTTTGTTTTGCCGGTGAATTCATCGTCGGCAAGATCGAGCAACCCGTGCTCCGCATCATCCGTCAGCGCCTTGTTCGCATCCTCAGCATCCTGATTACCCGCGGCAGGCGTCGCAGGTGCCGTCGTAGGCGGTGTCGTCTGCTCGGTGGTAGTGGTCGTCGTCTCCGCGCTGGCCGCAGGCCCTTTCGCCGCCTGCGCTTCCTTGAACGCAATATTATAGAATTGCTTCATTTTGGGGCGATCCTTGGCCGTCCATGCATTATAGGTAACCGTCGCCTCATTCTTCTTTGTTGCATCGATTTGGCTGCTTTCGATGAGTGCGGCATTGCCGAGCACCAGGATAGCATCCCCTGCCGCCGGATTCTTCACCACGCCCGTGGCAGGATCTTTCTGCCAATCGTTCCACAACTGGCCCATATTGGCATGATAGGTATTGAGTTTTCCAAACGCCACGCGCGATGCATTCACCGTCGCACGCAATGCCGGCGTATCTTTCACCAGCCCGGCAGCTACCAGCTCCCTGTATGACGCATCAATCGGGTTATCCGTTACTTTAACCGTCACTGTAGCCGGTGCCGCAGGCACTGCCGCTGCAGCTAGCGGTTTGTCATCCTCGACTGCCGGTTTTTCCGGCTTCTTCTTCGCCGCCGCCTTCTTCGCGGCTTCTTTGCCTTTCTCTATGCCTTCCAGCACATCCCCAACACTGTCATCGACATACTCGTATATATCTTTGATCTTCCGCGGGCCGGTGTTGTTCTCAAGCTCACGCTCACGCACCAGAATACCGATAGCTACTTCCGCGGTAAAAACATCTTCATCACCCGGCTTTCGATCTTTGGGCAGCTCGCTTACCAGGTACCGCATTTGGGCATAATGATCGCCCTTACCCTTGGCTTTCGTCACGTAATCCATGATCTCGTCGTAAGACTTTCCTAGATCCTCGCGTGTCCACTCCCCCGCCGCCATCACCTCGGTCCTCGCCTGCTCCAGCGGCGTAACTTTCGGTTTCTCTGGTTTCGGTTTCTTCTCGGGGTTAGTCACCATTGGCTTGCTCCACGAAATTGTTGGTTTTCTGGGATCAGTTATAGCCCAAAATGGTTAAAACTTTTATGACAGTTCCATTAAGATTAATATAACGCCCTGCGGCCCGCTCCCTGCCTCAAGCTTCATCATATCTTCACAAAGTCCATCCAGCCCCTTGTGATATCCTTAAACGGTCACTTCCCCACCTCTAGAGCTCCCGATTTTTTAAATCTGGCGTTTTTAGATGTGCGGATGGGTACGCAAGCATCAACCGATGCCTGCGCCTTCGACTCACTTTGGCGGGATTTAACCATCCCATTGTTAAGAGGAACTACCAACCATGACCCACGCCCAAAAGGGACAAGTCACTACCGCCACTCAACATGGCACCTCTGTCATCGCGACCATCTGGAACAAGCATCGCTTGCTCCGATACGCGATACTTCTCTTCGCTGCCTGGTTGGCTGCGAAAATCATCCTTGTCGCCTTTGCCATCCTCCCGGATGGTGGTGACGGATTCCTGACCTATGGTCTGGTGATCGGCGTGATTCTGCTGGTCATCAATAACCATCTGCTCGATAGAAAGCAGCAGCGTCAGATCACCCTCGAGCAGGAAAGGAACGACGCGCAAGCGTTGGAACTTTTTGGCATCAAGGATCGCCTCGCGACCGCGGAAGAAACCGTGGCGCGTTTCGTGGCCAAAGAAAACCGGGAAGCCCTCAAAAGCATCTCCGGCGCCACCAACAAGCTGGAATCGCTGCTCGAGATGCTCAACGGCATCGACGGCTTCGATCTCCCGAACTTCATGGCCCAGCGTAAGCGCGACGGCCTCATCCAACGCATGAAGGACTTGCTGGATGGGAAAACCCCGATCAGCCAGTTCGAACCGTTGGTGAGCGAGGTCAACGCCTTCGTTGAAACTGCGAAAGCAGACATCGAAGCGCGTCGCGCTCAACTGGCAGAGCAGGCAAAAACGGCTCCCCAGCCGCCCGAGCCCGCTCGCGTCTTCGGCCGTGCGCCTGTCAACATGGTCGGCCGTCCGGATCAGCAACCGCAAGGTCCCGCTCCCGAACGAACCGCTGGCAAACTTTTCTTCAGCCAACCTGCTGAAGAAGTAGCTCCGGCTGCCGAACCTGTATCGACAGCATGGCACTTCGATCCTGCACCCACGACACCCGTCCCGGCTGTAGAAATCGAGCTTGACGTGCCCGCTTTTCTGCGTCGTTTGGCTCACCCCGAACGCCCAGCAGATGGCAGCAACTAACACGCATTTCGCGCGTTAGTTAAACTTGAACCTCGTCCCTCCCTTGGGGGCGGGGTTCTTTTTATCCAGGTGTTTTCTTCAGCAGGTATTCCAGCTTCTGTACCGCCAGCCGGCTCAGCGTGTCCTGGCTCTGCGATGCATCGCCCACCAGCACCGCCTCGCGCCCCGTCGCCGGGTCCACCGCCGTCACCTTCACATACCGCCCCTGCGGGATGAACTCGACGAAATATTCAGTGCGTTTCATGGTTTCTCACCTTTTTAAAGAAGGGCTAGGACCGAGGGCTAGAGCTAGTGGCTAGGGCTAGGGAAGTTAAAGTATCAAGGGTTCCGTCATTCCCCGAATCCGTCCTTCACGGATTATAGGGGAATCCAATCCCAGCCGCCACAGGGATTGGATTCCCCTAGAATCGCAAGGGCGATTCGGGGAATGACGGAATCTTTTATTTTTCTTCCTTCGCGCACCGCGCGCGGCCTCAAAATGGGCCAGATGCTAGGAGTGACGTTTAGGGAAATACCGGTGTGTAGCAGCGCTACATGAGGATTTTCCCGAAACGGCACGACGCCGCAGATGGTCCGTTTTCAGGCCGCTTACTCCTGCGCATCGTCGTAGGCGTCGGGCAGTTTTTCTACGGTCAACATCGTCACCTGATTATGCCGCCGCTCCTCCACCGTGAACCGGTAGCCGTAAAACTCAAACACCGCCCCCACATCCGGGATTACCCGTGCCTCATGCAGCACCAGGCCCGCCACCGTCGTCGCGTCCGCATCGGGCAGGTCCCAGCCCAGCTGGCGATTGATATCGCGGATGGTCACTATCCCCGCCACGCGGTAGGCGCTGTCGCCGAACGGCATCACATCGGCAATCGCCAGCGGATCGTGCTCGTCGTCGATCTCGCCCACGATCTCCTCGATGATATCTTCCAGCGTCACGATGCCCTGCCACGCGCCATACTCATCCACCACGCAGGCGAAATGTTTGCGCTTGCTGCGGAACGCCGCCAGCTGGTCGGCAAGGATCGTCGTCTCCGGCACGAACCACGGTTTCTGCGCAATGCGGCGGATCATCTCGCGCGTGATGCCGATCTTCTGCTGGCGGATCAGGCGGAACAG
>Ga0214921_10010422_pt1 | contig 11502 bp, 10 predicted proteins | sample LL1505_MetaG_FD_177992 | JGI IMG/M metagenome (GOLD analysis project Ga0214921, IMG submission 177992) | Freshwater microbial communities from Lake Lanier, Atlanta, Georgia, United States - LL-1505 | ecosystem: Environmental > Aquatic > Freshwater > Lake | place: USA: Georgia | collected...
GGCGGGTACGGTAACGGGCTCTACCGCGGGGCGCGGGGTGTACCTGTATAGCACGGCGGCGGCGGCAAGTGCGACGTATGTGGTGACGTTCTTGCGGCTCTATTAGACTTTTTAGGAAAAAGTCTGCAAAAAAGGGCTTTTTGAGAAAAAGCCCCCAAAAAGGCTTTAAGAAAAAGCCCTCCAAACAAGCTTTTTAAGAAAAAGTATGCAAAAAGGGCGGCACGCTTCGTAATAGCCGCACAGTTATAACTCATTATCGTGATTCTCATAATGATGAGTGATATGTATAAGGAATATCAGCAAAATACATTTTTCTTAAATGGTATTTTATCTTAAAACGTCAAGTATGGTTTTGCGGACTTTTACCCAAAAGTCCAAGGAGCTTTTTGGGGACTTTTTCTTAAAAAGTCCAAGGCGCTTTTTGGGGACTTTTTCTTAAAAAGTCCAAAGTAGAGACAGCAGGGCGCGATGACGGATACCCTCTTTGTCAGCAATGTGAACTACAAGACGCTGCTCGGCTCGACCATCACGGCGTCTACCATGACGATTTCCAGCATCACCGTCTCCACCATGACTGCTTCTACCATCTTTTCGGCGACCGGCCAGACCGCCCTCGGTAACAACGTGTCCTATCCCAATCGCTTCGTGGAAGTCGGCTCGGATACGGCCAACTCCATTTATCTTGATTTTCACTCCAGCGATGCCGCGCTGCCCGATTATTCCACGCGCATTCAATCGCTCGGCGGGGCAACATCAGGAACCGGCAATCTGAATATGTATGCGTCTACGATTGGGTTGATGCCGACGGTCGGCGTCGGTATCGGCGTAACCGTGCCGAGCGCATCGCTACATATTAAAAATGCGGCATCGGCTATGCGAATCAGTGGAAATCTGACGAATACCTCTACCAGACCTGCTGTTTCTATCACACCAGGTGCATTTGAAATTAGAGGGTCGGGTATATATGATGCGAGTGATGATGGGTTTCTTCGTTTATCGGCTGGCGGTGGTAGTGCAAATATACAGTCATATATCGAATTATCAGGATATAGCACACTTCCAGATATGTTAGAGAATATTGTATTTGGTACGCAAGGGACAGAGCGTATGCGGATTACATATGATGGTAAAGTTGGAATTGGCACGACGAATCCATTAGGACTACTAAGTATTTATTCCACATTCACACAAACGGGTATTTGGCCAGCAGATGGTGTTACATTTATGACAACAAATGGTACTGCGAGTTGGAGTCTTGGAAAAATCATTGGATATGTTTATGCAAATGCAGGTACTGCGAATGGATATCCTGGCGGTCTTGCCTTTCAAACAAAAAATACAGATGGTCTGAATGGTACTATTACAACAAAAATGCTAATAGATGCGAATGGAAATGTAGGCATCGGCACGACGAATCCAAATGCAACCTTGCATGTGAATGGCGTAGTGAGGGGAGGGTTATTTTACAGCATGGGTTCAGTAGTAGTATCTCTCGCATCAGCTACCAATGCGACATCAAACCCCATTCCTATAGGTTCGATTGGTGTATATCTTGTAACCGTTACTGGATTCGATGGAACAAACTATCGTAAACTTGTAGGTACAGCTATTGTTAGTATGTATTTTGACGGTGGTACGTTCTATACATCAAGTATGAATGTATTAAGTTCATTTTATATGACATTCGTTAGTATTGCAAATAATGGGACTATTACATTCAATCATACTACAGGAGCACCGACAACGGTTTATCTAAATGCGTTATGTCTTGGATGATTTTACGACATGCGAAGAATAGTAACGGAATAGCTTATATAAAAGTTACTATTAATGGTTGGAACGTTAAAATTAACACCATAACCAGAGGCTGTAATGCTAATATCTCCTCTATTTGCCACCATACCATATACATTCGCATAACTCGGAGCACCATAATCCCATGAAACATAGGCACTAGCAGTAACAGTTGATCCACCAAACGTGCTAACGGATAAATTTAGACCATTGACTGTAATCAGAATCACTGTGTTACCTGCATATCCGTTACTAGAACTATTAGATATGATAGTTGTTGCTCCAGAAGATGCTGTAAATGTAAATGAAGTAGATGCGATTGTACCGCATTTAATAGAGCCATTCACATGCAGGGTTGTCTGCGGAATCGTCGTGCCAATCCCCACATTGCCGCCACCCATTACTGTAAAAAATGGCGTATATGCTCCACCCACTAAATCATTACCACACTGAAAAATATAATTACCAGCACCATTATTATACCAATTTGTTTTGACAAGTAATCCATTTGCCCCTGCCGCATTCGTTGCATTATAAATAATACTAGCCCATGTTCCAGAAGGTTGTGATGTGCTATCCGCATTGGTTCCATATTTTACATATAAGGGTGCACCAGGGTTTGTTGTCCCAATCCCAACATTACCAGATGAACCTATAATATACAACGGAGTAGAAAGTAATATATTCGAACTATTCCATATTTCAAAAGAGTATCCTCCTGAACCACCACCTCTTTGGCACATAAAATTTGTTTCACCCTGGCTTCCTGACCTATTCCATCCGATATAAGCACCTTGATTACCAGGAGCATTATATTGTCTTGATAAAATGTTACCCCCTACGTCAAGTGTTGCTTGCGGCACAGTCGTGCCGATACCGACGCCGACCGTCGGCATCAACCCAATCGTAGACGCATACATATTCAGATTGCCGGTTCCTGATGTTGCCCCGCCGAGAGCGCGCATGCTTCGCATAAGCGCACACTTCGTAAAGCACACGCTTTGCACACGCTTCGTATATAACATGATATTCTCTTTTACAAAAAGTACTTATCATGTGAAATTTGTTACTTTGATTTCTTATAGGTGGATGAGAGGTGGTGCAGACGAATAGGACGAGAAATAGATGCGCGCCCCATCGCTGCGGTCATGCTATTTAGGTTTTGCTCGTTTTGCTCCTTCTGGAATTGCTCAACCATGCTGACTTGCTCTTCAAATGGTATATCATTCGGTGCAGTTTTAGACGATACACTATTCGCATATTTTTCCGCATGCATCTCCGCTGCCGCTGATGCGGCATTCGGATACAAGTAACGGCGTTTCCTAAAGCGTTTTGCCGCGCGTGCCGAAGGAAATCGGACACGTCTTGATGATGGCTTGAGAGAAACACCAGTAGTTAGTTTTTGTGCCCGATGCGTATTGTATTTTTGCGTAAATGACGGTCCCTTGCTTTTTACTCGTACGCCGCCGCGGATGCTTCGCTTGCTACGCTTTTGTGTGCTACGCTTGCTTCGTGTGCTACACATACTTCGTGTACTACGTTTGCGCCGGGTCATTTCTATTATTATGCGGCATTTTTATTACACGGGTGGACTTAAAAATGTTGTATTAGGTTAAGATAACCATGGAGGAAGTCCAATTAACCCGTCATCAGCGGTATCATGCACTCAATCGCGAAAAACGGATTTCCTACCAGCTAGAACGATACTATAACAATCCTGATGTCATTGCCAAAAGAGAGGAGCGGGAACGAAAGAAGGCGGAGAAAGCCATGGAGAAAGAGGCAAAGAAAGCCGCAGAGAAAGAGGCAAAACAACAGGAGAAAAAGAGAAAACAAGATGAACGTACTGCATTAGCGCTGGCGACCAAGAAGGTTCCCAAAGCGAAAGTTGATTCCTTTCTCGCCGAGAATCTTCCGGCGAGCGCGAAATCGGAGGAGTAATTTTTTAGCGCCCTAGGGTAGGAAGAATGTCCTTCAACGCCGAGATGATTCAGCAGATGCAGTTTGATATATCAGAATATTGTTTTCCCGTTATCAACGGTGCCATTGTACCTTCCACTACCCTTGCACCCGTACTTGCTTATGAATTCCCAGACACCCCTGCGTGGCAACAGGGTATTGTTGCAGGGGATGCGATGGCCGACCACGCCCACAAGGAATATATGGCAGTCAGTGATTTTCAATCATTGATACGCACATTACAACGTAATCAAGCAAACCATTACTACGATGATGCGCACATGTATGAACTGATGACAGAGAATCGTCCTGTTCGTCCTTACTTTGACCTAGAGTGGGACGCAGAACAGCTTGATGAAGGGCACGTTCTTACAACGGTTATTCCTATCATTCTTCAATGTCTCCACGATGTTGGCTTTCGTACCTGTCGCGGTCTGTCTATCTATACCGCATCGGGTGCATGCTCCACACGTGTGATACCATCGGGAAAAAAGTCATCCTTCCATGTCTTGTTTGATACGGTAGAAGTGTTTACGAATGTCGCTCATCACCAAGAATTTGTTCGCAATATTCTCCTGCCCTATATAAAAAAAGATAAAGACGAATATCAGTCACTTCTATGGACAAATACTTCGCATGTCAAACAACTTGTTATTGATGCACAACCATATAATAAACATCAAACCTTTCGTCTTCCTCATCAATCAAAATGGGTGTCGGGGAAGAGTCGTCCCCTTATTCTGCATGATAATCATTTCGGATGTCCGTATTCCGAAGTGTACACGGCGGGTGTATACGAGGACCCTGCCACCCTCACTCTTATTTCGTTGGAGAGGAAGCCAAAGCCCGTACCCCATACCGCGATTACAGAAGGGGTAGAATCCCCAGATTTTATGAAAATGGTGGAACTTTGTACCTGTTTAACGCCCGACTTCCTACACGAATACGAATCAACGCGCAATCTCATATGGATGCTATGGGGTACCGAACATACCACGCGAATGCGCGACCACATTCATCGCGTATGCCAACGAGGAGCCAATTATGAGTGGAAGTGGGTAGAAAACATGATAAAAGCCTACCAATTCACGGGATTTACCATCGGGTCGCTCATTATGTGGGCACGTGCTTGCTCAGAAGGTGCTGTGGAGAATATACTAAAGAAATATCGCCCCAACTATTACGAGGAATTATTCCAGAAGACCATGAAGCCCGCGCAACACCACATCATTCATGAGCGATATTTGGGAGACCATATCTCCTTCGAGGATAACGATACCGTCATGGTGATGTCGCATCTCGGTACGGGTAAGACCGTGGCCATCACGAACTTCATACGCAGTCAGAACATTGAACGCCTACTTATCGTTTCTCCTCGAAAATCATACACGCACTCTCAGCTCGGCGTCTTTCTCGCGGATGTCACTCTTCTTCCTCCTCTTGAATCGTATATGGACCATATGGGGTCTCTGTCTCACCTTCCTTATTTGATTATTCAGGTGGAGTCTCTTCATCGTATTGGCGAATGGTTTCAACCCTATGACCTGGTCATCATGGACGAATCCGAGAGCATTCTGAATCAATTGCACTCCACCATGACAAACGGAGATAACCTCGTTAATAATCATCAGGTGTTTGAGGCGGTGCTGCGCACAGCGAAGCATGTGATATTTGCCGATGCATTTATGACGGACCGCACCTTTCATGTGGCGAAGGAATTACGTAATCCTGCGAAAACCGTGTTGATTGAAAATACGTTTCAGCCGTATTCGCGAGAGGCCATTCTATTGCGCAAGACGGATTCGGATGAGGTGAATCTAGGTGCATTCTCGGAGCGCATCCTGACCGCGCTCCGCGCGGGACGGCGCATCGTGGTGGTCTGGACGTCCAAACATATTGGGGAGGAATTTGAGGCGCGCTTGAAAAAGGAGAAGTTCTCTTATATCTTTTATCATTCGGATTCAAACAGGGATGATGTAATAGGATTGCAGAATGTGCGCGAACGATGGGCTGGAATTCAATGCCTGATGATGACGACGAGTATTACCGTGGGGATTTCGTATGACCCAATTGTGGGAATCGGCTCCCACACGGCCGTTCATAATAATCCAGTGGTTGAGGCCGTTCATAATAATCCAGTGGTTGAGGCTGTCCATAATAATCCAGTGGTTGAGGCTGTCCATAATAATCCAGTGGTTGAGGCCGTTCATGGAGAGTCCGACCCCCGCTACGATGAGGCATTCTTATACGGTTCAAGCACCACCGCGCTGCCACGCGACATCGCCCAGAGCTTGCTTCGTGTTCGCGTTCTCAAGGCGAATCGCCTGACCTACGTGACAAATATACCTGCGTATGCTGTGGAGCAGTGCGGGTTCACGAATGTATGCAATATATTGGCAGCAAAAGAGGACCGATTATTAAAGGAGCATCCACTCGCAAAATGGTCGATGTGTCCGCCGTGGGCCAGATGGAATCACGCGTACAACGAGAATGAGAGACGATGTTCCTGTACCTATTACAAAGATGTGTTGGAGCGGTATTTGGTGAATTCAGGTTATACGTTGAAGGTGGAACTGGAAGATGTACCGATATTGGCGGAGGAGCCCGTGGTGCTACCCAGTGGAATTGAATGGGATGATATTCCTGAGATTACTTCGGAGGATGCGAAGGAGATTCGTGGTAGGATTCATCGTGGTATGGCGGATACACTTGAAAAGCGGTCCTATCAGAAATTCACGTTCTCTATGCAATTCAAGGAGTGCGAGGAAGAAGTCAAGAAGAGTATGTGGGTGAAATACATTGAATCAGGGAAGAGCGAGGCATTTTGGAATGTGGTTCTGGAAAAGCGTATGAGTATGGAGGAGATGGTGCGCGCGGAAGCGAAAAAGCGATATGCCATGATGGCGGGGTGCCGTCTGAAGCATCGTGAAACGATGGAGCGGTTCATGGGTATGATAGGGTTGCAGCACTCCCAGGAATCTATTGTTGTTGAGCACGAGCGTTTGGTAGAATGGGGACCAGCGCTCTGCGCGGCCGAGGTGGAACTCAGGGCGGGCATGGGGTTGCGGGCCTCACGACGAAAAGGCCAATGGAAAGTGGGGAATACCATTGATTTGATAGCGTTGATGTTGGAGGAATGGGGTGGGGGTACCGTGAGAAGCGAGGCGATAATTACAAAGGAAAAAAGAAAATCCGTCAGAGAGTATACGATTTATTTGAATGAAAACAGTATATTATGGGATTCCATAAGGGACTCTAATGCTAAAATGGATGAATTTATGGTAAAGTTATAATTTTTAAATTTGGTGTCTACACTTGGGGCACCTTTATTATAGTAATATATGCCCCAAGTGTAGACACATTTATCCCCACCCATCATCTTTAGGATTGTCCTACCCTAAAATCCCCCATTAAAATAGGTGATTTTATGATTATAACGATAAATTTTAATCGTCATTGCTATTTGACTCTCCCCTAGCAAGTTTACCTATATTTTTTGAGCTTGCGGCTCGTGCTGCGCGGCTGCTTCGTGGTACACGGATTTCATGCGCCGCTTCCTCCAATTCCTTAAAACTTGCTTGGAACGGATGTGCGGAAGAAGGCATATATGAATTGTCCAATGGTGCAGCAGAGGCAGCGGCGGCAGCAGATGCGGCAAGCGCAGACTCGCGCAATTCTGCCAGCCTTTTCTTCTCTTCTTTTGCATTACGCACCTTCTGTGTGCGTCTTCGTCCTCTAAGCATATTACGAATGTATGCGGCACGTTGGGTTCTTCGTGCTCTTATCTCCTCTGCCCGTTTCGCTCTTGAAATCAGCTTATGCTTTTTACTCGTAAAGCCCTTTTTTACAGTTCGTCTAGATGATTTTCGTTCAACATTCATATTCTCCGCTCCTTTCCCCAATCGTTTTCTGGTTGACGCGAATGTATTCCTTATTAGTGCAGATGCGGCTGACGCGGCTGAACGACTCGGGCGGCCTTGGCGGCCTGTATTACTTACCGACATGTTATGCGGAGACGACATATTCTACTACTATCCTCACAAAATCGTTGAATCGGCGGAGACTCCAAAGGCACGCTTGATAGCCGCCGCAGGCGGCGGCGTGAGTCGCAGCGAATGCGATGTCGCGGCTACCGCCGCTTGAAGTCGCAAGGAATTCGGCAAAGAAGCCGCTTTTAGCGGAGCGGGCAAGGCAATCCCCCACCTCCTCCATACCTCCTCTTTGGCAACGGTATACCTCCACGGAAATTGCTGACTCTCTCCAATGAATTGCCGGACGCGCGCATTCTGCGCCGCCATCCAGTGCGCCTGGTTATTCACCAGACGATGAAACACAGCGCGTTTTCCCTGTGATAACACACCCGCATATAAGAGTTCGGCCCATGCCTCGGTCTCGGCTTCTAAGATATCTGTACCATGGTCGTGGTCATCGAGACAGCTCGCATGCTGCAATTCATGGATAAGAACGCGTGTTGCGTCCTCAGCGCGGTACACCACAATCGCCTCCAAATTACATGGGTAGTTGTAGCCGCCGTTCACATGCAGCGGTCCAATTTCTTCATATATTGGATTACCTCCAACGTGTTTGGAATACGACGCATTTATGCGGTACGATGGTACACGCGACGCACTTTTCGGAAACTCTCGTAAAGCAGGATGGGCCAAAAAGTAAATGCGGGGTTTTGCCGATTTTGGCGTATGATACAGACGAAGGATTCTCCCCCAGAGTCCCCACGGAACCTCTTGCGACTCGTTATCATAGATGACCACCACGTGTCCAAATGCACATTCGCGGATTTCAGAGCGCGCTTCACCGCGTTTGTAGCGGTCATACATCTCTTTGCGCCAACCCTTCGGGTCAAATCCGACCGTCAACTTGCATTCCTTCTCTAAAAAGGCGTGGTCCTTGGGGGAAAGTGATGAGGCGCGCCAGACCACTTCGGGTTTCTGGTATTCGGCCTGCATCAGGGCAAGGGTGGCGTCGAGGAGTGCCATGCACTTTTAATAAAAGTGCCCAAAAACTTTTTAGGAAAAGTGCCTAAAAATAGTTCTAATGACGCCTTGTCTTCCTTTTTCCTCCCCATATGCCTTTCTTTACAGTAGAACGATTACCTTTAATGATGCGCAAAGTCATTGATTCATTGCTAAATCTCCAAGAAGGAATAGTCTTTATATCAATATACCATTCCTGTTCCAAATAGGGCTGCATTTTAGCAGCCTTCATCATCTTTTCTAACCAGTCACTTACCAATATGCATCCCATTGGGATGCCATGCGTTTCATAGAGTGTGTGAAAGAATTCTTCCATTGTATTGGATGCATCATATGCCTGTTTGATAGCTTTTTTAACTTGTTCGTTGCAACCTCTTAGAAAATGAACAGAAAAGGATGCAAACGGCTCTAATGGCATACTCAATAATGTATCGACTGCCTCACGATAGGCTACCATATTACTTTCTGGACGTAGCGATGCCTCAAATTGTTTTTCATACCATGTTTGTTTATGAATGGTAATGTAAAAATACGATAATGATATTGATGCTCCATTATCGCATTTTCGCGTGGACATATCTTTTAAATCAATTGATGTCACAAATTCACACAACTGTTTAATGAGCGACATGCCTGCAGTAATCATTTCTACCGTACCTTTTCCACTTAGTAACGGTTTCGTCTCAGAGCAGGCTGTATCGTGTTTGGTAAGAACAAGAGATGCTACAGATGGGTCAAACAATGGATTGCGTCCCCATTTCTTTTTATATGCGGCAGCACTTTCTGGAAAATGAACACTAATCGTTACACATGCATCTTCCTTCTGTTGTTTCGGATTTCCTAGATATAATGTACCATCTATTTTTGTATGCACCCCATCCAATTCGGTAGAATAAATGGTAAAACGTCCTTGAAATTCATATCCGGATGGCGTTGGCAATAGGAACCTATAGGTTGCTTCCTTTTCAGTCATACTATCACTTTTTAAAAAAAATGCCAAAAAGCATTTAAATGGTCTATGTGTTCCGCTCAAAAAGTGTACACTTTCCCTCGTATCTTAACCGACATACTCGGAACATGAGAGAACTTCTTATATGGTGCAGGCTTCTTTGAAAAAGCAATCTCGGTATACTTTGCTTTTATAAGGAGCTTTCCAAGTGAATACCGCTCGTAAAACTCCTCGTTTTTACTGTATTCATCAGGGGTATACACAGCGATTTCTTTCGTCTTCTTATTCATCTCTACCAAAAACGATGGTTTGACTTTGCTACCGACGAAAATGGACATCTACTGAACTGCACTTTTTTAAAGCGGCTTTGCCGTGTCCGCGTTCCGCTTAAAAGTGCCCAAAAACACTTTTTGAGCGGAACTATTCACAATTCTCTGTTCATTTTTGCACACTTTTTCCTAAAAGTGTTTTTGGGAACTTTTAAGCGGAACGCTTTACGAAGTGCACGGCAAAGCCGCTTCTAAAAAGTTCTTTTTTTCATAAAAGTGTTTTTGGGCGCTTTTTTTGAAAAAGCGCATTCAGTTGCCGCGCCAGCTTTAAATGCACATGCTCCCACAGAATCGGGATGCGGTACGACGTCACCAGAACCCAGCCCGAACCCGACTCCGCATTCCACAGCGTATGAAGCAGCTCCATGCGCGCCTTCGGAGTCAGCCATTCCGTCTTGTATATCGCATCCATCCAGTACAGAATCACATCCGTCCACCGTAGATTCCGCTGCAAACACGTGTAAATCCAGGCTCTCACATCCGTAATTTTCTTGTCATCGCACGGCTGCTCCGACCACTCCTTCAGCGTTTTCTGGAAAAAGGCGTGCCACACATCATCCTGGCGCAGCCCTGCCCGCTTGGTATAGGTGGCGAGAAGATGGTCTGGACCACTCACGGGGATTTCAAAGCAGAAATCGCGCAGGCGACCGCACAGCGGAAGCTCCGTAGTCAAGAGAATGGCAAAGGACGGGTATTGTTCCAGGCACTCTTGGAGTTGGAGGACGGATTCATCCGTCAAGAGGTGGGCGTGATAGAGGACGAGATAGCGCGTGGCAAGGGAGGTGGCCATGAGGCAAACATCCTGCTGACCTGTCCAGCGGACCAGAATGGACTGAAGAAACACTTTGTCAGACATGGACATGGTTGCAACGTCAAATCCGAGGTGGATGGCGGATTCTTCGTAGGGGATGGATTTTCCCGCGGTTTCGTCGTCTTCGTCGGGGTCGCCGCCTGCGGTCGGCTTGTTCAGGTACCATGTGTTGTTTTTGATAGAAAGAGGGGCCTTCCGCTGTGTTTCTAGAAAGGCGAGGAGTTTGGTTCGCTTACCGCACCCCTTTGGCCCGCGCCAGGCGTAGCTGCAGGGCTCGGTCATTGGGTGGGTATCTCACGAACGACTTAAGTGGCTTATACGCGTAGCAGTGGCTTATACGCGTAGCAGTGGCTTATACGCGTAGCAGTGGCTTATACGCGTAGCAGTGAAGGCTTATACGCATAGCAGCCACTGCAGTGAAGCCTTACTCGTCCAGAAGGGCGTCCAATTGGGCATCCACATTGTCCTTTGCAGATTCTTCATGCACGCTTTCATTCACAAGGCGCTCCACTTCATCCTTGGATTCTAGAATAGCCTTCTCATAGACGTGCTCTTGGTGCAACTGGTGAACAATCGTGCTTCCCGTCGTTTGAAACAAGAAGGGAAAAACGGCATGGACCGCGAGGGCAAGGGAGGCGCGACCCGTATGGAGAGCGGCGCGCGCGGCGC
>Ga0214921_10010423_pt1 | contig 11502 bp, 7 predicted proteins | sample LL1505_MetaG_FD_177992 | JGI IMG/M metagenome (GOLD analysis project Ga0214921, IMG submission 177992) | Freshwater microbial communities from Lake Lanier, Atlanta, Georgia, United States - LL-1505 | ecosystem: Environmental > Aquatic > Freshwater > Lake | place: USA: Georgia | collected 2015-05-28
TTCTCGAATATTACTTATCACTAGTATCACAAGAATCTGTCAGAGTAAATAATAGTATTTTCCCATCTACTTTACCATCTTTACAAACAGGTGTCGGTTCATATCTTCGTCTCGCAAATAGTGGATCATTGGATACTGTTTTTGAATCAATTTTAAGTAGATCTAAAGAAGGTAAAAATAAAGACAGAGATAGAGCAAAAGAATTGGCTAAATCAGAAGGTTCTAAAGTTTCAGATGCTTCGGCTGCTTCGACGGATTCGGCTGTTTCAAAAGTATCAGCTGATTCTGCTGTTTCAAAAGTATCAACTGGTTCAGCTGTTTCAAAAGTATCAACTGCTTCCGAAAATTCTAATAGTTTGAATTTAGAACATGCAACTATTAGAGATTTAGTTAAATTATTCGCGGATGGGGCTAGTTTTGGTGTTACATGTATTATTCCTAATCTACCAATGTTCATTCAAATCGAAGTTACTAAAGCATTAAAAAAATCTAAATCATCTAATTCCGCATCAATTGGTTTTGTTTTTGCATCAACTAGTATGTCAATTGGTATTGATTATTCATTAAGATCAGTTATTATTAAGGCTCCTAATAATTCAAGTACTGCTACTGAAAATTTTAATCCAACAACAATTCTTCAAATGGCAGGTCGTTGTGGTCGTCGTGGTAAAGATACAGAAGGTAATGTTATTTATTATGGAATATCAAATTATGAATATGCAAATTCTAAATTAATTTGTCCATTAGATTTAGATAATGTATTATCTGATGAAAAATTAGGCACAGGATATTTTATTCAAGAAAGATCTGCTAAATCTGTATCTGTATCTGAATCATCATCATCAGAAATATTGGATACTTCTTATTGGATGACTGAATTATTCAAATTATCAAGAATTCCAGATACTATTAATTTTGAAATTACATTAGAAGATGGATCTAAAATTAAAAAGACAGATATTCAACAGGATCGTAGTCTAAAAATAGCATTAATTACATTATTAAAATGTATTAAACCAAATATTACAAATAAAGATGCTTTATTTGAATCAACATTAATGTATGAAGTTGTATATTTATCATGGAAATCCGAATATTCAATATATATTACTGATTTACAAAATAATCTAAATGATATGATGATGGTATTATTTGAAATGATAAATAGAAATTATAGAATTAATATCTCCGAATCTAGTTATAAATTATTCTATGGATTAATTGAAAGAATTATTAACTTTTTACGCGAATTAGAAATTAATATTATTAAAAACTCTTGTACACAAAGTTCATTTAGTATATCTTCTTCAAGTGTTATTAGAGCAGCTAGAGAATATATCGCATTAGTTAATAAAATCACAACTACAAAATCAAAAGTCGCTCTTTCTCCTGTATCTGGTACTGGTTCTGCTACTGGCATTCTTGATAGGGGAAATGCCGATTCAGAATTAGCTATTAATGGTATGGCATCTCAAATTGTTAGAAATGGCATTACTTATAATATTTCACAAGTTGATGGCGATGGTGATTGTATGTTTAATTCTATACTTGGTCAAACAACTACTAATGAATTAACTCATGCATTAAGATTAAGTGCTGCTAATTATATTGAACAAAAATCATTTAATGATCCTGATTATTCAATTAGCGTAATATATGCAATTAATGATTGGTATGATGTTAATAGAAGTCATCCAAAATTAAGTAGATTTGGTAGTTTATCAAATATTAATAAAATAAAAAGATACTTACAAATATTAACAAAGAGACCTGATCAAAGAGTTGGATATCAAAGTATATATTGGGGTTCATATTTAGAAATGAATGCAATTGCTATGTTAAAAAATATTAGAATAAATCTTATTATTGCTAATATTTCCCCAACCGATAATAACCGTAATATTCAAATACCTGATCCAGACACTAGAGAAGGTATACCTGTTGTTAATATTTATTATAATGGTCTTCACTATAGTATTGCTACACAAGTCGCCGGATCAGAACAAGCTGTAAGATCTGCAGTTCCAGTAGTACCAAAAGTTGGTGGATTAACTGGCAAAAGTAAATTATAAATTGGATTTAATTAGATTAAATTGATTTTAATTGATTTTAATTGATTTTAATTGATTTTAATTGATTTTAATTGATTTTAATTTAAAAAATAAATTAAAATCAATTCTTTAAATAAAATCATTTTTAGGTATGGATTGAAAAAGTTATATATAGAATAGATATATAAATGATTTCTGCAAGCGTTGAAACTTATAAAATAAAAAAATCTATTAATATAGAAAATAAGATAAGTAAACCTAAAGTTAAGAAAAAAAATGATTCAGAACCATCTAATAAAATATTAAATGAAAATAAATTGGAATCCAAACAAACTGAATCCAAACAAACTGAATCCAAACAAACTAACATATATGAAACAGATCTTTCTGATTCGGATCAATTTCAAGAAACCAATATATCAGCCTCAGGCGAACCACATTTTACTCATAAAGCGTTGATATCATGTTTAAACTCCGATGAGTTTAAAACTGATTCAAATTTAAATCCGACACAAATAGAAATAATAACAAATACAGGATTTTTACAAAATAAACAAGCTTTATGTATAGTTGCATGTGCAGGTTCTGGTAAAACAACAACAATTATAAATAAAGTTATATATATGATAAAATATCTGAATTGTAATCCCAAAGAATTTATTTTAACTACTTTTACTAGAAATGCAGCAGATGAAATGTCAAAACGTATGCGCAAATATTTAGATTCAAATATCGTAAATGACATAACAATTGGTACATTTCATTCAATTGCCTTAAATCAAATTATAAAAAATAACTATCAGATTGAAGAAACAAAACCAGAATCGATGCCAGAAGAATATTTAGTAAAATATTTGGAACTATTAAATTCAAATAATATAAGTTCTTACAAATATTTATTTATAGATGAATTTCAGGACATAAATCAATTACAATATGACATTATAAAAAAATGGTATGAAAAATGTAAATTATTAATAGTAGTTGGTGATGATCAACAAAATATATATACATTTAGAAATACTTCTATTAAATATATTTTGAATTTTCAAACAGAATTTAACAATTCGGAATATAAATATTTAATAAAAAATTATAGATGTAACCAAGGTATAGTATCTTTATCAAATGCAATTATTAGTTTTAATACAGACAAAATAGATAAACAGATTTTGGCAGGTAATGATAACAAATTAAAAAGACCCAAAATAAGATTTTTTCAAAATGATCAAAAAGAAAAAGAGTATATCTTAGAATACATTAAAAAAATATATCAAAATTATTCTGATCAAATAAAACCATCTATTGCTATTCTTAGTAGAACTAATAAAAAATTATACAAAATTGAAAATTTTCTCGCCTTAAACTCTATTCATGTACAAATGTTAGATGCTGAATTAAAAGAAACTAATAATTCTAATATCTATTATAATGTTGATTCTAATATTATCTTAACAACAATACATGGTTCAAAAGGTTTAGAGTTCGACTATGTTATAATTATTAATTGTGTTGATGGTTCATTTCCTATTGTTGGTGCAGATTTACAAGAAGAACGACGATTATTTTATGTTGCATGTACACGTGCAAAAAAAGAATTATTAATAACATCATTATGGTTTGATAAATTTAAACCTTCAAGATTTATATATGAATTATATAATTTAGATCCAACAATAGCAGATTTTGTATCATTTAATTGGACTGATTCTACATATGAAAATTTAATGTCAAATCGTACAAATAAAATATCTGAAATGTTAGCAAATCTATCAATTGAAACATTTTTAGATATGAAAAATAATAATATTTTACCACCAGATGAGTATCTAAATTTTAATTTAATTGATATACATTCTTCCATTAATTCTGAAGATATTGTAAATTATTCAAATATTACTGATCTAAATGTTGTATTTTCACATATGATGGATTTACAATTAGAAAAAATGATATTAGATTTAGTCAAATCAAAAGAACATATATATTTGCCATATGTTAAAAATGATCAAATATTTAAGAATAATCGTCATTCATTAAAATATGCATTAAAAGATTATATTTGTTCAGGTTCTGAAGATCAAATTAAAAAACATATCGATTATTTTAAAAAATCTAAATCTGAATTTATTATACCATTGTGTAAGAAAAATGTTCAAAATATTTTTAATCTTTTATCTGAACCAGAACTACATACGATTGATTTGAATAATATCACTAAAAATAGTAAAATTGCTTTATTAGCATCTTATAATAAATTTCAAAATCAAAATATGAGGGCTATTGATATGATTGATGATATTTTTAATTTAAGTATATGTAATGAATTAATAAAAGGTAGATATTCTCTACAGCTTTTGATCAATAATATTGAATATATAAATAAAATAGAATTAATTGAGTTTTTAATAAATATATATGAATGGTTAAAATCTAATGTTGAATTAGCCGAACATGTTGATTATAATTATGATATTATTATAAATAAATATATTGTTGGGAAAATTAATTTAATTTTAGATAATCGAATGATAATTATTGAATCTAACATTTCACCTAAACCTTCTATTAATGATTATATTAAATATCTACTGTTTTGGTCAAAATATAATATTGATAACATTGATTCAACAAAACTAACCATCATCCAATATTATAATCCTATCGCTGGAAAAATATTTGAATGGGATATGACTGATTTTATTATTAATAATTATTCAAAATATGATCAAATATATAATTATTTTTTAAATATGGCTCTAAAAAAAACTTAATTATCTACTTACTATTAAATTATTTAAATTATTTGCATATATCTCTAATATATGTGAATGTCTTTTATGTATCTGATTTAAATCCGAATGACTATTTGTTATTCTGTAATAATTATCAAATATTTTATTTAACAATTTCCGTTGATAATATGCAAACAAAATTAAATTCGTAATAAAATCATATTGTTTATCTTTTGCATATGAAATTATCTTTGGAATTTCTTTTGTAAAATCAATAATTGTACTACATTCTATACATTTCGTTAATTCATAATCCGAACATTTTGTCTCCAAATTTTTTATGATCAAATCCTCAATATTTTTATATTTAGTCGTAATATCACAAACATGAATCTTTAAGTCATCTGGTAAATTTTCCTCTTCTGTATTCAAATTTTTAATAGATTTTAGTTGTTCATTTGTTAATTCTGGACAACCATTTTCAATTAATAAATTGTATAAACGTTTATAATATGTATCATTTGGATTTTCACAATAACGCACTAAATGGTACAAAATTGTATGGTTTGGATTATTTTGATTTGTTTTTCTGTAAATATTGAATCAATTGTGTTGTCCGAAAACACCTTCTGAAAAAAAGCATATACTTTCGGCTTAATATGTTGGTATTTTTTTATTTTTGTTGAAATAAACCATGCAAACCAATGAAATACTGTATAACCTTCCTCATTCGGCTCTAACCATTTTGAAAAAGGGAGAATTATATTATCTATCTTATTATAAACATCCGGCATTGACATTGAATTAAAAATAATGTAATTAATTTTATTAAAAATTTCTATCTTTGAAACCATCTCCTGTGATTTTTTCTTTTGATAACATTGATGACATAATTTTTGTTTTATACTATCTACATTATTTATATTATTTATATTATTTATATCATAATTTTCTTTTTTCAAACATACAATGTCCTCACATAAATCTCTTTTATTGAATAACTTTTTCTTTTTATAAATATTATTTGAATAAGAATAAATATCTGAATGAGAACAAATGTCATCCGAATTAGGACAAATATCATCATATCTAGTATTTAAATTTAAAGTGCTATCCATATTACAGTATATTATTAAATTAATATAATATCATATATAATACCAAATGTAAGTTTCAATTTTTTTTGTTTAATTAATTACAATTTTTATATTTTTTATATTTAATAGAAGATCTAAATATAATGGATAACAATATTCTTTTTAATAAAATAGCAAATTATAATGGTTTGATTTTTTTTTTACAATTTTTAGAAGAAAACAATAATTCTATTAATATTCTGGATAAAGACGATCAAGAAATATTCGATAATTTTTTAAATTATTATGTATTTGATGGTAAAATGAAAAATACACCTCTAATATATTCTAATACATCTCTAATATATTCTAATACATCTCTGACATTTTCTGATATATCAATTGATGAAAAAAGAAAATTTTTAATTATTCAAAATAAGGAAATTACTAATAACATTATCAATTCTTTTAGATTTTATATTCATGATTTATGTATAAAATATAATAAATTTTGCACAAATAAATATGATGTTAGTTTCAACACTGAATTATATCTTAATATTATACATTTCTTTGATAATATCAATTTTAAAGAATATAATATATCTTTTACATCAGATGTAATTAAAAATATGATTAAACAACTATTTGATGAATCTATTTCAAAATTTTCAAATTATACACAAAATGATGATAAGGATGATGTTGAAAAATTAATTTTATGTTTGTATGCTATTTATGATTTAATTGATGAAATTTATAATATTAAAGAAATAAATAATTTATTGAATGTATTATTTGAAAATTTGGATAATAGAATTGACAGAATTTTTAAATTAAATGTAGACAATAAATGTTATGATAATATTAATTTATTAAAAAATACAATTATTACTACCATGAAAACATTTTTTAAAGAAAAACAAAAAATATTCAATAAAAATATTAATAATATTTCCAACTTCAAAACTGATATTATTACACAAATTCAATATATACTATCATATAAAACTAATTATACTTTTGTTAAAACTAATTTATTATCATTTAGTGCTAATTTTCAAAAAATCATTGATTCTTTCATATCAAATAGTTCATTTATGGATGGTCTTTTAAGTGAAAATATTACATTATTAAAAACTAAAATATTAAATTATTATGAAGATTTATGTGTGAATATTGAAATTAATCACATTGATATAATTATTAAAAATTTTCAATTTGATATATCAAATTTATTAAATAATATTCAAATATCATCTGATACCGATGTATTTATACTACAAGCCGACTCAAAAGATGTAATTTATCAATATATTGAACAAATCAAAACTTATTATAAGTATGACATAATACTCGCTATTTTTAGGGAGTATGATATAATAAAAAATATTTATTATCAGATTAAATCACCAGAAACTGATTTAATTAATTTAATTAGAAAATTATATAATTTTTTACCATTTAATCCTGAAATAATAATAAATATTTTTATAGATGAATATAATAATTATCTCAAAAAAATTGATGATACTATTGAAGAATGTTATATAGATATATTATTAAAAATTAATAAATTAAAATTTAATAATTCTAATATATCTTCTTCTGATATTTTTTTTCAATCTATTAATACTTATATAAATGATCTACAAAATAAATTAATCAATCTCGTAGAAGACATTAATGATTATTTTATTGATGCCAAAAATAGATTAGCTATAAATATACAAAAATATTTGGATCATTTAAATTTAGAGTTTATTAAATTATTAAATAACAGTTTAGCAACTGATATCGATACCATATATGAAAAATACAATAATTCTAATAAAAACATTAAACCATATATTAATATTGTTGATTTTTATTGTGATATGTCTGAATATTTGAATTTAGATCCAATCAAGAATTATTGTATTGAATTATCAAAATTAATACAATTTATCAATTATTTTTTATATTCAGATAGTAAGTCATCAATTAATAATATAAAATTAATTTTTATGTTTTTTTTAAAATCGGATATATCATTAAATAGAGAATATAATTCATATAATTTCATTAAATATTTATCACAATTTAATTCTATTTTAAATCAAAAAATAGATAGTTTATATGGTATTGATTCATTAATAACATCATATAATAATAAATATGAGATTATTAACAAAAATGAATTTAAATACCCGACAAAAATAAATACTTTTAAAAAAAAATTAATGATCTATTTTTTGAAATATATTGATATTGATTATCATTATAGTAATTATTATTCATATATTTACAAATATAATAATTCTTCTCTGTCAAATTTAGATAAACAATATTTGATATCTAATATTTCTGATTATTTTAATTATTTATCAATTAATAGTCATATTTTAGATCTAGACATAAATTATTATTCTAAAAATACTGAAAATACAATAATATATGCAAATAATAAGACATGTTTAATTGATAATATATTATTTTTTAAATTTTTTACATGTACTAATAAATTAAATACTTTATTGAATTCTAAAATGGTTAATCAGTTTATTGTTGAAGATTATGTAATTAAAATTATAATACCATTATTTAGTACACTTACAAATAATATGAAAATAAATACTCCAATTAACTTAAAATATTATGATATGTTTAAAATAATAATAAAAACATGATATTATCTTTATAGGTAATGAATTATTTTTCACCACAATTTGAAGATAAAAATATATTAATTAATGGTTTTACTGGTTTATGGTTTATTAATCGCCCTTATCATATTAAAGAAGTATATGAACAAGTTTTAAAAAAACTTAAATTAAATGGCATAAATGAAAATGATATTTTTTATAATTTAATAAATGATACTGATCAATTAATATCTAAAATAGATGATTATAATTTTTTAACAAAAAATACATACCCATATTCAAAACCAAATAATGCTTATCAATATATATATTGGACTAAAAATAATAATACACATCATGATGTTTATAAAAAATTAATTAAATTAGGTTTGATTAATAATAATACACATTATATGATTTGGCGTAATTCTCATAAAACACAATCAATTAAAACCATTAAACACTATCATATTATTATTAAAAAACCATCTGTATATATCTTAAATATAATACCATCTAATCGTTTAAATAAAATTATTATTATTGCTAGACATGGTCCCAGAGAACCAATTTTGCATTTACCAAAATTAGAAACCTTTAATACAGAAATTGATATAACAAAACATTTAGATAATCATATTATTGATGCACAATTAACAGAACATGGTATAAAATATTGTAAAAATTTTGGACAATATATTAATAAGATATTTTCCCCATATTTTGATTTTGATCCTAAAAAAACATTAATAGGTAGTTCAAATATTCATAGAACTATTCATTCGGCATTGTATTTTTATGAGGGATTATTTGAATTAAACATTAATAGATCATCATGTAAAATTTTCAGAGAATTGATGGGTGATATTATATTATCAGAAGATGATAAAATAGAATATATAAAAATACATAATAATATGAAATTAACATCAATAACTTCAGATATTAATAAAGAAATTTATAATTGTTTTGGTTATAAGATACAAAATATCAAAGATTACTTTAATGTTATTTCAACTATTAAAGTATATCAAGAACATAATATAAAATTACCTATTGAATGGACTCCTGAATTAAATAAATTATTAGAAACAATTGCTACTGAATATTATTATGAACTATTTAGTACAAAATTTAAAAATATTTTTACAAAAAATTTAATTCAACTTATTGAAAAAATTATAATTGATCCTAATATTAATTTTGCATATTTATCGACACATGATGTTGTAGTATATCCTTTGGCTAGACAATTTATAAATTATTTTATTAAATTACCTGATTTTTGTTCAAGTGTTAGAATTGAGCTATGGGATACAGATGCAAGAATATATTATGATGATAGTTTAATAAAACATTTAGAATAAATAAGAGATATAATTAGACCAATTAGTAATAAAAAATAATAATTAGATTTTATTAATTCAGTTGACCAAAATTCTTTAATCTTTAATGGAGCTTTTATTATTTCTAAAATAGATTCTGGTGAAAATATCATTCTCCCTTGTGAATTTGGTCTAAATAAAATTCCGCCTATTAAATGTAAATCATAAATAAAATAAATATGTATCAATAAAAAAATTATTATTCTAATCATTTATTTTGAATGAGAATTATTTATTTTTGGAATTATCTAATAATATATTTCTATAAAAATTGAAAAATTTTGATTTTTCAATTTTCGTTAAGAATTATTAGATCAAAATCAAAAATATTCAATTATAATAAAATAAGAATTTTCTTGAAAATTACAGTATTCTTTATATTGAATTATTAGATTATAAATAAAATAATATATAAGCTAAACACTTATTTATTTTTATTGTAATTAATTCTAAAATGAATAAATTAAAAGATAATCAAACTGAAAAAAATGATTATGTAAGAAAAAGTTATAAATTTTTAATAAAATCAGATGATCTCCTGACTGTTCGAAATTTACTAGATTCAAAATGTACAAAATATATATTTGATAAAAAAATACCAGTAACTCAACAAATTTCTTCTGTTTACTATGACAATAATGAATATTCATCTTATTATAGTCGTTTAATGAAAAATCCAGATAGTATTTGTATAAGATTTAGAACATATAATTGTAATAATAATAATATATATGCCGAATGTAAAACTCACAAAGGATATGTAGTTGATAAATCAATTAAAGAACGTGTTTGTTTAAATAAATCTGTTTTAGAATCTTATCTTCATTCAAGAATATTATATAATCAAAATACACCATATATTTATGATAAAATCAATTACTATATTACGACTAGAAAATATTTGCCTAAAGTTAAAATTAATTATAATAGAACTTCTTATAATGATGGCTCTATTAGAATTACACTAGATGATAGTCTTTATGCGATTAAAACAGATAATTATGAATCAATAACGGATCATACTAATCAACATATTAATCAAAATGATAAAAACACATTTAAACTAAATTATGCTATATTAGAATTAAAAATATCAAATGGTGATAATTATAATAATATCGAATACATTAATCAATTAATCAATTCGAAATTAGTAATGGAAATTCCTGAATTTAGTAAATATTTATCGGTCCTTTATTACTTTTATGCAAATAGTTTATCAACAAAACCATATTGGTATGATGATTTTATTAAAATAATTAATTCTGATAATCCCATTAATAATATTATGTCAAAACCTATAAATACTACTGAATTAAACAAAACTACTGTATATCCAATTATATTAAAACCAAATACATTTACTGCAATTGAATCATTATATTATAAAATTTTTAATTTGATTATTAGTATCCCATTTACACTTTTACAATATGATAAAATTACTGGACATGCATCTTATTTACTCCAACCTATAATATTAAAATATTATATCTTATTATGTGTAATTATTAATCTATTCTTTTATTATAAAATTAATAATCAATTAATATCACGTACATTAGAAAGAATGGGTACAATTTTTCCTATTTTATTATCTATTATTCTATCTTTATCAATATTATTTTAAG
>Ga0214921_10010425_pt1 | contig 11500 bp, 12 predicted proteins | sample LL1505_MetaG_FD_177992 | JGI IMG/M metagenome (GOLD analysis project Ga0214921, IMG submission 177992) | Freshwater microbial communities from Lake Lanier, Atlanta, Georgia, United States - LL-1505 | ecosystem: Environmental > Aquatic > Freshwater > Lake | place: USA: Georgia | collected...
ATCGACAGGCCGAAGTACTTGAACACCAGTGCCGTGATGAAAATCGACACCGGGATGGCGGTGAGCGCGATGATGGTGGGGCGCACCGTACCTAGGAAGAAGAAAAGGATCGCTGCTACAAACACCGACGCGCCAATGAGCTTGCCTTGCAGCGTCGAAATCGACGCCTCGATGAAGCTGGCCTGACGGAATGTCACACGTGGGGCCTCCATCCCTGCGGGCAGGGAAGTCTTGAGATCCGCAATCGCTTCCTCAATTGACTTGGTCAAACGGGTCGTATCAGCCGTAGGCTGCTTTTGAACGCCCAGGATCACCGCTGGCTTGCCTTCAAAGCCTGCATCTCCGCGCTTGATCGCTGCAGCAAAAGTAACCCCAGCGATTTGTCGCAATAAGATGGGCTGCCCGTTCTTTGCGGCAAGAGCCAGGTTGCGCAAGTCCTCCAGACGGGACGTGCGGCCCAAATTCCGAATCAGGTACTCGCGCCCGTTGAGCTCTAGAAACCCACCGGATGTATTGGCCGAAAACCCGCGCAGCGCCGACTCCAACTGGTCCAGGGAGATGCCCAGATCCGACATGCGTGCAGTGTTGGGCTGAACCTGGAACTGCCTCACTTCCCCGCCAATGGCGATGATCTGAGCAACCCCCGGTATGGACAGGAGGCGGGGACGGAGCACCCAGTCGGCGTACTCACGCACGGCCATCGGTGAGGCTTTTTCGGGATCGACAGGAATGGCGATCTGCATGATCTCGCCCATGATGGAACTGATGGGCCCCATGCGGGGCATCACCCCGGCAGCCAAACCTTGCCCCGTCGCTGAAAGCCGTTCAGACACCAGTTGGCGTGCCCGGAAAATGTCCGTGTCCCAGTTGAAAGTCACGTACAAAAATGACAGCCCGGCCGAGGATGTCGAGCGAATCGACTCCACACCGGGCAAGCCGTTCATGGCTGTCTCCAGCGGGAAGGTGATCAATTGCTCGACCTCTTCGGCCGCCATCCCGCCTGCCTCGGTCATGATCGTGACCGTCGGCTTGTTCAGATCCGGAAAGACATCCACCGGTGTGCGGGTCAAAGTGAATGCCCCATAGGCCATCAACACGGCGCCAGCGATCAGCACCAGCAGCCGGTTGGCCAGGCTGTTTTCGAGAAGCCACTTAAACATCGCGTGACTCCTTAGCGGACTTGGTTGATGAGTGTGGCGCCCTGTGTCGCCACACGGTCACCGGGCTTCAGGCCCGATGTCACCGTGACGCTTGCGCCGTCCAGTGGTTCAAAGGTCACGGTGCGAGGTTCAAACTTTTCAGGTGCAGTCTTGACCCAGACCACGTTCTGATTGGCTGCGTTCTTCATCAGCGTCGATTGCGGCACCGGGATGCCAAGCGTTTTTTGCTTGGACTGAACGATCACCTTGACCGGTTGTCCAACGGCCAAACCCAGCAATTCCGGACTCTGCACCTGGAAATTCAAAGGCAGTGCCTGCTCGCGCAAGCTGCGGGCAGCACCAATAAAGCGCAGGGGTAAGAGCTGATCACCGACCGACAGTGTGGCGCCGCCAATGTTGCTGGCAATCGTGCTATCGAAAGCCAGTGCCTCGATCCGCAGCCGTTTCGGATCGACGATTTCAAAGAGCAGTTCGCGGGCATCAACCACCTGGCCTGCGACGACTTGGGCAGACGCAATGACCCCGGACACCGGAGCCAGCAGAGCCTCCTTGCTGGCCAAGCCTGCGCTAACGGCCGACATGCGATCCGTCAAGCTGATTACCGCGCTCTCCGCAGCTTCCACTTCTTTGCGTGGCACAGTGTCCGACAGCTCACGCAAGCGAACCAGACGATTCTCAGCAAGCGCCTTAGCAGCACGAATTTCAGCCAATTGAGCAGATTGGTTGGCTTTATCGAGCGGCGCAATCGCGGAGACCACATAGGCCAGCACTTCCCCTCTTTTGACGGCCTGACCCGCGTTGGGCAAGCCGTTGGGCCCTGGCTCGATCCGCCCAGCATTGATGGGTTGAACTTTTCCTCCAGCGTTGGGGTCCATCAGCACCCGTCCGTTGAGTTCAAAGGCGCGAGGCGACTCGGCGGCCTCAACCGCCATCGTCCTGACATTGAGTTGGCGCTGCGCGGGCTTGGGCAAGAAGACGCCGCCATCGGCCATGCGCTGCGGGCCGTTGGCCTTTCCCGCGGCAGGGGCAGCGCCGTAGTCATGACCCTCGCCGGCGAAAGATGGTGTGCTCGCGCCCGCGAAGCTCAAAGTTGCCGCCAGAGTGAGGCAGTGGAGCTTTTTCACGGTGTTTTTGGCTTTCACGTGGATGGCTCGTTAGGCGCGACGGGTTTTTTGACGGAAGCGAGCCATGACGCCGAGCGTCAGCAGCGCAAGCAAACCGGCCCCGACCCACATCGCGATGGTTTTTGATGCCGAGGGAGGGCCTGGCACGCTTTCATCGGAGCGCGAATCAAGCTCCGTTGCCAATAAATCGGTCAGGGCACCGGCCTGGATGGTTGCGGTGATCGCCATCACGCCGGTCTTGAGCGTGTCCGTGAGGGTGACTTCGTACTCACCTTCACCATGTTTTTGCGCTTTGTATTTGCTGCCTGCGATATCAATCTCGATTTGGGCGTCGTTGACCGGGCTGTTGTCTATAAAGCGATCCAGATAGAGCGTGACCAGCTTTCCATTGAGGATGCCGACCAGCTCAAGATCCTCAGACGTGGCGGAAAAACGCGGCAGCGTGGACCTTATAGCCTGCGGTGTAGTGTCTGCGCGGTCGTGACCAGGTCCTGCGATAGCCAATGGGCTAAGGCGTGTGATTATCAGAGCCAAAAAAATGGCCCTTGTTGATTGAATGAACGTCATGGTGTTCCTTGATTCTTTGGTGATGAGCCATGTCACTCGGGCAGCAAGCCCAGGGACTGGCGCCACGCAGAAATGGCGGTGGCCAGACCAATTCGGCTGCGCCCCTCTTGGCGTTCTGCTTCAACGGCCTCGGCCTCGATACGCAAGCGGGTCGGCAGATCGGTCTCGCCGAGCCTGAATGACTTGTCAAAAAAGCCGCGGGACTCCCGGGCCAGCTTGGCTCTTCGCTGGGCTGCATCGAGTTGAATGCGCGCAGCCTCGACGCGAGAAGCAGCGCCACGCTGATCGGCCTGGATTCGGTCTCCTTCAAGAATCAGTCGGGACTGCACTTCAATGGCTTCTGCCTGTGCGGTTGCGATACGGGCGTCATACCTGGGCCCTGCACCAAACGGCACTCGAATGCCGATTAGCACAGTCTGGCCATACCGTTCTCCAAATGCCCCACGGTCCCGAGTGGTAGCGACCGTCAGCTCGGGGTTGGAACGTCTCTTTGTGCTGATCAGGCCAGCCGTTCGTTCGGCGACTGCGATGCGGTCTTCCAACTCTGCAATGAGTGGGTGAGGGGCTGATGGCGCCGGAGCTGGAAGGGGTTCACCCGTTGCGTTGTTGGTCGACTCAGGTGCCGCGAGTCCGCCTGTGAGCGCAGTGAGCTGGGCCAGCGCAACGGCCGATGCAGCTTGGGCCTGAGCGGCTAGTGCTTCGGCTGCTGCCACAGCGCCTTCTGCCTGATGCTGATCTGACCGGGCCAGGTCACCTGCCTGCGTCCTTCTCGCAACGTCCGCAGCTAGCCGCCTAGCGTTGGCCAACTGCTCACGCGCCATTTCGGCATCTACGCGAGCACGCTGCCAGTTCCACCAGGCATCCCTAACGGATGCGGCGAGCCGCAGTTGTGAGGCGAGAAGCCGACGCTCGACAAAAGATACTTCTGCCTGCGCGAGGTCGGCACTGGCCGTGCGCTGCCCAGGCAGCCAGACGGGAACCGCAATACCGACCTCGGCTTCACGCGCACCGTTGTTTCCGGTCGCCAGGTCTGATCGCTGACGGAGCTCCAGAGATGGCGCTTCGGGTGACACCAGGCGAGCTGCTTTGGCCTGGGCCTGCGCAGCGTCCCGGCGCGCTTGGAGTGCACGCGCCTCGGGCTGCCTTTGCCAAGCCGTATCGAAAACTTCCTTCAATGACGCCGCACCAGCTGGCGCAGCGCCAGGAGTGCTTTGCGCCTGGGCGCTCAGGACCCACCAACTCAGAGCAACGATCCACAGCGCAAATCGAAGAGGCGCTGACCTTTTTTCGTTCAAACGCATGACTCATCTCCAATGATGAAAACATCCAAGGAGATCAGCGAGCAGCGACGCAGAGGTCGCGGGCTTTAGTGCGCAACGCTCAATGCGTCACGCACACGAGCGCACAAGGGATTCGAAAAAGGGAAGAGGAAACCCGAGGCTCGCCGATCAGGCAAGCGCGGGCCACTGAGGCCGTTCAGGCCGCTCTGTGAGCGCTCGAGAGGGGTTGAAGCGGTAGTCAAATGGATGATCCCGATCTGTCGCTGCCGCAGGCATTGCTAGATCACTGGCTAGCGCCGCAGAACAACCCAAGTGGCACGTCGCGCAGTCGTGGTGAACCCCAGCAGATGAAACGCCATCCTTGTTGGATTCATGTTGGTCTTCGGCTTTATGGTCGTGACTGTGGTGCCCCGGGTGGTTGGCGGTCACTTCGGATTCATGTTGGCAATAGCTAGCAACCGCCGCCCAGCTGAACTGCAGGGGCAACAGAAATAGCAAAAAAATCATCATCCATCGTTTCACCGTTCTGATTCTACAGGGATTGCGATTACTTCCTGTTGCCCTTCGTACGAGTGGGTAAAGGCCTACGAAATCCCCGCACCCGGAACTACTCCCAATCGCCATGACCATCTGGCCCACCTCGGTGCTCAAGTTCAGCGGCAGCAGGTCTTCCGAGAAGCGCAAGGGCGTGGCGACGCGGTGACCGCCTGGGCCAACAGTCTAGTTTGTGATCCAACGCGGCCTGGTTGCTGGGTCGGCGGGCGGTTCGAAGAGGTTTAGGTTACCCGAGATCTACAATTTGCAAACTGGGGTTTCTCGGTTTGTCCCCTTTTGGCAGGGGTTTCGAAAATCGACCATCTTTGCCCACCAATAAATCCCTACAGATCAATCGCTTATACGATCCGTCGAATTCTGACCTGGGATACTGTACTAAAAGTGTACTAAACCTCCTGCGTGCTCGCGGAACCGGTTGAGGATCAAACGGAAAAAACTGGCATGCCTCTTTTGCCGGTTGCCGTTCGGAGCGGGCAGGACTGGACTGAGTCATGGGGGCACCTTTAGTCCGTTTCTCTTTCGCAAGACCCCACCGTACCCCCACCCCCCAAATCGGCAAGATGGGACCCACAGGACACCCAAACACTGTTTTGGACAAGCAGAGGGCAATTTGTCAAATCCGGGTACCGTGAAGATGGTGCGCGGCTTTGAGCGCCTTTGCCCGTCTTCTGTTACGTCGCTCAAGTGGACTTTAAGCTAGCGAAACCGCGAGGTATCCGCAGGGCAGCCTATGCCCCCTTAGGCTTCGGACCCCGGGTCCTCGGGCCTGACAGTAAGCCGATGGCATAGCCCAGCTCTTCAAGTTCTGCCAGACTAGCCAAACCTATACTGCGGTTGGACCGCGCTTTGCGGGTCTCTTGGCCATGCACTGTGTTCGCCTGAGCGATCCGGTTGCGACCCTCGACGGTCCGAGGGCCTGTGCTGCGACCACCATGCCACTTGCACTTGGTGCCACCTTTGACTGCGGCTGCCTCGCACTGCTCACCAGTTCGCTTTGATTTGGCATTACATTGCACGCAACGGATCCGGCCACCACAGATGGTCATGAAAGTGCTCGGGAAGACAGTTGGCTTAACTGGATTCATGACGGCTCCAGAGGGCAGGGATGAGAAATATCCGCATGACCCCTTGGCGCGTATGAGTGTGTAGTGGTTGCCAGCGTTGCCACGTAATTCGCAAAACTTTTCTGTATTTTTATTTTTCTACTACTTTTAGAAAAAGGGTGGCAAGGGTGGCAACCCCCCTCAAACCCAGGCCTAGTCGGGGCTTCAGGTCGCCAGACCCCTGACAAACTCCGGCAAAAGTTGCCATTTGCCAACGTCCTGCTGTTCATGACCATTGGATTACGCCACCAACAACCTGCTCAAATTCCGCTCTTGCGGTAGCCAGGTCGGGGAGTTGTAGCCCACGTTTTTGGCTCTTCTTCGCGAGATTGCCCTGCTGACAAATCTGCCGTTTCGGCGACGTGGAGGGGCATAATTTCTGGACTGCTATAACAACGTCTGCCGACTGCACTGTCTGGTGCCGCTGTGCGTTCCTGTTGAACCTCGTGTAGTGCGTTATCAATTCCGAGGTGGAAATGAAAGTTTGCTCTGTCCAGCTAACTCCATTGCTGAACTGGATGACGCCTGCCTGAAAATCCCCGGTCAGAAGTACTTCATACCAATATCTTTCGAAACCGAGTAGTGATTTGAGTTTTTGTAACAGGTGCTCGTTAGATTTTGGTTTCTTTCTTACTTCGAAGGAACTGAGGTCTTTGTGCTTCAAATGGTGCACAAAGGCACCAATTTGCGAAGGGTCTTGAACAGCGGCGGCAAGCTGCGCGAAGTAAGTAGTATCCTGCATGTGCAAATCGGAAACGCGTAGAAAGACAAAGCGGCGGTCATCCATCTCGACATGGGCGAAGTGTTCGTGATTGCTGGCTGCAAAAAGACGATGCACTGAGCCGATACTGCGTGCAGGCTGGTATTTCTGCTCGATGTTGATATTAGGCTCGGTGATCATTGATTTCAGGCGGTCGAGGGCTCTTCTGTCACCAGCAAACAGCGCCTCATCCATACAGACTGCGTAATTTCGCTCAAGACAGGCGTTAAATCGCCCGACAACCTGATCGACATCAGTTACCGATAAGGTTGTGCGGGCCCAAATCGCCCGTAACAGGTTAAAGAACATGCCCTTTCCAGTACCCTGCTTACCCAAGAGGACAAGCATCACGCCTGGTTTTTCCTCTGGTTTCTGGTACATATGGGCCAAGTAACTTATTAGGTATTCAAAATTGACCGGGTCGCTGCTACAAATCACCTCGAACAAGTAATTCAGAATGAATGCGGTATTTCCATTAACGTCTGCCTCGCGTGGGTCAACCCAAAAATTCAACACGGATGATGATAATGGGTTGGGCGTGAACGCAGTTCCTTGGTATAAAACTGTCGCAGGCGAAATCCAAAATTCGTTGATGACCACTTCGGACTTGCAAGGATAGGGTAATTTTTCCAAGACTCTTTTCATCAGAATTGTTGCGTCGGCTTTTTTGTAAAAGGATGGATCTCCAATTCGATTGCCGCCCAAGATGCCTGCGATTTGAATAAGGTCGACGATCCTTATCTCGCCACCAACGTCGATGATTGCAAACTGTATTTGCAGCGCTTCCAGCGGGCTGCTTACCTTCTTTAAATCAACCACGCCAACCTCCTAGCCGAGCGTGGTAGTAGATCGTGCCAACAGTAATTTGGTTTTCTACCTCCGGCATGTATGAGTTAACCAGTGCCCAGAACGCAACCTCATTCTCTGAATAGCGATCTGGCGCTGTTTGGCTCCAAGCTTGTGCGATTGCCTCCGCACAAGTCCATCCGGTGCTCAAGATGGCCCAAACGATGTTGCGCCAAACCTCATATGAACAATCTGCACTGATGTGTGAGAGTGCGTCCTGGATTATCGCGATCTGACGGGGGCTCTCTGGTCTCGAGTCGCTGACCCAGTCGGGCGCAAACTTTCGTTTTGACACCTGGCCCCGGTTGGTAGTCAGTACGTTCCACAAGGCAATCAGGGGCTCCGGGATTTCGGGTGGCGTTAACGGGTTCCCATGTCCCATCCACTGATATGGCGTTCCGCTGGGGTGAATACTAGGGGGCAAAACATCCTGTACGGTCTTGCCGTCACGTGTGGCGCAGCGAAACTCAAGCGCAACCCGGCCGTCAGGGCCATTGACCTTTGTGGAGATTAGCGGTGCGACACCAACTGGCAACGTATAAATCAGCTTTAAGCTGAATTTTTTACCAGACCAAATAACTACCGCATCAGATGCCTCCAACAGCTCGTTAAGGTCGATGCCGTGGGTCGCCAGCCATAGTTTTGCGGCCTTATAATTGTCGATGTCTATTGCACAAGTTGGCGCTGGTGTGCAGTACGCATGAGCTATACCGATATTCATGCCGTCGAATATGTGCTCACACCCCAAACCGGTTACACACTGTGATCTTAAGTTCCAACCGCTGTACACCGGGCCCTTTTGCCCTGGCGGAATTGGAACCAGCGCCCAACCTTTCTGCAGCATCGCGGAGATTGCTGTCATGCGTACCTCCGGATGACGCTCATCAGGTGAGCGGGCAACTCCTGCTCGTCGACGCCGTAAATGACCCGGTGTGCTTTTATGCAGGGGAACCAGAAATCGTTGTTTCCACTTTCGGCGAGTCCGGGCGCAATCGCTATGACAAATGGAATTTGATGGGCTAGTGCGTATCCGATTTCAACAAGCGTGCCAAAACAATCAGTCGAGTCGATATAGCAGAACATCAGGTCTGCCCTGGTGATTGCCAGTAAGCAAAGGGTCGAGACCTCCTGATGCGAGGCATGAATGGTGGACACGTCGTCAAGACCCGGGCAGGCACCTGCGCCGCACCCTGGGAAAGCACCATGGGAGTCTGTGCCATGAAAGCAACCGTGGTCGCAACCGACGAAAAATGGACCGATGTAATCGAACTCGCCCTGCGGTAGTACCCCGTCATCCCAAGTATGCTCACGCAGCCCGGACACTAGGGAATGTCGCCAGCAGTGCTTGCGAATTTTCCCGGCAAGGTAGACACGTGGGACCTGCCCTGTTGTGCTGGAGGTGTGAGCCGTCAGTCGGTTGGTTCTGCATTTCATTTCGCACCCTCCTTGCCAGGCTCACGCATTGATTTACTGCATCTAGCGACAAAGTCGCCCGGGCATTTCAACCACTGTCGAATATCACCGACACGCCAAGCCGTTATCTGGGGCGACACCTTGATAGGCGCGGGGAATTCTTTGGACTTGACCTTCCGCCAAAGCGTTGAGCTTGAAAATGGCGCGACACCCAGCTCAAAGAGCTTTGGCTGGCGAAGGAGCGCTTCATCCGAAAGGATTGAAAACGCGTCGGTGGGCGTGGGGAGCGAGCGTTGCGCCACGGTGGGCCTCCATGCAATGGGTTGCGGTGGAGTCAACTTAGCGCGTGGATACCCAGCGGTACATCCCCTGAATTGGAGTGCTGCTGCAGCACTCCATCGGGTTCAACTAATTCGAGGCAAGTCTCGCAGCTGCCGGGCTTGGGTACGCCACCTACAGTCCTTTGAGGGCGTCGTAGATTGTCGAAAAGCTCAGGCCCGGAAAACGCCGCTCGAGTTCTCTGGCTGCTGCTTTTTTGGTCTTCCAATGGTTTCGATCGGTTTGGTATACCTCGATAACCTGGCGCTTGATTTCATTCGTCGGAGCATGCTTTTTATCTGCGTTTTCTACCGCTAGGTCGCGCTTGAGCTTTCTCCCTTCACCCGCCCTGTGATCGACCAGACGCTCGCTGTACTCCCCCGCCTCGAGAAGTTGACCTTTCATATATCGATTGATCAGTTTTTGGGCATGGGTAAATTCTGGATCGTTTGTATCCCATACGCTACCTGCGGATTCGATAGCCGCGCGCGCTGCGGGGGCCTCGGGGGTGTTGGGGGGTATTCCCTTGAAAATCAAATACAGATCTTTGACAAGTGATTGAACCGCCGTGCCTTGGGATTCGCTGTCTTCTGGCTTGTCTTGAGCGCTAAACTCGGCCAGCCGGGCATTTAGGTGCTGCCGAACTTCAGGTGAAACTGGGCTGTTTTCAGGCCACTTCATGCTGCCCCCCTGATGGGCGTGATTGACGCTCTGGTTGTACCCCATGGTTGATCTACGAAGTCGGCCCAGTCATGCATTAGGCGTCGACGCTTCTCCAGCAAATCGGTACGCTGGTACGCCTGCTGTACAGCGTTTCCCACTTTATGCATCGACGCCACTTCTCGAATTTCTGTGGGGTAAGCGGTTTGTTCCGCCGACCAGTCCCTGAAGGTCGAGCGGAACCCGTGGGGTACTGCCTCCACCGTCAGCTCGCCGCGCTCCCGCATGCCACGCATGAGTTGCGACAATGCCATGTCGGATAACGGAGCTCCTCGGGCACTCGGAAAGAGTCTTGGGTTGCCGGCGATCCTCGGCAGGCTCTCGAGCAGCTCAATAGCTTGAGGAGGCAGAGGCACACGATGCTCCCGATTCGCTTTCGTGTGTGCGGCTGGAACGATCCAGAGCTTGTCGGTCAGGCTAATCTCGGACCACTCGGCCAACCGAACCGATCCGGAGCGCACTGAAGTCAGTATGAGGAACTCGATTGCCTTGGCGCTCAGGCTTCCGTTCTTACGGAGCTTGGTCACGAAGTCATTGATCATTCTGTAGGGCAGGGCAGGGTGATGCTCCACCGGTTTGAGCTTCTTAGGTGAAGGCAGCAGCGTATCAAGGTGCCCAGTCCAAGTTGCCGGGTTGGGGCCGCTTCGGTATTCATTGACAGTCGCGTAATCCAGAACAGTACGAATCCGACTCAAGAGCCTCTCAGCGGTGACAGTGCGCTCGTACCAGAATTTTGAAATCACACCGGTTTGGCACCGCACCGGTTGCAGCAGCAGGTCGTGGATATGACGCATGGCGATATCAGCCACCATCATCTTTCCGATGATCGGATAAGCGTAGGTCTCCAAAGTCGAAGCCCACTGCTTGCGGTGCTTGTCGTTACGGTAGTCAGCAGCGTGCGCTTCCATGTAGGCCTCGGCGCACTGAATGAACGTCTTGCGAGCTGACGCCGCTGCAATCGAGGCACTTCTGGCCTGCTTCTTCTTTAATAGTGGGTTAATTCCTTCGCGAGCTTCTGCCGCGATGGCCTTGGCCTTTTCCCGTGCGTCAGCGAGTCCGACCTGGGGGTACGAGCCAAGACCGACAACCTGTCGTTTGCCCCCGACGACAACCCGCAAGATCCAAGAGCGGGATAACGGTGCCTCGGGCTGGGATGGCTCCCTGATCTGCAGGGCAAGTCCAGCGACTCCGCCGACAGCGTGCCACCCGGGTTTCTTGAGCCGGTTAATCTGTACCGAGGTTAATGGCGGAACGATTTTTGGCATACCATCCTGCATACCGAAAAAGTTGATATGTAATGATAGTCCGTGACACGAAATGGTGCAAGGAAAATTCCTAAGCATCTGTTTAATTTGAATTTACTAGCTCACTATGAGTTCTGATGAAAACCATACTGAGCGGACGCCCTGTCCGCCACGAAAAGCGAAGGCCCGTGAGGGCCTTTCTTGCTTTTTGGGTGGAGCGGTGAGCGAGCCAACAGTTTGAGTTTCGGCTGTGACGGCGCGTTTGCCCGCCACGATGTAGTCGATCCGGGTCAGCGGCACGCCGATGTCCTTGGCCAGTCGATAGGCGATTAATCCCAGGGGTTTGAGGAATTCTTCCTGCAGCATCTCGCCAGGAGAAACGGGGACCGCTAGATTTAGTAGTAGTCGTC
>Ga0214921_10010426_pt1 | contig 11497 bp, 17 predicted proteins | sample LL1505_MetaG_FD_177992 | JGI IMG/M metagenome (GOLD analysis project Ga0214921, IMG submission 177992) | Freshwater microbial communities from Lake Lanier, Atlanta, Georgia, United States - LL-1505 | ecosystem: Environmental > Aquatic > Freshwater > Lake | place: USA: Georgia | collected...
AATTCCATTTGTCCAACTGGTTGGTGATGTCCAGTTTGACCCAGTATTGTTCCAAAGAAATACTACTGCATGAGATTCTTGGACAGCTCCAGACATTAAAAAAGCCGCAATTAATTTTGCGGCTGTGCTTTTTAGTACCTTTTTAAATAGGTTATTTTTCATATATAGTTACTCCTTCTTGTTTTCATCTAAATGTATAGACACCTCTTGATAAGATTTGTTCATTTTATTTTTCTTTGCTTTTTGAACATATGTCCAATCATTTAACATAAAATCCTCTATTACTATTATAGGGTAAGTTTTGTTTATATACAATTTTATTTTTTCTTTGTATCTTTTTCTATCTCCAATTTGGCATATTGGAGATGTACCCCAATTAGGATCGTACATCCATAAGTTATTGTTATACTCAAAAACGCAAACTGCATGACCAAGAACAGCTTCCTTATCATCTTTATAACCGAAAGTAAAACCATAAACACTATTCCAAGAGTCTGACGTAGTTAGTAAAAGAAGATTGCATCTAGAAGCATAAATCATTGCATCAACAAAACAAGAATTAGGAAGATTTGTTATTGAGTTGTATTTTTTTAATTCAAAACCAATTTTTAAGCAGGAGATCCAAGATACGATTAATACTAACCCAACAGATAATGTTTTCGATTTCCAATTCCAAAGTTTATTTCTTTTTCTTGCCATCAAAATTTAATTCAAAAACTTTATCTTTTTTATTCAAAACTTTAAAAGCTGCTTGAGATTCTTTTTTAATATCTTCCTCGCTGATTATCCAAAATTTACAAATTGCTTCTGGTTCAATTGGTCCTTGTATTAATTCGCATCTTGGAGCATCGCCTTCGAGATAATAAAATACGCAATTTTCACAATCTATGCCTTGTTCTTTAAATGGATTTTGTGATGCTTCAACGTAATGAATTCCATTCCCTCCAACTCCTCTATCAAAGTATCCATAAGTTTGTAGATTTGTAATTATTTTAAGATAAAGATCTTTTTGTCTTTCATTTAATTTTGGAAAGATTAGCCCTTCGTTTGCCATAAGATTATTTCTTTTTTAGACTTTGACAATGAGCTTTTTGAGAAAAGCCTTTTGGATTATTACAGTCGATACTATCTTTGTATTCTTTGCTCCATTTTGCTTCGCTAATTTTTTGAAGTTGTATTTCTGTTTTTCCTAGCATATCACCAGCTTTCCAAGTTAGACCATTATTTGAACATTCATATATAACTGCATATCCCATATTTTCTGGAAGTTCACGAATTTCTTTAACTGTACCTTCACTGCCATAATGCATACAAGCAGGATTAATATTTCTAACTTTATCTCCAATTTGAAACATCATTGAAGCTATGCTTTCATCTTCTTTATTAAACATTACATAGTTGTGAATAGTAATCATATAGTCTTCTGCAAGAATTGCCATTTGTTGTAAAAATGGTTCAGTAAGATTTTCTTTTACCATTGGATCATTTAGTTTATCTAAAATATTTTTTGAATGTTGATAAATAGAATTAATTGAACCAACTATCATTCCATAAAAATCTTCTTTATAGTCTTCAAGTTCATCTGCTGGGTCTTCTATTTCTTCTACTTGAGCTAATAAAGGTTCTATTTTTAATAGTTGTGCTTGTTCGAATTCTGTTTCACCGTCCCATTCGTAAGTTTCATTTTCATAATCAGATCCTTGCGCTTTCTTGAGAGCTTCTTGACTTGGACGATCTTTTGAACCTTCTGGAGCTGGGCGATAATTTTTACCCATCCTTTTTTTCTTTTGTTGAATATTATACCAGAGTCCTTTGCTTTTTCCTTGGACTTCTGCTTCTAAATTGATTTCTTCTTCGCTTCCAGTAATTTTACTGACTGGTTTTGCGCTCCACATTTTACAAGACCAGTAATTAGCTTTATATTTTGGACCAGGATTATCGCAACCATGTCTTGATCTATAAGCTTTGCGTCTTTCGGGATTATCTCTTTTGATAGACATATTTGGATCGCCAAAAGTAACTTTTACAATATTGCCTTTATCATTCTTAACATAAACGCCAAACTTCTTTTTGCTTCCAGAAGGGAGACGAAATGGTTTATTAAGTGGCGCTTTGCCTTTTTTTGCTGCTAGTATATCTTTTGAGAGATCGATTTCCATATTATTTAATATAGTTACACTATTTTTTATGAAACAGCGATTGGGAAAAGGTTCATTATGCTAATGGGCTATTTTTGCTATAAAGTGTTTTTAATATACAACCAAAATAAACTATGGGAGAAGCTGCCAATATATTGTACCATTTGCAGTACCATCTAAATAACCACCATATGGTCCATAACCTCCAGGTGCATAAGCTAAACATATCCAATTAAATCCACCGAGAGTTACTATATCTCCAATATTATAAATATTTCCACCCTTCCAAGATGGCAAAAGTTTAGTAGATACAAAAGGTGATGGCCACTCAGCTTGCCAAGGAAAAGGTGCAACCGTTAAAGATGTTACGATTGCATCTCCAACATTTCTATAAACCCAAAGACTCGAAGAGTTTGTCCTATCTAAAGTTTCATCTCCAGGAGTAGGAGTACCACCCACATAATAAGTATAGAGATTTTCGTTATCACGAGTTAGAATACGATCTCCTCCTGGTTCATACCAACCCTGCATTAGAACTTCCGCTTCTGAGTTATAACAAGTAAGAGCAGGATTCACAGTTATATCATATTGTGTTCCATTTGGACTAAAGGGTGGATGACCACCACCAAAGTCTGCGGTAGTATACTCTAAACTCCAAATTGGTTTATAAGGAGGAGCATTTTCAGTATTAGTAGTTGGAAAATCTAATATTATTTCTAAAACTGGAAGAGCAGGATTTGTTGGAGTAAATGTCCACAATCTTTTTCCAGCACCAAGACTTATTACATAATTTATAATAGTATTTACAGAAGGCTCTTGCACAAAAGCAACAGCATTACCATAAGTAGCATAATCAAAATGTCCATAATCTATAGAGTAATTGCTTGCTTCTTGGAAGACGATAGATCTAAACGATCCTGTGTTAATTATTTTTTTTCTAGGATTTTTTAATATAATTCCACGTTTAGTATTACCGAGAACTATAGAGTAAAGATTTTTGAGTATCATACAATTATATATTTAAAAACCATTGGTATCTGCGGTAGTAGTGACTATTCTTTTTTTTGGAATATATAAATTTATTCCTTTTTTAAAGTTATTTGAATGTTTTGTGTCTTTAATAATCATTAGCAATTAAATTACACTATTTAAAAAATTATCTAACCCAGTACCAAATGATTCCAGGATCTGGCATTTGACCATCAATCCATGGGGTTGGATACCAACTTTCATTAGTTATTAATGTTCCCCACCAATATCCACCTCCAACATCATCTGTAGTAATTAAACCTGAAGAATTTGCATGCCAAGGCATTCTTTGATCTATTCCTCCACCTTGAGAGTATTCCCAATTATCAAATTTTGTATTTACAGTAATATTTGTTTGAGTATTATTTGTCGCTATAAAAGTATAGCTATCATTTGCTGTCCAAATTGCTCCCCACCTTCTTCTAGAATATGCATCTATCATATATTGAAATCCACTAGAAGATTTTTTAATATAATCTGCATAAGCTATTATGCTATAATTATCAGAACCATCTGCTCCTTCGCCATGTCGTAGTCTATTATCTGGAGACTCTGGTGGATTAGATTGATTTCTTAAAATTGCATTTTCATAAGTCCATCCAGAGCTATAATTATTTAACATTATTAATGTCCAACCACCTCCATCTGTTGTCATGTCAGCATATATTTGAAATGGAATCCCATTATTAATATTAATATTTTTAATCCAATAAAGCCCGTCTGTACTATTAGAAAAATCTCTTTTAATTTGATAAGCGCTAATTCCAGCGGTTTGTGAAGTTAAACCATTTCCACTTAAATTAAGATTTGATCTTTTTGCACTATATAAATTTATTCCTCTTTTGAAGTTTCCGAGTTGTTTGGTTGTCTTGACTATCATGTAGTCGATACAAAGTTAAATTAAGTTCTTTCCCAGCTAATATATCTAGGAGGAACTAATCCACTAACACTAACATCTCCAACATAGCTTTGATCATTTAAACTTCCGCCATCACCAGCGTTTGTTGCGCTATTTGCAGCAAGAACAAAATTAAAACTATTAGCACTTGCACCTAAACCATATTTAACATAAAGTACGCCAGTATCTAAGTTTTGTACAAAAAATTCTCTACGAGAAGAATTTGCTGCTAATATTCTACCATTACTTCCACTAACTGTAAAATTACTAATTCCTGTGCTTTGTTCTGGAAAAGTGGTAACTCCGTCAAGTTGTGGATTTAAATCTGCTTGAAATACAATTGTTCCTTGGACTCCAGCTGGCCAAGCATCGCCAGTAGCAAATAATTTATTATTGATGCTAGTTGTATCTTGTTTGATACCACTTAAATAACTATTTGGACCATATCCGCCAACCCCAGTTAATATATCTTCTATGCTATCTAGCTTTCTCCAATCTAGTCCTTTAAAACCTGTAAATCCAGGCTCTTCTGTGTACACTTCAACTACGTTTTTATTAAAATTTGGGTCGTAAATATTAGGCATAAATATTATTACACTTTAATTTTTTAATTTGTATGATATATTACGGATACATGACCAGAACTTGATACATATAAAGCTTTTTCATTTCCAACTTTAACTGTTGCTGGCAGATTATAATTACCAGCAGCAATACATAGCACTATATCGCCATTATTATCATCTTGTTTTAAAATTGTATCTTTATAGCAGCTAACTCCAAGTAAATATATACTGCTATTTGTAGGTGAATTTAAAATAACTCCATTTCCAGTAATATTTGCTGCAAGGGCTTCTGCTTCGAATCCGCTGTCTCTAAAGAAATATTTAGCCATACAATTTATTACACTTTTATTTTTTGTTATCTAGTTCTTCAAATTTCTCAATAATATAAGCTAATATATCATTTCTCATAATATCTTCTCTTCCAAATTTAAAAGTACATATTCCCTTATCTTTGCTTTTTTTATCGTCAAAAAGATTATATATTTTTTCAAAACCACTATTCTTAATATCAGCTTGTCTAATATCTCCAATTAATATTAATTTACTAAATTTACCCATTCTTGTGGTAATCAAAAGAAGATCATGAATACTTAAATTTTGAGCTTCATCACAAATAATATAACTAGCATTTATACTTAATCCTCGAAGGAATCCAACTGGTAAACCTTTAACTCTTTCTTGTTTTAATAGCATTTCAACTTGTCCTTTAGGTAAGAGCTCGTGAAGTTTATCCATTAATGGTTGGAGATAAGGGTCAAGTTTACTATGAAGATCTCCTTTAAGAAATCCAAGATTATGAGATGAACTTTCTACTGGATTACGAATATAAAATATTTCACCAATTTTTTTCTGATTTATAGCATTTAATGCTGCGTATACGCTGAGTAAACTTTTCGCTGTTCCTGCTGGGCCTTTACAGAACACAATTTTGGTATTCTTATCTTGAAGTAGTTGAATAAATTTCTTTTGATTATCTGTCCATTGTAATTCGCGAATATTTAAGAAGCCTTCAATTTTATCTCTTTGAGGAACAGAAACCGACTTGTCTTCTTTTTGTTTATGCTTTTTAGACATTGTACTTACTACAAATAATTACACCCCAATTGTATTAATTTGAATTAATATTCTTTTAAAAAATAAAAAACTTTAAATTAGCGAATAGCCAGGTTTAAAATTTAATTCTAAAACAAAAGAATTTACAGCTTGCCCTTCGTCGAATCTTTTAATAAAACTCGCTCCAATTTTTGGCATAGTTGCAGTATATTCTTTATTTTTAATTTTCATATTAACATGAGAAGGAAGAACTGAAATACTAGTAACTTTACCTTTCATGTTCTTTTTGATTGCTCTGGCGATTGCACAATTTTGAGGATTAGCTTTTTCTCCTTCAAAAATGTTTCTTTCTGTTATATTTATTGTTTTATTCACTTTTTATTTCCTTTACTTTATAGTCGTAATTATCACTATCTTCCGTAACCCACTTAGGGCTATTTTCAGAAGTATAAATATGACTGTTTATTTTTCTTTGCAAAATCAATTCATTTGATTTTGTTGCGAAACTTGGATCAAAAACTTTTATTCTGTTGTTTGGTTGAATAGCAAAATTGCCATTATCAAGTTTTATAACATGACCAGCTTTGTGTTGATCAGGTTTTTGACTGAATCCAAAATTTAATTCATTATAATCACTATGAGCCCAATCAAGAGTAAATAAATAACGACCCATGTATTCTTTTCCGCTTCGTCCAGTATATTTGATTATTTTGTTTTCTAACAGATAAAAAGTTGTTACAGCTATATGATAGCTAAAGCTATCCCAAAGTTCTAATTCTTCTAGTTCCATATCAGGCGCATCTTCTTTTGAGCAAAATGCACTTATAGGAGCATGCCACCAAATACCTCCATCTTCCATAAGAAAGTTAAAAAGCGGAACTTGACTAGGAAGACTTGTTACGCCAAATATTAAGCATTTGTATTTTTTATCAAAACTGTCTTCTTGATTTCTCAAGTAATTCCCTCTAACATAGCATTCTACAGGGGGAATATTTGAATTAAGAAATGACATATATTATTAATTTGTATTACACTCATAAAAAATGTGTAATATGTTATATATGAATCTTTTTCTATTAAACAGAATCTTCAATAAGAAGTTAATCAAAGGATTTCCTCCTTGTACTGATTGTCCAGATCCAAATAGTGATTGCAATAAGCCTTGTGGATGCGGTGGCGGTGGACCAGGTGGTTGTGGTAGTGGAGGAGGAGGAGGTGGAGGACAAGGTGGTGGAAGTGGTGGCGCTCCAAGGGGAGCACAAACTTTTGCTGCAGCTCCTGGTAGCGATACAGAAGTATCTATGGAAATTTTCGATGATCCAAACTTTGCAGAAAATATTTTATCTGAAGTTGAAGAATTTTTAGCAGTTGGACAAGGCGCTGGACAAGGACCATTAATTCCTAGTAGTAGTAACAATGTTAACCCTGGAGATATAGGCGGGGGCGCGGGTTGTAGTGGAGGTGGAGGTTGTGGTGGTTGCGGTGGTGGAGGAGGAGGTGGAGGAATTGGTTTTGGTGGAAGCATAACTAATCCAGGAGTTAGCTGGAGCTCTCAAGGCGGAGGAATGAATGTAACAGTAACTCCTTATGGAACTCCATCAGATGGTAAATCTAATATCTTTTGCTTTACTTGGAATTATTAAAAATACAAAAATTCTAAATTTTTAAAAAAATCTTTATCTTCTATAAAAGATAAATTTTGTGGTTCAAAAAAAGTATATTTAATGTTAAAGTCTTCGTGATAGATTATAAAATTTAAAGCATGATCATGTTTTTCTTTTTTTAATTTTATATGAGCAATAGCAATTGAGATATGTGAATTGTTATTATCCCTATTATATATATCAGATATTAATTTAAATGTTTGAGAGAATTTTGAACAATCCCAGCTATCTTTTAGTTGTAAATTATTATTTAATATGAACGTTCTATATTCTGGAATAATTTTTTCATTTATTTCTTTAAGCGTTGGTATGTAGTATCGATCATTGCAAAATGTAATATTTGGAATAAACCAACAGCCTTTCCAAAATTTTTTAAATTCTTTTCTATCTACAATCATTGATTTTGTTTTATATTTGGATCGTGCAAGGGTTCATTGTGAACTTTTTTTGTGCCTCTTTTAAATGTCTTGTGAAAATTTTCATATATATTTTTAAAGTTATTTTCTATTGGCTTAATTATATTTTCTTTAATTTCTGGCTTAATTTCTATTATTTCTTCTTTTTCTTTTCTGTTAATTGATATATTATAAGATAATATAAGAGCAACTGCAAGAGGATCAAATACAATAACAATAACAAATATGAACCATTTAACTACCGTTTCAATCTCTACATTAAAAGATTTTGCGATAAATTTATAAGTGCCTATATCAGATGAATAAATTTGCTTTTTTAATTCTATCATTCGATTGTCTACTTGATTAGATTCATTATTTAATTGATTATTAATATTATTAATTTTTTCTATATTACTTTCAAGAGAGGTTATACTAGATTGCATATTTTCTAAAGATTTAGATTTTAATTCTACGGATTTTTTATCTATTACTTTTTCTTGAGTATCATTGCTAAATAAACCTCCAGATTTTGTTACTGTGGTTGTTGTTGACTGATCTAATACTTTTGTTAAATTGTTTTCTTGATTTTTTCTAGTATCTGTAAGGCTTTTAATTCTATCATTATTTGAGGCTAATTGAATTTTAATTGATTCTTTTTTATTTTCTAATAACGAAACTTGAGATTCAATGCTATCTATGTTGCTTTTAGTGCTATAAAATGCTTCGCTAAGAAATCCAAATATGCCAAGGCTTGTTATGCACATTAATATAAAAATTGCGCATATCAAATAAGTTTTTAATAATTTATTAATTTTTTTCCAATAACGATACAAAAAACTAGTAGCCATTACCTTACCAAATTCAAGACTGCTTGCCATTATAATTGATGCCCAAAAACTTCCAGAAAATAATAAACCTATTCCTTTGACAGAGAAAAATCCGCCACAAAATGCTACTAATAATGCACTTAATCCAAGTAAATAACTAAACATACAAAAAGAATATTGATTTAAACTCCTCTTCTAATAATTCATATATATTGCCATTTTGTGGTTCTAAATACATAACTTTAAATTTATCTAATCCTAATTCATTCTTTCCATCGTTTAAGTAAAGAATATTAATTGCGTGTGCTCCTTTTACTCCGCTTTCTGCTCGTGCTTGCGCAATATAATGAATAATTCCAATTGCTATACTTTCTGCATCGCTTTCTATATTATTAAAATAATAACCATCCGCAAAAGTTTTAAATGCCATAGCGAAATTATCACAGTCCCATTTATGATACCATTTTCCAAGATTAAGTGCTGCTAGCCATTTTCTAAAATTTGGATATAAGTCGTTTTCTACCATTTCTTTTGTTGGACAAAAGTAACTAACGTCTCCAGCTGCCATTGATCTTGGTCTAAATCCTTTGCCGTTCCATGGGATTAATAATTCTGAAGGAAGTATTATCATTTTAAAATTTTAATTTTTGTCCTACTTTAATTCCATTTTTTAAAAACCAATTTTGATTTAGTTCTAATGCATAAATTATTTGATCTGAACTACTTTCAATTATCGCTCTGCTATATGGAGTAAGATTATAAATTTCTAAAATAACTTTTTCTGAATTTAAATAAGCTATATCTAACGGTATTGAAGTGTTTTTCATCCAAAATCTAGCTTTTATTGGGCTACTAAAAATAAAAAGCATTCCTTCATTTTCCCCTAAAGAATCTCGGTTCATTAAACCTGTCATAATTTCTTCTTCAGTTTTTGCTACTTCAATTATTAATTTTTTATCATTAATATCAATTTCAATTTTTTCCATAGCTTGTAAAAAGCTATTCGTTAATAATAAAGTTAATAATATTTTATAAAATAATTTCATATTTATCTTTTTGAATTAATATTACACCCGACTCCCAAATAATTTTGGGTTGAACCAGAAATATAAGCCTTGGGCGCGTTTGTTTTTGAGCTATTTTCGCTTTTTTTAACTACTATAACTTCTTTAGCATCTTTGTTGGAACTATTTGATGTTAATTTGCTTTTTGTATAACTATTAATAAAATAAAATAAAGAACCTAATATTACTACTAGAGATAGGGTTTTAAAGTCGTATTTCATATAATATATTACACTAATTAATAAGGTGTAATTTCTATATATAGGTATGCAAATATATGTACAAAAACTCTCTGATCCTTTAGCCGAGTGGCCTTTGGATGTAGAATCCTCTGATACAGTATTAGGAGTTATTTCAAAAGTCATTGATGCCGAATTACCAACTCAATATTCTGTCCAATATATTAAATTATTTTTTGATAGTACAGAATTGAATCCAAGTTCTACTTTAAGTGATTATAATATTCAAAAATTTAGCCATTTAACATCTACCTATACTCCTCCAATTGCACAACCTGCTAAAAAGCATACTTTTACAGGAAGAACCGTAGATGGGCAACAAATATATGCCGTTCAGAATAATTTAATAACTCCTTATCAATTTGTAAATTTACCTTCTGATAATGGAATAGCTAAATGGACAGAATATGCTCCTATTGACTGGAATCAATTTGGACCTTATTATAATTTATTTTTAAAGTATTATTTAAGAAGAGATGAATCTTTAGAAACTATTCCAGATGGAGGAGGAAATGTACACTCTGTAAAATGTGCATCTTTTGGAAGCGCTTTAGGATTAGCAAAAAGCACACAAGTTACAACTAATACAATTGCAAATGAATATATTGATACAGGAAATTGGTCTGTTTCAAACATACAATATGCAGTAAATATTCCTGTTGATAAAAATTATGTTAAATTTGGAGTATTTTATAAAGTAAATAGCTCTGATCCATTAAGATATCTTAATTTTGCTGGAATTTATTTGAAGTTTAATATGGATGGAATAGCAAGTTATATTAATTATGCTACTATTCATGGTGGTGGTGTTAATTTATTTGGAAATAGTTCTAATTATACTTATATTAATTCTTATGGTCCTAGTCTTTATGATGCTAGAAAGCAATGGCTTGGTAAACAGATAATAAAATTTAAAAAATTAGCAGAAATAAATCAAAGTTCTGTGTTTGATACTTGGCAATATTTAGAATTTACAGTACCAGTTCCAACATTTTCAACTACTCCATTAGAAACAACAGATGGAGTAAATGGTAAAGCTACTACTTGTACGTTTCATATTTGTTTTGGTGAAAATAACTCTTATCTTGATGATGGATCTCAAATTAATACTGGTTCAGTTTTATTTTATTATCCATTTATAAATTTAAATTAAGTTTTTATAGTTTTAAGAATAACTATATATAAAAAGACTCTATAGCAAAATAGCCTTTCGGATTTTTTTACCTCTCAAGATTTGTATTTTTATTGATTTTTAATAGATTTTAAGAAAAAGGGGGGTATACAGGGTAAGGATAGATGACATAAGATAGATATAAGGTTTTTATTGTATTATTTATATATAAGATAAGAGTATTATGTATTGGGGAGACTCATATTAGTACCCCCCTGTCTGTTTTGTAAAACTGATCGACTTAATTTTTTCAAAAATGGGGTGGGGTGATCTCTCTATTCTAATAGGCAAAGGAATGAGAAAAGATAGGGGTAGGGGTTTAGGGCTTTTGTAAGTCGTTGACTATCAATGAAATTTAACTGAAGATTTTTCTTGTGAAAATCCTATTCTGTGATAGATTAAGAGCATGAAAAAGAAATTAAGCAAATACGAACAACTGATCGCAAACCT
>Ga0214921_10010428_pt1 | contig 11493 bp, 7 predicted proteins | sample LL1505_MetaG_FD_177992 | JGI IMG/M metagenome (GOLD analysis project Ga0214921, IMG submission 177992) | Freshwater microbial communities from Lake Lanier, Atlanta, Georgia, United States - LL-1505 | ecosystem: Environmental > Aquatic > Freshwater > Lake | place: USA: Georgia | collected 2015-05-28
GTTCCTCGTCGTGTTCACGGCGACTGGCGACCTCTTTCCTTCCGTCATCGCACCGGTGATCGTCGCGGTTGCAATTCTGCTGTTGCGACTCGTCCAACGACTTCCGGTTCTTCCGGCGATTTCTGGCGGAATCGGAATCGCTCTCAGTGCTGGGTTTGCGCTATGGACGGGACGTGCGGAGGACAACTTCGTCGGCGGCTTCATCATCAACTCGATTTCGATGTTGGTGATGCTCGTTTCGATTCTTGTTCGACGTCCACTGATCGGAATCGTCACAAGCCTCTTAGTCTCTGAGAATCCAGCGCGCACAAGCCCAATTGTTCGTCGCGCCGCCTACCTCGCGACGGTGGTGTGGGCGTGTTTCTTCGGACTCCGATTGGCAGTCCAACTTCCGTTGTACCTCGCGCACGCAACCGCAGCTTTGGCTGCAACCAAACTTCTCATGGGTCTGCCGTTGTACGCGGCACTCTTGTGGGTGACGTGGTTGATGATGCGTTCCGCGCTCACCGCGGCTGCCCGCTAGGCCGAACGCTCTCGATTAGGATGGGGGAGTTGTCCCTCGTGAGGAGTAGTTTGCTGTGAGCATCGATTCGTTTGGTTCCAAAGCCACCCTGTCCGTCGAGGGCCGTGATTACACGATTTTTCGCCTCGACGCGGTCGAGGGGCACGCTCGCCTCCCATATAGTCTGAAGATCCTCCTCGAGAACCTCCTTCGCACCGAAGATGGAGCGAACATCACCGCCGCTCAGATTCGGGCCCTCGGAAACTGGGATGCGAACGCTGAACCGGACACGGAAATTCAGTTCACCCCGGCGCGTGTGGTCATGCAGGATTTCACCGGAGTCCCGTGCATCGTCGACCTTGCGACCATGCGCGAAGCGGTCGCAGAACTGGGTGGTGATCCCGAGAAGATTAATCCTCTTGCGCCGGCGGAACTCGTGATTGACCACTCGGTTATCGCCGACCTCTTTGGTCGCGAAGACGCGTTCGAGCGCAATGTCGAGATCGAATACGAACGCAACGGTGAGCGTTACCAATTTTTGCGCTGGGGACAGACCGCGTTCGACAACTTCAAGGTTGTCCCGCCAGGAACTGGAATCGTGCACCAGGTCAATATGGAAAACCTGGCGAAAGTTGTCTACACGCGGGACGTGAACGGCGAGACGCTGGCGTTCCCGGATACCTGTGTCGGTACGGACTCACACACGACGATGGTGAACGGCCTGGGTGTGCTTGGGTGGGGCGTCGGTGGAATCGAGGCCGAGGCGGCGATGCTCGGTCAACCCGTCTCGATGCTGATTCCGCGAGTCGTTGGCTTCAAGCTCTCCGGCGACATCCCATCGGGCATTACGGCCACAGACGTCGTACTGACCATCACCGAAATGCTTCGAAAGCACGGTGTTGTCGGTAAGTTCGTTGAGTTCTATGGGAACGGAGTCGGTCAGGTTCCGTTGGCGAACCGCGCAACGATTGGAAACATGAGTCCGGAGTTCGGTTCGACCGCGGCAATGTTCCCTGTCGACCAGGTCACAGTTGATTATCTCAAACTGACGGGGCGACCAGCTGAAACCGTCTCCCTCGTTGAGGCATATGCCAAGGCTCAGGGCCTGTGGCACAACCCCGACATCGAACCCGTGTTTTCAGAGTATCTCGAACTAGACCTCGGAACTGTCGTCCCGTCCATCGCCGGCCCGAAACGCCCGCAGGATCGCATCGAATTGGACAAGGCGAAGGAAACGTTCGCTCAGGACCTCACCGCTTACGGTGCGGGCACTTCAGCGGATGTATCGATCGACGGCGAGCGCTTCACCGTGGACAACGGTCACGTCGCGATAGCTGCAATCACGTCGTGCACGAACACCTCTAACCCGTCGGTCATGCTCGCGGCAGGACTTCTCGCCCGTAACGCGGTCGCCAAGGGCCTTGTGTCCAAGCCGTGGGTCAAAACCACACTTGCTCCTGGTTCAAAGGTTGTGACCGATTATTACGAGAAGGCCGGTCTCATGGACGACCTCGAAGCCCTCGGTTTTTACCTCGTTGGCTACGGATGTACGACCTGTATCGGTAACTCGGGTCCTCTTCCAGCCGAGATTTCCGCCGCTGTCAATGACAACGATCTGGCGGTCACCGCCGTCCTGTCCGGTAATCGTAACTTTGAGGGGCGCATCAACCCGGACGTCAAGATGAACTACTTAGCGTCGCCTCCGCTCGTGATTGCGTACGCGCTGGCGGGAACGATGAATTTTGATTTCGAGACGGACGCCCTCGGACAGGACTCCGATGGACAGGACGTCTACCTCGCTGATATATGGCCGTCAGCTGCCGAGGTCCAGAAGACCATCGACTCGTCGATTGACACCGAAATGTTTGTTCGGCAGTACGCGTCGGTGTTCGACGGTGACGACCGCTGGAAGTCCATTCCGACACCGGTCGGGAACGTTTTTGAGTGGGACGAGAAGTCAACCTATGTTCGCAAGCCTCCGTATTTCGAGGGCATGACCGTCGGGACGTCACCCGTGTCCGACATCTCCGGAGCTCGCGTTCTTGCGCTGCTCGGTGACTCGGTGACTACAGACCACATCTCACCCGCCGGATCAATCAAGGCGGACACCCCAGCGGGTAAGTACCTTCAGGACAACGGTGTTGATCGTGGGGATTTCAACTCGTATGGGTCCCGGCGTGGAAATCACGAGGTCATGATTCGTGGGACCTTCGCCAATATCCGCCTCAAGAACCAATTGCTAGACGGTGTTGAGGGTGGTTACACACGAGACTTCACCACGAGTGCCGGCGACCAGTCATTCATCTACGACGCGTCACAGAACTACCAGAAGTCGGCAACGCCGCTCGTCATTCTCGCTGGCAAGGAATATGGTTCAGGCTCGAGCCGAGATTGGGCGGCCAAGGGTACGAGTCTGCTGGGAGTCAAGGCGGTCATCGCGGAATCGTTCGAGCGAATCCACCGTTCTAATCTGATCGGAATGGGTGTGATTCCCCTTCAGTACCCGGTTGGGCAGAACGCACAATCGCTGGGGCTCACGGGAACTGAAGAGTACACATTCACGGGTATCGAGGAACTCAACGCGGGGAACACACCCCGGACGGTTCGCGTCGTCGCGTCACCGACTGAACACTCAGCACCAGGGGCATCGGTCGTGGAATTCGATGCTGTGGTTCGCATTGACACCCCCGGCGAAGCGGACTACTACCGCAATGGCGGAATCCTCCACTACGTTCTTCGATCGCTCCTGTAGACCGCTATGTATCTATCCACTATCTCCTCACCCAATGATGTCAAGAAGTTGACGTTGGCGGAGTGCGAGAAACTCGCTCAAGAGATACGCGAGTTCTTGATCGATTCGGTGTCGGTAACCGGAGGACATCTCGGGCCCAACCTTGGGGTTGTCGAATTGACGGTGGGAATACATCGCGTGTTCGACTCTCCCAACGATCCGATCATCTGGGACACCGGACACCAGTCATACGTCCACAAACTCTTGACAGGGCGTCAAGACTTTGCGCATCTTCGCGAAGCGGGCGGACTCGCCGGATACCCACAGCGGTCGGAATCGGTTCACGACATCGTCGAATCGAGTCACGCATCCAGCTCGCTCTCGTGGGCGGACGGAATCTCTAAAGCCTTCGAGATGACGGGCCAGTCCGACCGCCACGTGATCGCGGTCATCGGTGATGGAGCGTTAACGGGTGGAATGACCTGGGAGGCCCTCAACAACATTTCTCACGACAACTCGCGCAGGCTCATACTTGTTGTCAACGACAACGGCCGCTCGTATGCACCGACTATCGGGGGTGTCGCGCGATTCTTGACCGATGTGCGCACCCGGCCGTCATATCGAACTCTTCATCGTGTTTCGTGGGCAATCACGAAACGACTCGGCGGTCCGGCTCGTGCAATTTATCGCGGTATTCGCGGTGGTGTACACGGGTTCCTGTCACGTTTCACGAATAATGAAGCGTTGTATTCGAACCTCGACATCAAGTACATCGGGCCAATTGACGGACACAACCTGCGCGACGTTCAACGGGCGATGGAGCAAGCCAAGGATTACGGTAGCCCGGTGATCGTTCACGTGATCACTGAAAAGGGTCGTGGTTACGAGCCCGCCCGCCTCAACGAAGCGGACCAGTTCCACGCAATCGGTGCGTTCGACCCGGTCACGGGCGAAGAGAGCGGTGGTGGCGGCCAGTCGTGGACGACAGTCTTCGCCGACGAACTCGTGGAACTCGCACGTCAGGACGACACGGTCGTCGGTATCACCGCGGCGATGTTGCGACCCACGGGCCTCTCTGCGATGGCGGACGTTTTTCCCGATCGCGTTTTTGACGTGGGTATCGCAGAGCAACACGCTACAACAAGCGCGGCCGGGCTTGCCTTCGGCGGGTTACACCCCGTCGTAGCCGTCTATGCAACATTCATGGGTCGCGCCTTTGACCAGGTGCTCATGGATGTTGCCCTGCACAAGGCTGGTGTTACCTTCGTCCTCGACCGCTCCGGCGTCACGGGTCCAGACGGTGCTTCGCATCACGGCATGTGGGATCTCGCAATGCTGCAGATTGTTCCCGGAATTCGAATCGCTGCTCCACGAGACGCATCGACTCTCCGCGAGGAGTTGGGCGAGGCAGTCGGTGTCAACGACGCACCCACGGTCGTTCGTTTCCCGAAGGGAAGCGTCGTCGAGAGCATTCCCGCCATTCGACGGACAGCCGACGGAGTCGATGTTCTTCGGGAGGATACGACTCATGATGTCCTTCTCGTTGCCGTCGGTGCCATGGCCACTCTTGCGCTCGACGTTGCTAAGCGCCTCGCCGCATCGGGGATTGGGGCAACCGTCATCGACCCGCGTTGGGTGATACCGGTCGCCCCGTCGATCGTCGACTTTTCCCGTGACCATCGAATTGTCGTAACGATTGAGGACGGTATCCGCGTAGGTGGCGTTGGTACCCGTATTCGTCAAGATCTTCGACACGCCGGGGTTGATACGGGTGTCGACGAACTCGGTCTTCCGGACGAGTTTCTCGAACACGACACGCGCGGGAACATTCTTGCGAGAGTGGGACTCACGCCCGACGCAATAGCGTCGAAGATCATCAATCAGCTCAGTGGCTCAGTGGTTCCGAAGGCGAAGCCGAAAAAGCGCTAGCCGAGGTTCGCTGTTGGGTGGAGTAGTCTTCCCAGAACTCGGTCGCTAGCCCCACAGTCGTCGAGATAGGGCGTCAAGCCGCCAATCGCGGCGGGCCAACCTGCCCCATTGATCATGCACAGGTCGATGTCACGGATGTTCGTAACGACTTTCGTCTCCAACATGAGACTGACTTCACGGACGAGTGCGTCAATGACACGGTTATGAATCTCGATGGCACTGATGGACGTCGACGCCGATACTGTGGCCGCGAGGTCATCACCCACGGATGTTGTCGATGGACTCGAGGTGACCGCTTCCAGCGCCCCACCGACAAAGAATCGCTCGGGAGCGCTCGCGTACAGCGACTCCAGCATCGAGAGCGTAACCTTTCGCCCTATCAAATCGATGAGGCCGAATGGTGTCATAGGGAGTCGTAGCGGTTGAAGCGCGTCTGAGATGTTATCGATCGATACTCCGCTCTCGACCAAGCGCAGCGACTCTCCGAGAAAAGTCGACAGCAGGCGGTTGACGACGAATCCCGGCTTGTCGGCGACGATGACCGGTGTCTTGCGGAGCGATTGCGCAACAGAAACTGCGGTCGCGAGCGTTTCGTCCGATTGACGTGAGTTGTGCACGACCTCGACCAGTTTCATGGACGCGACGGGGTTGAAAAAATGAATGCCGACAATTCGGTCGGCGTGTGTAGCAAACGACGCCATCGTTTCGATAGACAGGGACGACGTGTTTGACGCAACGATGCAATCCGGACTCACGACGGATTCGACAACGGTGAGAACGTCCTTTTTGACTGCAATATCTTCGAACACGGCCTCGATGACCAGGTTGCACTCGGCGAAATCAGATACCTGCAGAGTCATGTGGATACGCGAGAGAACTTCGGCCCGGGCTTCAGAGGAGAGCGTGCCTTTCGCGACGCGAGCGTCCAGCCAGCCGATAATCCTATCCCGTGCAGCGTCAAGTTTTTCCTGCGTCACGTCTGTCACGATGACAGTTCGAGTTGGGGTTTCTGCGAAGGCCAGTGCGATTTGGCTTGCCATAAGCCCTGCGCCGACAACTCCAACACAACGGATGTCACGAGGAGTTACGTCTGGAGTCGACGGTGGCGTCTTGTGTGCTCCGCTCGTAATTCGAAACGCGTACAGCCGGTTTCGAAATTCGGCCGTCGTCATGAGGTCGGCGAGCGCGGCGTCTTCCGCTTCAAATGACTCAATCTGTGATGCCCCATGCGAATGGTGAAGAACTCGTCGAAGATGCGTGAGTGCGTCGACAGGATTGCCGACACGAGAGACGTATCGGTCAATCGTTGTGTCGATCGCTTCACCCGGATCGGGATTTTCGGCACGAACTTCCGAACGAGACTCTGTGTGAGGTGTATCGAGAAACGCGAGCGCGCAGGTGACCGGATCGTCCGCGACGTCATCGACAATTCCAGCCTCAAGAGCTGTCCGTGGCGACAGGGTTTTGCCAGCAATAGCGTTGTCCACCATCACACGAAGCGCTGACTCGATGCCAATAAGTTGGGGCAAGAGAGTTGCGCCACCCCACCCGGGGATGAGCCCAAGACCTATTTCGGGGAGACCGATCACAATCGGTCCGTCGGCGCAAACTCGGTAAGTACAGTGGAGCGCCAGCTCAAGGCCTCCACCGAGCGCCGTCCCGTTTATAGCAGCGATTGTCGGAATGCCTAGGTGGGACAGTTTGGATAAAACTCGGTGACCTTCTTGAGCGAGTTGCAACGCATCGCCGAAGTGACGCGGTCCCGCGAGTGTGTCGAGATTCGCGCCGGCGCAGAACGTTTTACCATTCCCCGTGACCACGAGCCCCGCGAAGTCGCCTGCGCGCGAAGCGATGTCGTCGAGTGCGTCACCCAGTCGCGCAAGCCCCAGTGGCCCAAGGGTCGCTGGTCGACGGTCATCGCCGTTTGTCAGCGTCAACACAGCGACAGCCTTGCCCGCTGGGCTCACTGTTTCCGTTACGTCGACAACGACGGGGAAATCCTCTTCCGGATAATCGATCATGCGCGGAAGTTTGGGTTTTCCCACACGATCGTGCCGCCCTGACCCAGTCCGACACACATTGTCGTGATGCCGTATTGAACCGAGTGGTCGAGCTCAAATCGACGGGCGAGTTGAATCGCGAGTCGGACGCCGGAACTCGCGAGTGGGTGTCCGAGTGCGATTGCGCCACCCCACGGGTTGAGAATCTCGGAGGTTTGGTCGATAGCGAAGTGGTCTGCAAACGCGAGAACCTGGACAGCGAACGCTTCGTTGATCTCGATTGCACCGATGTCAGAAATGGAAAGCCCGGCCTTGGCGAGAGCTTTTTCGGTAGCGGGGATTGGCCCCAAGCCCATCTCGCTCGGAGAGACTCCAGCAAACGCGTAGGACACGAGTCGCATCTTCGGAGTTAGTCCGAAGCGTTTCACCGCGTTGGTTCCCGCCAAGATCGACATCGTCGCACCGTCCGTAAGTGGTGAGGAGTTGCCCGCCGTCACACGGCCGTCCTCTCGGAATGGTGTGCCGAGACCCGCGAGCGATTCGAGCGTTGTTGTCGGGCGGAGTTGTTCGTCGCGGTTGGCAATACCGTGAGGTGTGTCGATTTCCACAAGATCGGGTTGGACAAGACCGGCTTCGTAGGCCGCCCACGCGCGGCGCTGGCTTTGTTCCGCGTAAGCGTCCGTTCGAGCTTTGGTGATTGAAGGCAGGGTGTCGTGCAGGAGTTCGGCAGTGAACCCCATGGCGAGCGATTCCTCGGTGAGCAGTCCTGCGTCGAGCATCGCGGGGTTCGCTTTCAGGGCAAATTGCATTGGGTGGCGTCCCATGTGTTCGACACCACCGGCAACGGCAACATCGATCTGACCCCATCCGATTCCGGAACCCAGCGTGGTCATTGATGTCATTCCACCAGCACACATCCGGTCGATTGCGAAGCCCGGGACTGATTCGGGGAGCCCGGCCGCGAGCCCGACGGTACGCCCCAAAGTCAAACCCTGATCGCCCTCTTGGGTCGTCGCGGCGATGGCAATGTCATCGATATCCGCGAGGGGAATTTCAGAGTTCCTCACCAAAAGGCCACGAAGTGTTGCGCTCGCGATGTCATCCGCGCGCGTGTCTCGATAAATCCCCTTTGCTCCGGCGCGACCAAAAGGGCTTCGCATCCCATCGATGTAGAAAACGTCGTGAGTCACGTCGGTACCTCCGCTTGTTGGTGTTCTATGTGGACGATGTCACTCCACCGCTTCCACCGGCGCAGTGAGAAACTCGGTGGGGTCTTCGGCCACGCGTATAAAGCAATCAGACAATTCAGAATGAATCAACTCTATTTGCCACTCACGTGCCCCGGCGTCGCGAAGCCACGTTGCCACCGCCGATGGCTCAAACTCCAGGGGCGGGTCGTAGCAAATCCGACGAATCATCTCGGGAAGAGCAAGGTTTTCGACAGGAATGGAACTCTTTTCGGCGATAGCGGCCAACGATTCGCGAACGCAGGCAAAACGGGCATACGCCTCGGGATGGCGGTCTTTCCAATTTCGCGGTGTTGACAAGCCATTGCCCTTAACTCTCATGGGCGGCATGTCGTCGGTCGCGAGCCCGCGCTCAATCGCCTCCCACCAGCGCGCAAGTTCTCGTCTCGAATAGCGCCCGTTGAATTCCTTGATTGCTGCTAAGGCACCACGTGAGTCCGGCAATCGAGAAGCGGCGGCAACAATGGCGCGGTCGGGGATAGTTCTACCCGGTCCCATATCAATCGATTCAGCAAACTGATCACGTGCGATCCACAGTTCGCGGGCGACAGCGAGGTGTCGCGGCGTCGTCAAACTCTGAAGACCGGACAGTCTGCGCCACGGGTCTGTTTTTGGCGCTGCTGGTTTCCATTTCAGAAGGTTGGCGAACTCCTGTTCGGCGATTGCTGTTTTCCCAGCCGTTTCGAGTACCGAAGCCAGTGCATCTCGCAGATCCGGCAAGAGTTCCACGTCCAGAGCTGCGTACACCAACCACTCCTGCGGAATAGGTCGTGTCGACCAGTCTGCGGCCGAATGTTCCTTTGCAAGATGGAGTCCGAGCAATTCGGCAACGACTGTGCCGAGACCAACTCGGGGAAGCCCTGCAAGACGGGAACCCAGCTCGGTATCGAACAGTTTTGTTGGGACGAGCCCGACCTCGGCGAGACAGGCGAGATCTTGTGTTGCCGCGTGCAGTATCCACTCGTCGGTTGCGAGCAATTCGCCGAGTTCGCTGAGGCCGTCAAAAGCGATGGGGTCGATGAGGTGGGTCCCACCGCCTCGGCGACTGACTTGAATCAGGTAGGCGCGAGCGGAATATCGAAATCCACTTGATCGCTCGGCATCAACCCCGAAGGGTCCGGTTCCTTTGCCCAGTTCCGCTATCGCGGCGGTCAGTCCATCTTGGGTATCAATCACACGGGGAGTTCGGGCAAGTGTTGCCGATGGAAGTTCAACATTTTCGGTCTCACTCGCGTTTTCCCGGTCGGACATCAGAGACCCATCGCAGCGACACCCTCGGGAAGAATGTCGAATCCCGCGAGGTGTAAAACAAATCGGGCCCAGGCTTCGGCGTGGGGACCCGCATCGCTCGACGTCGGCGACCAGGAAGCGCGGACCTCGATCTGAGATCCGCGGCCTTGCGACGCCAATTCACCGAATCCAACCGAAACCACCCTGGTTACTGTCGCGGCGGGATGGTCGTAGGACGCTCCGGCCAACGCGAGGGATTCCGTGAGCCACGACCACGCAACGTGCGCGAGTTCGTCGTGTCCTCCCATCAGGGGTTCGATAGGTGATTGCGCGAAGATGATGGCTCGAGTTCGACCACCCCAACCCGCCGGTTCGGTCGGGTCATCGAGAAAAATGAGGCGTCCTGTTCCGCGGTCGTGCTTACCCGGGCCTGCCGTCACGTCGGCAGCAAACGCTACCGCATTGGGAGCAAGGCCGCTCGGAGCATCAATCCGATGAACATCCAGACCGTCTGGCCAGTCAATCGCGGAAACAGAGTTGACAAGATCCGCGAAGTACTGGGGAGATGACGAGTCGGTGCCCATTCCTCCAATGTATTCGAGTGCGTCAGACCGAGATTAGAGGCGCGCCGTTGCGGCTGCGACGAAGGTACCGATAGCCCTCTTCATCATGTGACACGTTGCGCAAGACGCCACCGAAGTCTGTCACGACAAGTTCGGGAATTCGTTGACCGAGCTTCGGCGAAAGTGTCTGGCACCATTCGTCTACGACTCCCGAGTCGACCAACTTACGAGCGAGTGACGGGCCGCCCTCGCAGACGATTTTCTTGTATCCCAACGCTTTGACCGCTTTGATGATGGCGCCACCGGTGAATTGCTTGAGAACGACACTGTTGGTCGCCCCTGGCGGGTTACCCGCAGGTCCGTGCAAAACGGTAACTCGTCCTCGCGCTCGCGAAATCGCGCTTAGCGGCACGTCCCCGGTCTTGGAAACAATCACCACATCACCGTTGCGTGGGATGCAATCCAGTTCGTTCCTGACCGTTTTACCGCCGATAAGTACGACGTCCGCTTCAGCGCGCAACGCGGCGAGTACGTCACGGTCGGCTCCGCCCGTGAGATCACGACTAGAAAAGTTATCTCCGACCGTGTTGCCCAGTGAATCGGTGATGAGGTTGACACGAACCCACTCATCACCGAGCGTGTTCCACCAAGACTGACACGAAACCGAGTCGCGCGAATCAAATTCGAACACCCTCGGATAGTCGTTACTAATCTTCATAGCGGTTATTCTCGCTGATGTACGTGATTCTGTCGGGTAGGCTCGGGAAATCGTGTCGCGTATCAAATTAGTCGAAAGACGCCCCACTCTTACCACGGCGCAAATGCTCAAACATCTCGTGCCGCCTAGGCAATTCGCCACCGCATCCTTCGACTCGTTCGTGCCAGATACGAGTTTTCCGTCTCAGTCAGCGGCTCGCGATACGGCCAGCGGTTTTGCGAGTGGCGGAGGAGGCGGGCTTTTCCGAAAGTCTGCACAGCGCCCCGGCCTGTACCTGGATGGCGGTTTCGGTGTCGGAAAAACGCACCTTTTGGCTGCGACCTGGCACAGCGCCTCGGGAAGAAAATATTTCGGGACGTTCATCGAGTACACGGCGTTGGTCGGCGCTTTGGGATATGCCGAGGCGGCCAAAGCATTAGCGGGGGCATCGTTCATCGCGATTGACGAGTTTGAACTGGATGACCCTGGCGACACGATGATGATGACCCGGTTGCTCGGTGACCTCATGGAAAAGGGGACAAAGGTGATGGCGACGTCGAACACCCCGCCGAACGCTCTCGGGGAGGGACGTTT
>Ga0214921_10010429_pt1 | contig 11491 bp, 13 predicted proteins | sample LL1505_MetaG_FD_177992 | JGI IMG/M metagenome (GOLD analysis project Ga0214921, IMG submission 177992) | Freshwater microbial communities from Lake Lanier, Atlanta, Georgia, United States - LL-1505 | ecosystem: Environmental > Aquatic > Freshwater > Lake | place: USA: Georgia | collected...
CATTGAATTGCAACCTCGCCCAAAACTAGACCCAAATAGTTCGTGGCCTTTTAAGTGAGAAAATAATGTCAGCAAGTTGGATTAATAAATTAAACGAATCAGATAGCCGCCTTCATAAAGAAGATGTAATTAAACAAGCATTAGAAGCAAGTGTCCTCGGTAGTACAAATGCTATCAATTTTCTTTCATTTGTAAAAGCATGTTACAATCCCTACGTTACATTTGGTGTTCGTCAAGTACCAGATACAACAGGTATTACCGATGCAGAAAATCCCTGGGAAGAGTTTAATGAGTTGATGCTACAACTTAGTCAACGTAGATTGACCGGACATGCCGCACGTGACGCTATTTTAGAAATGGCAGAACGTTTTGATAGTGTTGAATGGAATACATTCTTAGCTCCTGTATTGCGTAGAGACTTACGTGCAGGTATTAGTGACAAAACAATCAATAAAATCTGTAAGAAAACAGAATATGAGATTCCTGTATTCGGTTGTCAACTAGCAACTAATAGTGAAGGTCGTCCAGAGATGAAGGGTATCAAACGCCTTGAACCTAAGTTGGATGGTGTGCGTGTACTATTAATGGTAATTCCAAGTGATAGCGGAGAAGTCACTACTATTTGTTTTAGTCGCAATGGTAAACAGTTTGATAACTTTGGTCACATTGAACAACAAGTTAGTGATAACTTTCTTAAGATTGTTCGTGCTTGTAAGAGCACCGATCAAGGTCGTAGTTTGTTTAACGGCTTTGTGTTAGACGGTGAAGTGATTGGTAATACATTCCAAGAACTAATGCGTCAAGCACGTAGGAAAGATAACGTTCAAGCAGAAGATAGTGTATTTAATATTTTTGATATTATTCCATTAAGTGATTTCCGTGCAGGACATTGGAATGCTCAACTGCACAAACGTATCAATATACTTGAACATATTCGTCATGTAGTTGACACTATGCCCAACGTTGAACTATTACCACACATCATGGTTAACTTAGATACAGCCGCAGGTAAGGATCAGTTCCATCGCTACTGTAAAGATATGGTTTCTCAAGGGTTTGAGGGAGTGATGGTAAAATCAACCGATGCGCCATACGAATGTAAACGCTCAACCAGCTGGATGAAATATAAACCCGTATACGATTATGACTTGACTGTTATCGGTATTGAAGAAGGTACTGGTAAGAATATTGGTCGTATGGGTGCGTTAGTATGCGAGGGTATTGATGATGGCAAGCATATCACTGTCAATGTTGGTAGTGGCTACACTGATGAAGAACGACAAGCATACTGGGATAATACAGATTCTGTTATTGGACAGACAGCAGTGGTTCTTGCGGATGCTATTACTCAAAACCAGGACGGTAGTTATAGTTTACGCTTTCCTAGGTTCAAGACTTTCCGCGAGGACAAGTAAATGATTTTTCAATATATCATTTAATATTTCTTCTGAGAGTTGATACCAGCCACCGGATAGACCAAGTCCTAATTTGGCTATCCGGGCTCTTCCTAGTTTGTTTCTTAAATTTCGTAGTTCATTTACTATAGGTCTTTCACCTTTTGCCTTATTAGTATTTCTAGTTTTATCCATGGAGGCTTTGTTTTGTGATACATGCCCAACGCCATATTTTTGAAGCATCGTCTTTCTGCTCTTTTCCATAATTGATTTGTCCTGCATAGGCCAATCAACACCGTAATTTTTACGAACAGTATCACTTTTCTTTTTAACAATGTCTTTGTTTATTTTCGGATCAATGTAGCAGAATCCTCCACCGCATGTTTCAGGAATAAGATTTGCGTATATCTTGTTTCCAAAATCATCAACCGCATCAGTTATATTCCAGAGTTTAGAATAATATCTTCCAGATGAAACCAATTCTTCTTTATCTGATGTTTGTAATAGAATGTCTGTCCTAATGTCAAACCCAAACTTATGTAGATGTTCAGTCCACTCTTTTCCTGAACCAAAATAAGATATAGGATCTTTCTTTTTGGTTTGACAAAGGTATCGCAAACCTGTAATGTTGTGGGTCTTAAGACAAAGGTAATAAATAGTCATGCTGATTGCTCTCCATAGCGTTAGAGTAGTTGGGAACGCCAATTCCGCGAACTACACTTTTATTTATCATTATTACCAAAAACTTGACAAATAATCTTGTTTATGCTATTATATAGCAAATGAACATTGAACAAGAAAATACATTTAGGGATGATAAATGAACGAACGAATTAAAGAACTAATGGGCAAGACACTGGATAGTGAATTCAGTCACACCTGGGACACTATGACATATGAAGGCTTGCTACAGTTTTCAGATAAGTTCGCCGAGTTGATTGTGCAGGAATGTATGGACATTGCTGATGAATACGATGGTGCTGGATCTACTATTGTAAGTAGAATGAAAGAACATTTCGGAGTTGAAGAATGAAACCACACTATTCAAATACTAATAACCCTATTGATTTTCCTAAAACAGAGAATAAAATGAATGAACAAATTGAACATTGTTTATACCAAGCAGGATTGACTGCACAAGGATGTTGGGACGAACTTGATGACTATGCTAAAGAAGGTATAGAAAAGTTCGCTGAGTTGATTGTTAGGGAATGTATGAAAGTTGCTGTCAATAAAGATAGTGGATATATGCATCCTGCTGATGTTGCTGGATATATGGCAGCAGGTAGGTCAACAGCGGCACAGATGATTAAACAACATTTCGGAGTTGAAGAATGACATTCAATGATTGGATTTATTTTATTAGTGGTATAATTTGGGGAGGATGGATGATTCGTCCTCTACTAGATACAGTAGTAGATATAGTAAAGAAAATTTACCAGAACGCTAAGGAGGCACCAAATGGTAACAATAGTTAAACATGAATGGCATCAACACGATAGACAATATGCCATTGAACTTGATGAAGCACTATTAAGTGAAATCTATCCTGATAAGGAAGAAGATGAGATTAAAGTAATACTAGATGGTATTACTGATGGAACATATGATTATGAAGATGTTCTCAACGATGCCCTTGACAATGACGTAGAAATTGAATGGGAATTTCAATATGATGACTGCTGGACTGACCGCAAGGGCGGTTACGATGTTACATATGAGTTAGGCGATGAAGATAGTTGGCACAGTGATCCGCCTGAACCAGAGCCTACACACAAATGCACTAAGTGTAAGTGGGTAGGTCAATCTTATGATGCTGATTGGAAATGGCAAGATAGTAATGGCAATGACCTTGATGAAGCAAAGAAAGTTTGCCCAATGTGTGAAAGTGATACTGAACTGACAGAAGCAGGTATCAAGGAAGAACAAGAACGTGCTGAACGATCCGCACGATGGGCTAAAGAAGCCGCCGATGAAGAGGAAGAAGTTCCTTGTTTTAGTTGTGGTGCTGAACACAAAGAAAGCGAACTACCTGAGTTGAATGGTCAATTGTTCTGTCCTGATTGTAATGATGGTTGGGTGATGATGGATAGCCGTGATGAAGATGAAGAAGTTAGTGAAGAAGAATTAGAAAATGCTCTTGCTAATTTAAAAGCTGAATTTGATGCTATGTCAATAGAAGATAAAAATAAAGTAGACGAGTTATTCGCTGAGTCACTAACCGCAGGTACAGGTGAGCTTGAGAATGAAGATTCATTGAAAGAAAGTTATCCTGAAGATACTTACACTATTCGTATCTGGGGTCGTACACGTGAGATTGGTGTACATAAGATTAAGAAAGCACAATATGATTATTGGAGTCAAGAGGATAATGAGAGTGATTTAAGTGATGCGCTTAATGAAAATTATGATTATGATGAAAATAATACTCCTAAAGCGGCACGATTTGATTTGCCTTACTATGAGTACCAAGATAAGATTTCATTATACGGCTATGACCAAGATGATACTCATATGACTATTGAAAATAGTGAAGGTGAGACAATCTACGAAGGTGATTTGGAATCATTCATTAGTGAAGCAAACGATAATGAAAGTTATTATGATGCTATTGAAGAACAAGAAGAACTATACCCAGAGTATCTAGGTAAAGGTTATTGGTTGATGTGGACACAAGGTGGTAAGGGCAGTTGTATTCAAACAAGTATTGAAGGTGTGTTTGAACCTAAGAAACTTAAAGTATTGAACTGGGATGTTCAAGGCACTAGCATTGTTACACGTTTAGTATATGATGGTGTAGAACTTGATGATGAAGGTATGGATAGTGAACATGATAACTGGCGAGGTCAGTGGTCGCAGTTTGACGTGTACCATAATACAAAATGAATGCATATACTCTAGTAGGACAATTTTACGTATTTGAAGATGGTAACAAGATTGAAGTTATACAGGTAAAAAAGACAGATGAGAATCGTGGGGATTATTTAGTTACATATCATGTTACGCACGGTCCTAGTATCCCTCAAAAACTAGTTTTACCGGTAGCTGAGTTTCTTAGCTATTATAGTCATTTATTTGATGTAACTATAGACTAAATATTAGATGCGCCTTAAATTTTTATCATTCTCAAATCTCACACTATTAGTGGCACTATCGCTTAGTTCGGTAGCAGCCTGGTATAGTATTATTGGATTAACCGCTATCTTTGCAGGTGCGGTTATTCCTGTTATTATTATGGGCGGTATACTAGAAGTAGGAAAGATTACCGCAACTGTTTGGCTACGCAAATATTGGTACCGTGCTAGTTGGTTATTAAAATTATATCTAGTACCCGCTGTTGTTGCACTAGCACTATTAACCAGTATGGGTATATTTGGCTTCTTGTCAAAAGCACATATGGATCAAGGCATTACATCAGGTGATAGCCAAGCTAAGTTAGCACTATATGATGAGAAGATTAAAACACAAAGAGATAACATTGAGTTAGCACGTAAAGCATTAACCCAAATGGATAATCAAGTTGACCAACGATTAAGTCGTGGTGACAGTGAAAATAGTGCTGAACGTGCTGTTCAAATTCGTAGACAACAGGCTGGTGAACGTGCTAAACTACAAAAAGATATTGGTGAAGCACAAAAAGAAATTGCTAAATTAAATGAAGAACGAGCACCTATTGCGGCTGAAAATCGTAAGATAGAAGCTGAAGTTGGACCTATCAAATATATTGCCGCATTAATATATGGTGATAACGCTGATAACAATATGTTAGAGGAATCAGTACGTTGGGTTATTATCTTATTAGTTATTGTGTTTGATCCATTAGCTATTGCACTTGTACTTGCCGCTAACGCAAGTAAAGAATGGGATAAAGAGGAGGGTGACAGCCCTCTAGGGACTGAACAAACAACGACTCCTACTGTCACAGAACCTGCATATGAGCCAGATGATGGTCCTTTAACTGACGAACAAGTTAAACAAATTATTGCAATGGCTGGATCTCCCAAAGAACCTATTAACTGTTATATGTGTGGTACTGAATTAATAGATGCTCCTGGTATAGGTCCCTTCTGCCCTAACAAAAAATGTGATGTAATGGATAATACAGAAGGTGTAGATTGGGAATTTATACCCGAACCTGAAAAGTCTATACTGGAACAACATCCATACTTAACCAAACCTTTCGTTCATTTTGATACTAAACCGATGGTTGCATCAAAAGAAGTTGAAGAAGATACCTCAGAACAAATAATATTGGAACAACAAAAACCTTATAAGGAATTAGAAGGTGGTTATGTAATGTTTGAAGATAAGCATTATCATAAGGATGCATTAAAAAGTTTACGACCAGATGTATTCATTATAAATGCTGATAGTCATCGTACAATTAGTACAAATTTTGGAATAAAATTTCCAGACTCTGGAAATAAAGGTGATGTATTTGTACGAGTAGATGCATTACCAAATCGTGTATATAAGTATGACGGAAATAAATGGATTGAGGTTCAGAAGGGCCAATCAGATACCTATTTATATAACCAAAAATATATTAAATATTTGGTTGAAAAGATAGAAAAGGGCGAATATGACCTTGATTTGTTGTCGGATCACGAAAGAGAACAGATTGAAATTTACCTAAAGAACCAAAAATAATTGACAATAATTAGATATTGTGTTACTATATGCATATCTTAAACTTATTGGGGATTGAAATGAATTTTAAAATATTGGCATTAGTATCTGCTATTTCACTAGTGGGATGTTCTAGTATGAAACGCGGTGAGGGCGAATTTGACCAAATTCGTAATCAAAAACTATCTACATCATTTAAACAAGATACTATCCGTATTGAAACTGATTGTAGTTGGTATACATGGAACAAATCAAATTGTGCTATTACTAGTATTGAAGCAGTGGGTACTGCTAGTTCTAACGGTAATACCGAAAGTAACCGCCGAACTGCATTAATTCGTGCAGGTGATCGTGCCCGTGCTAATGTTCGTCACTTTATTCAGGAAGAGATTTCTAGTACCCGTGTTACTAATACTCTTGCTAAGAATGTTGAAAAAGCAAGTGACCGTATGAAATCACGTACAACAACCGGTGAAGTTGTATCAATGAGCGATAGTGATGCTGAAAAAGACACAAATCATTCTGTACGTGAAAACAGCAATGATACCGCATATCAATTGAGTGAGAATATTCGTGTTAATGCTGAGGGTATTTTACGTGGATTTAAAGTTATCAAACAAGAGGTAATTGGAGCACAAGAGGTTTCAGTAACGATTAGGTGGGATAAAGAATCCGAACAAGTTTCTAATCAATTGCGTAAAAAATTCGGTAACTAATTATGCGTTTATTGCTACTAGCGGTATGTATTATGCTTACCGCATGTGCTTCTACCTCTAAATCTGATAATTACATTCGTACTACTGGTATAGGTAACACTTACGAGGAAGCCAAACATAATGCTTTTAAAGAGGCTATTGAATATCAAGTTGGTGTGGTAATAGCTAGTGAACGTATATCATATAATGATACACTCATTAAAGATGAAATATTAGCATATAGTTCGGCCTTTGTTGATGAGTATAAAATTATTTCTCAACAAAACATTGGTAATAAGATTCAGGTAGTTGTAGACGTTAAGTTATCTTTACTTAGATTAAGTGATAGGATTCTTTCTAAAGGTAAAGATAGCAAAAACCTTGATGGAGCAAAACACAATAATCAATATAAATCATTTTTAGAAAATAAACAGAACGGAGATAGGATACTTGCTAGTGTATTAAATGATTATCCTAAACGTGCATATGATATTAAACAAAGTGATTATATTATTAAGGTAGATGCCTATAGGGATTTAACATTGACTATCCCTTATGAATTGAGTTGGAACCCTAACTATATAGCATCGTTCCATGACGCAATACGATTAGTATCAGACGGCAAGCCATCATTGTGGACAGTAGAAAAAGGTTTTGCACAGCAATATCCTAGTACAGTTACTGTAGGTTCTGAGAAATACTATTTTAATGAATTTATTATTACAAATAAAATACTTGATTCCTTCATGGACTGGAATGAAGTTAGAATTAATATGGAAATTAAAGATGTATATAATAGGACACAGTATAGTGAATGTTTTAAACCTAAACAATTATATCGTAGAGTGGGTGATTACTATGATATTAACTATATAAAAACAATTAATATTGGTATCAATACAAAAGCCAGTGAGAGTAGCACGATTGAAATGAAGGTTAACCAGCATAGTAAGTTAGCATATATTATGCAAAATTTATCTAAAATTGAGTTATCAGTTGTACCTAAAAAAGTATGTGTAAAAAATAATTAAGATAAGTATTAGTATGTCAACAGAAATAAAATTAAGCCATTGTTCATTCTGCGGTAATCATAAAGACGTAGTAAACAAACTCATTGTAGGGGAAGATGTAGCCATATGTAGCGATTGTATTGAGTTATGTACTCAATTAATGCATGATGATAAAAACCCTGAAGAAGAAAAGATTGAAAAAGATAATATTAGATTTGATCCTGAAACCATTAAAGAATTTCTAGACCAACATATTATTGGACAAAATAATGCTAAGATGGTTCTTAGTGTAGCTATTGCCAATCATTATAAACGTATTAACAATCCTCCCAAAGATTTAGAGATACAAAAGGGTAATGTTTTATTAATCGGTCCTACTGGATCTGGTAAAACATTACTAGCAAAGACCGTAGCAAAATATTTAGAAGTTCCCTTTATTGTTGCTGATGCTACAAGTTTAACGGAAGCAGGGTATGTAGGTGATGATGTTGAATCCATGATTACAATGTTGTTAAATGCTGCCGGTGGTGATATTAAACTAGCAGAACGTGGTATTGTATTTGTTGATGAGATTGACAAAATTGCTCGTAAAAGCGAAGGCAGTAGCATTACCCGTGATGTGTCAGGAGAGGGTGTTCAACAAGCATTATTGAAAATGGTTGAAGGCACTACATGTCGTATACCAGCCGGTGGCGGGCGTAAACATCCCGGAGGTGATATGATGGAAATTAATACTAAGAATATTTTATTCATTGCCGGTGGTGCTTTTGTAGGGTTAAAAGATATTATTAACAATAGAGTTAATGGTACTAGTATTGGCTTTGGGGCAGATATTAAAGATGTTCGTACAGAGGGTGACTTGTCTATGGTTACCCCTGATGATTTAACACGATTTGGTATGATTCCTGAGTTTATTGGACGATTTACTACTACAGTTAATGTAGAGAATCTAACTAAAGAGGAAATGATTAAGGTGTTAACTGAAGTGAAAAATAACTATATTGACCAATATAAGTATTTGCTTAGTTTAGATGACATTGAGTTGGATTTTAGTGAAGATGCTATTTCACAATTAGCTGAAAATACTATGAAATTAAAAACCGGAGCACGTGGATTACATACAGAGATTGAGAAGGTTTTGATGCCTCATATGTATAATACAAAGAAATACCGTGAAAATAACATTAGAAAGATAAATATTAATCAGGAGCAAATTTTACAACCAAAAGCCGCAATATGATTAGAGGAAGAAAAGTTTTAGTTAACGATGGTAATACTGAAAAAGCATTACGCAAATTCAAAAAGTTAATGACAGATTACGGAACTTTACAAGAAGTACGTGACCGTCAAGAATTTGTAAAACCTACCGTGAAACGTAAACTAGCTAAAAGTCAGGCTAAAAGACGTTGGGATAAGTTTTTACGTGACCAAAGTCTTCCAAAAAAGTTGTTCTAAAATACTAGGATTTGTCTTAGGTATACTAAATAGAAGTATGCTTAAAATTAATTCATCATTTAATACCTACCAAAATTGTGTTACTTGTAATGATATTATTACAGTGAAAACATATGCTCATCCGGACAATCCTAATTACGGCAAACCAATTGTTGCCCATAAAACAAAAATAACATGTAGTCGTAAATGCCACAAAGAATGGCAAAAAACAATTTCTTGGGAAGAACGAATAGGATTAGAAAGAGCCAATCAAATTAGAGAAGAACGACGGGAACAACTGTTGTCCAATAACCCTAGCACTGATCCTGAGGTGGCTAAAAAAATAGGTACCAGCTTATCAGACTATCTAACAAAAAATCCAGAAGTTAGGCAAGGGAAAAATAATCCATTCTTCGGTCATTCGCACAACCCTGCCCAAATTGAAAAATGGAAAAACGATAAATCAGGTAAGTGGTCGTACTCACCTGAACAAAAAGAAAAACAAACTAAAAATACCCCAAAGAAAGAATATCATCCAAATTGGAAAGGTGGAATTTCAAATGGCGAATATGGTCCGGAATTTAATAAAGAACTTAAAGAAAGTATTAAAAAACATTACAGATATGTTTGTCAAATGTGCAATGCACCTAACGTTAAATTAGATGTACACCATATTGATTACAATAAAAAAAACAATGCCGATAATAATCTTATTCCATTATGTAAACATTGCCATGCAAAAACAAATTTCAAGAGAGAAGAATGGGAAACTTTTTTTAAGAATAGATTGAATAAAAATTAAAAATAAATTTTAATATGATAAATAAAGATGTAAGTGCTGAATGAGTCGGGCTTACTAATTATACATCTTGCTTATTAAAGGAGAAAAATATGTCAAAGCATGTTATTGGCGTGGACTTAGGAACAACTAATTCCTGTGTAGCCATTATTGAAAACGGAATCCCCAAAATAATTGAAAACAGCGAAGGTGCAAGAACTACACCCTCAATCGTTGCCTATTCTAACGATGAGATATTAGTAGGTGCTAGTGCCAAGCGACAATCAGTTACAAACCCAAAGAATACAATCTATGCAGCCAAACGATTAATTGGACGCAAATTCACCGAACAAGCTGTACAAAAAGATATTGACTTGATGCCATACAAAATTGTTAAGGCAGACAACGGTGATGCATGGGTTGAATCTAATGGACAAAAATTAGCACCACCTCAAATCAGTGCTGAAGTCTTACGTAAGATGAAAAAGACTGCTGAAGATTATTTGGGTACAGAAGTAACTAAAGCAGTTATCACAGTTCCAGCTTACTTCAATGATAGTCAACGTCAAGCTACTAAAGATGCCGGACGTATTGCAGGACTAGAAGTACTACGTATTATCAACGAACCCACAGCTGCCGCACTAGCATATGGTGTAGATAAACAAGACAAAAAAGATCGCAAGATTGCTGTTTATGATTTAGGTGGTGGTACATTTGATGTAAGTATTATTGAAATTGCCAATGTTGACGGAGAGAAACAAATTGAAGTATTATCAACCAATGGTGATACATTCTTAGGTGGTGAAGACTTTGACCAACGTATCATGGACTTCTTAGTTGATGAGTTTAAGAAAGATAATGGCATTGACTTAACTAAAGATGTACTTGCATTGCAACGTATGAAAGATGCCGCAGAAAAGGCAAAGATTGAATTAAGTAGTAGTGCTCAAACAGATGTTAACTTGCCATATATCACAGCCGATGCTAATGGACCTAAACATTTAAATGTTAAATTAAGTCGTGCTAAGTTAGAGTTGTTAGTTGATGAATTAATTCAACGTAGCATCAAACCATGTCAACAAGCTATACAAGATGCTGGTGTATCAATATCAGATATTGATGAGGTAATTCTTGTTGGTGGAATGACACGTATGCCCAAAGTACAAGAAACAGTTGAAAAATTGTTTGGTAAAGCACCTCGCAAAGATGTTAATCCAGATGAGGCTGTAGCAGCCGGGGCAGCACTTCAAGGTAGTGTATTAGCCGGTGAACGTACAGATGTATTGTTGCTTGATGTAACACCACTAAGTTTGGGTATTGAAACAGCAGGTGGCGTATTTACTAAACTTATTAAGAAAAATACAACTATTCCTACTAAACATTCACAAGTGTTTTCAACAGCAGATGATAATCAACCCGCAGTAACTATTAAAGTTGCACAGGGTGAACGTGATTTGTTTACATATAACAAGTTGTTGGGTGAGTTTAATTTAGAAGGAATTCCTCCAGCAATGCGTGGCGTTCCTCAAATTGAAGTTACATTAGATATTG
>Ga0214921_10010430_pt1 | contig 11491 bp, 12 predicted proteins | sample LL1505_MetaG_FD_177992 | JGI IMG/M metagenome (GOLD analysis project Ga0214921, IMG submission 177992) | Freshwater microbial communities from Lake Lanier, Atlanta, Georgia, United States - LL-1505 | ecosystem: Environmental > Aquatic > Freshwater > Lake | place: USA: Georgia | collected...
CTCGAGCCCTACGCGCCCCGGCATCTGGGGCTCGACCTGACGGGATTCCTCCACGACTTCGATGCGTGCCTGGCCGAGGTGGCCGCGAGCACGGAGGATTATCCCGCGATCACACTCGACCCGGATCTGCTCCCGGAGATTCACCTCGACCCGCCGCCGGCGACCCCTTCCGCCTGACGGCCACCCGCTGCCTGGAGCCTCTCTTCGCATGTCCGACGAGCCGCTGGCCTTCTCCCCGGAACAGTTTTCCGGACTCGCGAGGATGTTTCCGCTCCCGAACCTCGTGATGTTTCCCCACGTCATGCAGGCCCTGCACATCTTCGAGCCGCGCTACCGCGCGATGTTCGAGGAGGCGATCGAGGACGACCGGCTGATCGCCCTCGGGTCGCTCGCGCCGGGCTGGGAGGGAGACTACGAGGGCCGTCCGCCGCTGCGTTCCACGGCCTGCCTCTGTCGCGTCGCCACCCACCAGCGCACGGACGAGGGAACCTACAACGTGCTCGTGCTGGGCGTGCGCCGGCTGCGGCTGCTCCGCGAGCTGCCTCCGAAGAAGCTGTTTCGCGTGGTCGAGTCGGAGATCATCGAAGACGTCGAGCCGGCCGACGCCCCGCCCGGTTCGGCCGCCGCCCTCCAACAGCGGCTCCTGACGGCCTTCAAGCAGGCCATGCCGCGGATCCCCAATGCCTACGAGCAGCTCGACCAGTTGCTCGGCAACCAGATCACGCTGGGCATGCTGGCCGACATCGTCTCGTACACGATCGACCTCGACCTCGAGACCAAGATGAAGCTGCTGGCGGAGTGCGATGTGTTTCAGCGCACCCAGCTGCTCCTGGAGGCGATCAGCGCCCGCCCCGCCGGCGGCCGAGGCCGGCCGTTCCCGCCCGAGTTCAGTGCGAACTGAATTCACGGCTTCGCGGCCATCCATGGCCCGCGAAGCCTTGGCTCGGCGGAGCGGCAGCCGAGGTGCCCCTCGCCTCGCTGGCTGCTCGCACCTCCGGGCTCGCAGAGCCGCCGCGGAGCGGCGGCGAGCGGCCGCACCTCCGGGCGGCCGTGCTCGTGCGCGGACTTGCGCGCGTCGTTCCTGCAGACGAATCGAGGCCCGCATTGCTCCACCGTTGGACTGCGAGGGGTGGCCGGTGCCCTGGAGCCGGCGTTGATGGCAAGCGCAGGCAGGATGCCGAAGCGCAGCCAGCATCGAGTGAACGAAGGCCAGGATGGCCGTAGTGAACGTCCGGGCGACAGGGTCCGGCCACCCCGAGCCTCGTCACCCGCGAGGAAACCGCGCCTCCACTCGCTCCGCGACTTCGTCGATTACACTTGGGCGGCATGAGTGACACCTCCGACACCGCATCCCCCACCGTCGACCAGGCCCGGATCCAGCGGGCTGTGCGCGAGATCCTGGCCGCCGTCGGCGAGGATCCTGATCGCGAGGGGCTGCTCGAGACGCCCGCCCGCGTGGCCCGGATGTATGCCGAGCTGTTCAGCGGCCTGGGGCAGGATCCGCGGGTCCACCTTCAGACGGCGTTTCAGGAGAAATACGACGAGATCGTGCTCGTCCGCGACATCGCGTTCAACAGCGTCTGCGAGCACCACCTCTTGCCGTTCATCGGCCGGGCGCACATCGGCTACCTGCCCGACGGGCGGGTTCTCGGCCTGAGCAAGCTGGCCCGGATCGTGGAGACCATCTCGCACCGGCCGCAGGTCCAGGAGCGGATGACCGAGCAGATCGCCACGCTCCTGGAGGACGACCTCGGGGCCAAGGGCGTGGCCGTGGTGGTCGAGGCCACCCACACCTGCATGACCGTGCGCGGCGTCCGCAAGCCGGGCAGCATGTGCGTGACGTCCGCGATGAAGGGCGTGTTCCGGGCGAACGTCTCGAGCAGGGCCGAGGTGATGTCGCTCATCTACGGTCAACGTTCCGCCCCCTGATCGCCCCGCATGAAGCTCCTGCTCGACTTTCTCTGCCGCTTCGGCTGGGGCATGGCGGCCGGGCTCGTGCTCACGCCGGCGGCCATCGTGCCGGCGGGCTTTTTCCGGGTGAATCTGCTCGTGGTGCTCGGGCTGGCCACGGCGGCCGGCCTCGTCGCCAGGGGAGCCGCTGGGACCAGCCTCGTTTGGATGCTGGCGGCCGCCGCGGCCGTGGTCGCCTGGCTCGGGAGCGTCGCCTGGCTCGGCGAGCGGCGGCAGGGAGGGCAGTGGTTCTGTGGGGCGACGGCCCTGCTGCTCGCGGCCGCCACGGCCCTCGTCGCCACGACGCCCGGCGGCGAGCGGGAAACCGGCGCGGCTGTTCCGGCCTCGGCCACTGCCGGTAACGACGCGGCCGGCTTCGGGGACGTCACGGCGGCCGGGGCCGCGCTCCTCTCCGGGCTCGTCAGCGGCCTGGCGGTGCATGCGATGCTGCTCGGCCACTGGTACTTGAACGCGCCCGGCATGCGGGTCGACGCCCTGCGGCGCGTGATCGACTTCGCGCTGGCGGCGTGGGGGCTCCAACTGGCCTGGAGCGGTGTGTCGCTCGTCGTCGGTGGCTGGCCCGGCGGGGGGGCGACCGCCACGGCGCTCTTCTCGCTGCGCTGGCTGGCCGGCCTCGTGGGGCTGCCGATCCTGCTCGTCATGGCCCGCAAGACGCTCGACATCCCCAACACGCAGAGCGCCACGGGTATCCTGTATGTGGCCTGCCTGGCCGCGATCCTGGGCGAACTCACCGCCCAGTTGCTCCAGGCGGCCGGCTGAAGACCCGTCGTTCCAACCCGCCGCGGCCGATGCGCATCACCTACGCCTGCCCCGCCTGCGACGCCACCGTCACCCACGCCCCCGTGGAGACGGCCCGCTCCCTGACCTGCCCGCAGTGTGCCGCCGTCATGGCCGTGCCGGCCGACGCCATCGGCTGGACCAACGCGGCGGGGGGCGCGGCCGAGCCGGGGACGGGGCAGCCCGTCCTGCGGCGGTGTCTCGTCTGCCCGAGCACCGAACTCTTCGCCCGCAAGGATTTCCCGCAGCGGCTCGGCGTGGGGATCGTGGTGGCGGGCTTCGCGGCCAGCTGCGTCACCTGGGCCTGGCAGCTGCTCATCCCGACCTTCGCCATACTGTTCGGCACGGCGCTGGTCGACGTCCTGCTGTATCTGCTGATGCCCGAGTGCCTCACCTGCTACCGCTGCGCGTCCCGCTACCGGGGCGCAGGCGGGCCGCATGGCGGCTTCGACCTCGAGACCCACGAACGGCACCGGCAGCAGCGGATCCGCCTCCGCGAGGCGGCCGCGTCCCGCCCGGGCCCTTCCGCCACGCCGACCTCCTGAACGCCCCGATCGCGGCCCCCGGGCCCGGAGCCACGCATGGATCCCGAACAGGCTCGGATCGAGGAGGACCTGCGGGGCGTCGTGTCGGGCGAAGTGCTCTGCGACGAAGTCGGCCGGTCGCTGTACGCGACCGATGGCAGCCTGTTCGAGGTGCGGCCGCTGGCGGTGGTGCGGCCGCGGTCGACGGAGGACGTGGCCGCGACCGTCCGCTGGGCGGCCGAGCGCGGCGTGAGCGTGCACCCGCGCGGCGGCGGGACGAGCCTGTGCGGGGGCCCGCTCGGCCCTGGAATCGTGATCGACTGCTCGCGGTTCATGCGCCGGGTGCTGGCGGTGCGCGAGAGTTCCGTCCGAGTGCAGCCGGGCATGGTGGCGGCGCAGTTCGACGCCTTTCTCGCCCGCCGGCGCCGCGGCTTCGGCCCGGATCCGGCCAATGCCGCTGTCAGCACGATCGGCGGGATGATCGGCCGCGACGCCTCCGGCAGCCGCTTCCTCAGGCACGGGTCGGTCCGGCGCTGGGTCGAGTCGCTCGAGGTCGTGCTGGCCGACGGCACGGTGGCCGAACTCGCGGCCACGGCTGCGGCGACGGAGGCCGGCCAGCGGCCCGCGGGGGGCATCGCCCCGACCACGACCGATCGCGTCGCCACCCTCGCGGCCGCGGTGGCCGGGCTGCTCGACCGGGGCCGCGCCGCGATCGCCCGCGGGCAGCCGCCGACACGGCCGACGCACGGGGGCTACCGGCTCCACGATCTGGAGCGTGACGGCCTCATCGACCTGCCCCGTCTGATCTGCGGGTCCGAGGGCACCCTCGGCATCGTCACCGCGGCGACCCTGCGGACGGCGGCCCCCGATCAGGCGACGGCGGTCGGCCTGCTCCTGTTCGACTCGCTCGAATCGGCGGCCGCGGCGGCCGTCCGGCTGCAGGCGCTCGAGCCGAGCGCCTGCGACCTCTTCGATCGCCGGCACCTGGCGCTGGCCCGCGAAGCCAGGCCGTCGTTCGATCTGCTGATCCCGCCCGTGGCCGAGGCGGGCCTGCTCGTCGAGTTCACGGCCGACGAGCCGGCCGACTGCAACGCCAAGCTGGAGCAGGCGCTCGCCTCCATGCGCCGCGGCCGCCGCGGCTGCATCGACATCCGCCGGGCCGAGGATGGTCATGACGCGGCCTTCTTCTGGGAGCTGTCCCGCAACGTGGTGTCGATGCTCCACGGCGTTCGGGCCGCGATGCGGCCGGTGCCGTTCCTGGAAGACGTGGTGGTTCCGCCGGCGGCGCTTCCCGACTTCCTCGGCCGGCTCGAGGGCGTGCTCAGGCAGCAGCACGCCACCGCGATGATCTTCAGCCACGCCGGGCACGGCGAGGTGCACATCCGGCCACACGCCAACCCCCGCGCCCCGGGCGAGCGGGAGCGGCTCGAGACGCTGGCCGCGGCGGTCTACGCCGAGGTGGTGGCCGTGGGGGGCTCGATCGGGGCCGAACTGGGCCTCGGCCTCGCGCGGACGCCCTTTTTTCCGCGGCTGTTTCCCGAACTCGCGGGGTTGTTTGCGGAGGTGAAGCAACTCTTCGATCCGAGCGGGATCCTGAACCCGGGGCGGATCGTTTCGCAGGCCTCGCCGCCGGCCGCCTTCCGGCCGCCACTGGCCGTGGACCGTGAGGCGTCGGCCACCGCGGCCGGCGACGCGGGCGTCGAGCCGCGGCCGGCCGCGGCCGACGAGCCGCAGTTGGTTCCGCTCACGACCTGGAGCCGCGATCGGCTCGTGGTCGAAGTCGACGCCTGCAACGGCTGCGGCGGGTGCCGGAGCGTGGCGGCCACGACCCGGATGTGTCCGCGGTTTCGCGAGAACCCGGCCGAGGAGGCCTCGCCCCGCGCCAAGGCCGACGTGATGGCGGCGCTGCTCTCGGGGCGGCTCGAGCCCAAGGCGCTCTCGAGCGAGGCGGTGCGGGCCGTGGCCGACACCTGCTTCAACTGCCACCGCTGCCGCAGCGACTGTGCCGCCGGCGTCGACATCCCCGCGATCGTGATGGAACTCAAGGCCGCCCACTACACCGCCAACGCCACCCGGCTGGCCCCCTGGCTCCTGACCCGCGTCGACGCGCTGGCCGCGGCCGCCGGTCGCGTCCGGCCCCTCGCCAACTGGGCGCTGGCCAACCCGCAGGCTCGCTGGGTGATGGAGAAGACGCTCGGCATCGCCCGCGGCCGCAAGCTGCCGGCGGTGAGCGGCAGCGCGTTCCTGCGATGGGCGGCGCGGCGCGGCCTGACGCGGCCTTCGCGGCGGAGCGGGCCGAGGGTGCTCTACTTTCTCGACACCTTCGCCCGGCGTCACGATCCGCTGCTGGGGCAGGCGTTCGTATCGGTGCTCGAGCGGAACGGGATCGGGGTGTTCATCGATCCGCGGCAGGTCGCCTCGGGCATGCCGCTGGTGTCCGAGGGGGATCTCGACGGCGCCCGCCGGCTCGCACGGGCCAACGTGCGGGTGCTCGCGGAGGCGGTGCGGCTCGGCTACCGGATCGTGTGCACGGAACCGGCGGCCGTGACCTGCATCACCCACCACTATCCGCTCCTGCTCGACGACGAGGAGCTTCCCCGCGTGGCGGCCGCCACCTGCGACGCGGCCACGTATCTCTGGGAACTCCACCGCGAAGGACGCCTGCGGCTCGACTTCCGCCCGGTGCCGGCCCGGATCCTCTATCACGCCGGCTGCCACGAGCAGATTGCGGGCGGCCTGCCCCCGGCGGAGAACCTGCTGCGGCTCGTGCCGGGGCTCGCCCTCGAAGCGACCGACCGGGGTTGCTCCGGGATGGCGGGCACCTTCGGGCTGGCCCGCGAGCACTACCGGGCCAGCCTGCGGATGGGGCTGCCTCTCGTCAACGGCATGCGGGCGGCGGGCATCGAGGCCGGCGCCACCGGCTGCTCGGCCTGCCGGCTCCAGATGGAGCAGGGTACGACGAAGCCGGCCGTGCACCCGGTCAAGATTCTGGCCAAGGCCTATGGTCTGCTGGAGGGACCGGGGCCGCACGGCCTCGACACCCTGCTCACCGCCACGAGTGGCCGGCTCACCACCACCTGACGCGAACGCCCGCCCATGCCCGCGCCCCATGTGCCCCCGATCGCCGGTAGCTTGGACGTCACTCTGTTCGCCGGCATGGCGGAGGCCGCGGGCCGCCGCCGGGTCACGCTCGCCTGGAGCGGCGGCACGGTCGCCGACCTGCGTCGCCGCCTCGCGGCGGCGTGTCCCGAACTCGCCCCGCTCCTCGAGCGGAGCGCGGTGGCCCGTGGCGACCGCTATGCGACCGAATCCGAGCCGCTCGCGGCGGGCGACGACGTGGCCCTCATTCCTCCGGTGAGTGGAGGCTGAGCGATGGCCCACGCAGTGGACCACGATCCGCGGGTGACGCGCGTCACGCTCGATGCCGACCCGCTCGACCCGGCGGCCGTGCTGGCGGCGGTCGGGGCGCGGGCGGCCGGCGGCAACGTGCTGTTCGTCGGCACGGTTCGGGACACGACCGGCGAAGCGGCCACCGCGCGGCTCGAGTACGAGGCCCACGCGCCGCTGGCCCGGGCCGAGCTGGCCAGGCTGTGCGGCGAGGCGGCCGACCGCTTCGATCTGGTCGCGGTCGCGGTGAGCCACCGCCTGGGTGTGGTGGAGCCGGGCGACGCGAGCGTGGCGGTGGCCGCGAGCGCGGCCCACCGCCGCGAGGCCTTCGCGGCAGCCGAGTGGCTGATGGAGCGGATCAAGGCGACCGTGCCGATCTGGAAGTGCGACCATGCCCCCGACGGCGGTCGCTCCTGGGTGCACGGACAGGCGAGCGCGGAGCGCGGGGCCTGACATGCGCCACCTCGTCGACGGCTTCGGCCGCGTGCACACCGACCTGCGGATCAGCGTCACCGACCGCTGCAACCTGCGGTGCACCTACTGCATGCCCGCGGACGTGGTCTTCCTGCCCCGCGAAGAACTCCTCTCCTACGAGGAGATCGCCCGCGTGGCGGCCGTGGCGGCCGGGCAGGGCATCCGCACCGTCCGGCTCACCGGCGGCGAGCCGCTCCTGCGGCGCGACCTCGACCGGCTCGTGCGGCTGTTGGCGGCGGTGCCCGGGATCGAGGAGGTGGCGCTCACCACCAACGGTCTGCTCCTGGCCGAGCAGGCCGGGGCCCTCGCGGCCGCCGGCCTGAGCCGCCTCAACGTCAGCCTCGATGCGATCCGTCCGGAGGCCTTCGAGAAGCTCGCCCGGCGTCGGGGGCTCGACCGCGTCCTGGCGGGCCTGGCGGCCGCCCGGGTGGCGGGCTTCCGCTCGATTCGGATCAACGCCGTCTCGATCCGCGGGCTCTCCGAGGCGGAGATCGTGCCGCTGGCCGAGTTCTGCCGCCGCGAGCGGTTGCAGCTGCGGTTCATCGAGTTCATGCCGCTCGACGCGGAAGGGGGCTGGGACGAGGGGCAGGTGCTCTCGGGGAAGGAAGTCCGCGGGATCCTCGAGCGGGCGATCGGGCCGCTCGAGCCGCTGCCGCCGGCCGATCCCGGCCAGCCCGCGGTGGACTGGCGGTGGGCCGATGGCGGCGGCCGGGTCGGGTTCATCGATCCCGTCACCAGCCCCTTCTGCGATCGCTGCGACCGGCTGCGGCTCACAGCCGACGGGCAGTTTCGCAACTGCCTGTTTTCGACGACGGAGTGGGACGCCCGGGCGGTGCTGCGGGAGGGCGGCGGCGACGACGACATCGCGGCCCTGCTTCACGCGTGCGTCGCGGCCAAGCGGGCCGCGCACGGCATCGGCTCGGCGGCCTTCGAGCGACCAGCCCGCGCCATGTATCAGATCGGGGGCTAGGAATGGGCCACCCGCGTCGCTATCTCGACAATGCGGCCACCACCTGGCCGAAGCCACCGGAGGTGATCGCGGCCTGGCGGCGGGCCGCCGAGGAGGTCGGCGCGACGGCCGGCCGGGGGCTCTACCGCGAGGCCGTCGAGGCCACGGCCATCCAGACGAGGGCCCGGGCCGCGGCAGCCCGGCTTCTCGGCGGCGTCGATCCGCGCCGGGTGGCCCTCCCGTCGGGCTGCACGCTCGGGCTCAACGTCGCGATCCACGGTCTCGTGCGGCCGCGCGATCATGTGATCGCGACAGCGGCCGACCACAACGCCACGCTCCGCCCGCTGCATGCGCTCGCCAGGCGGGGCGCGATCGACCTCTCGATCGTGCCCTGCGACGCCGCCGGCCTGGTGGATCCCGCGGCGATCGTCACCGCCTGGCGGCCGGCGACGCGGGCCGTGGTCTGTTCGCACGTCTCGAACGTGACCGGTGCGATCCAGGACGTCGCGGCGATCGCGACGATCGCCCACGAGCGGGGCGGGCTCGTGCTGCTCGACGCGGCGCAGTCGCTGGGCGTCGTGCCGGCGGAGCGGCCCGGCTGGGGGGCCGATGTCGCGGTCGCACCCGCCCACAAGTGGCTGCATGGCACCGCCGGCGTGGCGTTTCTCTGGACGCGGGAGGGCGTGGAGCCGCCGGCGCTCGTGCAGGGGGGAACCGGCTCGGTGAGCGAGTCGCTCGAGATGCCGGAAGCCTTCGCGGAGCGGCTCGAGGCGGGCACGCCCGACGTGCCCGCGCTGGCGGCGGCGGCCGCCGCTGCGGCCTGGCTGGATGAACGGGGCGTGGCCGCGCTGGGCCGTGGCCTGGCGGCTCGCTGCGCCGCCGAACTGGCCGGGCTCGCCGGCGTGTGGGTGGCTCGGGTTGCCGACGCCGCCCCGATTGTGAGCTTCACGGTCGAGGGCTATGATCCGGCCGACGTCGCCGCGATCCTCGAGCAGGCCGCGGGCGTGCAGGTGCGGTCGGGCTTCCACTGCGCGGCGCTCGTGCACGAGCACCTGGGCACGCGAGCGGGTGGCACGGTGCGGGCCTCGTTCGGCCCGTTCAACACCGCGGCCGACGTCGAGGCGGTGGTCGGGGCGGTGGCGGCGGTCGTGCGTGGCTGAGCGAGGCTGTTCGAGCGGGAGCAAGGAGGCGAGCGATGGCGGGCATTCCCAAGGATGCGTGGTACGCCGACGGGCTGCGGTTTCAGTGCACGCAGTGCGGCGACTGCTGCACCGGGGCCGAGGGCTACGTCTGGGTCAACCAGGCCGAGATCGACGCCATGGCCGCCCGGCTGGGGATGACGCCCGCCGACTTCGAGGCCGCCCACGTGTATCGGGTGGGGATCCGGCGGTCGCTCAAGGAGCGGTCGGGCGGCGACTGCGTGCTGCTCGACCCTGTGACGCGGAAATGCACCGCCTACGACGAGCGGCCGCGGCAGTGCCGCACCTGGCCGTTCTGGGACTCGAACCTCCGTTCCCCGGACGCCTGGGCCGAGGCGGCGGAGCACTGCCCGGGCTGCAACAAGGGCAACCTCGTGCCCCTGGAGCGAATCGTCGAGCAAGCCGCCCAGATCCGCGTCTGAGCCGGCGGGTGCATGCCGCCTTGGGTGGCGCAGGCTCCGGGTAGCCCATGCCATCTTGTCGGGGCGGGCGGTAAGCCTCACGTGTGGGCGACGGGTAGCCCATGCCATCTCGCCGGACGCTCGCTCCGGGCATCCTGCCCTCCACTCGCTCGGAGGAAACCTCGCTACGCAACGGGCACCGATTCGCCGCAGGCGGATTGGTCGGCTGCGCTTGGTTTCCTACGCCGCTCGATTGGCATGGGCTGCCCGTCGCCGTCAAACGGTGCGCTAAGACGGCTCACCGTACCATCGCCATCGCCCGGATTCGTCTGAACAAACGCCGCGTGCCACAACGCGAACGAGCACGGCCGCCCGGAGGTGCGGCCGCCGGGCGGAGGCCCGGCAAGGTGGCAATGGCCAGGGATGGCATTGCCGCCGTAAAGCAGGTGCGGCCGCCGGGCGGAGGCCCGGCCGGGCTTCGCGGGCCATGGATGGCCGCGAAGCCCTACTACAGTATCCCGCCGTGCGTGCGCCACGGGGTCATGTGCGAGGGCTGGTCGAGGAACCAGATCCGCTCCCACTCGTCGGTGATCGCGCGGAGGTCTTCCGACGTGTAGATCAGTTGTTGGGCCCGGCGGACCGGATCGCCCGAGTAGATCGGGATCAGGCACCCCGACGCGGTCGACAGCACCGCCACCGCCCACAGCAGCCACACTGCCCTTCTCATCGCCTGGTCCTCCTGACCCGTGCCCGTGTTTCGTGTCTGGTCGGGACGCGCGTCCTGCGAATGTCCCGGAGATGTACCTGATCGCCCCGTCCTGCCGCGAGAGAGGCTGACGCCGTCAGACCGCTCGTGCGAAGCCCCGTCGACCCAGCCTGCCCAGCCTGTGGCTCAAGCCCCGGTCGGTTCGGAGGGGGTGTCGCCCGCCTCGTCGTCGGCCTGGAGCTCGGCCGGCTCGCTGCCTGCCGAGGGTGCCTTGTAGTCGCGTACCCGTTCCTCCATCTCTTTGCCCGGCTTGAACGTGACCACGTTCTTGGCCAGCACCGGAACCGGCTCGCCGGTCCGCGGATTGCGGGCCAGCCGGGCCTTGCGCTGCTTGATCTGGAAGACCCCGAAGTTCCGCAGTTCCACCCGCCCGTCGCTCACCAGGGCCTCGATCAAGGCCTCGAAGGTTCGCTGCACGAGCACCCGGGTGCGAAACTGGGGAAGATCGATCTCTTCCGCGATCGTCCGGACGATGTCTTTCTTGGTCACGGCTCGGGTTCTCCGACCGCGGCCGACCGACACTTCACCCGCAGGGCGAGGGGCCGGAGGACGGGGAATGAGTCCGAAGCCTAGGCCTGGCAAGGACTAGTGTCAACCAAACGCCCCTGTGGCGGATGGTCCACCGGATCCCTGCCGTCGGTTGGTATCGACGGCCTGACCGCCAAACTTGATGCATTCGTCACGACCGGACCCTTTCGGCCCCGGGGCCTCCCGGGGCCAGCCAGGCCGCGGGAAAAACGGGCGGCTTGGGGGGGTGGGAAAACCCACTACACTCGGCCAATAACCCGTTTCAGCCCCATGTCGCCATCCATGCCGCTCCCCGCCGGGCAAACCCTCGCCGCCTCGTCGCCCGAATTCGCGGTCACGCTCGGCCGGCTCCGGCTGCCCAACCCGATCCTCGTCGCCTCGGGCACGTTCGGCTACGGCAAGGAGATGACGGACTTCATGGATCTGGCCCGGCTGGGTGGGATCGTGCCCAAGACGATCACGCCGCTGCCCCGCAAGGGCAACGTTCCCTGGCGGACGGTGGAGACGGCTTCCGG
>Ga0214921_10010431_pt1 | contig 11491 bp, 11 predicted proteins | sample LL1505_MetaG_FD_177992 | JGI IMG/M metagenome (GOLD analysis project Ga0214921, IMG submission 177992) | Freshwater microbial communities from Lake Lanier, Atlanta, Georgia, United States - LL-1505 | ecosystem: Environmental > Aquatic > Freshwater > Lake | place: USA: Georgia | collected...
TGCCCGTTCCTGAATAGTTATACGAACCGCGCCACCATAATAATCGAGCAGCGCTGTGCAAAATAAAGCACCAAACCAGTGTCGCAGCAAAGCTCATCATCAGGTCAGGCAATAGAACCTGGTTCAGCATTACTTTTGTTGGAAAACTAACCATATAGGGAAACGGAGTCCAAGCAAGAACATCCTGCAACCACTGTGGAAAAACGGATAATGGTAAAAGCTTACCCCCCAGAAGGTTCGTCACAAACTGTAACATAAGAACAAGCCCCCAAACAGTCTCTACCCAAAAGCCAACAACTTCAAAAAAAGCTGCAAAGATAAAAAAGAGGTACCCTGAAAAGAAACAGACTATAATGCCCCTTACAAATGAGCCGATGGTTACACTGCCAAGCGCATCAACACCAAAGATCGCAACATATACTAAAAGTGCGACAAGCAGCTGCAGTGCAACGATAAGCATCTGTGCAACGTGGGTAATAAACTTAAATTGAAAAAAATTGAGTGGATAAAAAAGATACTTTGTAAGCGTTCCATCATAAATATCACGAAGAACGATACCAACTTCAGGCTGCACCATCTGATACACCATCGATGCAACGACGTAATACATCATCATATGTGCAAACGTGTATCCACCAATCTCTTGCACTCCCTGTGACGCATACACGGCATCCCACAAGTAGTATGCAACAACCATCTGAACAAGCGGTGGTACCAGCATTTTAATCCAGAAATCCAGACCATATATGGTACGCCGCTGCAACTCGATAGAGAGCGCTGCTTTATGCCACATGAGCTGCTTCCTGTTTGACGAGCATCAAACGCTCTATGATATCTGCGATATCCTCTTCTTCGATAGCAATATCTCGAACAGTCATATGCGAAACTAATGCGCTGAGAGCAGCAGAAAGATTACTTCGGGTTACATGAAACGAAATAGTACCATCCGAAACAGCCAACTCTTCAACCGATACATTCTGCAAAAGCTGCTCAATGCGAGTATTTGATATTGTCTCATCGGTGTGAATCACAACTCGCTTTTGATAATCAGAGGTATCACGGATATCTGCAAGCGCTCCATCATACACAAAGCTTCCCTTACGAATCACAATCAGACGCTTGCACACCTCTTCAATATCCTGCATGTAATGAGAAGTAATAAGCAGAATCGGCTTATAGCGATGAGAGTAGTCAGTCAAAAAGTTCCTGATCGCTTTCTGAGAAGTAATATCAAGGCCAAGCGTTGGCTCATCAAGAAAGATAACTTCAGGACGATGCAGCAACACAGCGATAAGCTCCATTTTCATGCGTTCACCAAGGCTCAGTCGCCTGACTGGAACATGAAGAAGATCTTTTACCTGAAGCGTTTCTGACAAGAGCACTAACATCTCATCAAATTGCTTCTTGGGTGTCGCATAGATTTCTCGAAGCAATGTAAAGCAATCGGCTGCGGGTAAGTCCCACCAAAGCTGCGCTTTTTGCCCCATCAGGAGGCCGATTTTTCTGCGAAATTCATTTTTACGCTCCCAGGGCTTATAGCCAAGCACGGTTACATCACCATCTGTGGGATGAATAATTCCAGACAAAATTTTAATCAGAGTTGTCTTACCTGCTCCGTTGGCACCAACAAGTCCAACAATCTCGCCTGGTTCAATGTCAAGAGAGACGCCTCGCAATGCGAACTTGGTTTCATACTCACGGCGAAAAAGAGCAACCAAGGAGCCAACAAAACCAGGGTCCTTTTTAGTTAATGTAAAAGATTTTGTAAGTTTGTGAGCAGATATCATACTTGGTATACTATAGGGCTTTTACGCAAGCCCTCCGCAGGGATTCTAACGGTTTATTAAACAAACAAACAGTATGACACAAGCACTTTATAGAGCCCATCCATGGCATGGCATTACCGTCGGCGAAGAGGCACCAGACCTTGTCTATTCCTTTATTGAAATTCTTCCAACCGATGTCATTAAGTATGAAATCCACAAACCCAGTGGTCATATTTTTGTCGACCGTCCTCTGACGTTTTCATCACAGTGTCCGACACTCTATGGATTTATTCCCCAAACCTATGCAGCCGAGCGTGTTGCCGAGATAGCAGAGAAAGCAACTGGTGATAAAGTGAAAGGTGATGGCGATCCAATCGACATCTGCGTACTGACGGAACGACCAATCACACGAGGTGGTATGCTCATGAAAGCACGCCCAATTGGCGGCATACGAATGATTGATAAAGGTGAAGCAGACGATAAGCTTATCGCAGTCCTCCACAATGATGGGCTCTTTGGACAGTACCGAGATATCAAAGATTGCCCTGAACAATTTATCAATCGTCTCAAGCACTACTTTTTGACTTATAAAGATCTGCCTGGAAGCGAAAAGAAGAATGTCTATATTGCTGGTGTCTACGGAGCTGAAGAAGCAAAAGCAGTGATTCGAGCAGGTATTGCTGATTATCGAAATCACTATTCAAAAGAGTATGCAGCATTTCAAAAAATTAATTCAGAGCACTCATAAAAAAAGGAGGCTTTCGCCTCCTTTTTTGTAACTAAGCCTACAAATGTAGACTATTTATAAATTATTTCTTTGCCTCTTCATGATGCTCACCATCATGATGCTCACCGTCATGGTGCTCACCATCATGAGCTTTTGCACTATCATCTGCGAACACAGGTGCTACGAACCCAAGAACAACTAGTGATGAAAGTAGAAGGTATAGGCTTAGTTTATTTTTCATAAATTCTCCGAAATAATGTCTAAGGACCAAAAGAAAGACTTTCCTCTGGCCCCAATGAGAAGTTTAATCGGCTCAAAGTCGAAAAAAGAGTAGAGTTTTTATCTGAGAAATATAGCAGCTCGCTTACTTTAATAATTTCAAGTAGTTACAAATAATTCCATGTCAATAAATTTCAAGAACTCCGTTTTGTTAGCCCCCCTTACCAAGGGTGGCAACCTCCCCTTTCGGCGCCTCACCTGCCGCTTTGGCGCCACTATGACTGTCTCTGAAATGGCATATGCACGGTTTGTCGTGAAAGGCGAAGCCCGTGAGCGTGCACTGCTTCGTCGCCATGCTGATGAGCATATTTTTGGTGTGCAACTTGCGGCAAAGGATCCGAAAGAAGCTTCAGAAGCTGCACGCATTGCAATTGATATGGGTGCTGATTTTATCGATATCAATTGCGGCTGCCCTATTGAAGACACAACTCGTAGAGGTTTAGGAGCAAGCCTTCTAAAAAAAACACGAACCATCGAATCTCTTGTTTCTGGTCTTGTTGCAAACATCACGGTTCCAGTGACTGTAAAAATTCGCCTCGGTTGGAAAGAGGACGAAAAAAATTACATTGAAACAGCACTCGCTGCTGAGCGAGCTGGCGCAAGTGCAATTACCGTACATGGCAGAACAAGGGAACAGCGCTATAGCAGAGCTGCTGATTGGAACGCGATTAAAGAAGTCAAAGCTGCTGTCACAATTCCAGTTATTGGTAATGGAGACATCCTCACTCACTATGAGGCGACAGCACGCATGCAACAATCACATGTTGGTGGCATTATGCTTGGAAGAGGTGCGCTGATTAAACCATGGCTCTTTCAAGAGATTGCTGAGCAACGAACACTAGAGCTTTCAGCACTTGAACGGCTCAAGATTTTTTTACAATTCACTTCTTTTCTCAAAGAACATTTCCGAGATGATGAAAAAGGTAGAAGAAGAATACTGCAGTTCCTGCCCTGGCACTTCGGTTTTTTTCATCGCTATCAGTATCTACCTGAGAGTCACTATCTTCGTGAATCACAACAGCATCCACTTATGCAGTCTCGGATAATTGCTGACACCAAGGGAGATCCTCTTGAAGCACTGCTTGTAAATGCAGATCCTAAAGTCCATCAAGCACTTGCCCAAATGCTCTTGGAAACAGATGAGGCATCACTCGAACAAGCAGCCAGAAGCCTTGCTCAGACGGTTGCAACGATGGCACCATCAGCGTCACAGGATCCGCACTACGATACAGAGGCACCGGTTCATGGATAAAGCGATTCAATTGCTGCAAGCAGGAGATCTTGTCGTTATACCGACAGAGACTGTCTATGGGTTAGCTGCGAATGCACTCAATCCAAGCGCAGTTGAAAAAATCTATGCGCTCAAGCAACGGCCCGCTACCAATCCTCTTATTTGTCATGTTGCCTCTATTGAAGCAATGCTTCTGTATGTTGCGCCAACTGCAAGAGCACAGATCGAGCCCCTCCTCGGAAAACTTTCGCTATTTTGGCCTGGTCCTCTCACCGTTGTTGTGCCAAAAGCTGACACTATCCCTGCTATCATCTCTGCTGGACAACCATCGGTTGCTCTTCGTATACCGAATCACCCACTCACTCTTTCGCTACTTTCACAGCTCAACTTTCCTCTTGCGGCTCCAAGCGCAAATCGCTCGAACTATGTCAGTCCAACGAAACCTGAACATGTACGAAATGAATTTAAAAGTGAATGCCCATACCTTCTTGATGGCGGCCCATGCACTGTCGGACTGGAATCAACGGTTCTCTCGCTCGTCGATCCAACGCAACCAATGATTCTTCGCCCAGGGGCTATAACCCAGTCTCAGCTTGCTCAGGCACTTGGCATACCAGTAGCTATTGCAACGCAAGAACTGTCTCACCAGATTCCACATCAATCCCCCGGGCAAGGCGCACTGCACTATTCACCAAAAACTCCTCTTCAGCTCTTATCAACATTTCAATTTGAAACAAGCCCCTACACAAGAATCGGTCTGATAGCGTTTAGCGCAGACAAAGGTGCTGAATATGACTTTGCTGCGGTAGAAGTTTTAAGCGAAAATCAAAATCAACGAATGATTGCAGCTCGTCTTTATGATGCGCTGCGTTCACTCGATGCAATGAATCTTGAGCTTATCCTGATTGATAGCTGTGAACCTGTTGGTATCGGCGCAGCAATTATGGATAGAATTCAACGAGCACTGACAAAAAAATAAGAACCATGACAACAATAGAATCACTCAACCAAGAAATAGCTGGTGTGTACCTCAAAGAGCTCAAGAGCCATGCTGATGACCGCGGTTTTTTTCGAGAAATTATTCGAAAAACAGATAACTTCTTTGATGAGGGAGGATTTGGTCAGTGGAGCCATAGTCGCATGATAAAAAATGTCGTCAAAGCATGGCACTATCACCATGAACAGACAGACTGGTGGTACCTTCCCCTTGGTCATGCTGAAGTCGTGCTCTTTGATGACCGTCCAGAAAGCCAAACCTTTGGTAAAAAAATGGTCTTTCATCTTGGCGAAAAAAAATTTGGATCGATGGTATTTGAGGCATGTGTAAAGATACCACCAGGCGTCTTGCACGGATTAAAAGTATTAAGCGATGAGGCACACCTCTTTTACATCACAAGCAAAACGTATGACCCAAACGAAGAAGGTCGATTTACTTACAACACAAAAGTAGATCATGACTGGGGCGCTGATGCGCTGACGGTGCCAAACGACAGACGAGACTTTATTCCAACGAGTACAAGAAAACCCATAGCATAAAAAATAGATCTTGTTGATAGGGATCTATTAGTGAGAGAAATTCTCTAACGTCACCGTTGATGTCACCTCTTTCCTGCGTTCAAAACCGCGTAGTGCTGAGACGATATCATCATCTATTGAAGTTTGAATGGCTTTTAAAAGTGAGGTTTGCTGATTTTCATCCAGCGTTCCCTCTGGAAGAGTGAGTAAGAATGCGCCACCACCAACTCGCGTCAGGATGCATGGCGTATCGTCAAGTGCAATTTGCAATGCATTTCTTAGAAATAAGTCTGCCCGCTGTGCACCAACAGCATCATTAATCTTTCCAAACGAACCGATGTCTAGTTTATAGACACAAGCATGAGGCATAAACTGCTTTATGACATCTCTGATAGCAGCGCGGTGCGAAACGGGAGCATCAAGAAGGTTAGCCCGTAGTATTGAATGACCAAGCGATGGATCTGTTGCGCTCACTTGCACGAGCTCAAGATAGAGAGCAACGCGCTCAAATATTGATTGCGCAACTTTAATAAGACCCTTAAGCTCTGCAGCTTTTTTATCAGCATTACGAATCACCCGTACTGCTTCAATATCAGCACGACGTGGCTTGGTAAGTTCATCAACTTCTTGGTGATCAACTCGCTTGTTAGAGTCTTTCATCTCGTAGAGCCGATGATCCGTTTTACCAAGGATCTGTGTTAATGCCACTGCCCTATCAAGAGAGGCTCCTTTGGTATTTGTATTCTTTTCGCGCCAGTCAATCAACGTCGATACTTTCAATGATGTTGATGCCAAATACATATCAAGCGGCTCAGTAAGGTGCTTACGTTTCTTAAGTTGCTGCTTCATGACACAGGCAAGGTGAAGCTTTTCTCGATCATCCTCTGATATTGTACTCAGTAGCTCGTCACGCTCTTGAATATAACGATCACGAAATATCTTTAGTTTTGCATGATTTGAGGCAGTAGAGTCGCCCAAAATAAGGCCTGAAAACTCATCACCACCTTGACGAAAAAGTTCGACGCCAGCTTCCTCAGCAATATCTTTCATCTTTTTAAAAAGCGTATCTGCAAATGCAGGACCAAGAACTTCATTAGTCGCGCCAAGATTTCCAATGTCGCACTCAAAAACAGTTAGCGTTTTATTAAGATCAAGATTTTTACGATCAAGGGCAGTCATAAACCCTGCAGCTAATTTCAAAGATGACGTATCATCTTTGATTTCTGATGGTAACGGGACATAACTTAAAGCACTTGGAAGCACAGGTATCTTGCTATCAAATTTGAAAGGAATGGATCCTAGTTCTGGGATACGGATTTTTACTTGATCAATGTATTCTCGGTCCCAATATTGCTATTGGAAAACAAGAAGAGGATTTGCCTCTTTTGCAACTATACGGCTAAGTTCATTATACAAAAGATCTCTTTGAGCTTCACATGTAGGATCGGTATTAATCTCAAGAGTTAATCGTACTTGTCCATTAGGAGCACGAGAGTTCACTACAATCGTATTGCTTTCTGTATCCACCACAACCGCATAGCTATTGACGTGTGGCAGCAAGGCCCCCTTTACGAGGGGCTCACTATGGCTTCTTTGTTCCTGATGGTAGGTCATACTTCGCAGCCGATAACATGCCGTAACATCAAGGGTATGTAGAAAAACCGACCTCATGATGCATTATTTCTACAAGATAGCGACGTTAGACACGCATAACGCCCTGAATCTACTGTATTTTTTATTTCATTTTCTTTGTTTTTTCTGGAACCAACCACCTTTTTTTACTCGATTAGGTAAGTAGTAAAAGTAATCTTATAAAGCCATGATTAAAAATATCTTCGTTACAGTAGCTTCCATCCTTACCGCGCTGACAGTTACCACAGCAGCTATGAGCCAAGAACGAAATGTTGGCATAACGCTTAATGCCAAGAACGAAGTCATTGTTGCGCCAGGTGAAGCAACAAAGGCAATCAATTTAGTTTTTTTCTCTAAAAGCACAAAGACTTCAACACTAAACCTCTCGATTACAGGCGCTAATAAGACCATCATCAGCGCACAATCAGTAGGAGTTCGATCATCAATTTCCCTTGAACAAGCCCTCTCAAGCACCAAAAAGGCACTCTATACTCAAGAGCTTGCTGTTCCTGGCGGAAAATTTACAAAAAAGATAACGATTGGCTCAAACTCTGGTGGCTCAGTTGGTGGTAGTACCATTTGTAATGGTTATGCATTAGCTATCTTCAGAAGTTACTACGAGACTCAGTTTCAGACTTTTATGGGACGTTCATCTTCAAGCGAAGAAGAGCTTTGCGACTTTGCTTTTGGTGATGCTTGGCGCAGTGGTACTGGCGGTGGCTCTGGATCTGGAACACAACTCAGTTCAGTAACCGCAACTTCGCATGTTATCAAAGACGCTTGCGACAGAAGCAACTCGAAATACCTTGTTATTCTAAAACTTGACATCTCAAAGATCAGTGCAGCAGATCGAGCTGCAGGCTTTACAATTACTGCCGATATCAACGAAAGTATTTATTCTGGCAATATGCAAGCTTCACTTAAGTCTAAAGGAGATGGTAAGTTCTCTGAAGCACTTGTCTTAACATACCTCCTAGACGGAAGAGACAAACATCAGTATACGCGCTGGTCAAATGGATCAACAAAACGCTTGATTTCTACAACGACAAAGGGCATCGCAAAGATAACTCCTTGGAGAAATCTTATCTTGGGTGTGTCACTACCACGCGAGCAACTTACAGGTGGCAAGATGACTGTGATTACCTTCAGCGGAGAGCATGCATACGGCGTATGCTTCAATGCGACTCGTACACGGCAACGGTATAACGGTTATCCTGGATAAGATACGAAAGATACTTTCCGTAGAGAACATCATATAAATACCTGGGAAAGGTTCTCCATCTTAATCGTAAGCTCTCTTCCATCTTCCGTAGAAAAGAGGGCAGACTTCTCATTGTGGGCCCCAAGGATTCCATAAACACCAAGGTATGGTGCTCGTGTACATCGATATAAAAGTGGATCGATGGCAAAAGATACCTCCTGTACATGGTTACAGAAAAACATGGGTCGTACAGCGCCAGCGTACACTCTGGTCTCTGGGAAAAGCGATACCTCAAAACCACAACATCGATCGAAACAACTTTTAAGCGTTTTGCTCATCGCAAGGTTGCCTATTCCTGGTATAAGTACGCCCTCGGTGACGATAACAGTAATGCCACGTGCACGGAGCAACGAAATGTCATACAAAGAACATCCTGCAGTAATAATTGCTTTTGCACCGCTAAGCTTGTCGAGCATATGCTGACTAAAAGGCGTATGTATACCTACAATCAGTGCGCACGACGCTTGACGAGGCGTTGTATCGAGTGTTTCAAACCACTGAAACTCACCGAAACACTCTTCTCCTTCACCGTAAGCACCTTGTATCGTTAATCCTGTAGAAGTGAGCGATACATAATCTCCACAATCCTCATAGATACCACTCATTGGGCTGCAAAAAATCTGTTCTCGTGCTGGTTCGCGAAGATAGAGCGTTGCAGAAGGCTCATGAAACGACTCAATCAAACCTAAAACTGGGGCATAAAGCTCCTGCGAAAACATGGGTATAAGCGATTCTTGCCTTGCAAGAGGTTCAGCTTTTTGAACATTCGCACCGACTTCTTTTATAAGATACGTTCGTGCTGTGACAGCATCAGTTTGAAAAAATTGCGTTAATGACACTGCATGCAACTTCCCTTGCTGGACAGATTTCCAAAGCGTCGTGCCAGCAGTAACGCTGCCGCCTGATTGCATACCACAAACTCGCTCAAGTAGTTTTGGCACAGGGTATTGTTTTGTAAACATGCCAACTGAAATCATCGAGCTCTTAACTCCAAGAAAATATTTTGATGCATTGCACTAAAGTGCTTCTCTGATCGTCCTGCTTGTATCGATAGGATAGGCTGATGAAACTTCAACACTTGCCTGGTACGTTTTCTATCGAAAGCAATATTTTGACCATTCAAATATAACGTATCGTGCACAGCTATCGGCGCATAAATACCAATACGCTGCAAACATTGCTGCTCAAGGATTTCAAGGCTAGCTTCAGGACGAACATCATAGAGCATTCCTAAGTGTGGCAACATAAAAACAGCATCAACAAAAATCTCAGTCATTTCGTTCAACGAAAGCCCATCAGCAATCATCCAGGGGATCTCTTCAGGGTCAGGACAGTGGCTAAAGACACCTCCTGATGCAATAACGCGATCGTATGCAACCACATGGCGTTCAACATTTTGAGCAAAAATATTATCAATTGAAAATGTGCTTTGCCGTTCATCGGCACGCTTTACGATTTGAAGATGCGCCTTATGAGAAAGCTCTAAGCCTACGCGACACAGCGCATACTCAATCTGCTGCTCAATAGGATCGTCTGGTATCGTCGTGGGGCGAAGCATTTTATTAAAAATTGATGCTTCAATGCGTTCATTTGTAATCGAATGGGGAAGATATTTTCGAAATGCGGCAACACCTGCATTCTGAAATACATAGTAACTTGAGTAACTCATGCCAATATTTGAGCTTACAGTACGTACGATACCTTGCGCCCCAGTGCTAAAGACATCTGTCGTTGCTCCACCCATATCAATACAAATAAGCTTTTGACGGTACGTTGCACTATAAGCTTCGAGAATCTTTGTTACTGCTACTGGAGTTGGAGCGATTGGATAAGATACTTCAGCCAACAGTTTTCGATATCCTGGTGCATGCTCCATAACCGACTCAAGGAAAAGTTGATGCACTTTATGTTCTGTCGGCAGAAGATTCTTTTTCGAAGAGGAAGGAGCAATGGGTGCAGCCGTATAGAGATCATAGTGCTTCTCGAGCAGCTTTAACTGGGGTTCGAGTGATTGTGAACCTGCAAAAATCAAGGGCAATAAAAGCGATGAATCGACTCGAGACCTCAATGCAGCATCTTGTAGTAGTGCAATAAGCTCTGGAAATGCAGCCGGCATTGCTTCAGAAAAACCAGCGGCAAGCATAACAATATCAGGAGACGCAGTTCGTAATTTCTCAAGTCGCTGATCGATCGTATCATCATCATCGAGTGAAATTGTTACAGTAACAATAGCTCCAGCATGCAGTGCTGCTTCATGAAGGCAGGCAGTCGTAATCTCTTTGGTTAATCCAATAAGCGCAACTCGTAGTCCGCCACCTGCAGAGCTTGTTGCCAAGAACCTCTCCGGAAATTGACGGACACCATCGCACTGAGAAAGAACACCTCTATCCTTTAAAATTTCAATAGTTTGCAATACGCCAACCGTCACATCAGCGTGGGGCGCTTCAACAGTTGTAGGCATCACTGCCCAATCAACCATACGCCAATGTCCGTCTTTATTTGAAAAAACAATTGATTTTGAAGTAGTACTTCCACAGTCGGTCACGAGCCAGGTTTCAGGTTCCATACATCCCCCCAACCAAACGTACGATCTCTGGATACCAACTCGACACAAGAAATTGCAATCGCTCTATCAGCAATGCTAACCGAGCCATAATTGTAGAGCCAAAAAAAGCACCAAAACAAACCATCATCCACGTTCTGCCATACCATGCAACTGCTGCACCAACACCACGAGGCGCTCGTTGAAAGGTAAAAAAGAAGTAGTACATCGTTGCTAGTAAAATAGATGCAAAAAGAATGTCTGCTTCGAAACTTTTAAGAATCTGCGGCACGACTTCGGCGAAAAATCCTTGAAACGTAAGCCCTGCCGAGGCACCAAGAGAAAATGCAATTACTAAACCTGCAATCCAACGAAATCGCGGTATATAGATTGTGTAATACAAAAGTCCAAAACATATAGGGATAAGAAACCATAGTGGATGCACAACACTTGGTTCGGCTAGCAAAGTCCCATCAGGCAAGACCACTGAGCCCATACCAAACATTGGCTCTAATATTTGAGGCCAAAGAAATGTCTT
>Ga0214921_10010432_pt1 | contig 11490 bp, 8 predicted proteins | sample LL1505_MetaG_FD_177992 | JGI IMG/M metagenome (GOLD analysis project Ga0214921, IMG submission 177992) | Freshwater microbial communities from Lake Lanier, Atlanta, Georgia, United States - LL-1505 | ecosystem: Environmental > Aquatic > Freshwater > Lake | place: USA: Georgia | collected 2015-05-28
AAATATATTTTCAAATATATTTTCAAAGATATGTAAGTCTGAAATATTTTCAGTTAAATAATAATATTTAATACTTTCTTTATATCTATCAATAAATTTTGTTGTTCTTTTTTTTCGAATATCTGATTTAATAGTTTGATAAATTAAATAATCTTTTTTTTCTTCTTTTTTATTTTTATCATTCTCTAGTAATAATAATAAAATTTTATCTTGAATTCTTTGTTCTATATTATCATTAAAATCCTCATTTAAATATAAAAAATGTACATTATGTCCTATATTTAATTTTCTCATTCTATACATTGCTTGAGCAACCTCTGTATATGTTGATTGATTATCTATTATACATAAACCTAATAATTTGGGATAATTATCTTGTTTAATGTCAATACCAACTATATGTGCTTGAGAATAATATATAAATGGCTTATAATATATTTTTGTTTCGGAATATAATTCTATAATTCCATCTCTATATATTAATTTTTCATGTTTTTCATCCATAAATATTATATCACGTTTTCTTGAATTTGATAATTCTAAATTATTAAATAATATTTTAACAACATCTATGTTATACATATTTTTTAATAATCCAAAAACATCTATTAAACAATCATAAGAATTTAATAATCTATTTGATAATAAATTATCAATTATAAATTTTTCATTATTTAAATTTAAATATAAATCTTTAATATATATTACTTCAGAATTATTAATAGCATATTTTATATTAATATGTTCATCATAATCTAAAATTATTTCATAAAATTTATCATCTGATTTAATATTTGGTAAATCAATATTAACAGTTCCTGAATAACCAATTTTAAATATATGATCAATATTTATTATATCAATAAATGATGTATTATATTGATACTCTGATAAATATATTTGTTCAAATATATTATTTAATATAATATCAAATATCTCTTGTTTTTTACTATAATCATAACTAATTATTATATTATTTAATAAATCAAGATTACTATCTTCATTTTTAATATGAAATATTTTCTCAATTAAATTATTTATTTCTAAATAATTATGTAAATATTTTGTTATTTTAAAATCATTTATTATTATATAATAATAAAATGTTAAAATAATTATCATAATACATGATGAAAAATTAGATTTTTCTAATGGTTCATGTTTTGTTCTATATGGTATTGCATAACAAAATTTTGGATGAATTCCCCAATTACTATTTTCTTTTAATTTATTATTTTTTATTTGTAATAATATATTATTAATATCATCAACTAATAATTTAATAATTTCATGTTCTGATATTATATCAATTTCTGCTTTATAACTTATTACATCAGTTTCATTTATTGAACTAATTTCAGGATTTTCTTTTAATATATATATTAATGGTTTAATAGTATTTATTATTTTATTAATTTCTATTGTTTTACTATCTGTTATATTAAAATTACTTTGTAAAGGGTCTAAAATACTATCAAATTCATCAATTAACATAATTGTATTTTTATTTTTTTCTATATCATTTAATTCTGCATTTAAAAAATTATATTTTATTTCACTATCAGACAATATTTTAATATTATCATTTAAATTAAAAAATCTTTTATAAAAATAAATATCTTTCTCAGTTTGAGTTTTTAAATGTTCTGGCATAATAATTAAAACTTCTTTCCTCCCAATAATAACAAAATATAAAGCTAATAATGGTGTTAAAACTTTTGTTTTTCCTTTACCCATCATAAAATGATGTAATGGATACGAAGTACCACCAGATTGAATTATTTCATTTTTATATTTTACATTAAATATATTTGTATTGAAATTATATTTTTTTTTATTAGATTTATAAAAATCATATGATTTAAATTTTTGTTTATTATCATAAGCAATATTTGAATTAATTATATCTTGATATTTTTTATATTGTTCTTTTAATAATTCATTTCCTAAAATTAATTCAAAAAGTGCTTCAAATTTATATTTAAATTGATATTCTTTTACATTAAAATATTCTTTATTAATTTTTATTAATCCATAAAAATTATTAATATTATTATCATTTAATTCTATTAATAATTTTTTAATAAAATTTAATATTTTTATCATAACAAGATAATTATATAATAAATTATATTCTAAATCTAATAATACATTAATATTATAATCCTTAAATGAAATAATATTAATTTGTTCTTGTAAATCAGTTTTTAGTTTTAATAATTTAGATATTATATCAAATCTAGTTTTAGAATCAGATAATGATAATATACTAATTTTATTTAAAAATTTTATTTTTGACATATATTCTTGAAAATTATCTGTTATGTCTTTTAATTTAATACTATATTTATTTTTTTCAATATATTCTATATATAAATCAGAGTCTCTTGAATTATTATAAAATGTTATATTTGTATATTCACAAGCTTTTAATTCATCATTTAAATTAATTTTATCAAATATATTAAAACTATCTTGTGTTAATAAATAACCATTCTTTTCATTTATATCATTATCATTAATATATAATATATTATATTTATTAACATGATAATCTATACAGAATTTAATCCATGATTCATAATCTATATGATTCATTTTATTTAAATAAAAATTAGTTTCTGGATTTATTGTTATTGTATAAATACAAGATGGTTCATTAATGTGATTTAATAATGTTTTATTAATTATATTTTTACGATGAAAATATGTTACATTGTAAGTATTACTATTCTTATATATTAAAAAAAAACAATTTTGTGGTATAACATATTTAAATGGATATATAATATCATTGTATTTTTTAACAATAAAATTATTATACCAAATTTGATTTATTTGAATAGTAAAAATATTGTCATCATTTATATTAAACATACCTCTTATTTTTATAAGCATATCATTTCCTAATTTATATATATATGTTTCTCCTTGTATTTGATTAATAATATTAATATTTATTAAATAAAAATTTAATGAATCAACATTAAAAATGCTATCAAATATTCCTGAATTGATTATTTTTATTTGATAAAATTCATCATTAATTAATATATAATATTTATTTATATCATCTAAAGATATATTATTACATTCAAATTTTTTTTCCATAAACTCAGAATCATTAAAAGATAATTTTTTTGTTAGTAAAACTTCTGCGAAAGTTTTATATTTATAATCTTTTTTTTTTAAAAATAATTTATAATCTGGAAAATATTTATTTATAATTTTAAATAATAATATAATATTAAAATTTACAAAATTATCTTTATTGTCTATTAAATAATTACAAAATTTTTCTTTAGAATTATTCATTTTTAATAAAATATCTTTTAAACATGTATCTAAATTATCAAATTTGTATGTTTTAAAAAATAATAAACTTAAATTTTGTAGAGAAATTATTTGTTTTTGCTTATTTTTTTGTAAATTTATTTCTTCTTTATATTTTATTATATTTTTATTTATTAATTTATAAAATTTAATTTTCAAATCATTTATACTATCTATAACTATAGTTAAAAATAGTTTGTAATTTATATCAATTTTTTCAAAATCTTTATTATTTTCTATTATTTTTTTAAAATTTAATATAAGTTCGAATTCTAATAATTTTTTTTGATATAATAATTTTTCAATTTTATTTTTTTTTATCATTTTATTTTCTTTTAGTTGAAATTCTTGAAATTTTTTTTGTAATGGTTCATGTGATTGTTCTTGTGATTGTTCATGTGATTGTTCTTGTGATTGTTCTTGTGATTGTTCTTGTGATTGTTCTTCCATTTTACTATAACGTTCTAACTTTCTTTGAAAATATTCTTCACTATCCTTTTCTACTTTTTTTTCAAACTCTTGAAATAATTCTTCTTTTGTCAATTTATCTAATTTTTCTAATTCTTCTTGATATGATTTTTTATCCATTTGTTCAAATTCTAGTAATTGTTCTTCTATTTTTTTATACTCTAGTATTTTATTTTGATATAATTCTTTTTCTATTTCTTTTTCTGTCCAAAAATCATTTATTTGTTTTAAAAAAATGCTATATCTTTCTTTAAAATATATTAATTTTTCATCTTCTTTGTTAATTTGTATACTGGTTTTTGATAATTCAAAAGAACTATCAAAATAAAAATTACTCATTATATTTAAACGAAATGCAATTCTAATATCTTCATAATATGATATTATTGGAGTTACATTTTCAACATCATCATATAAATCATCTATCTTATTATCAATATCCAAACTAATTTTTTTAACATCTTCTTTATCATATAGTTTAAAATCTATACTTTTGAACATTTGTTCTGAAACATATTGAAAATCTTTTAAATCATACCATATATTTAAATAAAATAATATCAGTTTATTTCTATATTCTTCATTACTAGTTTTAAAAATATCAAAAATATTTAATTTAAGAAATATATAAGAATTATAAGAATTATAATAATTTATTTCATCATTATTATTAAAATTCTCATGTAAATAAATTGGATTATTATACAAAAATATTTTAGTTTTATTATAATTATTTAGTGGAATATTATAAGAAATTAATTTTTTATGATTATTTATGTTATAATTATATGTACTTGATAAAATTGTCATAAAATAATTTATTTTAAAATTAAAATTTATTTCTCTTTCTCTATTTATAAAATAATTATAATCAAAACTAAAATTATATTTTGTTGTTATAAGTCTATAAATAATTTGATTATATAAATAATTTCCAATATTTATTTTTATTATATTAAAATATTTTTCATATTTAGCAAAAGTAAATTTTAAAAACTCAAAATCTCTTATATCTATTATTATATTATTAATTAATTTATGTATTTGATTAAGTATTTTAATAAATATTTCAAATCTTATCATATGTTTTATATACCTATTTAAATTATAATATTGAGTTTGATCATTAAAATCAAAAAAAGAATTCTGCCCCATATCAACTAAATAGTCATTTATATACATTGCATATGGAACATAATTTATATAATTACTAGGTTCATTATATAACTCGTATGTATCGTAAGTTTTCAAAAATTTTTCATATATATTTGATATATTTTTAATATATTTTTTAAGTTTTTTTACAAAAAAATCATGTCTAAAATTCATCTTGAATTTATCTAATATTTCATCTGATGATGTTTTTAAAATTTCATCAAAAATATTATAAATATGTCTTTCAATGGTGTCTAAATCTATTTCTGTAACTGTTTCTGAAAAATAATCTTTTCCATTTTTAGATTCATCTCTATATATAAAAAAACAAAAAATATCCAAATATTCTTCATAATATATAAAATCAACAATATATTTTATATCATATGTATTATAATTTCTATTTTCATTATATTTAATTTCGATATTTTCAATATCAAATAAATAATTTTTTTCGATATTTATTATATTATGAGTTATATCTTTAATAGTAAAATTATATGAATCATTATATATAATATCATTACTATTATATAATAAATCTTTATCTAATAATTCAATATCAATTAATTTACTACACATTTGTTTCATATAAACAAATAATGTATAATTTTCATTTAATAAAATTCTAAAATTTTCTTCTGTAAAAATATTACTAACTAAATTATAACAAATATTATTTATTTTTTTAATATTTGATACATATATATTTATATCTTTGTTATTAAAAATATTATAAAATATAATTGGCCAATATTTTGAAAACCAACTACATGAACCACTATCTTGAGCTAAAATATAAAGTTGAGATTCATATAAATGTAATATTTGTTTATTAATAATTTTATCTATTATTTTATTATTATCACAATTATATTCATTTAATGTTATATTATCTAATAATGAATAATTAGTTAATCCTAAATTTGTAATATTAAATTTTGTTAATTGAGATTTTAATAAAATTTCAGATATTAATTGATAATAATTTTTATTAATAGTTAATATATTATAATCAACTAAATTTTTAATATTTAATTCATCAATATCATCAATATCATCAATATTACCATTACTTTTAATATATATTTTTGTTTCTGGTTCATCATAATTAATTAAATTATCTATACTATAATTATTATAATTAATATTAATTATAATTTGTTCTTTATCAGTATTAATTAAATTATCTAGTTGTTTCAATATATTTATAAATTTAGATAAATTTATAAATTTTTTCTTAATTTTCATTTCTCTATCAATATGATATTCTTCTAAATTATTAATACTAGATTTTATTCTTTCATATAATATAATAATAGATAATATACTAAAAATTGTTTTTATTGCTTTTTCATATTCTGTATCTATTTCAATATTTTCAGATATAATAAAACCAATATAGGGTAAAAAATATTCAACATCATTTATTAAAATAGAATCATGGATTTCAATACCTAATCCTGAATTAAATAATAATAAATAAATTTTATTATCTTTCTCAAATATTAATATAGATGTAGCATGATTATCTTGAGAAACACAAACATAAGCATAATTAAAAATTTTTTTATACAACTCAATATTTTTTATAATATTTAAACTCTCTATATTATCAAAATCTATTTTAATTTCTCCTTTATCTATTCCATTTTTCATATTATTATATATAATATTATCATTATTAATAATAATTGTATAAATATCATCAGAAACAATATTATTCTTTAATAAAAAATTATTAACGTTTAATGTAGTATCGCCACTTTCTCTATTTATAAAACTATCTAAAAAATGATAATATATAGCTTTATCGAAATTAATACTATTTTCAAATATGTTTTTAATATTTTCTATATGCATTTATATATATATATATATATTTATTTTATAAATTAATTTATAAAATAAATATAGTAATAACAGAAAAAATAGGTATTAAAATATCTAATAAAGAAATAATTTAGAAAAATAAAGTGTTAGTATATGTTCTAAAAATTGATAATAATAATTTAAATCATATTGATTTTATGTTAATAATAAACAATATTATTTATTATGTTGGGTAAAAAACCACTATTGAAGAAAGAATTTCTTGAAAATGACGATATTAGAGTATTAATAAATTTAATAGAAAAATATAATTATACAAACAATGAATGCAATTAAAAATAGTTTTCTATATGAAAGAGATGTAGTATATGTTCAATTTCTAAAACTGAAATAGGAAGATGTGATAAATTTCAAATAAGAAAAAATTCAAAACCATATAAAAGCGATAATATCTTAGTCTATGGACTTATAAAGTGTAAAACTTGTTTAGGTGTATGAAATAGAGATGTAAATGGTGCTACTAATATATGTAGAATTGCAAAGAATGCAATTAATGGATTAGAACGACCAAAATATTTATATAGGAAAAAGAAGTATGAAAATGTGAAAGTAGAAAAAACTAAAAAAGAGAAATCTAAAAAAGTCGTTCAGAAAAAAGTCAATAAATCAGTTAAAGTTGACGCTTTAACAAAATCATAATTTACATGCTTTGTAATGAAAAAACCTTGAAGTTTTATTTTTTGACATTTTTTTGTCTCATTTTAAATCTTCAAGGGTGTAAAATTCCCAACTTTGTATTTTTTAATACGTTTTTCTATATCTTTATCATAACCAATTTTATTTTGATTGATATATAAATAACCATGTTCAAAAGGTTCAAATTTGTATTTATCATCATAATAATTAAGTTCAGTTTTATAATTTTCTATTTTATCATTTAATTTTTTTATTTTATTCATATCATTTTTATTTGCTATATATTTACCATTTTTTCTAATTTCAGGCATGATTTCTTTAAAATATTTATCCATAAATAATTTTGCAAGTGGTTTTGATGATTTTGATAATACATCATATAATCCTGATTCATTTATGAATGATGTATTTGGATGTAATATTGATGATACCCCAGTCGACTGGGGTATCTTGATAAATTTTTTAATATATTCTTTATCTATATTAAATATATTACTTTGTTTTAATGTACTAGTATATCCTAACACTTTCAAAACATCTTTAAATTTGAACCATATATTGCCATCTACATCAAAAATAATAAATATTTATTGTTCATTTATTTTGAACAATTGATTAAAAATATCTAAGAAAAAATTCATGATTTATATATATATAAATTACGATAAAAAAAATTTGTTTATAATATAAAAAAAATATATATTTATATTATAAATATAATGGAAAATATTACACAAAAATCGAAACATTATTGTGAAACATGTAAATATAGTTCAAATTCATATTCTGATTTTGTGAAACATGTTAAATCACAAAAACATATTAGAGGTGGATTAAAACCAAAAATATGTTCAATATGTAATTATGAATGTTTTAATCATTGGAATTTAAAACAACATAATTTAATACTACATTCTACAATAGAAGAGAGAAAAAAGCAAAAATATTATTGTGATATTTGTGATACAATATTTTTTTCTAAATTATATATGGATAAACATATGATAGGTAAGAAACATAATAATACTATTGAGATTAATAATTTAATTTAATTTATATTTTTATCTGTAGACATATTAACTATATATTTTAGATTAAAATTACAATTTTTTTATTGTACTCATTAGTTAAATAATTTAATTTTATAAATTAAAATCTAAAATATATTTATATGTAAATAATAATGTATTATTAATTACACCTATTTTTACAAAAAATTATATATATAAATATGAAACTAATAAACATGTACATGTTTATAAAAAAGTATTAATAGATAATGTATTAAAATAAAAAATATTAAATTTATAAATAATATAGTTATTTTAAAATTTATATATATATATATATATATATATATATATGGATTTTAAAAATTTAAATTTTAATTTATTTTTATCAATTTTTTTGGTTTTAGTAATTATTGGATTTAGTGCATATAATAATGAAGAACATTTTTTTATAGTAAATAAAATTGCCAATGGTTCTAAAACCAAAGTTAGTAAAGCGAGCAGATGTTCACAGTGTAATAACAATAAAAAACAACAATGGACTGAAAAAAACCCATATTGTAGTTGTAACTAATTTTATTTTATTCTCTAAATTAAAATAATAAATATATTATCTTAATTTCATATATAAAATAATTAGATTAGTATATATAATAAAAATAAGTCAAAATTTAATTTACAAAATTTTATTTTAAATATTCTTCATAAAAACTATCTTTAGCTTTAATTATTTTACTATTTTTATTTTCGTGAATATTTTTTAATGTTGTAACTAATCATATAGTATTTTTACAATATATATATATATATATATTATGTCACTTAAAATTAAATGTATTAAAATAATTATATAATTAAAATAGAACATAATTAATCTAATAAATTATTAAATAGAACTAACAAATATAATAAAATAATAGCATTTTGTAAATATAAATAACAAAATTTTATTATTATTTTTATGGTAAATTATAATCTTAATCCTTAATCCTTAATTTTCTAGGTCCAATAATAAATATTTTTATCTGTAGATATTAATTTTTTATAATAATTTTATAAATAAATCTTTATAATAAAAAATAAGTTAAATTAAAAAACTAGATAGTTTTTTAAATTTAATACATTATTACTAATCTAATAAATTCATTTTTTACTATATAATCCAAAATAATTTGGACCTTCTCTATATCTTGTAAATTCTGTCTGTGATGATTGAATACCATAATATAATTTTTTCTGTTCAGAATTTAATTTAATATATTCATGATGATATATTGTTATTTTTGATAATATAGTTTCTATTTCTTTCATTTCTTTTCTTTCATTTCTTTTCTTTTATTTTCTTCTTTTATTTTACGATCTCTTTTTTCTTTAATAGGTATCTTTATATAACTAATAATTTGTGTATATACACTATCATATCCATCTTGCCAAGACTTTTGTTCATTTATTACATATAATTGTTTATTAGTAGATGATAAAAGTTCGTAATCATCTTTTAGTATAATATCATTTTGTAATATTTGGTCTTGTAATAATATTAAATTATATTCTTTAACACTATTTTTTATATAACTAATAATGTTAGTATATATACTATCATATCCATCTTGCCATTTTTGTTGTTCATTTATTACATATAATTTTTTATTATTATATGATAAAAGATCATAATCATCTTTTGATATAATATCATTTTGTAATATTTGTTCTTGTAATAATATTAATTGTTCTTTCTTATTAATATATATATCAAGAGGATATTTTTTATAATATTGAAATTCCATATCTAGATGATAACTTGTTAATATATTAGATATATCATAAAATTCATTATTATCATGATATAAATTATTAATCATGATATTATCTGGATGTTTTTCCCAATTACTTGTATAATTCTCCATAATATAAATAATAATAAATAAATATAGTAATAAAATCATAATTAATCAATTTTTTTAATTATAAAAATTGATTAATTATTTATTAAGTAATATATGTATAATATTTAATAAATATGCCTATTAAATATGGAGAACTTGTAATAATATATAATAAAATAAATATGAATATATTTACAAATTTTATAACATGGTTAAATTATGATGATAAATCATTTAATAAAAAACCACCAACAGAATCTAAATATATATTTTCATTTGATGATGGAGAAATTTATGATTATAATGATAAATGTATAGATTTTAATTTTGATTTTTTTAAGAGTTCATTATCTACAATACCATCATATTTTCAAAAAATAAAAAACAAAAAATATAATAAAATTTATTTTTATAAAAGAGAATTAGAGAAAGATAATTATAATAAATTATTCAGTTCATATTCAAAATATGATGTTTTAATGAATATTAATTCAGATTATAATTCTATTTATTTTTGTCATAATTTAAGTTCAAAACAAGATATATTTGGATTAATAGGTATAAAATCAAATAAATTTATGCCACGATATCAATTTGCATATGATATAGATGAATTTACAAAAGAAGAAATAATTTATTTAATTCATTATTTATTTAATTCATAATTTAAATATTTATTTATAATATTAATTCCATTTTTATTGATTCATTATCATTTTCTAAATTTAAAAATTTAAATATTTTATCATCTAAAAAAACCATAAATTCACAAAAATTTGATGTTATTTTCTTAAAAAATTTATATGCCTTATCATCTAAAAATTTATTATATAAATCTATTAAAATTTTTATTTTTAATATAAAATCATTAAAATCTATAATTTTATTTTTAACATAATTTTCATTTATTATTTTTTCAATCAACATATTCATTATATTTTCAAATGGTATATCTCTAGTCATTAATTTATTTATTTTTTTAATATTATTTTTTATGTAATTATTCTTTTCATGATCTATATATCTAAAACCAAATGTCCCCAAAGGGTTAATTAATAAAAAAGCAAAGCTTTTATTAATGTCCCCAAAGGGTTAATTAATAAAAAAGC
>Ga0214921_10010433_pt1 | contig 11490 bp, 9 predicted proteins | sample LL1505_MetaG_FD_177992 | JGI IMG/M metagenome (GOLD analysis project Ga0214921, IMG submission 177992) | Freshwater microbial communities from Lake Lanier, Atlanta, Georgia, United States - LL-1505 | ecosystem: Environmental > Aquatic > Freshwater > Lake | place: USA: Georgia | collected 2015-05-28
CCAGCGCCACCCGGCCGGCATGCGTGGCCACCTCGGTGAGCTTCACACCCGAGAGCTTCTGCCAGTCTTCGGGGATCAGCCGCAGCAGCATCTGGAAGTCGCCCATCGGCACCTGCGACTGCAACCAGATGTAGATCCAGGGAAAGGCCCCCCAGAGCGCCGCCATCGCCAGCCACAAGAGCCGCTGGTCGCCCCATGCCTGCCGCCAGACCGCGCCGTTCAGGATCCAGGCGTCTCCACGACGGCCGAGCGGGGCTCCGCCCCGCGTCCCCGTGCTCGCGCCCGGGGCTTCGACTCGTCGCTCACGCTGCACGCCGAGAGAGCCCGGCTCGCTGGCCATCATTCCACGGCTCCGCGGTGAAACCGGTCGTACACGGCCGCCAGTCCGATCGGCTCCACCTCCACCTCGGCCAGGGGCAACGTCGCCAGCCAGCCGAGCAGCGGCGCCAGCGAATCGGCCGCCTCGAGCACCAGCCGCTCCTCGCCGGCGGCCGCGGAGTCGGCGACCACCCGCACGTGGCCGGCCAGCGCGTCCGGCACGCCCTCGAAGCGGCCCGCCAGCCTTGCCCGGATCACGTGGCCGCGGCGCACATCACGGATCGACTGCTCGTGCACGAGCCGGCCGGCCCGCATGATCGCCACCCGGCCGCAGATCGCCTCCACCTCGGAGAGCACGTGCGACGAGAAGATCACCGTCCGCCCGGCGGCGTTGGCCTCGCGGACGAGATCGAGCACCTCGGCCCGCGCGGTGGGATCGAGGTTGGCCGTGGGCTCGTCGAGGATCACCACCGCGGCCTCGGTCGCCAGCACGGCCGCCAGCGCGAGCTTCTGCCGCATGCCCGTGCTCATCCGGGCCACCTGCCGGCCCAGGTCGAGCCCGAGCCGCCCCGCCACCGCCACGGCGTCGGATCGCCGGCAGGTGGCCCGCAGCCGGGCGAAAAAGTCGAGCGTCTCGTGCCCCGTCATCCGGCGAAAGAGCCGGGCCTCACCCGGCAGGTAGGCCACCTCGCCCCGGAGGGCGAGCGAATCGGCGACGGAGTCGAAGCCGGCCACGCGGGCGGTGCCGGAGGTGGGCCGCAGGTAGCCCATGATCAGCCGCACGAGCGTCGTTTTGCCCGCGCCGTTGGGGCCCAGCAGGCCGAACACCTCGCCACCGGCGACACCGAGCGAGCAGCCGTCGAGCGCGGTGAACCCGCCGTAGCGCTTCGTGAGGCGGTCGGTGACGACGAGCATGCGGCTTCCGGCGGGGAGATGAGTGGTCGGGGAATCTGGCGGGCGGGGCGAGGATCGGGACGGCGGTTCGGGCAGGGGCGGTGCACGCGGCGTGCGATCGTCCGGTCAGCCGCACCACTCGCGCCAGAAATAATAGCCGGCCAGCGCGAAGGCGATGAGTGACACCGCGCGGCGCACCACCTTGGGCGAGAGCCGGCGGGCCAGGCGCACCACCGCGACGCCCCCGGCCACCGCGCCAGCCGCCAGCACGGCCACATGCGGCCAGGAGACGTCGAACCAGCCGCCGAGCGCCGCTCCGGCAAACAGGGCCGCGGCCACGCCGTTGATCACGGTGGCGAGCAGGTTCTTGACCGCGTTGAGCGCGTGGATGTCGCCGGGGCCGAGCAGCGGCAGCACGGCCAGCATCAGGATTCCGATTCCGGCGCCAAAATACCCGCCGTAGATCGCGACCAGCAGCTGCAGCAAGCCGGTCGCGGCGATCCGGGCCCGCGAGATCGCGGCCGACGCGGTTGCCGCGCCCGTCGCCCCTCGCGACGTGACCATCCGCGCCACCTGCGGCTGCAGGGCGAACAGCACCGCGGCCATCAGGATCAGCCACGGAACGACGGCGTCGAACGATTCCTTGGGCAGCCAGCGGAGCAGCGCCACACCGATCACCGCCCCGACCACGCTCGGCAGCACGAGCCACCGCGCCCACACCGGTTGCTCGGCATGCGCGCCGCGCGAGGCCCAGGCCGCCGCGGCGCTGCCGGGCCACAGCCCGATGGTGCTCGTCACGTTGGCCGACACGAGCTGCCCCGGCCCGGGCGGCAGCATCGTCCCCAGGATGCCGAAGGTCAGGATCGTGCCCCCGCCGGCGATCGCGTTGACGCCACCGGCCATGAGACCGCCGAGGAACACGAGTGCAAACTCCGCGGTGCCGCTCATGGCTGATCGGCGGCCGGCTTGGCGGGCCCGGCAGGCAATGCCGCGGCGGGCGGCGCGGCATCGGGCGGGTCCGGACGCGGGGGCGGCGGCGCCAGGATCGCGGGCGGCATCGGGCCGGCGGGCGCCGCCGGGCGAGCGGGCACGGCCGGAGCCGGGGCAGCCAGCGGCGGCACCGGGGCGACCACCGCCTCGACCGCGGCGTCATACACCCCCCGACCGCAGTCGAGAAGCAGATGGCCCGCCCAGAGCAGCGGATGGCTGGCGTCGGTCAGATCGACGTCGGGGGATTTCTTGAGCCGCGGCTCGCGGTCGAGATCGGGCCGCTCAGGGGTGACGACGTCGACGGCCCGCTGCCAGGCCTTCGCTGCCGGCACGGGATCCTGCCCGGTGGTCTCCCGAAGAAACTCCTGCACGAGGCTCGTGCCCACCGCCCCGCCGCTCCGCCAGCGGCTCATGAGCACGGTGTGGCCGCCGGCCGCGATCAGGTCGACGGCCGGCAGAAACAGATCCTCACCGGGCCGCGCGGGAGGCTTGAGCAGGCCACCGGCCATCGCCGACTGCACGCCCGGCAGGATCACCTGCCGCGGCCGCTTCGGGGGCGGAGCCAGCCAGTCGGCCAGCGCGATCCCGGGGCGCGGCCCCACGGCCGCAAGCAGCGGCCAGGGACCGCCGGGGCCGGCCGCAGCGAGTTCGTCGTAGCTGACGAGCGTGTCGAACAGCGATCCGACCAGCACGGGCGGGGCTCCCGTCGCCGGCAGTTCGAGCACGACGGCTCCGGCGACGCCAGCGGTCATCTCGCCGGCGGTCGCGAGGGCCGCCTCCCGTTTCTCGCCCCGGCTCATCCGGCCCAGCAGGAGGCCCGTGCCTCCGCCGGACCGCGGCTCGAACCGAAGCACGGCGAGGCTGCGGGTGGGGCAGTATCGGATCGTGCACACCTCGCGGAGCGGGCGACGATCGTCACCGGCCCGGTTGCTCGTCACCGGGAGGATCTCGAAGGGCAGATACCAGAGCCACCCGTCGGGCACGATCACGAGCTCCTCGATGCCCTCGGCGAGCGACAGGCCCCGGGCGTTCTCGAACAGCATGCGTTCGATGCGCGTGGCCGACCCGCGCCAGTCTCCCGCGACGAGCCGATCGACGCCGATGGCGGCGGAGCGCTCGTGGAGCGAGAGCTCCTTGGCGAGCGTGCGGACCTCCCCCGGCAGGCCAGCCGCCTGCTTCACCTGCCAGGCCACGAGGCGGTCGCGGGTCTCGAGCGCGCCGAACAGCCCCGAGGCCGTCCAGTGGAACGAGAGCAGGGCCTGGCCGGGCTCCAGTCGCCGCCGGATCTCCGCGGCCGGCGTGACTGGCGGAAAGGCGGGGGCCGCGACACTTCCCGCCGCGAGCGTGGCGACCACCTGCCGCAGTTCGGCGGCGGCGGCCGCATACTCCCGCCACTCGGCGGGATCGCCGGCGAGCGCGACGCCTTCGCCCTGAGCTGCGCCCTGGGCTGCGGGCTGGGCCGCGGCCACGGCGGCTGCCAGATTGCCGCGGAGCTGCCCCACCCGGGTGAGCAGGCGATCGAGCCCGGGACGGCCGGCGATGATGGCCTTGCGCCGGGCGACCTCAGCGGCGTCGAGCAGCCGTTCGTCGGCCGTGAGAAACCGCATCAGAGAAACCCGACGGCCGCCCAGCGGCTGCGCGACCATCCACCGGTGGCGCATCGTCTCCTCGGCGGCGGCCAGCGTCTGCTCCTGGCCACGCCGGCCCGCCACCGCCACCCACGTATCGAAGGCGGCGATCCGCGGGGCGGTGATCACGGCCAGGGTGCCGAGCGGGTCGGCCGCGAAGTCGCGGGGCGAGGGATCGGCCAGCCACGCCGCGAACAACTCCTCCGCTTGCCGCTCGGAGACCAGGCTCGATCCCTCCCGCAGGAGTTCCACGAGCAGTTCCGTCTGGAAGAGGCGGGGCGACCGGCTGCGGGCGATCGCGAGGGCCCGCTCGATCTCACGGTCGCCGGCCACGGTGTCCTGGCCATAGGCGACGAGCGCCGCGGCGTAGGCGGCGATGCCCCCGAGCGTGCCCGCGCCGGCCGGCGACGCGAGCATGCGGCCGTCGATCGCATCGAGCGCGGCGGCCGCCCCGCGGCCGTCTCCGGCAGCGGCCAGGGACTCGGCCTGCATCGCCAGGAGCCGCGCTCGCAGTGCGGTCGGGCCGGTGCGGCTGGCATCGGCGGCCAGCGGGATCGCCGGCGCCACCCCCTTGCCGCCGGTCATCCGGTGGGCCGTCCAGAGCAGCCCGAACGCCTCTTCGAGCGCCCGCGCATCGCCGTAGTCGGCAGCCGTGATCGTGGCCTCCTCGAAATAGGCCACCGCCTCCGGGGCACGGTCGGCATCGAGCGCGATCCGGCCCAGGACGATCAGGGCCCAGGCGCTGAGCGGATGATCGAACTGGTTGCCCACGAGCAGCCCGCGCACGAGCAGGGGCTGCGCCTGCTGGGGCTTGCCCTGCGCCCAGTAGGCCGTGCCCAGCGCCACGTCGATCCACGACTGCGAGTAGTGGTTCGGAGGCGCGGGCCGCCGCGACAGCGCCCGGGCGGCCTGGTCGAGGATCGCGTTGTCCCGTCCCAGGTCGCCGAGCAGGCTGCCGGTGCGGTAGGTCGCGATCACGAGCGAGCGGATCACTTCCTGCGGGCGGATCGGTCGCTCGTAGGGCGCCGTCAACACGCCGCCCCGCTGGAGCACGTCCTGCGGGTCGGCCCCCTGCTGCCGGATCGTCATCGTGTCGGGCAGCATCGACGGCGTCGCATTCCGCTTGCTACGGGCCCAGGTGGCCACCCGCGGCCGGCGCATGGGCTGGAGCTGTTGCGGGGGAAACCGCACGGCCAGCAGCCAGTTGGTGTGCGTGGCCGAGAGCGCGAGCGCCTCCTCGTAGCGGGCGACGGCCTCGCGGAATCGCCCGCTCTCGAACAGGCTCTCACCGAGCACGGTCGCGGCCGCGATCGAGTCGATCCACCGGTCGGCGCCGATCTTGGCGCTGCCGCGATACTCCCGCTCCGCGAGATCCACCGCGGCGGCGTAATCGCCGGTGGCCAGCGCCGCGAGCGCGAGGTCGTAGCCGGGTCCGGGCACGGTCGGGGCCGCATCGGGAACGCCCATGTTGGGCGGGAGAACGACCTGGGCCGGGAGGGCGATGCCAACGAGGGCGAGACCAATGGCGATCGCAAGGGACCGTTGCATGCCGCTTGGTTGTACACGGTTCGGCCGGGTCCGCGGGCCTCGCGGCGGCGGGGCGTCACACTGGGCAGGCTCGGCAAGGGGCGGTGCGCGGCCCGCATCGTCCGGCTGCCGGTTGTGCGGGTTGCCGCAAGTTTGCCGGTCGTGCGGGCCGATACCACGAGGGGTCGCGGAGTTTCGCCCACGGCGGCGGCCCGCGACCCGACACCGTGATGCAGGGAAGGTTCCGCCATGGCCATGCCACTCGCTCGCTCGCTCGCTGCGGCCGGTTCGCTCCGCGGTCTCGCTTTTCGCATGCTCGCCGCCACCGCGGCGATCGGCGGTCTCGGCCTGACCGGCTGCCAGGTGGACGTCGGCGGACAGACCCTGCCGAGCGCCTACTACCTGCAGGACGACATCCAGTACTTCCCGGCCGGCCCTGAGTTCAAGCTTTCGAAGGAGGCTGCCGCCCAGAAGGCCTACAAGAAGGAAATGGCAGAACAGGACGCCGGCGGCCCATACATGCCGTGAGCGGGCTTCAGTTCCGTCAACCAGCCGCCCCCCGTTCTTTCGCGGCAAAGACCGCATTTCTGCGGCCAGCTTGCAGGCGTCGGCAGGGCCGGTAAACTGCTGCTCGTGGGCTACAGGCCCCAAATGCCGTTAGTTGCGGCATTTGTGGTGGGTTTTGTGCCCAAAAAGCCGTACCGATGGATCGGGATGGCGATTCGATCCCGCGGAGGCGGGCAGCATGGACACCGCGGATCCCGATGGCCGCAGCACCCGACCTGTTGCTGGGAGAGTTTGTCCGGGCCTTGGATGCCCGCTTCCGGCTGGCGCTGCCGCCGGAGCTCGCCGACCCGCTGGCCGCCGGCGGCCAACGCCTCGTGATCGCCAAGGAACGGGCGGGCTGCCTCTCGCTCTGGTCGGCGTCCGCCTGGAAGCCGCGACTCGACGCCGCCATCGACGTCATTCGAACCAAGCTGGCGGCGGGCCTGCTCACACAGCGGGTCGGCCAGGTCCAGGACCTCGGCCGACTGCTCTCGACCCGTCAGCAGACGGTCTCGCTGGCGGGCCGCGGCCGGCTCGTCCTGCCGGAGGGCTTCCGCGAGTTTCTCGGCGTGGACCCGGGGGGCGACGTGATGGTGGTGGGAGCCGCCGTCTGCGTGGAACTCTGGCAGCCCGCCGCCTGGACCGCGTTCGTGACCGCCGAGATGCCGGGCTTCCGGCAGCGGATCGACGAACTCATCACCTGACGGAGCCGGCCGCGTGCCGGACGACCTCACCGCATTTCGCCATGCCCGGGTGAAGGGGCACGGTTCTTTCCTGAAGGACCTACCACCCAGGAAACTCGACAACCACGGAACGGGGCCCCACAGCACGGATGCTGCCGCGGGAACCTTTCCCCGGGCATGGCACTTTTTACACGCGGCGCGGGCCATCCTGGCCCCGCTTCGCTTGCCGGCCTCCGGCCGGAACAAACCCGGCCCTCCGGGCCTGGCGTTCCCTTCACGCGGCGCGGGCCATCCTGGCCCCGCTTCGCTTGCCGGCCTCCGGCCGGAACAAACCCGGCCCTCCGGGCCTGATGTCAGTGGTTGGCGACGTCAGGCGAGGGGATGGCTGCGGTTCACGAGCGGCCACGTGATCCGCTCGCCCGAGACGGCCGAGGCATAGACGGCCGCGGTCATCTCCACGACCGTCCGGCCGGCATACATGCCCGTCTCCGGCTCGCGGTCGCTCACGATCGCGTCGAGCAGATCGGCCGCCGCCCGGCGGCCCCAGGCGACCCGCTCGGCCGCCCGATCGACGTCGCCCGCGACCTCCTCCCCGACGCCGCCCGGCCCGATCGGCAGCCAGGGAAAATCCTTGTCGGTTCGCCACAGCGGCGCTTCGCGGAGGGCGGCCTGCGGCACGTGGTCGGGACGAATGTGAATCGCCCCGGTGGTGCCCACGATCGTGATCCCGAACGCGGGCTGCTTGAGCCCCGCGTCCCGCACGCTCGCGAAGGAGCCCACCGGGCCGTCGGCCAGGCCGAACATCGCCGCCACCGCGTCGCCCGCGATCAGCCCGATGCCTTCCGGACCCGCGACCGCGTCGGCCTTCGTGATCGGCCGCCCGCCCGCCGTCACCGTGGCCTGACACCACTGCGGCGCGCCGCCGAGGTCGGCCATCAGGTCGAGCACGTGGCTGCCGAGCACCCAGAGATCCTCACCGCCACCGCGCTTGTCTTCCTTGCCGCGGGCCCGCAGCTCGAGCACCCGGCCGATCCGGCCGTCCTCGATCAGTTCACGGACGGCGGCGTAGGTGCCGGAGTGCCGATTCACGAAGGCGAGCGTGAGCTTCGTGCCGGACTTCTCGCAGGCGGCCACCACCGCGTCGGCCTCGCCCGGCGTGCGCACGAACGGCTTCTCCATCAGGATGCCGCGGGCCCCCGCCTCGGCCGCGGCGATCGCCATCTCGGCGTGGCAGTCGATGTGCCGCATGCAGATCGCCACCACGTCGGGCTTGGCTTCCGCGAGCATCTTTCGCCAGTCCGCGAAGGCGGCAGCCGGCTCGAGCGCGTGCCGCTCGGCCGCCTTGGTCAGGCCGGCCGCGTCTTCGTCGGCGGCCGCGACCACGACCGCACCCGGTTGCTCCCGAAACAACTCGTCGATCGCGTGGCCGTAGTCGCCGCGGCCCGTCCGCCCGATGACCGCCACCCGCAACCGCTCGTCGCCCATGTCGTGCCCCTTCGTGAAAGCGTGGAGGGAAAGCGGGCAGTCTACGCGGTGGCCCGGTCGTTATCATGCGGGCCCCGTCCCGCTCCGCTCCGCCCCCCCATGAACCACGACCACCACCATCACGGCCCGCGGGGCCTCGCCGCCGGGCAGTTCGACCGGGCGATGGCGATCGGCGTGGTGCTGAACGTGGTCTTCGTGGCGGTGGAACTCGCCGCGGGCTTCCTGTCCGGCTCGCTGGCTCTGGTCGCCGACGCGGGACACAACGCCGGCGACGTGGTCGGCCTGCTCCTGGCGTGGGGCGCCGCCTGGCTGTCCCGGCGTCCGCCCTCCCGCCGCTACACCTGGGGGCTGGGCCGGGCGACGATCTTCGCGGCCCTGGCCAACGCCGGGCTGCTCCTCGTGGCCTGCGGGGCGATCATCTGGGAGGCCTGGCACCGCTTGGGAGCCCCCGAGCCGGTGGCCGGCACCACCGTGATCGTGGTGGCGACGGTGGGCGTGGTGATCAACACGCTGACGGCGTTGCTCTTCACACGCGGTCACGCCGATGCCAACGTCCGCGGCGCGTTCCTGCACATGGTGGCCGACGCCGCCGTGTCGGGCGGCGTGGTGGTGGCGGGAATCGCCATCGCGGCGACGGGCCTCGGCTGGATCGACCCGGTCGTGAGCATCGCGATCGCCCTCGTGATCGTGGTGGGCACCTGGGGACTTTTCCGGGAGAGCCTGGAGCTCGCTTTCGACGCGGTGCCGCGCGGCTTCGATCCCGACAAGCTCGAGGAGTCGCTGGCGGCGCTGCCGGGCGTCACCGAGGTCCATGACCTCCACGTCTGGGGCCCGAGCACGTCGGAGGTGTCGTTGACGGTGCACCTGGTCGTGGCCGCCGATGCCGATCGGGATGCGATCCTGGCGGCGGCCCACCGCCACGTGCGGGAGGTGTTTCACGTCGCCCACGCGACGATCCAGATCGAGGGGCCCGGCGAGCCGCCCGCCTGCCGCCAGGCGACGGCCTGCCAGCCGCCGAGCCCGCACTAAGCCCGCCGCGCGCCGAGCTCGGCGGCCAGGAGGGTGTTGGCCAGGAGCATCGCCACCGTCAGCGGTCCAACGCCCCCGGGCACCGGCGTGATCCGCCCCGCCACCCGGCTCACGGCCTCGAAGTCGACGTCGCCCACCAGCCGGCCGGCGACCCGGTTGATGCCCACGTCGATCACCGTCGCGCCGGGCTTCACCATCTCGGCCGTGATCATGCCGGGCCTGCCCACGGCGGCCACGAGGATGTCGGCCTGTCGGGTCAGGGCGGACAGGTCGGTGGAGTGACTGTGGCAGAGCGTGACAGTGGCATTGCAGCAGGTCGGCTCACCCGGGGCGACGGTCCGCGGCGGCTTGGCGGAGAGCAGCAGGGCCAGCGGCCTGCCCACGATGTCGCTGCGGCCCACGATCACGGCGTGCCGGCCAGCCGCCTCGATGCCGGCGTCGATCAACATCCGCTGCACGCCCGCGGCGGTGCAGGGCACGAAGCGGGGCCGCCCCTGCGACAAGAGGCCGGCGTTGACCGGATGGAAGCCGTCGACGTCGCGGTCGGGAGGCACGGCGTCGAGCACGGCGGTGGTGTCGACGTGCGGCGGCAGCGGCAGCTGCACGAGGATCCCGTCGGCCGTGCCCCGCTCGCCGCGGGCGATGCCCTGCACGACCGCGACGAGCTCGGCGGTGGTGGCTGTGCCGGGCACGCCCACCACCTCGGAATCGATGCCCACGCGGGCCGCGGCGGCCGCCTTGCCCTTCACGTACGAGCCGCTCGCCGCCACGTCGCCCACGAGCACCACCACCAGCCGCGGGCGGCGACCGAACAGGGTGGCATAGGTCTCGACCTCCGCCCGCAGCTCGGACTCGATCCGCGTGGCGAGGCCCCGGCCGTCGAGGAGTTCCGCGGCCATCACGCCCCCGGTCCGGTGAGCACCATCATCCGCAGCTGGTGCTGGACTTCCTCGAGCATCCGCGCCTCGTCGGTGGAGAGGTTGCCGGCGGTCTTCTGCTCGAGCATCGCGAGCGTGTCGACGAAGTGCCGGGCGGCGGCCATGTTGACGTGGCTCTGATTGGTGATCGGATTCGGGATCCGGCCGAGGGCCATCAGAGCCTGCGTGAACAGGGTGTGGACGAGAAACTCGAACGTGGCCGGCGGCATGGCGGCTGCCTCCGCGGCGGAATCGGGCGTGGTTTCGTCGCTCATGGTCGTCTTCCTCCTGCCTCAGGCCTCGGCCACCCAGGCGCTGCCCGCGTGCCGCTCGACGGCCGCGGCCACCAGGCCTGCGAAGAGTGGATGCGCGGCGGTGGGCTTGCTCTTGAACTCGGGGTGGAACTGCACGGCCACGAACCAGGGGTGGTCGGCCAGTTCCACGATCTCGACGAGCGTGCCGTCGGGGCTCGTGCCCGCGATCACCATGCCGGCGGCCTCGAGCCGCTCGCGATACCGCGGATTGAACTCATAGCGGTGCCGGTGCCGCTCGCCGATCGTCGCGCCGCCGTAGGCCGCGGCGCTCCGCGTGCCCTCCGTGAGCAGGCAGGGCTGGGCCCCCAGCCGCATCGTGCCCCCCTTCTGCACCACGCCCTGCTGCTCCTCCATCAGGCAGATCACCGGATGGGGGGTGTCGCGGGCGAACTCGGTCGAGTGGGCGTCGGCGAGGCCGGCGGCATTGCGGGCGAAGTCGATCACCGCGCACTGCATCCCCAGGCAGATGCCCAGGAACGGCAGCCCACGCTCGCGGGCGAAGCGGATCGCCTCGACCTTCCCCTCGATGCCCCGCTCGCCGAAGCCGCCCGGCACCAGCAGCCCGTCGAATCCGGCCAGCAGCCGCTCGGCCCCCTCGCGCTCGATCTGCTCGCTCGGGATCGCCTGCACGCGGACGGTGGTCCTGCGGGCGATGCCGCCGTGGTCGAGCGCCTCGTAGATGCTCTTGTAGGCGTCGCGGTGCTCGGCGTATTTGCCGACCAGCGCGATCGAGACCTCGTGCTCGGGGTTTCGCAGCCGGTGGAGGATGTCGTGCCACTCGTCGAGGTCGGCCGCCGGGGCCGTGAGCCCGAATCGCCGCAGGATGATGTCGTCGATCCGGTTGCCCTGGAGCGAGAGCGGCACCTCGTAGATCGAGAAATCCTTGTCCCGCTCCTCGATCACCGCGTCGAGCGGCACGTTGCAAAACAGGGCGATCTTCTCCCGATCGGAGACGTCGAGCGCCCGCTCGGTGCGGCAGACGAGCACGTCGGGCTGGATGCCGATCTGGCGGAGGATGCCCACCGAGTGCTGCGTGGGCTTGGTCTTCAGCTCGCCGGCGGCCTTGAGGTAGGGCACCAGCGTGAGGTGGATGAACATGCAGTTCTCGCGGCCCACCTCCAGCGGGATCTGCCGGATCGCCTCCAGGAAGGGCAGGCTC
>Ga0214921_10010434_pt1 | contig 11487 bp, 10 predicted proteins | sample LL1505_MetaG_FD_177992 | JGI IMG/M metagenome (GOLD analysis project Ga0214921, IMG submission 177992) | Freshwater microbial communities from Lake Lanier, Atlanta, Georgia, United States - LL-1505 | ecosystem: Environmental > Aquatic > Freshwater > Lake | place: USA: Georgia | collected...
CGTACTTATTTAAGGCCGATATCAGAACCTTGTTTGGCTTGGTAGCTCAGTTGGTACGAGCGAACGACTGAAAATCGTTAGGTCGCCGGTTCGATCCCGGCCCAAGCCACATTCGCTTTAGATCAGTTTGAAGCACTTAGGCTGCAACCTCAACCATTAATCGCCCAGAGTTCTTTCGCTTTGGCTTTTCACCAATCTTTAATGTCACAGTCACTCCAAGCGCATCCATTAGATTCATAAATGTATTTAGTGTTGGAATCATCGAACCATTTTCCATGCGCGATATATCTGCTTGTTGCACACCTGACTTCTCGGCTAGCGCGCTCTGGGTCATTCCAGATGCCTTACGTGCTTGCATCAATGCACTCGCAAATACATACGCCTGTGTAAATACTTCGCGAGCATCGCGAGACCCCGCAGAGCTAGACTTGCCTCGATTTTCTACATAACGCTCAAAATTTGTTTTTGCCATAATTGCCCCCTTATCTAATTATGTGTATTTACACATACTCTGTCAAATGTGCCTTCAGTTTTCTCTTCGCACTTGATAGCCCATCTCCCTTAATTTCTCTGCAGCAATTTCAGGGTCATTTGCAACGGCCGCCTGAAGCTGTATCCCCAACCACTCTTTACGATTCTCGTTAATAACCTCTCGGGCACCTTCATTTAATCGAGTGACTAAATTTTCAGTTTCAATAAACTCAATAAAGTCTTCCAAGGAAGGGCGAAACCTCCTCCCTCCTACTGGAAAATGAAACTCTTCCAACTTTCGAATCCTTGTCTGTCCAAGTCGATGTTGGATGTAGTGAATTTCATTCGAAACTCCATGTATTTGAACATGGGCTGCATTCCGAGAATGGAATCCAACCGTCGCATGTTCAGGCTCAAATCCTCGACCTCTCTCAAATTCAATTCGAAGAGCTGGATGGAAAGGATTTCCTGAAATTCCTAGCCCATAGACGGAGGAATCAACAGTTAAATATCCACGAGTAGGGTGTAGAAAGACTTTGAATTGGACTTTCATCCAAAGCCATTGATCTGAATCAGATTCAAATCCACAAGTTACAGGAATTAATTTATGCTTTGAGTAAGTTGACCCTTTTGGATAAATAAATGCTTCTTGTCCACCTTGGACAAGGTCAACAACAAATTCGATATTTCTTGAGACTGTTCCATTTATTATTTTGGAAACTTTGTTTGCGAATTCAAATGCAAGGGTGCCTAAATCTGCACTCACGAATTAAGCCGTCGGTTTTAGGATGCCTTTGACCATCAGCCAGATATCCCGCAGGTTTGCATCTGAATAATCATCAATATCTGATGAGAGGAACTCGTCAACATCTAAATCAAATGGTGAGAGAGCAGCCGCCAGTTCATTTCGCATTTGCTCTAGAGATAAAGTTGTATTGACCATAGGATAAGCATAAATCCACTGAATAGGGCTTGTGAACCAATAATGACCAAAGTTGATAACTTTTAAGTAAATTCCAAGCTGAACACCGAGTCACTGAGCGTAATCTTTCGATCTTAAGATTCCCGCTACCAGGCTCCACCGTTTTACGAAAGTCCAACCTTCCACACCCAACCTTCGTTCTTCAATCGCACATCTGTCATCAAAACTTCGAAACAAAGCTGCCGCATCATTGCTGGGAATGGATTTCCAAGCGGCACTTCTTTCCCATCTGCCCCTAGGAAATTCCAACCTGAACCATTGACTCGGGCTATCTCGTAATACTCAGGATCTATTTCAGGATCGAGATGGGCGCCTCCTTCCTTATCAGCTATAACTCTAATTAACTTAAGCCTTGTAAAAGTTATTGACCCAGTCTTAAATATGTTTTCTGACAGCCATCGTTCAGTAGTCAGCAAGTTGCCTGCCCCTGGCGTATCGGCCAGAGTCGCAAACCATTCTGAACCATCAGCACTCGTTCTCAATCCTAGAAATCCCATGCTTGAAATCGTCCTGTCCGAGATTACCTGCGGCACCGTGCTTAAAATCCTCTGCGCGTTCGTAACCCCTAGCAAGTTCATGACACTTCGCCCACCAGTGCGAGCGGATGAATCAATAAACAACAGCCGCAACTGCAACGCCATACTCCCGATATCCGCTCGCCTGCCTGAATCAAAGTCCGCACACAAATCTTTAATTCGTTCGATTATGAGCTCGTACTGCTCTAGACATTCAAGTGCCGACCGCCTGATGATCTCTCGCTGATTCTTTGACATGGCTGCAACTTGCCACTGCCTACCGACAAATCTATGGCTAATCCCCAAGGCCCGGTAGCGTAGTTAGTTAGCAACTGGCCAGCGGAGGTCGCGGGTTCAAGTCCCGTCCGGGTCGCAAAGGTTTTGGTGTCGTACTTATTTAAGGCCGATATCAGAACCTTGTTTGGCTTGGTAGCTCAGTTGGTACGAGCGAACGACTGAAAATCGTTAGGTCGCCGGTTCGATCCCGGCCCTAGCCACTTCTATACAATCTACTTATGTCCAGGAATTTCATATGAAATACCAAAAGATCTTAAAGGGCTTATCTTTCTACCTTCAGAGATCCCCAAAATTGTGGAAGTTCGCTGTCACTATTTTCGAAATAAAAGTTTTTAATCCGTCTCGTGTTAAATACAAAAAATCAACTTCCTACGAAAGTGTTTATCAAATTTCAGATACGAAATACAACATCATTTTCGATGCCCAATGCCTCCAGACCCAGACGCGTCAAAGAGGAATTGGCACCTTCTCTTTAAAGTTTATTAAGGCCGTTTGTGCCGAAAAGCCAAATTCAACTTTTGCTGCAGTACTAACAACAATTTGTTCATTTGAAGATTTGGCAATCGCTAAAGCTGCCTTAGAGAATTTAAAATGTTCTAACCTCGATATTTTAATTTTAGATCCTTTTAATGGCTCACGGAAAGTAAGCTTTCACCACGCGAGAAATTCAATTCGCGAAACTCTAGAGTCAATGGAATGTCATTCTTTGATTTCACTTAGCCCTTTCGAAAAACATAGGTCTACTATTTCAATTCCAAAAAGTAAAAGTTACACTCGAATTGCAATTCTGTATGATTTGATTCGTCTCGTGTATCCAAAGCAATTTTTGTTTTCAAGAAGTCAAAGATCTTCTTTTGAATGGTCTCTTGGGGAATTAAAACAATATGACCTTTTACTTAGTATTTCCAATGAAACAAAAAAGCATTGGTCAAAACTTATTGGTGATGAACCTCCAATCTATATTGTTCACGGTGGTTCTGATGCCAAAAAATATATTAGCCAAATTAATTTTCATGAGCGAAGGGGAGTTTTATGTATCGGAGCAGAGCAACCACATAAAAATTTAGAACGGTTGATTTCTGCTTACTCTCAGATTCCCATTTCACTGCAGTTGGACCATCCTTTAACTATTCTTGGGATTCGATCCAAGGGCACAAAAGCTAGACTCGCAAAGTTGGCTCGGAAGGCTTATGGAGAAGTCAACTTTCCCGATTATTTAGACTCGCATGAACTAAATAATCGATATGAAAAAGCGCGCATTCTTGTGATGCCCTCCTTAATTGAAGGTTTGTCACTGCCTATATTTGAGGCTTGGAGCCACGGACTTGTAGTTATCGCAAGTGGTGGCACAGTGGCAGATGAACTAATCAATGACTCTAAATTAACTTTTGACCCATACTCGCCCCCGGAAATAGCCAAAAAAATTGAAGAATTCCTAACATCAGAATCAGGATGGAATGAAGCAAGGGAGAAATCAATCATTAGAGCGAAAATTTATACGTGGCCAAAAACCGCAAATTTAGCTTTACAAGCAGTCAAGGATTTTGTAAATGACGAGAATTAAATCTGCACTCATAATTGGAACCGAAGTGTCAACAAATGGCTTCGAATCAGGCGGTTCTCTCAGAATAGATTCAATTAAAAATCTTCTGGAAAACAATAATTTCGAAGTCTCCTTAGCGTCTCGTGCAACTGCAAAAAAGTTTTTAAATGTCGAATGGGACATGGTTATTCTGATTTCATTTTCAACAGCTAGGTATTTGAGGAGGGCAAGGAAACGTACCAGGGCTCTGTGGTTTGATCCCACGGATTCATGGACATTGACACGATTTTCACTATTTAGAAATGGGGATGTGCGACAAATTCTCCTCTTTTTCAGGGATGCATTCTGGGTTTGGACTTGTCCAAAATTAGACTTAATAACTTTTATTACAGAAAGAGATGCTGAGAGCGAAAGACTTTGGTGGAAGTTTCGACAAGTGCCACTAATTTTAGGAATATACGGATTAGATAGACAGATTATTCCAGGAGGTTTACCTCGACTAGTTTTTGTTGGCGATGGGGCTTATATGCCCAACAATATTGCAGTTGAATTCCTTGTGAACACTCTGGCTCATCTCCCTTCAGAGATGATAATTGAGCTGTATGGCAGAGATTTATTCACAAGCAACAGAAGGTTTATTTGCCATGGGTATGCGTCTGCAACTGAGTTATATCGTGAAAACGACATTCATTTAGCTCCAATAACGACGGGTGGTGGACTCAAACTAAAAGTCGCGATCCCACTCTGGAATGGTTTAAGAGTCGTTTCAACCCCTGAGGGCGCCAATGGATTTAGATCATCTCCTCTTTTAAGAATCGCCAACAACCCTGAAGCGTTCGCTAAGTCATTGCTTGAAATTATGAATTCTTCTTTAGAAGAGTCACTCGATCCACCTAGATCAAGTATTTACATGCATAGCAATCCAGAACAGATTGAAGAATGGCTTCTCCTCCAAAACAAGGCTTTTGAATAAATTTTGACCAGACATCAATCGTAAAATCCTTCGAAAGAAGCTGTTTAAGAATATTTCCAACTATTCTTTACTTTAAAGTTCGCAAAGGAGATTTATATTGAAAACTGCACTCATTACTGGGATCACAGGTCAGGACGGACATCATTTATCCAAACTTTTATTAGATAAGGGATATAGTGTTCATGGTTTGCTAAATGGTCAAAGGAATTCACGAGTTGAAGAATTTCAAAAAGCCTTTCCAGAAGTTACACTTCACAGCGGAGATTTGACCGATTTTTCCAGCCTAATCAAGGTTTTAGGCCAATCACATCCAAATGAAATCTATAACCTAGGTGCAATTAGTTTTGTCGGTTTAAGCTTTAAGCAACCTGAATTAACGGCCAATATAACTGGATTGGGCTGCCTCAGACTCTTAGAGGCTGTTAGGAATCTCGGCGCTGAAGGAGAAATTCGTTTTTACCAAGCTTCGTCATCTGAAATGTTTGGCAAAGTTAGAGAAACTCCTCAAACAGAAATCACTCCCTTCCACCCAAGATCACCGTACGGAGTGGCGAAAACTTTCGCACATTACACATGCATGAATTATCGGGAGGCTTACGGTATGCATATTTCATCTGGAATTCTCTTCAATCATGAAGGTGAATATCGGGGACATGAATTTGTTACTCGGAAAATTACCTCTAACATTGCAAAAATTGCGCTGGGTAAGCAAACAAAATTCTCACTTGGTGACTTGAGTCCAAAACGAGACTGGGGCTACGCAGGAGATTATGTGGAGGCAATGTGGCTTATGTTGCAACAAGATAATCCTGATGACTATGTGATCGCCACAGGCGAAACCCATTCGGTGAGAGAATTTGTGGTTGCGGCAATTAAAGCCGCTAAATTGAATGGAGATGTAGAGGACTATGTGGACTTTGATGAACAATTCGTTCGACCCTCTGAAGTTGACTTGTTGATCGGTGATTCTAGCAAAGCAAAATCAGTTTTAGGCTGGACACCGAAAGTCGATTTTAGCCAACTTGTGAACAAAATGGTGGAACATGATCTCAAAATTGAGTCAGTTACAAAGTAAAATGTTAACTAAGGAGTTTGCGAATCATTCGATCGGCAACTAATACCGTCGCCTTGATTTTGTATTTAACCTTTGCCGATAAAGGTAATTTAGAAAAAACGTATGTCTTGAAATTTATTACCGTTATTTCGAAAAACCTTTGATAAAGAATTTCAAATTTATTAACTTTATATATTGCGAATGTTCGCCGTGAAATGCGCTTAGAATGGAGGATCTGCAGAAAATTAGTTCGAAATTTCTCGTTTGAAAAGTTCTCTAAATAGTATTTCCGGGTTCTTGAGGAAGTGATGAGAATATCTTCGCGTGTGATTTCCTTAAGAAAGTTGGCCAGTGAACCCGGAGTTGGAGCAGCTGCGCTAACAATCCCCGCGGGATTGTCCGGAAGTTGTATTTCTCTTGCCTCTAAGAGCCAACCAGAATGAGTACTCTTCACAACTTCATTGTGAGGCGGTGAATCTATTGTTAAAACTGGACACCCTAAGGATATTGATTCAAAAAAACCTATCCCTATACCTTCATGTGAAGGAATCTGAATCGAAACATGATGTGTTAAGTAGAGATCTGCAATATCGGAATCACTTAAGGGTTTTGAAACAATTGTGATTTCCTCGGGAATTTTTAGATGTGCTATTTCTGGTGTAATTTTCTGTAAAGTGACAGTCAGAGTGATATCACTTCGATACCTAAGTGCCTCTATAAACTCGCTTATAACTAGAGGGGTTTGTTTCCTGACTGTGGGATTATGGCCGCCGACATGCAGAAACCTGATTGGATTTTGAGCTTCGGCTCTCAGCGCTGAATACCTTTCCGCATCGAAGGCAATCTCAACTGGAGACGTAAAACCCAGAATTACTCCGTTCTTTACTTCATACTTTTCGAGTACCTTTTGGCTCTGCTGGGTAGGGAACAAAGTCAATGAAAATTCATTCATGTTTTTTATTTCACCTCGGACAACTGTTTCTAACATTGGCATCGTTACTAGTCGAACATAAGGGCGCGCTGATTTTATTTTGAAAAGTCTAGTCCAGTTATCAATCCAACATACTTCTGGAAAGATGAAGACGTCAATTTCAAATTCATCAATGAAATTTAATAATTCAATTATTGGAACATTCTCCCGAGTAAATTTCGAAGAGATGAATCCCTTAAAGTTTGGGGAATATAATTTGGACCAATAATTCTCGGTTTCTAACTCCTTTGCGTAAGGGCTAAAGGAGAAAATAAAGCCACTTAGGTTGGTGCCATCCAACTGTTGTATCAAAATCTTCGCAAGAGTCCCTAACCCTTGTGGTGCGTTTACAGTAAACACACCAACATTTTTCACTCTAAAGGATTTAATTGCGTCCAGTATTAATTGGAGAATTGAAATCGAGGTGTTTTTTTGTTTCAATAATACCCTTGACTGGCGTGTCCAAAGGTTTCGAGAATTTTCTTCTGAAAAATACAAACTCTTTATGGCGTCAGTCCATACCGAAGAGTCAAAGGAATTAATGGCGCCTTCGCCTTCTAACAAGTATCTGAGGTTTCCTCTGTCAGAAGTTAACACCGGTATTCCAAACTGAACTCCTTCTTCTGCCACTCTATTGTATGTTTCATCAACTAAGGAGGGGATCAGGATCAACCTGGAGTCTCTTAGAATGCTAGATATCTCCGAATATGGAATTAGCGTCAACAATGGATATTTTTGTGACAAAAACAATAATCTTTCTTTAATTACAGACTCGGTCGTTTCGCGTATTACAGCGGTAAAAGGAATTTCACTTCCGAGTTGCTCCACTAATTGACAAAATAGGTCACCGCCCTTACCAATAGAAACATCTAATTGTGAAATATTTGAGCCATAGGAGTTGGCAAATTTAATGCCATGATTAGTAAACAGAGTCGGGTCAATCACCTGAAAATCGTCAGAACCACCTAACGCTTCATAAACATCTAACATGAATTGGGAAACAAGGTACTTTTGTGATCCTGGCGCACGTTCGGTTGAATTTGTCTCAGCTAAATTATGAAGAGGAATGTTATTTAGAATATCAATATTGCTCTCATGATAAAGGTCAATTAAGCCAGTCCAAAAATGAAATCCTTCGATTAATACTATCCCATTGACCGATGTTATTTTACCCAGAACATCATTAAATTTCCCATGCGAAAATACAATGTCGGGCGAATTCGCTAAAACTATTTCACTCAGTGTAACTTCGTTGGGTACCCTGTTATATCTAAGTTCTGTGTAAGTTGGATGATTTACATTCTCATATTTTTCGTGGTACCCACGCCCTGGGACTTGGAAATTTCCCCATTTAACTAGAAATCCAAGTTCAAACAACAAATTGGCTGTTTCATTGAAAAATGCCTCCGCTCCACCAAATGGGAAACCCCATTCGGAGAGTATCAAACAAGATCTTTGGTTCTTTTCGCAATACTCCAACCATTTCCTCCAGTCTTCATTTCGCGAAAGCGTCGTAATGCCATTGCTATCAATTAGAGCGAAGTTCAAAATGGAGCGATACTCAGCGTGATTGATTGAGCCTGACCAATTGACTCGTTGTGAATCAACATCCAGGTTTACCTCAAATCGATCCAGAATCTTTCCTATACAGGAAATATCAAAATCCAAAGACCCTTTGCCGATGAGATCTGATTCATATGCCTTTAATGATAGAAAGAGCTTGTATCGCTCATCTCCCGAATGTGAAAGTTTATGCATTAAGAAATCAACAAAATAGTTTCTACTATCCATTTAATAGACTTTCGTAACTCACTATTCGGAATAGGTGTGAGTGGAATAGGCCAATAAACGTTATTAAGATCCAAAATAACTTCCATTTGATAGAAGCGAACTTTATATCGTTGAAAACAGACATCGACTTGTCTAAACATGAAATCACAAAAGCTAGACAGGTTGAAATTGCTGACCAGTAAAAGTAGCGAAAATCGGGACCCCCGGCCGCGAGGATATTCTGAAAATTATATAAAAAACCAGAAAGAGCCAAGCAAAGACTTATATTGCCAAATCGGAATTTCCGTCTTAACCACGCTAATGAAACCATCAAGGTTGACAACCAAAGCCAAAATATCGGTGCAAATACAAATGGTAGTATCGTGGCAGTTAAGTCCGAGATATTTTTGATTCCGAGTGTAAAGAAATTATCCGTTTGGCTTATGCCGAGATCATTTTCCTCAATACCATCCTGCCAATAGTAATAATTTTTTTCCCAAAAGTTACCTTCAAATTCTGAAAAAGCCGAAATTTTCATCTTGGCAAAACCAATGGGGTCTGAAATCACCTTCTTGGCAAGTTTCCCATTTAGCACGCTTGGGTCCATCGTACTTGTGTCGTATTTTCCAGTCATATTTAAACAAAAGAATCTACCGTTGAGTTTCATTCCGGCAATATCTTGATAGCTACACTTCACAATGTCCTCATATTGAACACCTGGTATTAAACTTACTCTTTCTTTAACCGAGAAATAGAAAAGACTGTCGACAACATAATCATTTGTAATATTCGTTCGTTTTGCTTCAACAATGGAATATGAGAAATATTGCCCAAAGATAAAACAACACACTGTTATTAGAAATGCCAAAATTGCTGTCTTGAATTTAGCCAAAGAAGGTATGTAGGAATTTAGCCAAATGTATGTGACAAATGGAACGACAGCCCAAGAGTTGGCTCGGACATTAGAAATATACATCAAAAGCAGAAACTCTGAGACAAAAATTATAAAGCTTGCTAATTTACGTTGAAATTTCATTCGATCGAAACTTATTGCAACTAAAAGTAAGGCTCCTGTCGCAAATTGTATGTCTTTCCATACCACACCTAAAATTGAAATTAGAAACGGGGCGAATGCAATAATAAGTATCCACGAGGACTTTCCATATTTGTTAGCTTTTAAGTAAAGTATAAAAATTGAGAGCCAGTACAAAGAAGTTTGAAACATCAACATTAGAAATGGCCCACTGATCCATTTCTGGTATTCACCCCAAAGCACGGCCATGATCACAGGATGATGGTCATTGAAATTTCCAGTTATGGCTTGAAAATATTGGTTGAAGGAATCAGGCGACATAAACCCTGGATAAAAACCAATGATGGAGCCAAGATAACCAATGGAGATCCAGATCGTCCCTTTTTTAGTCTTTTGATCTAAATAGACTTTTTTCACAATTCCTACTTAAATACTGAATCCGGAAATTTGTGCATCTCTATGAAACATTTGGACTGTTTCTAATGAATATTCCTCAAGATTCTTACCTTGAAGATTTAATTTTTGCAAAATATCATTTGTGGCCGTGATTATGTGACATCCAATTTCGTCTGCCTGAAATATATTTAACAACTCTCTGGGACTAGCCCAAATCAATTCAGCATTTTTATTTTGACTTAAAATCTGAATCGACTTTTCCATGATAGGAACAGGATTTCTTCCAGTATCTGCAATTCGACCCGCAAATATAGAAATATAGCTTTCAACATTGGGGTTCAAAGCATCAATTATGTTCTCAACTTGATTATCAGTCATTAGAGCAGTTACATTAACTTTCACGCCCATTTTAGTTAGAAAAGAAATTACTGGTTTTGTAGATATCCCTTGAGTGTTCGTCACTGGAATCTTAACAAAAACATTATCGCCCCAGGAAGCAATTTTTTCGCCTTGTTTTTTCATAGACTCAATGTCATCACTGAATACTTCAAAAGAGATCGGTAAAATCTTTATTTCGGATAAGACTCTCTTTGCGAATTCTTCATAATTGGTGATTCCAGCTTTTTTCATTAACGTTGGATTTGTGGTCAGTCCAGATATATATGGTTTTTCAGCCATTTCTATCATTCCGGATAAATCAGCTCCGTCGGCGAATAGCTTTACTTTTAAAGAGTTTCTCTCAAAGATCATTGCTTCCCCCCTAGGACAATTTGGACTGCGTGATAAAGCGATTCTACTTTTATAAAGGGGTGTTTTGGTTGTTTCTCAGGGTATGAATAGTCAATAAAATACGATTTGCACCCTACGGTTTGACCCGCTTGAATGTCTCTCCATCTGTCTCCAATTAAAATGCTATTGGAAAGATCTATCTGGAGTTCATCGACTGCTTTATAAATTAGCCCTGGAGCTGGTTTTCTACATCCACACATATCTGAATCATCGTGAAAGCAAGAATAGAAGTGGTCTATTTTTACAACTGAACTTATGTATGAATTGATTGTATTTATGTCTTCCACTTGCGCTTTGCCTCGAGCAACATCTGGTTGATTAGTTATTACGACCGGAATGTACCCACCTCTTTTAAGCAACTGAATGGATTCGATTACACCATCAAGAATCTCTACTTCGGATAAAGACTTTGGCGGTTTTGGTACGCCATCTACAAGTTGCGATCTATTTATGACCCCATCTCTATCAAGAAAAGCGGCCTTGTATATATTTAAAGATCTCACCACTTTGTTGCATTAGTTTTAAGTTTTGGGTGCGACACCATTAAGTGCCAAATGACTGTTTGGAATGACTCGGCGTGTGGTGTGACAGCGTCAGGACTTAAATTTGGAATAACAAGGCATGTATCAGAATTTAAAGCTGTATACCCACCATCGCGGCCAACAATACCTGTAATTTTTGCACCAACTTCTTT